>SAMEA3663296__coassemble_63_pt1 | contig 73008 bp, 50 predicted proteins | sample SAMEA3663296__metabat2_low_PE_018 | metagenome-assembled genome bin SAMEA3663296 (sample SAMEA3663296) | pig gut metagenome | biome: pig gut; feature: pig-associated habitat; material: faeces | place: China | collected 2013
TCTAAAATTTTAAATACTATTCACTTTAAAAGTATTTTAAATGCGGAAGCCCTGATAGATTCCCATCCTACCAGTTTACCTAAACCGAAAGGAATTCCTTTTCCTTTACAGGTTTTGACCTTGACTTCTTAAGCTTAAGGCTAAGTTTTTCCCCATCAAAATCAAGAACCACAGTCTTTGCATTTTCCGCATCTGAAACTTCTGGATTTTCAAGTAAAAGAACAGAAAGAGGATCTTCCACCTGCCGCTGAAGGAGACGACGCATCGGACGAGCTCCCATTGAAGGCTCATAACCGTTGTCAACAAGAAAATCCCTGGCCTTTGCCTTCATGTCAAGGACAATATTTTTTTCGGAAAGTCGTCCCTGGAGCTCAGCAAGCTGGATGTCCAGGATATTGCTTACCTCCTCGCGTGAAAGTGCATTGAACACGACAACATCATCCACACGATTAAGGAGTTCAGGAGACATGATGCGCTTGAGTTCTTCCATGGCACTTGCCTTAATGTCTTCATAAGGAAGAAGACCTTCCTTGACTGTAGAAAATCCCATGCGGCTGTCCGCTGTGATTTCCCTGGCACCTGCATTGCTTGTCATGATCACAAGACAATTGCGGAAAGACACTGTATGTCCGAGGTTATCCTTAAGTTCGCCTTCTTCAAGCATCTGAAGAAGAAGATTGTAAATGTCATGATGAGCCTTCTCGATTTCATCAAGAAGAACAACTGAATACGGATGCTGCCTAACCTGCTCTGTAAGGGCACCTCCTTCTTCGTAGCCCACATATCCTGGAGGCGCTCCAACAAGGCGGGCTGCATTGTGCTTTTCCATATAGTCGCTCATATCCACGCGGATAAGGGCATCTTCAGTTCCAAAAAGGAATTTCGCAAGGGTCTTTGCAAGCTGTGTTTTTCCAACACCTGTAGGTCCAAGGAAAATGAAGGATCCCATAGGCCTGCGTCCGGAAGAAACTCCCGCACGATTTCTGCGCACGGCGCTGCTTATGAGGTTTACGGCTTCATCCTGCCCGATAACTTCCTTATGGATTTCTTTTTCCATACTGAGAAGCCTTGCAGATTTTCCGTCGTCAAGTTTGGAAACATCAATTCCAGTCATGGACGAAATGATCTTGCATACATCATTTACAGTTACAATGCGGTTCTTGTTTCCGTCAGCAGACTTCCACTTTCTGTTGAGTTCATCAATTTCAGAACGGAGGCCGTTTACCTTGTCGCGGATCCAGGCAGCCTTTTCGTATTCCTGATTTGCAACAAGATCCCTTTTCTGTTCATTGAGTTTAGCATATTCCGCTTCAAGGCGTTCAAGATCTTCTGGACGAGTATCTTCAAGGATTTTCTTTGCAGCACCTGCTTCATCAAGAATATCTATGGCCTTATCAGGAAGGAATCTTTCGTTAATGTACCTCTTGGAATACTTTACGATGAGTGGAATAACCCCGTCATCATATTTTACATGGTGATAATCTTCATAATTTGACTTGAGTCCAAGAAGGATTTCTTCAGTCTCGTTTTCAGAAGGCTCTTCCACTCGAATCATCTGGAAACGGCGCACGAGGGCACTGTCCTTTTCAAAATATTTTCTATATTCCTTTGTAGTAGTTGCACCGATTATCTGGAGTTCTGCACGGCTCAAGGCAGGCTTAATCATATTTCCTGCATCAAGGCCCCCTTCAGGACCACCGGCACCAATGATAGTATGAAGCTCATCAATGAAAAGAATGATGTTCTTTGCTTCCTTTATCTCCTTCATTACCCTCTTGAGTCTTTCTTCAAATTCACCGCGGTATTTTGTACCTGCAACCATAGCCGCAAGATCCAGCTGAAGAACGCGCTTTGAAAGCAAGTCTACAGGAACAACACCTTTTTCAATTCTCTGAGCAAGACCTTCAACAATGGCTGTCTTTCCGACTCCAGGTTCACCAAGAAGGAGAGGATTGTTTTTTGTACGGCGGCTCAAAATCTGAACGGCGCGCTGAACTTCCTTGTCACGACCAACTACAGGATCAAGTTTTCCTTCCCTTGCCGCTTCCGTAAGGTCACGGGAAAACTGTTCAAGAAGACTTTCGGTCTTTTTCTTTTTCTGCTGGGTGCTTCCGTCCGCCATGAAAGGAACAGCCTTTTCGTTTATGAAATTGCTGCCTTCGTCATCACTGTTTTCATTCATTGCAGAAGAAGGAATCTTTCTCTGTATGTCAGAAATTGACTTTTTAATCTGGTCAATGGAAATTCCTGCCTTCTTGAAATATGCCCACAAAAGGGAATGTTCTTCCGTAACTGCCGCAAGCACCATGTGTTCCGTACCGATGTAGTCATTTCCCATGGCCTTTGCAATGAAGGCACACTGCTTGAGGAATTTTGAAGTTCTGTCAGAATCCGGAATTGTCTTTAATTCCTGATCTGGATACCTGCTATTGAAATTCTGCTCGATGGCAAGCTGCATGGTAAGGACATTGATGCGAAGGTTCTGAAGAACAATGTAACCGAGACCATCTGCCGATTTCAAAAGGGCAAGGATAATGTGCTCAGGTTCTACTTCCTTACAGCCAGAGTTATAGGCTTCATCCTGTGCAAGTGCAACTAAAAGTCTGCGAGCTCTTGGTGAAAAATTTTCGTACATAACTAATCCGTCCCCTAAGGCTTTTCAATTCCTTCAAAAGATTCCTGGAGAATAAGTGCCCTCAAGCGTTCAATCTGTTTTGCCTTGTTGTCCTGAATGTCCTTCTCAAATTTGAACTTGCCTGTATTGAGGACATACTCAAGGTGACCATCCTGAACCCTGTAAAGCAGGGCATGCAATTCGGAACTTTCAATCCCGTTGAGGATTCCAATATCAGCACCGAACTTTACTCCACTTATAATATCGACAGATTCCTTAAGGTTTATAAAGAAACTCGACTTCGCAAGGGCAAGGGATCTGTAAGTATAGTTTGCAATTTCAGTAACACGGGCAGAGCGACATTTTTTTCTTGCACTGAGTTCTGCCTTTATTACTTCCTGAATGGCAGCATTCATGGAAGCAAGCTGCTCTACTTCAGTTCCCCCTGCACTGCTTTTTGTTGTAACTCTGTAGTAGGCACCAAGGGCTGAACCACGGCTACCGTAACCGCTCACATTATCAAAGCCACCTGAACCATAACGGGCCCTGAGGTCAAAACCTTCCTCTGAGAGTTTCTGTGCAAGATTCCCAACTTCCTGAAGAAGAGAACAGGCAGGAAGATGAATTACTGAATAAAGAGAAAGTCCACTACCTGAGTTCAAGACAAAATTGGTAAGGTATCCGAAGTCATAGCTTGCCGCATACTGAACATGTTTCTGAAGCTCACAATCTATGTCGTAAATGCTTCTTGTAGTTTCATCTAGACCAAGTCCCGATTTATAGGAAGACATGACTACATGATCGTCTGTGTTTATGGTACAGGCAATCCTTCCGTCGTTTCGCATGATGATTCCGCCCTTTGTAGCCTGAGTACTATCAAGAATGGAACGCTCATGCATGATCTTTCTTCCCACATCATCCAGCCTTTCAAGGGAAACTGCCTGATATTCTGCAGCGTCAGGAAGAAAATTAAAGGCATCGAACATGATGGACTGAATTCTATCGGCCTCAGATTCATGAAGCTTAGCAGGAAATGGAAAATTTGCAAGATTTCTTCTTAATGTTGAACAGGAAGAAACAACAACATCCTGACTGGCACCTGGAGAAGTATACCAGGCATCCGAAACAGCTGAATTATTTTTTTTTGCCATTGCCTAATCCTCTTCCTTACCGCAGTCCGAACCATCGGAAACAGCATGATTTTCCAAAGCTTTAAGGTAATCCCGGTACATGGCAGCCTTTTCGTAGTCTTCCCTTTCAATGGCATCATTCAATTTGTTCTGAAGAATAACCCTATCGTTCAAAACCGAATGGACGGTTGAAAGTCTGGCAGGCATTGTACCTTTGAAAACACCCTTAACACCGTTATTTTCAAGGGACTTGCGAATTTCGTTTTTAAAGATCGCATAGCATTCAGGACATCCAGTTTTACCGGTTTTCCTGATGTCACCCAGTTTTGTTCCGCACACAGGACAGATTCTGTTTTCTTTTTCAGTGATTTTTTTTGAAACTTCTGAAAGTTCCTTAAACAGATTTCCAATGGATGATTCAATGCTCTTTGGATCAGGAGAAATTCCCCTGTCGATGGCACATTCAAGACATATATTGATTTTGCGGCGCTGACCTATTCCAGTCATCTGCTCCATGAAAATTACAGCTTCTCTTTCGTGGCAAAAGTCACAGATCATTTATTTCCTCTCATTGTACAGCATAAAATATACTACAAATCGGGGAAAATTTCAAAAAGGAGCAGAAAGGTCTAATTCTTGCTTAAAACTTCAGTAATGCTTGACTTTCCGGCTTTTATGGACGGAAGAATAGACATTACTATTGAAAGAATCACGGTACACCCTACTATAAGGAGTAGTTCTGACCACGGAATCACAACAGGGATTTCCTGAAGGTAAAAAGCAGGGTCCAGAAATTTAACGTGTCCTGCATGGAAAAGATTAAGCCCAAAATTAACAATATTTTCCATTCCATTTATAATGGGATTTATGTTAATGGAAATCAAAAGTCCGACTGGAATGCCAATAGCAATGCCGCATAATCCGGTAAAAAGGCCTGTAATGACAAAAGCCAAGGCAAGTCCTGATGAAGAAGCGCCCGTGGTCTTCAAGATTGCGATTTCCTTTTTTCTGTCCATTACCACCATTACAATGGCAGAACTAATGTTGATGCTGGCTGCAAGAATTATTGCAAGCATAATTACGATGAGAAGAGCTCTTGTAGAGGCAAAATTTTCAAACTGAGCCGCATTTACGGTCTTCCAGTCATCAACATCTGAATCCATGCTTTCCATGTCAGAAAGAACTGCAATCCTTGAATCTACAAGTATTTTATCAAGCCGAGACGTAAAGGTACTGTCAGTCTCAAGACCAATATGGAAATCAAGGGTACATCCCTTCAATGTTGTAAAAGCATTTTCAAGGGGAATGAAAACCCAAAGGGCATCAAGTTCTTCATAACCGCAGGAAACAATTCCGCTGACTGTAAAGACTGTAACCCTAGGCTTGATTTTTCCATCGCCGCTTTTGATTGTAATTATCTTAATGCTGTCTCCGGCATGAACTTTTAGAAGGCCTGCAAGTTTTTTTCCTATGACGGCATTTCTGTTGCCGGATAAATCAGCCTTTCCTTCAACAACTTCAAAGAAAGAAGAAAAATACGGATTGTCGGAAAAAATGTTTTTTTCCACTGCCCTAAGGCTAGCACCACTACGATAGGTATTCCCTGCAGCAAGTGCCATTCCCTGAACTTCAGGATAGATTTTAAGAACTCCGTCTATGCCGGAAAACATTTTTTCAAGGCTCAGAAATTTTTCCTGCGACATAGTGTACTCAGAATCAGCCGGAACAGTAACGCGAATATCCTGGGAAGAAAGGTGAATCATTCTTCCTGTAATTCCTGAAATCATGCCGCTGCTTACTGAAAGAACCGCAACAAGAGGAATGAGGCTTACGGCAATGCAGACAACAGCACCTATAAGGGACCGCTGTCCTGAACTTCTTTCAGAACCTCGGTTAGTCTTTGAGAAAAATATTTTTCTCGCATAGAGCAATGAAGAAGCAAACGTCATACTTTTTCCACCAATGCTCCGCCTTCAATTGAATAGCGGACATCTCCCTTTGCAGCAAGGTTCATGTCGTGGGTAACGAGAACCAAAGTTTTCCCATGCTTTTCAGAAAGGCGGAAAAGCATGTCTCCGATAAGGATTGCATTTTCAGGGTCAAGATTTCCTGTCGGTTCATCGGCAAGAATAAGTTCAGGATCATTTACAAGGCTTCTGGCAACTGCAACCCTCTGCCTTTCACCGCCAGATAGCTGGGAAGGAAGATGATCCTTTCTGTCGGCAAGTCCTACTTCTTCAAGAAGGTCATTTGCCCTTTCAAAAGCTTCTTTTTTAGGAACACCTGCCATATAGGCGGGAAGAAAAATATTTTCAACTGCAGTAAAATCCTTAAGGAGATAATGAAACTGGAAAACAAGCCCAAGAACTTTTTTTCTGAACTCATTGATTTGCTTTTCGTTCATCTTGCTTACATCCTGCCCGTTAACAAGGATAGTTCCGCTTGTTGCAGCATCTAGTCCTCCAATCATGTTGAGCAAAGTTGATTTACCGCTTCCACTTTTTCCAACAATCACGCATTTCTTTCCGCGTTCCAAATCCAAAGAAAGATCCTTAATAATGGTAAGGTTTTCTCCAGAGGATTCATAAGTTTTTTCAATATTTTTAAGGCTTAAGATATATTCATCACTCATCTCTAAGAACCTCCGAAACAGTCAATCTTAAAATACTTTTTCCAGCAAGCCAGGAAGCCCCCATGGCAGAGCATAATCCAAACATGAAAATCAGGAATACTTCATGAGGAAACAACCGTGAAGGAATGTTTGCATATATGTCAAACATAGAATTGCCGGATATTGCTCCAAAAAATTTAAATACTGAGGCAATGTTTTTGCTCACGAATATTCCAAGAAACATTCCAGGCAAAGCGCCGAAAATTCCCGTCTTAAATCCCTGCACCAGGAAAATGCTCCTTATGTCCCATTTGCTTCCTCCAAAAGCAGATAGAACGGCAATTTCAGTCTTTCGTTCAAAAACAAGTTTTCTGAATGCATTGTAAATGTTTATAGCTACTACAACAAAAATCAAAAGAACAAGGAGAAACAGAATGTTTTTTTCCATTCTCAAAACTCCAAAGAATCCCCTGTTGTATTCCCTCCAGCCAATGGCTTCAACTCCATCAAACTCAGAAAGAATCTGTTTGATTACAGGGGAATCATCACGGCTGTTCTTTAATTTTAGTCCATAGACCAAAGGGGTTTCCTTTCCAAAATTATTATCACCGGCATCCAGGCTGATGAACGAATAACCTGCATTTATGTCTGCATGTCCGCAGAAAAAAATTCCTTTCACCGTAAAGATTCTATTTGTTGAAAGCAAGGCTGCATCTGAAGAACCGCTCAAGGCTGCAATATTCACCTTGCTGCCACGCCTTAGATTAAGATTATATGCAATGGTATTTCCAATGACTATAGAATCCTTTTCTTTCAAATCAAATTTTCCGGAAATGATCTTCAACTCACGCTTTAAGCCGGAATCTGTTTTGAGGGCATCCACAGGAACAGCACGAACTACAGAAGCCGCCTGCAATCCATTCTTGTCTGCCATCAATCCCTGTGCTTCCTTAAAAGGCGTTACACAAAGAATTCTTTTATTTTCATTGCAGAAATCTAGGAAATCCTTTTCCTGTCCAGATTTTATTCCGGATATTCTTACGTGATAGGAGGAAATTTCCATAATGGAATCAATAAAGGACATCTGAAATCCATTCATTACACCCATTACTACAGTAAGGGCCATAACACCAAAACAAACACCCAATGACGCAAGGAAAGAGGTCACTGCAGTCCTTCCCTTTCTATCAACTTTTGAGAATCTACCGGAAACAAATAATATCCATCTGAAGAATTTCATTTCATTTAACCCCATAAAGATACATGTTTTCTTCTACCTTTGTTCCGTCTACATATTTTGCCTTTACCTCAGCACCGCCTGGGAAGTAAATGTATTCGTAATAGGAACTTTTATCAACCTGCTGAAGTTCACGCCTCAACTTTCCATCTTCATAAAATTTAAAGTCAGGCATTTCCAAATCATCCCTGTAAGAATACTTCTTTTCCCAAGTATAGACAATTACATCCTTCTGTCGTCCGGAAGATTCGTTTATGCGCTGCTCATAGACTTCTTCCCTCTCAAGGACAACATGGTCATCGCTGTCATATTCAAAATAATCAACTTTGGAAAGATTTTTTTTCTGTTTCTTTTCACTCTCTGAACTTTCGTCATCCTCGACTATGGCATAAAGGGAATGCTTTACAGGAAGTTTTCTATCATTATAAACCGTATCGGAAAAAGTTTTAGACTCAAAATCTTCTTCAGTCATGTAAAAGTTATTCTCAGTATAGAACCAGTTCTTTTTGTTGAGCATAAGTGAACCCGACATGGAAGAACTGTTTTTCCATACAATGCTTTCTATTATTCTGTAGAAGGAATCGTATCTTGTTCTTGTAACAGTATCACCGTTAACCGAAACAACAGAAGACCTTAAGCCTTCCCTGTCACCTACGCAGAATTTTTCTTCTCCATATTCAAACTGTTTAAGGTGATTGCGGGTGTCTCTAAGATAAATTTCGACAATATTAGTTTCTGCCTCATATTCATTCGAAGCATTTTCTTCAGGACGACTTTCATCGGAATATTCAGAATCCAGCAAAATCTCTTCTGGAACCGTATAGTCGGAATCTTTAAGTTCAAGAAACTTAACAAGTTCAAGTCTCTTTTCAACTTCCGTTGGACTGGCCGTAAGGTTCTTTTTAATCCATTCAGAATACCTCTGCTGCCTTTCGTTAAGGATTGGGAAGAGAAGATAAAGACACATTGCAGCAGAAACGACATCCATTTTTTATCTGCCTAAAAACTCATCAACATATTTTTCTGATTTAAAATCAGAAATGTTTTCGTAGTGCTCTCCAGTACATACAAAAAGTGCAGGAATTCCAAGATCACGGCAAATGGTTACTACACCACCGCCTTTAGCTGTTGAATCATATTTAGTAAGAATTACGGCATCAACCCCAACAGCCTCATTGAATACTTCTGCCTGGCGAACTGCATTTTGTCCTGTTGTAGCATCTATGACGAGGATTTTTTTATAGCAGCCTTCATCAGCCTTTGAACTGCAGACACGATCAATTTTCTTAAGCTCGTTAACAAGATTTTCCTTGTTGTGGAGACGTCCTGCTGTATCGGCAAGAACAATGCCACCACCTGAAGAACGGCATGCATCGGCAGCGTCAAAAACAACTGCAGAAGGATCACTGCCCATCTGATGTTTTACAACGCGAATTCCAAGACGATCCCCGTGCATGGAAATCTGGTCTACGGCAGCAGCACGGAATGTATCGGAAGCTGCCATTACAACATTGTTCCCTTTATCCTTAAAAAGTTTTGCCATCTTTGCAACGGATGTTGTTTTTCCAACACCGTTAACACCAAGAATCATCCAGACATTTACCTTACCCTCTTCAGGCTTAAAGGAAACTTCCTTTACACCAGACAGGATTATTTCCTTCAGCAAACCGGAAATTTTTTCCTGGTCAGTAATTTTTTCTTCACGACATTTGGTTTCAAGTTCATCAACAATCTGAACGGCATTCTTTGCCCCGATGTCACCTTCAATGAGGGCATCCGTAAGGTCTTCAAAGAATTCTTCCGACTCAGTCTTCTTGGAACCGAAAAGTTTTTTTAATTTTTCAGCAAATGAAACTTTCATTATTTATCTCCAGGAGTATTATTTTCTATTTCAACATCTTTTATTTCGCTTTCAGAGACTACAGTTTTCTCTTCTTCTTGATTAGTCTTTGGCGGTGGACTCATTCTTGAAGCCCATTCCTCAGCTTTCCTAAGTTCTCTTCCAGAGGCTTTATGAGCATTTACAGGAAGAACTGAATTTGCAGCTTTAAGATATCGTATAAGCTCAATTATGAAAAACCCCGTACAGACGGCAGTCACTCCAAGCCATGCATTTTTTGCATTCTGCAGCCGGTAAACTTCATTAAGGTCGCTCATGGACTTGTTGTTGTATGCATAGGCAGCGGAAGTATACTGACCCGTATAGTAAAGGGTAAAAGGCATGGAAAGAACAAGAAGAGTATAGGCCCTGTAAGTCCAGATTCTGCGTTTTTCTATGTAGGCTTCATGATCAATCGCTTTGCCGTTTACTGCAAGAACATTGTCGTTTACCTGTAAATTTTCAGGTACGTAATAGAAAAAACTTGCTTTTTCCCCGCTCTTGTCTTTTTTTAGTGCAGTAAAATGTCCTATGACAGGCTCTCCTCCGGCAGTAAATTTTCCAAAGTACCTGTCGGAAAGAACTTCCCCTGCGAATTTACCATCCGCATAGATTTTCCCTTCCACAGGTTTTGTCATAGTAACGGAAAGGTCAGCCTTGGATTCCTTTATCATGTCTGCCTGTATAAGGAATTTTTCGGAACCTGAAAACTCGTAGGAAATCATCCTGGAATAATAATCCTTGCATTCAACCTTTACAGTGTGTTTTCCGGCATCAAGAACCAGTTTTTCAGGAACCTTGTCATAATATATTCCGTCTACGGTAACGTGAGCATTACCTGCAATTTCTTCAGGTTTAACTTCAAAATAGACTTCCACAGGCAAATGGTTTGTAATCAAAGGACACAAATATGAAGACAGATTTGCAGCAACGGTACCGCAGTTTCTGATTTTACCTACTTCCGTAATTGTACCAAGTCTTTCCCTGCCAGGATAAACATAGAGGGAACAAGTAACTGAAAAATAATCGCCGTAAACGGTAAGGAAACCATCGATCAAACCGTTTATTTTTTCACTGACCATGGACTTTTCAAACACACGACTTTCAAGTCCATTTCTTTTGTAGGAATCTTCCGGCTTATAAAGTTCAGAGGGATCATTTTTGTAAAGGACAATTTTTTCTTCTCTCGTCTCAGGAAGAAGACTTTCGCTTTTTTTAACGAAAATATTTGTCAGCGGATTAAAGAAAAGATTAAAGTCAGTTTCTACTTCCTGTTTGTCATTCTGGTTTTCAACAAGTTTATTATACTCTGCCCTGAGCTGTTCAGTCTTGTTCAGGTTTTCTTCTATTTTGATTTCTGTTTCCCTTATTTTTTCCTGCTGCTTTCTGATGGCTTTATCAAGTTTCTTCTTGTTGTCAGTAGTAAATACAAGTGCATCCCTTTTTTTATAATCATTGGATAGCTGAAGGAAAAGGGACTGTCGTTCAACAAGATAGGATTCAAGGGTTCTATCCATCATTTCCTTGTTTGAAGTATTTCTAATGAGACCTTCAGAAATCTGTTCAAGCAAAAGCTGTGGAAGCAGAGTCGAAAGTTCTTCTTCCGATACATCGCGTTTTTTATTTTGTGAAAATTCAAACTTCTTCGCCGAAAGAACCCAATCTTCAGCAAAGAGATTTGAGAAAGCAAAGACAATTGAAAACAGGCAGATTAAAAGTTTCTGTTTAGTCGATGTCATCCATATCATCGTCATCAGGAGTAACGGAAAGTCCCTTCCATTTTGCCGAAAGGAATTCATCAAGGAAAGGATCGATGTTTCCATCCATAACATCTTGGATATTTCCGATTTTTAGCTTTGTGCGGTGGTCGTTTACCATTGTATATGGCTGGAAAACATAGGAACGAATCTGGCTGCCGAAGGAAATATCCTTCTTTTCACCTGCAAATTTTGAATTTTCCTTTTCCTTCTGTTCCTTGTAATATTCGTAAAGCCTTGAACGAAGGATGCTCATGGCAGTTGCACGGTTCATAAGCTGAGACCTTTCGCTGTCACAGGCAACTACTATTCCGGTTGGAATATGAGTAAAACGAACTGCAGATTCTGTCTTGTTGACATGCTGGCCACCCTTACCGCCGGAACGGTATGTATCAACGCGAAGGTCCTTCTGTTCAATGTTGACTTCAATACTGTCATCAAGAACAGGGAAAACATAAACGGAAGCAAATGATGTATGGCGGCGTGCATTGGCATCAAAAGGAGAAATACGAACAAGACGATGAACGCCTGCCTCTCCCTTTGTATAACCATATACATAGTCACCGGAAATTCTCATGTTGATGGATTTGAGCCCACCTTCTGCTTCTTCCTGAGAAACAACTTCAACTTTATAACCGTGTCGTTCTGCCCACCTCTGATACATTCTTGAAAGCATGAAAGTCCAGTCACAGGCTTCTGTTCCACCGGCACCTGCATGAACAGAAAGGAAGCAGTCGTTCTTGTCTACTTCATCGCTCAAAAGATTGAGGATACTGTAGTGCTCGTAATCCTTGTTTGCAGTTTCATACATTTCCTTGAGTTCACTTTCCAGAGCCTGGTCATTTTCTTCAAGAGCCATCTGGTACATGGTTTCAATGTCATCAATATCTGCAACAAGTTTCTGCCAAGGTTCGATTCTACCCTTGAGCAGTTTGATGTCGTTCATTACTTTTGTTGCCTTTACATTGTCATCCCAAAATCCAGGAGCATTTGAAAGGGCTTCTTTTTCTGCAATTTTCTTGTTTATATCATCTACATCAAGACGACCCCAAACAGAAAGGATATTTTCCTTTAACTGGGAAATGGGTTCCTGAAAATCTTCTACCATAATATATATTCCTTAAATAATATTTTACCTTATAAAAAAAGGATTCATTTTTTCTGGGGAGCCGGAGTTCCTGAAAACTGGCACTTGCGCCATTTTTTCTGTTTCATTTCAGTAATTACAAAAAGTCCGTTTACAGGGAACTGATAAAGCCTGATTCTGTCATAATAGTCGGTAACGCGATCCAAATCCTTCTTGAGGTTAGAAAGTTCGTCCTCTCGCACCTTCATGTTTTCCCAGCAGGAACGCTGAATTTTTGAAAATCCATAACGGGTAAGAATGTCCACGAGAAGTTTTCCGCTGTCCAGGCTACCTGGGTCTATCATTACAGAAACAAACATATATTACAGAATAATTGAAACCACATCTATTGTCAAACAGACTTGCAAATAGGTTCAATTTAGTAGAAAATATAAACTATGAAAAACAGAATCTGCGTAAAAATTCTTGCATTGTCATTTATTATTTCTGCATCGGCAGCCTTTGCCCAGTCAACAAAATCAGTTGTCACCGGAATCAAGGCAGAATCTTCTTCTGCAAAATCTGTAACGGTAACCTGGTCATCACCCGCAGACCTGAAAACGGTTTCAGCACTTCTTGTATACAGGGCAACAAAACCTTTCACAGGCTTTTCACAGACAGAAAAACTTGAACCTGTAGCAATTTTGGCGCCTAATGAAACTTCCTATACGGACACACTCAGAACCTCTCAGGTATATTTTTACGCCGTTGTTTCTGCATTAGGTTCCGCAACTTCTTCAGACAGCGAACTTTTTTTTGATGAAGAAACCGACACAAAAAGGGAATATTCTTCAGACAATCCACTTTTAAAGACTGTTCTTCCCGGAGTAAATGCAACTGTTCAGGGGGCAAGGGCAACCAGACAAAAGAAGGTTAAGTCTGCCATCAAAAATGCAGAGCAACCTAGAAAAACTTATGAAGACGGTGAACTGAGGGAAACTCCCCTTCCATACATCGATGTTCTCGACGATCTACCTGCCCACGAACCAAAAATTTCGGCAGAAGCAAAAAACAAGACAAAAAACCTCATCAGGAAAAATTCAAGGCAGAAACCTGAACCACTTCCCATCCATATTTTTGAGGAAGACCTTGTAAGTCCAGCCGGCGGAGATGAATACCTGCTCTTTGAAATCCTCAAGACCTACTTCATCAAGAAACAGTATTCTGAATCCATTACACAGCTCAGAAAATTCCTTGCCCAGAACAGGACGAAAGAAGTTGCAGACAGGGCCAGTTTTTATCTTGGAGAATCCTACTATTATACAGGAAATTTCCCTTCGGCCCTTACAAGATTTCTTGCCCTTGAAGAAACATATCCTGAACTCAGCCGTCAATGGATAGACAGTACATTGGATCAGTTCAACTGATCCATAAGATGCACTTGCAAAATCATAGACACCGTGGATTTAAACGGTGTCTTTTCTTTCTCTTTTCTTGATAATTTTACACGCATAGTATTTTTTTTGTATTATCTGAATTACCATTGTTATATATTCAAAACAATTAATCGAAAAACATTTAGGAGAAACTTATGAATCTTGGAACAGGATGGAACCTTGGCAATACTCTTGACGCACACAATGCAGACACCTTTGAAAATGAACCTTCCAATACAGAAACAAGCTGGGGTCAGCCTGCAACAACAAGAGAAATGATAAAGGGCCTTGCAAACAGCGGGATAAAAACAATCCGCCTTCCCGTAAGCTGGACACCTCACATAAATGCAAACTATGAAATAAACGGACAGTGGATGGCCCGCGTAAAGACCATCGTTGACTGGTGCATCGAAGAAGGCTTGTATGTTATCCTCAACATACACCACGACAACTACATCAACGACAACATGGTATATGCTTTCCAGGGCTTTTACCCTACGGAAAAGGGAAAGGCCATGTCCCTCAAATATATAGAGGCAGTTTGGACTCAGATAGCTATGGCCTTCAACAAAAAGAAATATGACAAAATAATTTTTGAAACTTTGAACGAACCTCGCCTCAGGGGGCATGAACACGAATGGAACATGGATCCTAAATGCGAAAAATGCCAGGAAGCAGCAAGAATAATCAACGAACTTAACCAGAAGGCTTTGGATACAATCCGCAGTTCAGGAGGAATCAATGCAGACCGTATGGTTATGGTTCCAGCCTATGTTGCATCTCCTTATGCAGCCTGGGACAGCAGTTTCAAGTTTCCTGTTGACCCTGCAGGGAAAGGTAAAATTGCCCTTTCAGTACACATGTATACCCCTTACAACTTTGCAATGAACTGCGGCGATGGAAGCTACAACAATTTTTCCACGCAAACAAAAGAAGAACTGGACAACCACTTCAACAGCCTTAAGTCAAACTTCATAGACAGGGGGTATCCAGTAATCATCGGTGAATACGGCGCAACAAACAAGGGAAACAAAGCAGACCGCCTTGCCTGGTTTGAATACTATCTTAAGGAATCGGCATCAAGAGGAATCACTTCCATTCTTTGGGACAACGGAACTGAAAACAACCACGAAAACCCTGCGGAATCCTTCGGTTTTTTCAACAGAGAAACCTGTCAATGGTTCGACCAGGACATCAGGAATGTAATCATGGAAGCGGCAGAAGAAGGGGCAAGGAAACACGCCAATTCCAACTGATTTGTAATTTTACAAAAAATGTGTTATAATGATGAAACTATGGCAAAACCAAAGACAGAATTTTTAGTAAACCAGACAATCGTTTACCCAAGCCAGGGAGTTGGTAAAGTAGTCGATGTATTCAAAAGAGAATTCAAAGGCGAAATGATTTACCACTACAAAATCTACATTGAAGTTTCTGACATGACAGTTACTGTTCCTGTAGACAATGCAAAACTTCTTGGAATCCGTGCAATTGTTTCGAAAGCAGAAGCAAAAAAAGCTTTAGATTCCATAAGCGAAGATTACGAGCCACCTACATCTGACTGGAAACTTCGTTATCAGCAGAACCTTGACCTTCTTAAAAAAGGCACAATCGGTGACATTGCAGCAATCGTGCGCTGTCTTTACCACCGTTCAAAGGTAAAGGAACTTCCAATCCTTGAACGCAAGCTCTATGAAAACGCAAAGACCCTTCTTGAAAACGAAATAGCAGAAGCATACGGGATTTCAGCTACAGAAGTTGAAACAATGCTTCATGCTAAACTTGAACCACTCGGCCTCAAGATTGAAAAGAAGCCAGTCTATAACGACGAAGATGAAGACGAAGATGAGTTTGAAGAAGACACATCATCCTCTTCAAAAGATAATGATGACGACGACGAGGATTAATCCTTGAAATCACTTTCACTTGTTCTTGCTGCTGCAGGTTCATCCACAAGGATGGGCCTTGGCAAAAAAAAAGAATATCTTGAAATGGCAGGCGGTACAGTTCTTTCTTGTGCCGCCCGCATTTTTTTAGAAGCAGCAGATTTTTCAACAGTAATAATTGCCATCCCACAAAACGGCCAGGAACAAGCAAAAAAAGCTTTTTTTGCAGACCCAGAAATTAAAAAACTTGTTCAGGGTAAAAATATACTTTTCATCGAAGGTGGAAATACAAGGCAATCCTCCGTTTACAGGGCTATAAAGGCAATACCAGAAAAAGATTCCATCGTCCTTATACATGATGCGGCACGCCCTTTTGTTTCAAAGGAAATCATTCAAAATGTAATCAAGGCATCCGATGAACACGGTGCGGCTGCACCAGGAATTCCTCCCGTAGATACACAGAAAGAGATATCAACTGACGGAACTATCAAGAGGCACCTTATAAGGAAAGAACTGTGCGCAATTCAGACTCCGCAGGCATTTTCACTTAAGGAACTTTTGGAGTGCCATAAAAAAGCATCAGAAATTGATTTTGAATACACAGATGATACGGAAATATGGGACAGCTATCCTGAAATCACAGGCGGAAAAAAAGTATTTGTAGTTGAAGGAAGCAAGGACAATAAGAAAATCACCTTTGTCCAGGATATACCGGGAAAACAAATCATGACAAAAATTGGAATAGGAACTGACCTACACCGTCTTGTTGAAGGAAGAAAACTTTTCCTTGGCGGAATCGAGATTCCGGCTGAAAAAGGCGAATACGGACATTCAGACGGAGATGTTTTGCTCCATGCAATCAGCGATGCCCTTCTTGGTGCAGCAGGACTTGGCGACATCGGTTCATACTTTCCTCCTGAAGATCTTAAATGGAAGGACGCAGACTCAAAGGACCTGCTGAAAAAAATATGGATCGACATCCGCAATGAAGGTTGGCAACTTAACAACCTTGACTGCGTTGTAGAAACGGAAAAACCAAAATTTCTTCCATGGCGCGACAAGGTAATCGAGTCCATTGCAAAAACCCTTGAAGTTTCAAAAGACCAGATTTTCGTAAAGGCAAAAACAAACGAAAAGCAGGATTCTGTCGGAGCAGGCAACGCAATCAAAGCCTACTGTGTTTGTCTTCTTGAAAAACATTAAAGTTACCAACAAAACCACATCCACCGACATCAATAAAAAAACCTTGGAATGCCAAAGACACGCCAAGGTTTGTCAGCATCTAAAAAATTCTATTCATCTGTTCCAACTTCAAGAATAAGCTGAACAATATTTTCTTCAATGTTAAGGCTCTTTGCAATTTCTGCATTTGTCCATCCCTGTGCCTTAAGAGAAACAACGTTGCTTCTCACCTGTGGAGAAATGTAATTGCTTCCTGTCTTGCCCTTTTTACCTGCAGCCCCCTTAGATGCAACTGCATGGAGAAGTTCAAGCTGCTTTTCACCATCTGTATAAAGTTTCTGAAGTCTCTCTTCAGTTGCAATGATTCCGTTCTTAGAATCATTGATTTCGTTGATGCGGGAATCAACTTCCATCATTATGTCTTTCAAAGAATTAACCTTGTCTACAGCCTCACTAATGATTTCCCCATTCTTAAGGATGTCATCCATATCCTTCTTGAGTTTATCCATTTTCTCAGGAATGCCGGCAAACTCATTTGAGTAGTTACTCAAACGGTCTTCAAGAGCGGAAATATTCTCGAATGAATGATCAACGGCTTCTGCAACACGGTCAACTGTATCGCTCTTCTTTTCGATGCGGTCAAACTTGTTTTCCATGTCAGCCATTGCTTCAGTATACTTGCGGACATCAGACTGAATATTAATGAAGTCGTCGTTAATCTTCTGAATTTCAAGGATTTTTGCATCCATTCCGTTTGAAAGATTAATGAGGGTGTCAATCTTGTATTCAACGCTGTCAAGGCGAGATTTATCTGCACTGTAGGCATTAAGTTTCTGGTTTACATCATCGCTAAGATGTTCAAGCTGTCTGATCTGAGTTCCAAGATCATTGACCTTCGAATCAAAACTTCTGACAGAAGCAATCTTCTTTTCAAGTTCATCAATTGACTCATCCAACTGACGCTTGAGAATGTCTGCCTTGTCAAAGACAGAAGTTTCAGAAACAAACTGGGCAATGCTTTTCTTGATGTCGTCAACCTTCATCTGAAGATTGTTTGTTTCATCATTAAGTCTGTCTGTTGCACCCTGATATGCCTGTCTGTATTCCTCTGCCCTTTCAGTAAAGTTCTTTTTAAGGTCTTTGATTTTAAGCTCGGCATTTTTTGTCTGTTCTTCAGTATAACTCTTTACCTGATTGTAGAAAGTGTTGTACATGGTTTCAAAGTCATCAAGATGCTTTCTACTGTCACTGTCAAATGTATTGAGAATATCTCCCGCCCTCTTTGCTGCAACAGAGAAATCAGTCTGAAGTTCCTGAATCTTCTGTTCGTTTGTATCAGCAAGAGTCTTCAATTGTTCTTCAATCTGCTGGTAATAATCGTCATACTGTCCCTTAAGACGACTTTTCCATTCAGAGAATTCCTGAACGGCAGCATCGATTGTAGCGGACTGAGTCTGCTGTTTTGAAGAAAGGATTTCCTTGAATTCAGTAATCTTTGATTCAAGTTCGCGCTCGGTCTTTTCAAGGCTTTCGTTCATGCGCTTTCTGTAATCGGCGGATTCAGCCTTAAGTTCACCGTCAACACCTTCAATGGCCTTCTTGAATTCACCGCGATACTGTTCCATAAAGTCATGAATTTTCTGGTTAACGGAATTGATCTGTTCCTGAATTGTTGTTTGACCTGCAAGCAAAGCAGTCTGGAATTTCTTTTCCTGGTCCTGAGTCTTCTTCTGAAGGTCAAGAATGCGCTTTGAAAGTTCTTCTTCATACTGTCTTTCAAGGCCTGTTCTCTTTTCTTCATATTCAGCAGTAAAGTTCTGGAACTGAGCATCAAAAGTATTCTTCCATGAAGCAAGCTTGGTAGTAACATCATCTTCACGCTTTGCAATGTCTGCAAGGAAAGCATCTTCAAATACCTTAACCTTGTTGCTGAGTCTTGCTGCTGAATCCTTCTTGATTTCATCAAGGGATGTCTGAACTGTTTCAAGTTCAGCCTTGACCTTCGCAAATTTTGAACCGAGTTCAGTTTCAAACTCAGACTGAAGTCTTTCCTGCGTCTGAGTAAACTTTTCAAAATCTCCCACAACTTTCTTCTGACTCTGCTCCATAAGCTTTCTAAGGGCAGATTCAAGTTTGTCTACATCAGCACCAGCGGAATTAAGCTTCTTGAAGCGGTACTCCATTTCCCTCTTGTAAACACCAAAAGTGTTGTCAAGTTCAGCCAGGTACTTTGTCTGCTTTGCATCGCATTCAGCCGCAATGTCACGGGAAGTACCGATGAGTTTTGCATCCATTTCGGCAAGACGAGAAGCAAGCTCTGCTGAGAAGCCGTCAAGCTTTTCCTTGTGGCTTGCAGTTTCAGCTTCAATTCTTTCAGCAACAATTCCTGACTGTTCCTGGATTGACTGGAACTTTTCCTGAATTTCATTTATTACAGATGAAATGCTTTCATTGTAATTTTTTGCCTGTTCATCAAGTTCACCGAGGGTAGACTTTACATCATTATGCATCTGGTCTACGCGATCTTGAACATCCCTCTTGTACTTGTCCAGGTTGGCAGTACTAACTGCACTGAACTTTTCGTATGCAGCATTTTCTTCCTGTTCTGCCTTTTCAAGGATTGAATTGAACATGCCGTCATAACGTTCCCTAAGTGTGTCAGACTGCTTGTCAACGGATTCCTGGAGGGCTGCAAGTTTTTCTGCATTTGCCTTTGCATCCATATTGACAGAATTAACGGCAGTTTTTGCACTTTCTACTGCATCAGAAACCCTATTCTGAACATCGGAAATTGTGTCGCGCATTTCAGAAACAAGCCTGTCTGCAGCTTCAGAGAACTGATCCTTTACATTATTGATTTCATTTTCTGCTTCCTGTTTAGCGGATGAAGTCTTTTCTAAAAGGCTAGTCTTGATTTCATCAACGAGTCTGATTGCATCAGACTTAACATTCTCAGCCCTTTCGTTGATTTCAGATTCAATTGCGCTTGCCTTTTCCGCAAGGGCATTGGCATTAGCTTCAATGAGTTCTTCAAGGGACTGACTCTTGTTTTCAAGGGCTTCCTTAAGGCTCTTTGTCTGGTCTTCAATTCTTGAAGTGTATTCGGAAGTAGTAAGTTTGTACTGCTCCATTGCACCGTGAGTCTGGTTTTCAACATTGTTGACAAGTTCTGCAAGTTTTCCTTCAATTTCACCAGTGCGTTCGCGAAGCTGGCGTTCAAGATTTTCAGTCCTTTCTGCAAGTTCCCTTCTAAGAACATCAGTACGGTCTTCAATATCCTGAGTATAAGAAGATGTTGTCTCCCTGTATTTTTCAACAGCCTGTGCTGTCTGTTCCTTGACATCTTCTGTAAGGGCATTGAGTTTCTTTCTTACATCGTCTTCAAGGCTGTCAGTTCTGTTTTTGATTTCCGTAGAAATTGAAAGGGCACGGTTGTTGAGTTCTTCGAGCTTTTTGCGGATCATGGTGTCAACTGCATCAGACTTGTCCGTCAAAGTTGTATTGAGGGTTGTGGTCCTCTGCTTGATTTCAGTTTCAATCTTTGAAATTGAATTTTCAAGGTTAGCATTTGCAGTTGAAGTCCTCTGTTTAAGTTTGTCTGCAAGTTCATCAAAATTCTTGTCGATGTCCTGGTCAACGGAAGCAATTTTCTGCTTGAGCTTTGCATCAAGATTTGCAGACTTGTCATTGAATAGGGAAATAAGTTTCTGAGCCTTTTCTTTCATTTCAGACTCAGCATCGTCCGTACTAGTTTCAAGGGCATCCTTAAGGCTCTTTGCCTTCAGGTCGTAAGAAGCTTCAAGTTCACGGTTCTTGTCGTCAAACATGTGTATGACGGAAGTAGAAGTATCATTAAACTTCTGGTTCATTTCCTGGATTCTGTCTTCATAAGTTTTTGAGATTTCCTTCAGGCGACCATCGATGGAAGCAACCATATCTCCGTATTTGTCTTCAAGTTCTTTTGAAAGGTTTTCAGTCTTCGAAACAAAATCATTTTCAAGAGCCTTTGTCTTGTCGTGAAAAAGAACATCAAGGGATTCTGTTTTCTGAGAAAGGGCTGCATCAAGTTCTTCTACACGGGCTGCAAGTTTTTCTTCAAAGTCGTTTGTATTGGTATCGATTGCAGTATTGATTTTTTCTGTTCTTTCGCGAACGGCATTTTCAAAGGCGGCTGTCTTTTCTTCAAAGGCGGCAGAGCGTTCAGAGAAAACCCTGTCAAAATTATCTGTCTTGACAGTAAAGTCAGCCTTCATTGCATCAAACTTTGCAGAAAGAGTTCTTTCGAGGCTGTCTGCACGGTCGGTATATTCACTGTCAATCTGTGCGAGGCCAGAATTTAATTTTTCATTGAGGGCTTCTATGCGTCCGTCGATTCTTTCTTCAATTCCTGCAGTGCTGTTTTCAAGGTTGCTCTCGAATTCCGCAATGGCAGAATTGCATTTTTCGCTGATTTCGTAAGTGTTGTTTTCAAGGTCGGAACGGATGTCTCCTATTTTTTCCGCAATTTCATTTGTAATGCTGTCGGTTGTTTCGTTTACGCGTGCAGCAATTTCATCGATTTTGGAAGAAAGAGTTCCTTCAATGTTTCCGGTTCTTGAATCAACATCATTTTCAATGTCCGCAATCTTGAGTTCAATTTTGTTTCTGATGGAATCTGTTGATGTGTCAAGAATGGAATCAAAATTTTCAGAACGCTCCTTAAGGTCTGCTTCAAGAGAAGAGATTTTCTTTTCCCAGTTGTCGGAAAGAACGTTTGTACGGGCATCTAACATCTGCTGCATATTTTCAGTTCTTTCCTTAAATTTATTTTCAATGCCTGAACTGTATTCCTTGAAAGAATCTGTAAGTTCCTTGGACTTAACATTGAGGGCCTTCTGAGTTTCCTCAATCTTGGAATCAATCATGGCCGTAATCTGCTTTGCCTGAGCATTAATTTCATTGAGGCATTCGTCAATTCTGTTCTGAGATTCCTGGCGAAGATTGCTGAAAGATTCATCTTCAAGTTTCTTTGCATTTTCTATGGCTGCAGAATAGGCATTGCGGATGTCATCTTCAATCTTTTTCATGATGGCTTCATTCTGCTTTCTTGCAGTTTCTGTTGTTCCTTCAACTTCCTGAGCCCTTTCTTCAAAAGCCTTAAGGAGATCTTCACCGATGGTCTTGAGCTGCTCTGCATTTTTTGCAGAGAACTGCTTTACGAGTTCCCCAACCTTAGATTCAAGGATTTCTGCAGATTTCTGCTGCTTGTTAAGGCGGGCATTAACTTTGTCTATGAGGACTGCTTCATTCTTTACGGAGGCAAGATTCTGTTCAACGGCAGCAGTCATTTCCATAAGGTTCTTGATTACATTGTCATAAGACTGGATTTTTGCCTGGATGTTTTCAACTGCCCTTACAGGATCTTCAAAACTTTCAGTTGTATCCTTGCATTCCCTGATCTGGTCTTCCATCCTGCTGATGGCAGCTTCAGTTTCAATCTTCTTTGTTTCGAGATCGTTGATGATGAATTTCTGGGACTCTATCTGCTGGTTAAAGTAGTCGTCAAATTCCTTTCTTCTTGCATCAGCATATCTTTTGACTTTTTCCATCTGACTTTCATTTTTATCAAGCTGACGAACTACAATGGAAACAACCGCAGATAATATTACAGAGATAACAATTCCAATGATAATCACTTTTTAATCCCACCCAATTTGATTATTCTTTTTGTATTCTTGACTGTCTATTCTAGCACGATTTTCTGCAACTGACGATAATTTTTAAATGATATGTCAGCTTCAGGTAGCTTTATGTTAAACAGTTTCTTAAACCCCTTAAGAATGTATGCCGTCTTCATTCCAGCACCTTTTGCTCCAAGAACATCATACTTTACACTGTTTCCAACATAAAGGATTTTATCTGCCGGAACCCCAAGCTTGCGCTCAAGTATTCCAAATGGATAAATCGAAGGCTTAAGGGCACCAGATTCTTCAGAACCAATGCAGACATCGCAAAGATCGCGGATTCCCCATATATCCCCTTTTTGTTCCGGTGGAAAGTCCGACAATATTCCGATTTTAAGGCCTGCATCTTTCATCGCCTTAATGCATTCGTAAGCATGTGGATATGGCTTTACTTTCTTAAAGAATTTTTTTAGACCGTCATAGCAGATATCATTGATGATTTCTTTTGCACGAGGACTTTTAATGGAAGACACTTCTGCAAGCATACGGGCCTGATACTCATAGAAATCCGCAAGAGGCGCAGTTCTATGCATTATGTGCCTGGTCTTATTGAAGTGAATATAAAGCTTGAGGTTCTTGAGAACATGCAGCGGCATACGGATGAAAAGCTTCCACGAAGGATAAAGAGTTCCATCAATGTCAAATGCTACTGCCCGTATATCCTTGTACATGCTCCTATTATAGTAGGAAATTCGCTAAATCTCAAGACTTTTGCTTGAAGTCCAGTTCAAGGCTGTAATTGAACATTGCCCTTGCATTTTTTCCCGAAGGTTCTTCAGAAAACTTCCAGTCCTTTATCTGCGTCTTTATTTCAGCCTGAACCTGGGCAGGAATCAAAGAACCAGGACTTATCTGAATTTCCACAACAGGAACTGTACCGTCAGCCCTTACAGTAAAGGAAATGGTAACAGACCTTGTGGCATCAACCAGCATTGCATTTTCTTCGGAAATGGATATGGACGGACTTTTAGGATACAGAAGCTGCCTTGCACTGCCGTCCGACATTTTCATTGAAACTACGCCATTGCTTCTAAAAGCCTGAAGGCTGGTTTTGCTCTTAACTCCATCGGTAACCGTTGATGAAAAAACGGTGTTCTTGATGTCGTCAAGGGCGCTTGCAGTAGAAGCCGAAACAGAATTATCACCTGAACTCGAAGAAGAGGAACTTGAGGCCGAAGATCTCTGGAATCCTGAACTTGCAGAACTACCGCTCAATGAACTTTTTGGAACGGCCACATTTTTTGAAGATGGTGATTCCTTTGCCTGAACAGGCGAATTGTCGTCTGCAAAAAGGCTTTCGTCAAATTCAACATCCTTCTTTTTGACTGAATTATTCTCCGACATAAGCTCTTCAATGCTTTTCTTTATTTTAGGCTCTTCGAATTTCTGTCTGGAATTGTCCGAATTTGCCTTGTCTTGGACTTGATCTGCCTTCTTTTGTGTATTTCCAATCCTTTTTTCAGCCGTTTTCACCTGCTTTTGGGGTTCTTGTTTGGTTTCGTTCCTTTTTTCCTGTCTTTCAGAAGTTTCTTTCTGGGCTTTTACGGGTTTACCCTTTGGAGAAGGTGCAATCTTTTCCTTTGCAACCGGAACACTGTCAAGGCGAATTGAAAGCTCCTGATACTTAGAGTTGGAATCAATCCTTATTACAAGGCAAAGAATGACAAGAAAGAGAAGAAATGCCGCAGTAACCTGAAGGGCAAAATGCCTGCCCTTTGCCTCAATTTCATTGAAGTTCATTTTTTTCCTGTAGTTCTGAGACTTACGGCACTGAAACCGCTGTACCTTATGACATCAAAGAGAGCAACAATCTTGCCGTTTGCAACGCTTGAATCAGCCTGAATAGAAACGGGGAACTCATTTCGGGGTCTGTCCCCTGTGTCAAATTCCTTGAGGATTTTCTCAAGTTCCTTCATTGAAACCTTGTCTTCATTACAGTAAAGGGTTCCGTCTTCCTTTGCAGTAATGGTAATGCTGCTTGTTTCAACCCCCCGGGATGTAGAACTTTCAGGAAGATTTACATTTATTGCAGGAAGAACAGAAAAAGTTGTAGAAACAAGAAAAAAAAGGATGAGCTGGAAAATAACATCCAGCATTGGAGAAAGGTCTACCCCCCCAACACTGCCTTTATTTCTTCTGCCTGAAATTTTCATTTATCAAAGCTCCTTTCCTGTAAGGCGGAACACAACTCTGGTAACAGTAAGCTCCATTCTCTTGATGCTGTGGTTTACAAGGGAATTGAAATAGCTGTGGAAGATGATAGCAGGAATTGCAACAACAAGGCCTGCAACTGTAGTTACAAGGGCTTCACCGATGGAAGAAGCAAGCAATGCAGGATCTCCCATGGTTCCGCCATTGCCAAGAACACCAAAAGCCTTGATGTTTCCAGTTACTGTACCCAAAAGTCCAAGAAGGGTCGCTACATTTGAAATTGTACCGAGGGCAGAAAGGAGATGTTCAAAACGAGGGACAGCAAGATCCATCTTGGTCTGAACATATTCCTTAAGGTCTTCCTCTTTAAGCCCCCTGCAATTGATGGCATCCTTAACGACTGAGGCACAGGGAGTCCCTGCATTATTGCAGATGTTCTCTGCTACGGCATAGTTTCCGTTTCTAAGGGCCTGATCAATATCTTCGGAAAAAGTCTCTTCCCTTTTTTTTACAGTAAAGAAATAGTGAAGTCTTTCCGCAACAATAAAAACAACGAGCAAACCACAAGCAATAATCGGAATCATAAGTATTCCGCCGTTTTTCAATATCTGAAACATAAAAACCTCTTTGTAGCTACTCTTTAAAAGAAAAAGCGTGACAGGAAAGTTACACTTCCAGCCCTTACAAGATAGCCTGATTCAACATATTCCCTATCCTTTCTTGAAAAAAGTTTGATGGCATCTTCCATTTCAAGAGAAAGCCTCATTGACTTCTTGATGTTCAGGTAAACATTTCCACGAAGATTTGGACACTTGTCGCTCTTTGTATCAATGGATTCAACTACACCTGCAGAAAATCCCCATCTTTCGAATTCATCATCATAGGCAATGGAACCTTCAACGGAATGCCTGTATTCATTTGAAGGAACGTGTTTCCAGTGAGCCCTCCATCCTCCACGCAAAGTAAAGATGCCGTATTTTACAGTAAGGCCATTGTCTGTAGTAAAGAGAATTCTGTCATAGGGCTTAAATCCAAACACGCCACAAGGTTTCCTTGTTGAATAGTCACCTTCCCAGGCATAGTTGTCAAAGGCTGTTTTTTTGAATTCTATACCGCTGTTAAGAGTAATGGAATCAAAAAGAGGAATTACAATCTTTGAATTTGCAAACCAGTCTGAAGATTCCTTTGTAAGGCTTGTCATCTGAGCAAACTTGTATTTTCTTTCAAGAACAGAAAACTGCTCGTGATTTGTTTCAAGACCACCGTTTAAACCGATGACAAGTTTGCGTCCGTTGCTAAGTGGAGTCCTGACTTCTGCACCAGTACTGAATGAAGGAACGACATTTCTTTCATATCCGATTTCTGTTCCTCCTGCAATGCCACCGCGAAGAAAAGCCGTAACCAAGTCGCTTTCATAACCTGTAAAAAGGGTTGCATCACCACGGAAAATTTCGTCCGTTATGACTTCATCGTGTTTGCCGATGAAAGTTTCAAGCTGAAAATTGCACTCAAGGCCTGCAGAAAATCCCTTGTTGTACCATGAGAAAACAAATCCAGGATCCGTATAGAAAACATTTACGTTTTTTTCCTGCTTAAGAAAATTTCCGTCATTGATGATTCCAGAATAACGGTTGTACCAGTAGGCTTCGGATTCTGAATAAAATTCAAAACCAGAATCGCCAAAGTAATGGTCAAAAAGAAAAACTCCGGAAACTTTCTGCGAGTTCATGTCATAGAAGTAAGCATTCAAGCCCTGAAGACCAGTACAACACCTGTCGTACCTTCCACCAATGGTCAAATCAGATTCAATGGCATGAAAGGATTTTTCCGCATAGAGTTTTGTACCGTTGTCAAAGTAACCGTCACCTGCAGTATGCTTTCCATAACCGTTTCTGCTGAAATGAGAAAATTCAATTCTGAAAGGATCAGTATTTGAATCCTTGAATACGGAAAAGTCCCCTATAAAGTCTCCAGGGAAACCTCCGCCAACCAATCCTTGAGCATACACGTTTTTGTTTTCACCAGTAAAGAAATTTGCTTCAGGTTCTGCACCGTCATCATAGACAATGTGTTCTCCAGGAAGTTTTGGCATGATGTTCTTTTCTTCACCTGCAGAAGGAACAACCTTTGAAAAGTCAGGAACAGCATCACGACCGGCAACAATTGTATCTCCAGACACAGTTGTTGTCATTTCCGGAAGCTGAATTTTTTCATCCTCATTATTCTGTGCAAAACCAAGGGCTGCACAGAAGGCAAACATTACAACAAATAATTTTTTCATACACTACCTTTTCAAGAATTCTCGGACACTTTTTGCATGGACAGTATCCGGATACAGTTCAATTAAGTTTTCCGCAACGTTCTTTGCATCACCTTTCTTTCCTGCAGCATCAAAACTTTCTGCCGCACCGTAAAGTGCTCTGGATGCAAGTTCATTGCTTCCACCCATGCGGGAATACTTTGCAGCAGCAAGAAAATACCCGGCAGATGAAAGGCACTCATTATCGTGCCTTTTCCCTTCTGCAAGAATAACGGCGTTTTTAGCAGCATAAAGGCACTCTGCATCTATGTTGCCACTTTTTGTCTGTTCTGCATAAATTCTTTCGGAAATCGAAAGGGCTGCATCAGAATATTTTTCTGCATTCCAGATGAATTCTGCAAGTTCAGTACCGGCAATGCGACCTTCCCTTGTCTTATGTTTCCCGAGGGACTCATACTTTTTTGAAAGTATAATCTTAGGATCATTTCCCGATTCAGCAAGAACCTTAAGAGATTCCATTTCTTTTCTTGCATGACTCTTCTGCTCTTCGTTTAAAGCAGAATCCAGCATCTTTTTGCAGATTTCCAAAGCCTTAGGATAATTTCCGTCTTCCCTGTACAGTCCAACAAGATTTTTTGAAGCAGCATAGGCAAAAGAAGATTTTGGATATTCCAAAAGAAGAAGTTCATAGGAAAGCATAGCCATCCTTGAATCTCCTATTTTCCTCTGACTGTCTCCACAATAAAAAAGCGCTCCTTCATAATAATTTCCCTTTGGATAATTTTTTTTATAGTCTTCAAAACGAAGGATTGCTTCCCTGAATTTTTCATTTGAATAAAACAACTCTGCCCTTCGATAGTAACTTTCCTCTGCATATTTAGAAGAAGAAAATCTAGTTCCTATCTCCTTGAAAAGCCTGTCACTTTCATTAATTTTTCCGGCGCGGGAATAAAGCAAAGCAGTTTCATACCTGCAGTAAATTCCAAAATCACTAGAAGCTTTTACATAAGGAGAAAGGACTGAGATGGCTTTATCCAAATTGCCAGAATCAGCATAGACAGATGAGGCAAGCAATGTTGCACTTTCTTTTTCCCCGTCGGATCTTGCAAGGTTGACTGCAAGGGAAGATTGTTCAAGAGCTTTTTTAAAGTCACCTGCAGAAATGAAAGAATTGGCACAAACAATTGCTGCACTATAGCAAAGGGAATGGCCTGGAAAAAGGCTGCTGAAATTTTCAAGAGTATCGAATGCCGAAGTTTTTCCAAGTTTATACTGGCAGTATCCTAGATAAAAAACAGCATATCCTCTGTTGGTCTTTGCATTTGTCATAAGGTATTCAGAAAACAGATTTTCTGCATTTTTCCATTCCTTCAAATTGAAACAGGAAAGGGCCGCAATGTATTTTCCTTCAACTGTATTTGACCTAAGGCCTTCCTTCTTACTTAAAGCAAGATAACCACAGGAAAAAAGAACTTTTGCATAGTCAGTAATTTCATCACCGGCAAGATTGAGGCTTCCGTAAATTTCCATAGCCTTCTTTTCTCTTCCGGACATGGCATAGCAACGGGCAAGAAGTTTTTGTTTTCCATCATAGAAAGATTCTCCTTTTTTAAAGATAACTTTCCCTGATTCAAGGATATTTTCCGCCTCGTTTATTTTCCCGCAGTTTAGAAGTCCCATGGCATAGTAATAGGCAGACTTTCGGCAAAGGTTTACATCATCGGATACTTTTGTTTTTTCGTAGGCATTCTTTCCATGGTTACAACAGTTTGACCAGTCTCCTATAAAGGCATACTGTTCTGCAAAAGCCGCTTCGTAATCTGCATAGAGTTCATTGCTTTCCTCAAGTTTCCCCACCAATTCAAGGGTATTACCACTAAGCCTTGCACGGTAAAGGGAAATCAAGGACGCATACCGTTTTTCCCCATCGTACTTTTCCGCTCTATTGAAATAAGAAAGGGCATTTTCATAATTCCCGTTTTCAAAACAATCAGTGGCAACTCGAGTCCAGAATTCTGCCAGAAGTTCAGGATTTGAAGAAAATTTTTCTGAAAGTCTTTCAAAAACCTGAGCAGAATTTTTACCCGTTTGCTTTTCGTAGGATGAAGAAATTCTATAGGCCGTTCTGAAGCCTTCTGTTGAAACACTTACATCAGTACTATCGAAGGCTTTGGTACAGCAAGTCCAAGCATTTCTATAATCATTCTTGCCTTCATAGGCTTTCGATGCCAGCAAGGAAAGTTCAGCATATAGATTAGAAAGAGGCTGCCCATTCATTTCAGGCGTTTTTTTATACAGAGAAATGAGTGCGTCATATTTTTTTTCATAAAGGTAACTTTCAAAAAGCATGACAAAGGAATCCGAATAGGAATCCACTGGATAACTGCCACCTCTGGAAACTACGGATTCAAAAACAGGAATGCATTTTCCGTATTCTTCAGAAATGAAATAGATTTCTCCAGCATAATAAACCGCCATATTGTAATAATGCTCGGACTTCTTTGAGATTTTTTTTGATCTGGATATTTCGCAGCATTTATAAAATGCAGCCAAAGCATCCGAATTTTTCTTTAGGGCTAGCTTTGACCTTCCAAGCCAATAGAAGGACATGACCTGAACATCCACATCATCACTACCAGATGCTCTTGATAGCACAGGTTCCGCTTCAGAATTTCTTCCGAGAAAACAAAGGCTTTCACCTTTATATAAAAGTGCCTTGTAGTAGTAGATTGAATCTGGATGATTTTGAACAAGAGTGTCTGCGTGTTCAATTACGGAAGGATAAGCGGCTCCTGAATATGCAGTAACGATTTCTGAAAAAATCCAGGAATCACCGGACGCTGAATCTGCAGGCCCTGCAAAACCAAGAGAGGCTGCAAGAAACACAGCAACGGTAATTTTTTTTGCTTTATTTTTTTTCATAAGGGAAAAATGCCTCAGTTGCTTTTACTCTTTCGAGATGTACATAAGCTCCGCTGTATTTTTCAAGGAATTTGTCCATGGAGATTTCTTCACCCTGTTCAAAAATGAAACATCCGAATTTTCCGTTTCTATCAAAATAAGGGAAGAATACTATACAGTTATTGAAAACAAGGTCGTCTGCCTTGATGGCAGATCCCTGCCTAATTGCACCAAGATAGAACCATTCAGGTTCGGTAACGGCAAGAACATAAAGCATTGACTTCAAGTGGTCTGCCGAATATCCAGTGTTTTTAAGATACCCAGTAGAATTGAGGATTTTACCGTCAACGATTTCTGATGAAAAATAATTGTAGTTTACATCAAGGCCAGCAGACTTGTAGTCTCCATGCCTGCTTGACCGGATTGAATATGCTTCCGAGGCAAGGTTTCTGCACCAGTCCAAAGTAAATGTAAGGTTCCAGTCCTGAGACATTACGCCGTTCTTTCCCACAGAATTAAATTCCATTGTAGGAACTGTAAGTTGCTGGATTGCTGTTCCATAGCCGCGGTAAGGCTCAACGATACCGTCAACGATCCACTTGAGGAATCCGGCTCCAGAAAGGAAATGCTTTTTCTTGAGTTCTTCTGCAGAAACAGGATTACCGTATTCATCCATTACAAGAATGTCTTTTCCTGTAAAGATGGACTTGAGTTTTCCATGTTCGTCATAGCTTGCATCATCCATAAACGTGAAAGAATCAAGATTATTGCGGATAGTGCCTGCCATTATGAGTGTATTTGTATACTGATTTTTAAGGACTGTTACCTTGTCCCATGGAAGGGATTTCTTTGTCCAGTTCCTCACTTCATGGAAAGAAGCCGTATAAAGCCTGTTGAAAGGAACTCCAACAAGGACGGAACGGGCAGCATAGGATCCGCAGATTATAAGGTCTGCATAAGTCTTGGTTCCTTCCGGTCTGAACTGAAGGTAAACATCAGAATCCTGATTGAAATAATATTCTACACGAAGAGGCTTTTCACCCTTGTTCTTGCTGCGATATAAAATCCAGCTGCCTGCAGCTCCTTTGGGATAAACGGCAGCCCGTACGGTTTTTACAGTATCGCCGTTTATCATGTTGATGTCGATTTCCGAACGGGGAGCAACAACAACGCTAAACTCATCGTCACTTTCTTCAAGACGTATCTGATAGGTAACGCCAACCCTGTTGTCCTTGAACTGTTCCTTGTAGTTCCTTAATGTATTAAGATCAGGAGTAAGCCAGGAATTGACTATAGTCCGTCTGATTTCTGCAGAGTCTGGAATATCATAGCTGTTGTAGTCTGCAAAGGCAGAAAATCCAAGGACTATAAAAATAAAATTCAACAATAATTTTTTCATAAGCATTCACTTGATGGAGGCACTGGAAACTCAAGATTACCAGAGCCAGCTTTATTATAATAACAACAGACCAGACAGAAAGTTTCAGTTTAATTGCTTACCGGAGCATCCTTCATGGCAACAGGTTCTGGATCAACAAACTGGGCAGCACCTTCTGCAAGCTGAACTTCAGGTTTTACAACCGACTTGTCAGGTCCATGAACCATTCCGTCAGCTTCCTCATCCGGATGCTTTCCAACTGGAGCATTTGAAAGCAAAAGCTTAAGGCGGTTAAGCTGGTTAACTTCACTTGAACCTGGGTCATAGTCAACGGCTGAAATATTTGCCTCAGGATATCTGCGGCGAAGTTCCTTGATCATGCCCTTTCCCGTAACATGGTTAGGAAGACAGGCAAATGGCTGAACGCAGGCAATTGAAGGACAACCGCTGTGAATGAGTTCTACCATTTCTGCAGTGAGGAACCAGCCTTCACCCGTAATGTTTCCAAGCTGAACTATATCATCAACTCCCTTCATCATGTCATAGATCAAGTGTGGAGGTTCAAAACGGTGGCTCTTTCTAAGCTGCTTCTTCATATAACCGCGGAAAAGTTCAAGCATAGAAACAAGGCGTCGTGCATTCTTCTCCGTTTTCTTAGGGAAAGCAAGTTCCTGATGGCGGAAAATACCGGTAGAGAATGTATAGAAGAAGAAGTCCATAAGGTCAGGCATTACGCATTCTGCACCTTCGCGTTCAATAACATTTACGATGTCGTTGTTTGCAGTAGGATGGAATTTAACGAGAATCTCACCTACAACACCAACCCTAGGCTTCTTTACAGGAACAAGAGGCAGCCTGTCAAAGTCACGGACAATTCCTTTGATGAGTTTTCTGAACTTCAAGTGAGAAAGTGACTTCAATGAAAGTTCACATTTTCCGTTCCATTTTTCATAGAGGGCATTGGCACTGCCTGGAACCTTTTCATAAGGACGGGTTCTGTAGAGAACGCGCATCAAAAGGTCTCCAAGGACCAGGGCTCTCATGGCACGGATCAAAAGGCTTGGAGTAATCTTGAAGCCAGGATTGCTTTCAAAGCCCTGGGCACTCAATGAAATTACAGGAACCTGAGAAAGGCCAGCATCAGCAAGAGCACGGCGAATGAATCCGATGTAGTTTGTAGCACGGCATCCACCGCCAGTCTGAGTAACCATAAGGCTTGTCTTGTTTACATCATACTTGCCGCTCTGAAGGGCTGCAATCATCTGCCCCGCAACAAGAATTGATGGATAGCAGGCATCGTTGTTTACATATTTGAGACCCGTTTCAATGGCCATTGGGTCAACTGCATCGAGAACAACGAAGTCATATCCTGAATACCTGAAGGCCTGCTGAACAAGCCTGAAGTGGATAGGACTCATCTGAGGGGCAAGAATTGTATGCTTGTACTTCATTTCCTTTGTGAATACCTGGCGCTTGAAGGCGGCAGATTTCACGGTAAGTTTTGTCCTGTTTCTTTCACGGGCACGAACAGCTGCAATGAGGGAGCGGATGCGAATACGAACTGCACCAAGATTTGAACCTTCGTCAATCTTGATGAGGGTATACATGCGGCTCTTTGACTTCATGATTTCATCAACCTGATCTGCAGTAACGGCGTCAAGACCGCAGCCGAAAGATGTAAGTTGAACGAGTTCCATGTTTGCCATGCCGCTTACGAATACACCGGCACGGTAAAGTCTGTTGTGGTATGACCACTGGTCAATGATGCGCAAAGGCCTTTCGATGGAACCGAGGTGTGCCACAGAATCTTCTGTGAAAACTGCCATTCCAAGACCATTGATCATTTCCGGAATACCGTGGTTGATTTCCGGATCAAGGTGATAAGGACGGCCTGCAAGAACGATACCGTTACCGCCGCGAGTGATTGTCTCTTCAAGTGCTTCTTCACCCTTTTCCTGAACTTCCTTCTTGAACTTTTCCTGTTCTGCCCAGGCAGCTTCAACAGCATCTGAAATCTGTTTCTTTGTAAGCTTAGGGAATTTCTTTGTCATCTCTTCAAAGAGACGAACTGCAAGACGGTCCTTGTCATAGATAGGAAGGAACGGATTCATGAAGAAAATTGTATCATCCTGTCTCAGGCGATCAACATTGTTTCGGAGAACTTCAGGATAGCTTGTGACGATAGGACAGTTGTAGTGGTTTCCAGCTCCAGGGTCTTCCTGCTTTTCATAAGGAACACAAGGATAGAAAATAAACTTTACACCCTGCTGAAGAAGGCTTTCTACATGACCGTGGGAAATTTTTCCTGGGTAACAAACTGATTCTGAAGGAATTGTTTCAAGTCCCTTTTCGTAGATTGCACGGCTTGAGCGAGGTGATAGTCTTACGCGGAATCCAAGCTTCGTGAAGAAAGTAAACCAAAGCGGATAGTTTTCGTACATATTGAGGACACGAGGAATACCGACATCTCCCATTGGTGCATCCTCTGCCTTGAGAGGTACATAGCTGAAGAGCCTCTTGTACTTCCATTCAAAAAGGTTAGGAAGCTTTTCGTTGTCTTCGTCCGCCCCCTTTGTATTTGCCTTGTTGCTTGCATCAACCAGCTTTGACTTATCTGCAGAAGATTCTTCAATGTCTGCACCGCGTTCACAGCGGTTTCCAGTAATGAACTTGCGGCGTTCGTCACCGGCAATGAAAGTATTGATTGTAAGGAGACAGTTGTTTGAACATTTTCCGCAGCGCTTGAGTTCAAGCTCAACCTTGAAGTTTTCAAGCTGATCTACTGTAGCAATGTTTGACTTAACGAACTTTGGAGTCTGGTCAGGATCATCCGGCTTTGGACGGCGAAGGTCTTCCCACTGGTCCTGGGCAATGAGGGCACTACCATAGGCACCCATGAGGCCTGCAACATCAGGTCTGTATACATTTACACCTGCAATTTTTTCAAAGGCACGGAGAACTGCATCGTTAAAGAAAGTTCCACCCTGAACTACAACCTTTGTACCGATTTCACTTGCACGGCGAAGCTTGATTACCTTGAAAAGAGCATTCTTGATTACGGAATAAGAAAGACCCGCAGAAATGTCTGCAACTTCAGCACCTTCCTTCTGTGCCTGCTTAACGCGGCTGTTCATGAATACTGTACAGCGGGTACCAAGGTCTACAGGCTTCTTTGCCATAAGGGCAATCTTAGAGAATTCCTGGACGCTCATGCCCATTGTGCGTGCAAAGTTATCAAGGAAGGAACCGCATCCTGCAGAACAGGCTTCGTTAAGCTGGATGCTTACGATGGCACCGTCCTTCATGCGGAGACACTTCATGTCCTGACCACCGATATCCAGAAGGAACTCTACGCCAGGAACAAAGAAATCTGCGGCGCGATAGTGGGTGATTGTTTCAACTTCACCGGCATCAACGCCAAGGGCTGCCTGGAACAATGCTTCACCGTAACCTGTAGAAACGGCACGGGCAATATAGCATTTTTCAGGAAGAATTGAATATAGTTTTTTAAGAACCTTTACTGCAAGGTCAACAGGATTTCCTGCATTTACATCGTAGAAACGCCAGAGGATCCTTCCCATTGTATCAGTAAGGACTGCCTTTGTAGTTGTAGAACCTGCATCAAGGCCAAGGAAAACAGGACCTTCAGTCTTATCAAGTTCACCTACAAGAGCCTTTTCAGTTGAATGCCTCTGGTTGAATTCATCAAGTTCAGCCTGAGAAGTAAATAGAGGCTCAAGACGCTGAACTTCCTGCATTTCAGCCCCTACAAGATTTGTAAGGCTTGCGCGGAATTCCTTTATTGTCGGGAATACGGCAGGTGTATCTTCACCCTTAGCATTTACCCATTTGATTTCTCTTTCTGCAGAATAGGCGGCACCAGAAGCCACAAAGAGCTGGCTGTTTTCAGGAACAATCTGTTCGTCTTCCTTAAGTTTGAGGGTAACTACAAAGCGTTCGCGAAGCTGGTCCAAAAAGTGCAATGGTCCACCAAGGAATGCAACATGACCCCTGATTGGTTTACCGCAGGCAAGTCCCGAAATTGTCTGGGAAACAACAGCTTGGAAAATAGATGCGGCAATGTCTTCCCTTCTTGCACCTTCGTTGATGAGCGGCTGAACGTCCGTCTTGGCAAAAACACCGCAGCGTGCGGCAATAGGATAAATTGTAGTTGCACCGCGGGCAAGTTCGTTAAGGCCAGAAGCATCTGTTTCAAGCAAAGCTGCCATCTGGTCAATGAAGGCACCTGTACCGCCGGCACAAGTTCCGTTCATGCGCTGTTCTACGCCGCCTTTAAAATATGTAATCTTGGCATCTTCACCACCAAGTTCGATGACAACATCAGTCTGCGGAATGATTTTGCGTACAGCTGTAGTTGCCGCAACAACTTCCTGGATGAAAGGAATGTTGAGCCACTGGGAAACGGAAAGACCTCCCGATCCAGTAACCTTTACACTTACAGTCTGATTTTCCTTCTGAGGGAAAAGACCTTCCAATGTATCAAAAGCTTTATTTACAACTGCAACGATTGTATTGCGGATGTCTGCGCGATGGCGTTCATATGCTCCGTAAAGGAGTTCATCATTGTCACCTAAAGCAACAACCTTAACGGTTGTGGATCCGACATCAATACCCATGCGGATAGGTTTTACAACAGGTTTAAGCGATGTGATGTTTCCAAGCGAATTATTTTCCATACAATATTCCTATTTTTACAATTATATAGGTAAAAATATCTATTTTCAATGGTGATTGGTGATATGAGGGGTGTGTCCCTGACGAAAGTTAGGGGTCTGTCCCCTCTGACATATAAAATTGCTTTTTTTCCGTTTTATCTCTATACTGAACGGCATGGCGGAAAACAACGACTTCCTTACGACCCAGATAATCACATATATAGGAAACAAAAGAATCCTCATCGGGTACATTCAGAAGGAAATTGAACTCATAAAGGCAAAACTCAACAAGAAAAAGCTTGTTACCGCCGACCTTTTTTCCGGAAGCGGTATCGTTGCCCGCATGCTCAAGCAGCATTCATCCCTTGTAATCGCCAATGACCTTGAAAATTACAGCCGAATCCTCAATTCCTGCTACCTTTTCAACAGGCGTGAATTTGATGCCGACAGGTATTTTGATCTTAGAAATGTCCTGGAAAAAGAATTTTTTGAGGTAAAAACTCCGGGAATCATCTGCGAAAACTACGCCCCCAAGGACACAAACGACATAAAGGCCGGCGAAAGGGCCTTTTACACCCGCGAAAACGCAGAAAGAATCGATACTTACAGAAAATTGATAGAAAAAGTTGATGAAGAATACAGGAATTTCTTTCTTGCACCTCTTTTAACGGAAGCCAGCATTCATGTGAATACAAGCGGAGTGTTCAAAGGCTTTTACAAGGACAAAAAGACAGGTATCGGGTGCTTCGGAGGAACAGGAAAGAACGCCCTTACAAGAATCATGGGTCAGGTTGAACTTCCAGTGCCTGTTTTCAGCAACTATTCAAGCAAAATGCAGCTATTCCAGCAGGATACCGTGGAACTTTCTGCAGAACTAAAGAAAATCGACATTGCATACCTTGATCCGCCATACAACCAGCACCCTTACGGAAGCAATTACTTCATGCTGAATCTCATTGCGGACAATTCGATTCCGGATGTAAAGCTAAGCAAAGTCTCGGGCATCCCATGCAACTGGAACAGGTCCAAATTCAACAAAAAAGCATACGCACTGGATTCCATGGACAAAATCATTGCAAATCTGGATGCAAAATACACAATTGTTTCCTATAACAGTGAAGGTTTCATCGAATTTGACGAAATGAAAGGCATGCTGAAGAAATACGGCAAGGTAAAAACCGTGGAAATTCAATACAACACCTTCCGCGGAAGCCGCAACCTTAAAAACCGCGACATTCATGTAAACGAATTTCTTTTTGTACTGGAAAAATGAAACACACATGGATTGCTTCGTCGCAGGCTCCTCGCAATGACGTGCAAAAAAAATCCCCCGGCAGCCTGAAACCACCAGACCGTCCGGAGGACTAAATTATGAATTATGCATTCTTAATTATTAATTGATTTCAACAACCCAGCCTTCAGGTCCCTTTACGGTTCCCATCTGGATGCCTGTCAAAGTCTCGCGAAGTTTCTGCATGACTGGACCGATGTTTTCCATTCCGCTTGGAAGCATGATAGACTTTCCGTGGTCGTCGATCTGTCCGATCGGAGAGATGACAGCAGCTGTTCCGCAAAGACCGCATTCAACGAACTTCTTGAGTTCCTTCTTGTTTACCTTGCGTTCTTCAACCTTCATGCCGAGGATGTCCTTTGCAACTGTAATCAAAGAGCGGCGTGTGATTGAAGGAAGGATTGAACCAGACTTTGGAGTAATGAGAGTACCCTTCTTGTCAACGAAGAGGATGTTTGCTCCACCAGTTTCTTCAATATAAGTATGTGTTGCAGGGTCTGTGTACATGTTTTCTGCATATCCACAGTTGTGTGCATCCACGATGTTGTAGAGAGACATTGCGTAGTTGAGACCAGCCTTGATGTCACCTGTTCCGTGAGGAGCTGCACGGTCGCGGTCAGAAATGCGAACCTTGATTGGCTTTACTCCGCCCTTAAAGTATGGTCCTACTGGAGTTACAAGAATACGGAACTGGAATTCTGTAGCAGGCTTAACACCGATAACTGCATTTGAACCGAACATGAATGGACGGATGTAAAGTGTAGCGCCGCTTCCGTAAGGTGGAACATAGTCAAGGTTTGCCTTAACAACATCGATTACAGCCTGAATGAACTTTTCCTTTGGGAAAACAGGCATTTCAAGGCGAGTACAGCTGTCTGCCATGCGGTCAGCGTTAAGGTCAGGTCTGAATGTAACGACCTTTCCATCTGAAGTTGTATATGCTTTAAGTCCTTCGAAACATGTCTGTGCATACTGAAGGACGCAGGCGCATTCGCTCATTGTGATTGTGTGGTCAGAAGTAAGAGTTCCTTCATCCCAAGCACCGTCTTTCCAGTTTGCTACGAAACTCTTGCTTGTTTCCATGTAGCCGAAAGGCAAGTTGCCCCAGTCGATGTCTTTTGCCATAAAAGTACCTCTTGAAGATAAAAAAAATAAAGTAGAACTTAAAAAACTTAAGTTTATTAAAGTCCACAAAAAAATAATATCACTACGAAAAAAAAATGTAAAATGAATTCTCCAGGATTAAAGAAATCCTTTATTAAAAAAAATCCGCCAGCAAAAAAAATCAATTGTTCGAAGGAATCGTAATAAGAACTTCCGTACCTGCATTTACGATGCTTTTCACATCCATGGTGCCGTTGCAAATTTTTTCAATGCGGAATTTAGTGTTTTCAATGCCAAGATGTTTTCTTTTTGTATCCTTTGGTTTTGTCACGTCAAAACCGACTCCGTCATCCTTTACGGAAATGAAAATTTTTCCATCCTTTTCACAGGTAGAAATCCTTATGGTCCCACCGGACTTCTTTGCCCTAAGTCCATGCTGAATAGAATTTTCAACGATAGGCTGAAGTATCAAAGGAGGAACTGAAAAATTCTTTATGGCTATATCATAAACAACAGATATATTGTCAAAACGTTCCTTTTCAATCTCAAGATAACATTCAATATGTTCAAGTTCCCGTTCAAAGGGATGATGAGAAACAGTGTCAAAGGCACCCTTGTTTCCCTTCAGAAATTTGGAAAGATTGTTCAGCATTCTTTCAGCTCTTTCAGGTTCAGACTGATAAAGCACCTTAATATTGTAAAGGACATTGTTAACAAAGTGAGGCTGAATCTGAGACTGGGAAACACTTATCAGAGAATGTTCAAGCTTGATTCGGTTTTCAAAAAAATTTCCGTAGACAACATTATAAAACACAAAAAACTGAATGCAGATCTGAACCGTAGTTGCAATGGCAACAGGATTGATTTCCTTTATGTATTCGTAACAAGCCTCAATCTTCAGTGCATAAATAAGTATGCATGAAAACCAGCAGACCAAATAGAGAAGAAGGCTTGAAAGAAGAAGAATAAAAATTCTAGGTCTGTATTGCTTCCTGTAAAAAATCAAAAGTCCTATAACAATAACATGAATAAGAAACTCTGTAATTTCAACAAACTTAAAGTTCTCAAGAAGGAATTCCTGTCTTCTTACACAGGCAGCAAAGGCGTTGAAAGTAAACAGAACAACCGATACCAAAGCAGTATAGGCTGCAATGGTAGTTTTTTTCCCGATTACTTCAGGATTATTCATGAACCCGGCATTCTGCAAGTAGAAGACTCCGGTAATGCCAAAGGAAGCCAGAAGCAAAATGGAATGAACTATGGCCTTGGACATATAACCTTCAAACATACCGTAAAGCATCATCAATTCAAGACCATAACGAATAAGACAGAACAAAAGCCCCAGAGGAGGAAGAACAACCTTCTTGCTCATATTGCGTGGAGACATCAGGCCAAAAATTATATAAGTGATGAAAATTGCAAACGAAGCTATACAGACACCCAATCCCTGCACCATATAACAAACCCCTCATAGAGAAGAAAACTTTTCCCGTTCAGTTTTTCCTGCAGAAAATGCTCTTGCTGTTTTCCGCCCAGCTGTACTGATTCATGTATTCGCCTTTGTAGGAATTGATAACTTTAACATCACCCTTTTCAAATTCATAGGCGTCGCACCAGAAAGCATTTACATCGATTCCGTAACAGTTCCAGCCTTTTTTCAGCATGTCCTGCGCACCAAAACTTTCAAGAGTCTGCTTTAATGCCATCCAGCAGTGCCTCAAGTTGTTCTTGTTCTTTCCATCGTCTTCATTGTTTTCCCACAAAACAGCACACAGTTCTCCGCCGTTTACAGTGGAACCCCTTTTATCAACAAGATATGCAAGAAGTTCCTTTGCCTTAGAAAGGCTGAAAGTGACAAGCTTTTGATTAATGAACAGATCGAAATTACCGAAACACTGGATCCTTATTTTTTCAGCAGCAGAAGCCTTTATCTCCTGCATGACATAGGCAAGTTCCTTCTTGATTTCATCTACATTTGTAGGCTTCGTAAGGTAACCGCTGCAACCGTTTTTCGTTGCCTCCGTCTTGTATTCCGAATAACCGGTAATGAAAATTATTCTGATGTCGGGAATTGATTCCTTTAGTTTTTCTGCAAGTTCGATGCCGTTCATTACAGGAAGATTTATATCAAGAATTGCAACATTCACATCCTTGTTTTTCTCTGCAAAATCGAGGACATCTTCTGCATAAGAGAAATCGTACACTTCAGTAACATCATCCATGGAAAGAAGAAGATTCTTATGATACTGAAGAAGATTTTTTTCATCATCACAACAAATAATTTTCAATTTAAATTACCTACTTTTATAAATTATACATCACATTGTGTGAAAAGAATGTTAATTCAGTTTTTTTATTTTATTTGCATTTTCTATGAATTGCAAACTTTTTGACCGAGTGGTATTCTAGATGCAGATTTTTTTTATAAGAAGGCAAATTATGGACTTTGTAACTGAATTAAAAGAAAAGGCAAAGAAAGCAGGAAAGACAATTGTTCTCTGCGAAGGTGAAGACAAGCGCGTTGTAGAAGCAGCTTCAATAATCGTAAAGGAAGGAATCGCAAAAATCATCCTTCTTGGAAACGCAGAAGAATGCGCAAAGGCTGCTCCTGGTGTAGATCTTTCAGGCGTTACCCTCATCGATCCTACAACAGACTCAAACGCCGACAAGTATGCAGAACTTTTGTTCAAGGCACGCGAAGGAAAAATCAACAAGAAGACAAATGCTCCAGAATATGCTGATGTAGCAGCCGCAAAGGATTACATCCTCAAGGACAGAACAATGTACGGTGCACTCATCCTCAAGGCAGGAGATGCAGACGGTTTCGTTTCAGGTGCATGCCACTCAACAGCAAACACACTCCGCCCTGGTCTTCAGGTCATCAAGACAGCACCTGGCATCAAGACAGTTTCTTCATGCTTCATCATGGTTGCTCCAGAAAAGGGAAATCCTTACCTTAAGGAAGGTGTATCTGTATTCGGAGACTGCGCAATCAACATTGAACCAACTGCAGAAGAAATGGCAGACATCGCAATTGCATCTGCAGACACAGCAAAGAAGATTGCAGGTATCGAACCACGCGTTGCAATGCTTTCATTCTCAACAAAGGGATCAGGAAACGACAAGAAATTTACAGACAGCGTAACAAAGGTTCAGGAAGCAACAAAACTTGCTCAGGAAAAGGCTCCGGAACTTGCTTTGGACGGTGAATTCCAGTTCGACGCAGCAATCGCACCGGAAGTTGGAGAACTCAAGGCTCCGGGAAGCAAGGTTGCAGGTCACGCGAATACATTCATCTTCCCTAACATCAACGCAGGAAACATCGGTTACAAGATCTGCCAGCGCATGGGCGGATGGATGGCAATTGGTCCTGTTTGCCAGGGATTTGCAAAGCCTCTCAACGACCTTAGCCGCGGATGCAATGTAGACGATATTATCGCCACAGTTGCAGTGACTGCATTACAGTCATAAAGTAAGCAGAGAAAGCCCGCGAGTTTTCGCCAGAAAACTCGTCAGTAAGCCTTAACACTTTAAAATAAGAAAAGGGCTGTCTTAAAAGTATGATTTACGGTGGTTGAGTCGAAACCACCACATTTAGTGAAGCAGTCATTTCGACAAGCTCAATGAGCGCTACACTAAATACTTATTGGACAGCCCTTTTTCTTATCTAATCTTGATTTAGTATACGCTCAATATTTTTGCAAGTTTTTCTTTTCCAATGATCTTCATGAAGTTTGCGAGGCGTGGTCCCTGATCCTTACCGATAAGGGCGTGATAAAGGGCTGTAAACAATGCCTTTGATTCAAGGCCAAGTTCAGTTGCAATATCATACATTGCCTGCTGGCATTCCTTGTCAAGAGCGTAAGTACCAACCTTTGGAACAACTTCTTCGCGGACACGGATAACTGCATTGAGCATATCGCCTGTAATGTCTTCGGCCTTTGACCCGTCCTTGCGGAGCTTGAAGCAGAAATCAGGAGCGCAGTCAGGAGCACTTTCGTTTACCCAGTACCATGCACACTTACAGCGGCGGCGGAGGCATTCTTCCTGCTCTGGCTTTACATCACCGAGGGAAGCGATTACTGCATCAACATCACCGTCATAAGTCTGAAGCAAAGTTGTCAAAAGTCTGAATGGAACCTGATATGGCTGAACCTTTGGCATACCGCTTTCAATCTGTGAAAGTTCATAGATTCTTTTTTCGCGGAGAATGATTGATTCCTTCTTTGCAGGATCCTTTTCCTTTGGTTCTTCAAGCCCCCATACGATGCGTTCTGTCTTGTCGTAAGCTTCATAAACAGTGACTACATCAAGGTCAAAGCTAATAGAGAATTCGTGGTCAACCTTGTTCTGTGCAAAGATGTAGCGGAGAACTTCAGGCTGGTAAACTTCAAGGGCATCAACAAGGGAAATTACCTTACCCTTTGAAGAGGACATCTTTCCAGGAACCCCCTTAAGCTTGACGAAGTCATACTTCATTGTAACAGGTGCATCCCAGTTGTAAATCTTCTTTGAAACGAGTTTTGCAGTATCGTAAGATCCACCCGGGGAAATGTGGTCCTTGCCACCAGGTTCAAAACAAACCTTTTCTTCCGCCCATCTCATTGGCCAGTCTACGCGCCAGCCGAGCTTGATGCCGCCGAACTTGCGGATGTCTACTGTTTCTTCGCAGCCACATTCACATTTGTAGCTTACACCGTATTCTCCGTCGTAGCCTGTGATTTCCGTTGTGTCCTTGTTGCACTTGCCGCAGAAAATTGCTGTTGGCCAGTAAACGTCTTCCGGCTTCATCTTGTGGTCATCATCGCGGTAATGATTCAAACATTCCTTGATGAGCTCGCGGTTCTGAAGGGCATTCTTCATTCCTTCTGCATAGCGGTTTGCACGATAGCGCTGTGACTGATAAAGGAATTCCGGATGAATTCCTACGCGTGGAAGCTGATTTTCAATGTCAACCTCATGGTGGCGTGCATAGTTTTCGTCACGACCGAATGTATCTGGAACGGAAGTAATTGGATAGCGGAGATATTTTTCAAGTTCTTCAGGTTTTGGCATGTTGCCCGGAACCTTGCGGAATACATCGTAGTCATCCCATGAATAGATGAAGCGAACATTCTTGCCGCGATCACGCATAGCACGAACAACAAGATCAACTGTAATGATTTCACGGAAGTTACCGATGTGAACAGTACCTGAAGGAGTAATACCTGATGCACATGTATATGAATCAAGGTCTCCCTTTTCCTTAATGATTTTAGCAGCCTGCTGGTCAGCCCAGTGGCACAATTCCTTAACATCTCTAGACATAATGGGAGATATTATAATGAAAAGTAAAAACTATTTCCACTCATTGAGGAATTCAAGCATGAACTGCTGAACATCACCGAACCATTTTTTCTGGAAGCGGCAGGCCTTTTTTCCAACATACCTGAAGTGCCAGCATTCCCAGCGATAGCCTGTAACATCTTCATAGCCTTTGGGAAAAGAAAGGGACCATCCGTAGTCTGCGGCATTTTTGTAAACCCACTGCCCCATTTCAGTCTTGTCAAAATCATCGCTGATGCTGCCGAAATCTACGGCTGTAGCAAGCTGATGCTGGCTTGTACCCGGACGGGCACTTTCCCTTTCCGCTTCTTCAAGGCCGTCAACGGAAACCCAGTAATTGAAAAGGTTTTCCTGATACTGGTAGGAACGGTAAACGGAACTTACAAGGAGGGTTATTCCGTCTTTCTTGGAAGCAATGGCCATTTCCTTAAGGGCTTCATAGGCTTCAGGACGAATCTTCATGTTCTTTTTATTTAGGTTGAAGTAATCGTTGGCCTTAAGTTCAATGAGATCTTTAGGTTCATAAGTGCCTGAAACCTTATGGGTCTTGTCGATTAAAAAATAGAGGCTTTTGTCGTCTGTACGGAAAGTTTTTTCCTCAAGAAGAATTTCCGAAAGATCCGAAAGGAATTCATCCTGATTGGCAGAAATTCTTGAACAGCACTCGGAAGCCCTTGGGTTCATTTTTGAAAGAACCTCTGCAAGCTTTAAGCCATCGGGATTCTGAACCGGATTTACTACATGACTTTTTGCAGGCTTTGATTCAGCATAGGCTTTTTTTGCACAGCCACCAAAAACAAAACAAAAGCCGCAGAGCCCTAAAAGCAATGCGGTATTTTTCATGATGCTATGCATCTGCAACCTCAGTTACTGAATGGATTACATGGAACACATCAATAAAGCCTGTTTTAACAAGGGCAATTCTTGCAGGTTCCGAAGGGTTCATGATGAAAAGCTTCGTACCATAGTCCTCACCATCGTTGTGGCCTGCAATAACGATTCCGACACCAGTAGAATCAATTGCCTGAACCTGTTCCATATCAAGAACGACATTGGAATCGATAATGTATTGGAAAACCTTCTGCTGAAGTTCAACACAAGTGTTGGAATTCATGGTTCCAGAAAGTTCAAGAAGCATATAGTTTACGCCGACTTTTTCACGTATTGTTAACTGATCCATTTAGCGTTTACCTCCTATTCAAATTGCTTAAGCCTTGTTACCGAGGTACTTGATTACAAGCATGGTAACATCGTTTTCAAGTTCCTTCGAAGCAAAATCAACAAGAACTTCGTAGGCAAACTTAGTCATTTTTTCTGCTGGATATGTAGAGTTATCCATAAGGGCATTCTGAGTCCTCTGCTTACCGAAGATGTCACCGCGAAGGGATTTTGTATCAAGGATACCGTCAGTTACGGACATGATGATGTCGCCTTCAGCAAGCTTAACTTTCTTAACCTTAAGCAATGGACTAATATCCTTTACGAATCCAAGAATGTGACCTTCACCCTGAACTTCAATAACATTGTTATAAGCACGGGTATAAACATAAAGGGCTGGAGAACCACAGTTGATGTAATACAGCGTATCATTTGTAAAATCAAGAAGACCGAAGATACCCGCAAAGAAAGTACCTTTTGGCAAAGAGTCACGGATAAAGCCGTTTACCTTTGCAACAAGTTTCTTGAAGTCTGTTGTCTCGGCAAGGAAAGTACGAATGATGGACTTAAGGATGACCATGCTCATGGAAGCAGCAATACCCTTACCGGAAAGAGCACCGATGATGAAGATGTGTCGTGTATCTGTAAGTCGAATCATATCTACGAATTCACCACCAATATTGTGGGCAGGAATCATAAGATAACCGGCATCAACCTTTTTGCTCTGAATAAGGTCCATGTTTTCCTGAATGGAAGTAATAATCTGCCCAGACATGCGGATTTCACGGTTAACGATACCAACAACTGATTCGTTCATGATATTCTTGATGTAGTATCCGACAACGAAGAGGTTTGAATAGTACTTATTGAAAACTTCAAAGTCGTAGTCAGAGTAAATGTTACCGCTGGACTTTGGTCCAAGAAGAATGAGACCAATGAAGTTACGACCTTCGTTAAGCATGATCAATGCATCTGAATTTGTCTCCTTAAAGAGATTTTCAAGTTTACCCTTGATTGAAGAAAGGTCACCATGTCTTGTAACCTGTTCGCGGAAAATAACCTGACGGTGGGCATTCATGATTACATCCCCAGTTCCATGATCAAAAGGTACAGCAATCGATGTATTGCCGTCAGAAGAATAAACCACAGAAGTGCTTCCGGAACCATCTTCCATGACGATTCTCATTGAAGATGTACCAAGATACTTCTTGAAAATTTTGTAAACCTCGTCTGTAATTTCCTGAGGGTTCTTTGCAAAGTCAAGGGAAGAAATGTCGCTTTCAAAACTCTGCTCGTAGCGCTTCTTACGGAACAATTCGGAATTACCGAACATCTTCCTGCAGACAACTCCAATCGTAACAACAACTGTTACAATTACAAAGAGAAGCACTGGATAAAGATATACATAAACTGCATTGTATGGAGCAAGTAAAATGTAAGCTCCACAGATGATGCATACAGGGATGAGGAATTCAATGAGGAAACGGAGGAATCCGCGAACAACCCCATGACGGTCTACAACTTCATCATTTTCATTCGATCTGATGAACAGGAAGAGTTGTGGAAGGAATCCAACAGGAGTAAGGGCTGTAATATGATACATGTAGTTTGAAGCTTCCCTGATGAACCAGAAGGTAATCCAGGAAAGAACAAAACCGATGACACTGTTCACCATGTTCTGCCTGATGAGTTTAGCCTTGGTATGTTCTGCACGGACAAGAACCATAATGGAAACAAAAGCAGGGAAAAATACCGTATACAAAAGATAGAAGGCATCAAGCTTTGTAATCCAAAGTGAGTTTCCAAGTTTTGAAATTACAAGAAGACCGGAAACAATTTCAAAGCCGTTGTTGTTGTAGTAGAAGGCTGTAAGTCCATTAGGAGCAAAGAAAGCGAAGTAACCTGCACCCATGATAAGGATTATCCTCATCACCTTCATAAATCCTGTTCTCTTGTAATCCGGATATTTCAAAATGTAGTCACATGAAGAAACTGCAAGCCATCCGAAGAGAAAATATGTAATGCGTCCACCGATGAGGGCAAACTGCTTTGTACCCTTCAAAGTAAGGAAAACGGTAAGTGCCATTGAAAAAAAGTTTGCACTGGCAAAAAGAATCAGGTTAACAAGTGATGAAGAACTCTGATACTTTGTTGACTGACGGTCTAACTTAAAAGACTGGGAAACAAGAATAACACCAATAAGAAAATTAATTAAAGCATATACCATAATGTTACCTCTCCTACTCCTATCTTTCTACCTTGGCAACCATCATAGTGACGTCGTCCCTAAGTTTTTTGCCGCCGTTGTAATCCATGATGAGGTTTACGACATCGTCAATGAATTCCTTCGGAGACTTGGCTGCACTCTTCTTGATTGTATTTTCATAAAGTTCAGTGTCACCTAGTTCTACGCCTTCGTCATTCATGACTTCAGAGACACCGTCGGAAGCCATAAGGATAACGTCATCTCGGAAAAGACGCTGTTCAGCAACTTCTACTTCATCGATATCGATGATACCGACAAGAGAACAGTTTGAAGTCAAAGGCTTGATCCTGTATCCGCTAGGAGAATTTGTAATGATCAAAGGATCGGACATGGAAGCATTTACATACCGAATGACCATTTTTTCCGTATCAACGACACCAAGGAAAAGAACTGTATATTTGTCCTGAAGTTTCATTCCCTTAATGGCCTTATGGATTGCCATGATCATGCCGGGAAGATCTTCCTTGTCTTCAAGGATTTTTGCAGTGTTCATTACGAGACCCATGACGAGGGCAGCGGCAAGACCTTTACCTGAAACGTCACCAAGCATGAGAAGCGTCTTTGTAGGCGAAATAGGAAGAACCGAATAATAGTCACCTGAAACGTTAACCAAAGGACGGTAATATGCAGCAATGGAAAGCTTGTCGATTTTTGGCATGTTCAGCGGAAGGAAGGACTGCTGTGTATCAGCAAGCTGTTTCCATTCGCGGGAAAGGGAAGCAATTTCAGAAAGGTCGGAAATTGTCTTTGATCTTTCAAGGAAACGTTCGAATTCTTCTATGAGGGTTTTGTAGATTTCAAGATCGATAAGTCTTGTATAGCGGCAGAACACATAAAGATGAATCTTGTTCTTTGAAAGAATGAAACCGCGGGATTGGGAATATTTTGTAACGATGCCGAGCTCATCACCAATGAAGCAGTATCCGTCGCGCCAATCTGCAGGATAGTTGAGTTCAAGGGTTCTCATTGTCTGAGATGAACATGAAAGACGGTCCGGGCTATTGTAAAGAACATAGTTCTTTTCACGGTCAACAAGGAGAACAGAACAGTCTCCCTTCATTTCAAGAACAGAACCGATAGCTTCGTAAAAATCATCAAGGGAATAGCAAAAGCGCATTCTGTCGATGAACTGATTAAGGATGCCGGTTTCTTTTGTAAAGAGTTCTTTTCTTCTGATGAAGAAAAGAATGTTACTTTGGAATTTTTTCAAAACAACGGAAACAACCGTAAAAACAATACAGGCAGTAGCAAACCTGAACAAGTTTGCACTCAACCTCCTATCATTTACATATGGTGTAAGAACAACAATAAGAGCTGCAATCAGAGCAAGAAGAACGATTGCCTTAAGGGTCTTTACAATACGTTTTTTTGTCTTATACATGAATAAACCTCGTAAGTTGACAATAATCCTTTTCCATTATATCACAAATTTTAGAAAATAGAGAAAAAAAGTAAAAAAAAACTGCCATCCAGGGAAAATTGAACGGCAGTACTATAACTATGTATAAGTAAAATTAGAAAAGTGATTCACGTGAAAGCAATTCTGGCGAAGTTTCCGGCTTTTCCACCTTCTGGAATTCTTCCATCGCAGCAGCCTGCTGGCGGCTAAGCTTTGAAGGAATCTGAACCATTATCTTTACGAGAAGGTCCCCCTTTCTGCTTGATCCGTCATAAGGAACTCCTTCGCCCTTTACGCGGAGGAACTTTCCGTGCTGGATGCCTGCAGGAACCTTGATAGTAATCTTCTTTCCGTCAAGATTTTCGATTTCAACACTGGCACCGAGAACTGCCTGTGAAATGCTGATTGGCACTGCACAGTAAAGGTCGTGGTCCTCGCGTTCAAAGAATCTGTCTGAACGCACATTGATTACGATATGAAGGTCACCTGGATTTCCACCGTTTGTTCCGGCATTACCCATACCGTGGATGCAAAGTTCCTTACCCATGTCTACACCGCAAGGTATTTTGACATTGAGGGTTGTATGCTTTGAATAAACGCCAGTTCCACGGCAAGAATGGCAGGGATTTTCAATTACTGTACCTGAGCCACGGCAATTTGAACAAGTCTGCTGAACTACAAAGAAGCCCTGAGACCTGCCTACCTGACCGCGTCCTTTACAGGTTGGACAAGTTTTTCTTGAAGCACCAGCAGCACCGCCAGTCCCCTTGCATTCAGGACACTGTTCGTCGCGATTGTAGGAAATGTCTTTCTTGCAGCCGTAAACAGCTTCCTTAAAGTCAATGTGAAGGTCATAGCGAAGGCTTGCCCCATCGTTGTTGGTTCTTGAATGTCTTCCCCCACCGAAACCGCCGAATCCACCGCCTCCAAAGAGGTTTTCAAATATGTCGCTGAAACCGCCGCCACCCATTCCACCGAAAATATCGCTGAAATCGTGGAAAGCATGGGAATAACCTCCGGCACCTGCCCCACCCATTCCATCAAGGCCTGCAAAACCGTACTGGTCATAAACAGACTTTTTCTGGTCGTCGCTGAGAACTTCGTAGGCTTCCGTAGCTTCCTTGAATTTTTCCTCAGCTTCCTTGTTACCAGGATTGCGGTCCGGATGATACTTCATCGCTACCTTGCGGTAAGCCTTCTTGATTGTATCTTTATCAGCACCCTTGTCTACACCGAGCACTTCATAATAATCGCGTTTGTTTGCCATCGTTTTTTCCATAAATCACAAAACCTGAAAAAGCGTCCACTCTTTCAGGTCCTGCGAAAAGAAATGACATGCGGCCTTTCGCAAGAAAAACCGCAGTTGCATTAGTTCTTTACTTCGTATTCAACATCGTCTGCACTTGAAGCACCCTTAAAGCCAGAACCTGCATTAGCTCCTGGGTTAGGACCAGCACCAGCTCCCATGTCAGGACCTGCACCCTGAGCACCTGCGGCACCCTGCTGAGCAGCCTGTGCCTTGTAGAGTTCTTCTGCCATCTTGTAAGATGCCTGCTTGAGGGCTTCTGCCTTTGCCTTGATGTTTTCAACATTGTCGCTCTTAAGGGCTTCCTTAAGTTCGTTAAGGGCAGCTTCAATCTTAGACTTGTCATCTGCACTGATCTTGTCGCCGATTTCCTTAAGGGACTTTTCTGTTGCAAATACGAGGCCGTCAGCTTCGTTCTTTGCATCGATTCCTTCACGCTTCTTCTTGTCTGCTTCTGCGTTTGCTTCTGCATCCTTCTTCATGCGTTCGATTTCTTCTTCGCTCAAACCGCTGGAAGATGTAATCTGGATGTGCTGTTCCTTTCCAGTTCCAAGGTCCTTTGCAGAAACATGAACGATACCGTTGGAGTCGATGTCGAATGTAACTTCAATCTGTGGTACACCGCGTGGTGCTGAAGGAATTCCTTCAAGGTTGAAGTTTCCGAGTGTACGGTTGTCTGCAGCCATTTCGCGTTCACCCTGAAGAACGTGGATTGTAACTGCTGTCTGACCGTCAGTTGCCGTAGAGAAGATCTGGCTCTTCTTTGTAGGAATTGTTGTATTTGCAGGAATGAGCTTTGTACAAACACCACCGAGAGTTTCGATACCAAGTGAAAGTGGTGTAACATCAAGGAGAAGAACATCCTTAACATCACCGGCAAGGATACCACCCTGGATTGCTGCACCGATTGCAACTGCTTCGTCTGGGTTAACAGCGCGGCTACCTTCCTTTCCGAAGATGCTCTTTACAATTTCCTGAACCTTTGGCATACGAGAAGAACCACCGACAAGGATAACTTCGTCAATCTTGTCAGGAGTGATTTCAGCATCCTTCATTGCCTTCATACATGGTTCGCGAGTTCTTTCAAAGAGCGAGTCTGTCATCTGTTCGAACTGAGCGCGTGAAAGCGACTTCTGGAGGTGTTTTGGGCCTGTTGCGTCAGCTGTGATGAATGGAAGGTTGATGTCTGCAGTAGCCTGGTTTGAAAGGCTGATCTTTGCATTTTCAGCAGCTTCACGGAGACGCTGGAGAGCCATTGAGTCGTTTGAAAGGTCGATACCAGTATCGTTCTTGAATTCGCTGATGAGCCAGTTAACGATTGCACGGTCCCAGTCATCGCCACCAAGGTGCGTATCACCGTTTGTAGCCTTTACTTCGAAAACACCGTCACCGAGTTCGAGGATGGAAATATCGAATGTACCGCCACCAAGGTCATATACTGCAATTGTCTTGTCCTGCTTCTGTTCCTTGTCAAAACCGAAAGCAAGGGAAGCTGCTGTTGGTTCGTTGATGATGCGCTTTACATCAAGGCCTGCAATCTTACCGGCATCCTTTGTTGCCTGGCGCTGTGCGTCGTTGAAGTAAGCAGGAACTGTGATGACAGCTTCTGTAACTGCTTCACCGAGGTAGTCTTCTGCGGTCTTCTTCATCTTCTGGAGTGTGAAGGCAGAGATTTCCTGTGGAGAGTATTCCTTTGCAACGCCGTTTTCCATAACTTCAACGCGAACATCTTCGCCGTGATCCTTTACTGTATATGGAACAAGCTTTGCTTCGCCTGTAAGTTCACCGTAACGATGACCGATGAAACGCTTGATTGAGTAAATTGTGTTCTTTGGGTTTGTAACCATCTGGTTCTTAGCAGGGAGACCTACGATTCTGTCACCCTTTGCAGTAAAACCAACGATAGATGGAGTTGTGCGTCCACCTTCAGAGTTCTGGATAACAACTGGCTTTCCGCCTTCCATAACTGCTACACATGAGTTTGTTGTACCTAAGTCAATACCGATAATCTTTCCCATCTTATTCCTCCAATTCATAATTCACAATTCATAATGTTCAGTGTTCAAGCCGTATGAATTACAAATTATTTCATTATATATTTTCCTTATAAATTAAAAATCATGCAATAGATAATTATGCATTATCCTTTGGCATTGATACCATTACTTTAGCGTGGCGGATAACACGGTCCTTAAGCTTGTACCCCTTGAGGTAAACAGCCTTGAGTGTTGGTTCTGCCACATCCTCGTCAGCCTTTCCTATTGCTTCGTGGATATCAGGATCAAAGGGTTCACCTGCTGCCCCGTAAGAAACAAGGCTGTACTTGTTTTCAAGCATGCTGATAAGCCCCTTGCTGATCATTGAAACACCGTCGGCAATAGCCTTTGGATCTGTAGCTGTTGCAGCCGCTTCCACAGTGCGGTCAAAATTGTCAAGGCTCTCAAGGAGATCCTTGAGAAGGCTTGTATTTGCATAATCGAATGCATCCTGCTTTTCCTGGATGGCACGCTTTCTGTAGTTTTCAAAGTCTGCTACACGGCGGAGAACTTCTTCCTTAAGCTGAGCATTTTCCGCTTCAAGAGCTGCTATCTTTTCTTCAGGAGTAAGTTCCTTTTCTGCAGTTTCTTCGGATTCAGCCTTTTCAGCCTGATTTTCTTCTGCTGCCTGTGATTCTGTGGCTTCGTTCTGTGTTTCAGGAGCTTTTTCTGCTTCCTGATCTTTCATTTCTTCCTTAGACATCTTAACTTCCTAATCTTATGCTATATATAGAAAATAAAAAAATAATGCTAAATCGTCAACAAATTCTGATAAATTTTTTGTTATATTTTCAAAATCCTGTTAAATTCAACCTGCAAAAGAGAAAACACCCATGCTGAGTGCCATCATTATGAGCCCTGCAAACAAAACGCCTGCCATAACTGCAATGACAGTATCCCTGAACTTCATGTCCAGCAAACTGGCAGCCAAAGTTCCGGTCCAGGCCCCTGTTCCAGGCAAAGGAATACCTACAAAGAGGAAAAGAGCCACAAAAAGACCTTTGCCAGCCTTTGCTTCAAGCTTTTCCCCTGCCTTCTGTCCTTTTACAAGGAAGAAAGAACAGATTCCGCCGATAAACTTCTTGTCCTGCCCCCATTCAAGAAATTTTCTTGCAAAAAGATAGATGACGGGAACTGGAAGCATGTTTCCTACTATGCAAATAATATAGGAACGAATTATGGGAAGGTCAAATCCCTGAGACACGGGAATTGCACCACGGAGTTCAACAAGGGGAACCATGGAAATAAAAAATACTATGAGATATTTCGAAAGCATGGACAGATTCTAGCAGATTTCAAAAAATTATGGAAGAAAATTGAAAGTTGATTTTCTTTCATGTATACTGACGGAAAAAATAGGGAGTCATTTTAATGGGCAGATATACAAAATGGGTTTCCACATGGGGAACTGCAACTTCCATATCAGACAGGCGCGAAGCAGTTTATGCAAAAGACCTTACAATCCGATATCCTATCAGGCTGTGCTTTGACGGCAGCAAAATAAGGGTGCGCTTTTCTAACCTTACGGGAACAGAAGATGTAAAAATTGAAAAGGCATTTGCTGACAATGTACAACTCAAACAGAGGGGACAGACCCCTATTACAATTCCAGCGGGCAAGGAGATTACCACCGACGAAATAGATTTTGATGCAAAGGCAGGACAGACAGTCAACATTTCTTTCTACCTGAAAGAATGCACACAGATGAATGCCGGTACCCTTGTTACGGGTCCACTTTCTGGAGGAACTTATGCTTACGGCAACTTTGCAGAGGCAGAGGAATTTCCAGAAGACTTTTGCCGCCCTACTTCCTGGTATTACTTCCTTAACACAGTAGATATTTTAACGGAAGAAAAAAACAGGGCCCTTTGCTGTTACGGAGATTCCATTACGGCTCAGGACTGGCCTGACTATCTACAGAAGGAACTTGATCAGCGGGGAATAAAAGACATTGCAGTAATCCGCCGTGCCGTATGCGGAACAAGAATTCTGCGCCAGTACGACTGCATCACATATCAGGCTTATGGCCTCAAAGGCGAAACAAGATTTCCAATAGAAACGAACATTGCGGGCCTTGAAGCGGTGATCATTCAGCACGGAATCAACGACATCATCCACCCCGTTGGTGTTGAAGTAAATAAGTTCCGTCCAATGACAGACATGCCTACCTTTGACGACCTGAAAGGCGGTGTTGAAATGCTGTATCTGGAACACTGTAAAAAGAATGGACTTAAGGCATACAGCGGCACCCTTCTCCCAATTTACGGCTGGAGGACATACGAAAAATTCCGCGACGACCTTAGAAATGAATTCAACGAATGGCTCAGGACAAGCAAGGGCTTTGACGGATGCATTGATTTTGACAAAGCTGTACGCGATGCCGCAATGCCAGAAAAATTTGCTGAAGGCTTTGACAGCGGAGACCATCTGCACCCAAGCAAGGATGCATACAGGGCAATGGCAAAGGCCGCAGCGGATTTTATTGAAAAAAAATTATAGCATTATAACGCAGCAGAATTATGCAATCTGAACGTACAGTTTAAGCAGAAGGAGTCCTGCAAATCCATTAATTGTCACACGGATTCGAAAAATCTAACGATTTTTCAATAGGAGAAGAGACTCGACTGATTGAAGATTTTCAGGGAAAAACATGAAGCATGATAATATACGAGTCAATTTTATGAGATTGAAAAAAATAAGATTTTGCGTCAGCAAAATCAAATCCGTGTGACAAATGCTCAAAATTGAACCTGGAAATATTAATGACTTTACTTAAACATTCAAAAGCAAAAAGGACTGACGTAGTTTTACGACAGTCCTTTTTTATTTCAGGATCCCGAAAATAGTTCGGGATTACCATTCTTCAATTACTTTACAGTAACCTTCTTGAGCTTCCAGATGTCCTTTACATAATCTTCGATTGTGCGGTCAGAAGAGAACTTGCCGGAATTTGCAATGTTCATGAGGCACTTGCGGGCCCATGTCTTCTGGTCTGCATATTCCTTGGCAATCTTTTCCTGAGCCTGGCAGTAAGAATCAAAGTCTGCAAGGAGGAAGAATACATCGGCAGGCTGTCCTTCAACACCATAGACGATTGAGTCATGGATTTCCTTGAAGAGCATTCCGCTTGGATCATATGTTCCGTCAACAAGCTGGTTAACAACCTTTGCAAGCTGTGGGTTGCGGTCAAGATACTTCTGCGGATTGTAAGAATGTTCGCTCTTCATCTTGATGATTTCATCAGCCTTAAGACCGAAGATGAATGCGTTTTCTTCTCCAGCTTCTTCTACGATTTCAATGTTTGCACCGTCGAGTGTACCGATTGTAAGGGCACCGTTCATCATGAACTTCATGTTTGAAGTACCGGATGCTTCGTAACCTGCAGTAGAAATCTGTTCTGAAACGTCAGATGCAGGAATAATCTTTTCTGCAACTGATACGCGGTAGTTTTCTACGAATACTACACGGAGCTTGCCGCGGACACGACGGTCGTTGTTAACGCGGTCTGCAACTGCATTGATCAACTTGATGATAGCCTTTGCGCGGCGGTAACCGGAAGCTGCCTTTGCACCAAAGATGTATGTGTGTGCAGGAGGGTTGTAGTTTGGATCTTCAACGATTCTGTTGTATTCATACATGATGTGGAGCACGTTCAAAAGCTGCCTCTTGTATTCGTGAAGGCGCTTGACCTGTGTGTCAAAGATGCTTTCTGGATCAAGGAATTCGTTCTGTGTGTGCTTGAGGTATTCGGCAAGCTTTTCCTTGTTGTGCCTCTTGATTGCAATGAGTTCGTTGATTGATTCTTCATCATCAACATACTTTTCGAGACCCTTGAGGAGTGAAAGTTCCTTTTCCCATCCGTGACCGATTCTCTTTGTGATGAAGTCTGCAAGTTCTGGATTTGAAGAAAGGAGCCAGCGTCGCTGTGTAACACCGTTTGTCTTGTTGTTGAATTTTTCAGGATACAATGAGTACCAGTTCTTGAGTTCCTGTGTCTTGAGGAGTTCTGTATGGAGGGCAGCAACACCGTTTACAGAGAAACCAGCGTGGATTGCGAGCCATGCCATGTAAACCTTGCCGTCATGGATGATTGCCATGTGGTTCTGGTTGTAGTAGTCCTCAGGGAACTTCTGGCGGAGTTCGATAACGAGGCGGCGGTTGATTTCTTCGATGATCTGGTAAACACGAGGAAGAAGTCTCTGGAATACATCGATAGGCCACTTTTCAAGAGCTTCAGCAAGAATTGTGTGGTTTGTGTATGCGAATGTCTTTGTAACAACACTCCAAGCATCATCCCAGCCTACATTGTATTCATCAAGGAGAATGCGCATGAGTTCAGGAATAGCAACTACTGGATGAGTGTCGTTGAGCTGGATTACGTGGTACTCGTGGAACTTAGAGAAGTCAGTTCCAACAGTATTTACATAGTGGTGAACAAGGTCCTGAAGGGAAGCACTTGAGAAGAAGTACTGCTGGCGGAGACGGAGTTCCTTGCCCATTGGGCCGTTGTCATTTGGATAGAGAACGCGGCTGATGTTTTCTGCATTGTTCTGGCGTTCAACTGCACGGTGGTACTGCATGTCGTTGAAAAGTTGAAGGTCGAATCCGTCTGGAGAAGATGCCTGCCAAAGGCGGAGTGTGTTTACAGTGTTTGAACCGTAAGCAACGATCGGCATATCATAAGGGGTTGCGATGATTTCTTCTGCGTTTTCAAGGTAGAAGCGGTCCTGTCCATCAGGAGTCTTGCCGTACTTGATCTGTCCGCCGAATTTAACGCTTACTGAAAGGTCAGATCTCTTTACTTCCCATGGATCGCGGTGCTTGAGCCAGTTGTCAGGATATTCAACCTGGTAACCGTCTTCAATGTGCTGTTCGAACATACCGTACTGGTAGCGGATACCGTATCCGTGTCCAGGGTATTCGAGTGTAGCAAGGGAATCAAGGAAACATGCTGCGAGACGACCGAGACCACCGTTACCGAGACCTGCATCAGGTTCTTCATCTTCAACAAGGTCATAGTTGATGTTCATTCCCTTGAGAACTTCCTTAACCTGGTCCATGATACCAGAGTTAATAAGGTTGTTTGAAAGGGCGCGACCCATCAAGAACTCAGCACTGAGGTAGCAAAGCTGCTTTGTAGGCTTGGCTTCATAAGCTTTGCGAGTTTCCATCCAGTTAGGCATGATAATTTCAAGGGCACTGGCACTTACTGCATCGAAAAGGTCATGCTTGTTAGCCTGTGAAATGTCCTTTCCGTACTGGCGTCTAAGACGGGCTGTAAGGTTTTCCTTGAACTGTTCTGCATCAAAAGTCATATATTTCCTCCGTATTGAACTTTTGTTGTTTTAAAGTATCCCCCGAGGGATTATTATTTCTTTCAGTATATATGGAAACGTTTCAAATATGCAAGTATTAACATATTTTTTTCATTTCTGTAATTTTTTTTATCAAAATCAGGATAAAAAAGTAACTTTCATCCTAAATTCCGATTCACCTTTATTTTGCAACAAGAACCAGCATTGAATTTGCCGGCAGAATGTAGCGCTCCTGGGCAAGAAGTTCCTCTGCCTTTTCCACTTCAAGGATGCAGCTTTCATCTTCAATGGAAGTATCTGCAACCCTATACCACTTGCGGTCGTCCTTTATGGTTGGAAGACGAACCATGACATCATTGCGGTCTGTATTTGCGGCCACAAAGAAATCGTTATCTGGCGTTTCCCCAGCCTTAGCATCTGCAATGCCCGAAAGGCGGAATGCAAGAAACCTTGAAATCTTTCCCCAGTCCGGATTGCTTCCGTCAGGAGCGTACCACTGGATATCCGGAGTATTACCCCTGTCGCCGTGGAAGAATTCTTCCCTGCGGAAAATCCTGTGTTCTCTTCTAAGTTTAACCGCTTTTTTCGTGAATTCAACCAAACTGCGGTTAATATTGCAGTCATCCCAGTTAAACCAGCTTATATCGTTGTCCTGGCAGTAGGCATTGTTGTTTCCCTGCTGTCCGCGACGGAATTCATCCCCTCCAAGGAGCATAGGTGTTCCCTGGGAAACCATAAGGGTAAGGATGTAATTCCTCATGGCCCTGTTGCGGTTTCTCTCGATTACCGGATTCATTGTAGGACCTTCATAACCGTGGTTGTAGCTCCAGTTGCTGTCAGTTCCATCGCGGTTTCCTTCACCATTTTCATCGTTGTGCTTGCCGTTGTAGCTTACAAGGTCGTTCATAGTAAAACCGTCGTGGCAGGTAACATAGTTGATGCTGTGGCATGGAGTTCTTCCGCTGATTGTAAAGAGGTCGCTTGAACCGCTTATTCTTGTAGCAGCACCGGTAGAACAGAATTCATCGCCGCGCCAGAATCTCCTGATGTCGTCACGGAAACGGTCATTCCATTCTGCCCATCTTCCGCCCGGGAAACCGCCAAGCTGATATGCTCCGCCTGCATCCCAAGGTTCAGCAATGATCTTTGTATTGTGAAGTACCGGGTCTTCCGAAATTGCGTTGGTCAAAGGAGCCCAGTTCATGATGATGCCGTCTGTACCGCGAGTCAAAATGGAAGCAAGGTCAAACCTGAATCCATCGACGTGATAGTTCAATACCCAGTGACGCAAACTGTCCAAAACAAAGTTTCTCACTACAGGATGATTGCAGTTCACCGTGTTGCCGCAACCAGAGAAGTTCATGTAGTACTCCTTGTGGCTGTCAACAAGGGTATAGTAAACGCTGTTTTCAAATCCACGGAAGTTCAGTGCAACCCCGTGCTCGTTTCCTTCTGCAGTGTGATTGTAAACAACATCAAGGATTACTTCGATTCCGGCCTTGTGGAATTCCTTAACAAGATTCTTGAATTCGTTTACGCAGCCACCCGGAGTTTTGTCTGCGGCAAAAGAAGCTTTCGGAGAAAAGAAGTTAATGGTGCTGTAGCCCCAGTAGTTCTTCATTCTTTCGCCTGTGCGAGGATTTACATTGCTGTTTTCATATTCATCGAATTCAAAAATAGGCAGAAGCTCAACTGCAGTAATTCCAAGTTCCTTAAGGTACGGAATCTTCTGTGCAAAACCCGCATATGTTCCAGGAAATTCAACACAGGCATTTTTACCGGCAGTAAATCCCTTAAGGTGAACTTCGTAAATGATGCTTTCGGAAAGAGGCCTGTTGATGGGTCTGTCCCCTTCCCAATTGAATTCATTGTCATCGATTACAACACACTTTGGGAACAGGTGATTTGGACGTTCTTCCATCTGATTGATGTCAATCTTGTCCATTACAGGCTTGTAGCTTGGTGGTAGATTATAAAAAAGCGAAGTGCTTGTAATTGCCTTTGCGTAAGGGTCAAAAAGATTTGCCTTCGGATTGAATCTGTGGCCTGCAGAAGGTTCAAAAGGACCGTCAACCCTGTAAAGGTAAAGGGCAGCTTTCTGGATTCCTGGGATAAAGGCATGCCAAACATCACCTGTCTTGTTTACCTTTGGGTCAAATATGAACTGGCTGCATGGAACAGTATCATCCTGATTACTGTAAAATTCTATTGTTACCCTTGTTGCTTTTCTTGAAAATACGGCAAAATTAACGCCGTTTCCGTAAAAAGTTGCTCCAAGAGGAATTGGACTGCCAGCTTGTGCGTTTAAAGTTTCCATAATGAGAATTATAACCGACAAAATGTGAATTTTCCACTTTTAAAGGATTTTAGTTGAAAATGATTATAACAATTTATTATCAAAAAAAACATAGGGAGGCTTAATCAAAAAACTTAGGGGTCTGTCCCCGCTAAATTGTTTTAGGAGTTTGCCACGCTGACGCTAGTGACTTGACCTAGGGGTCTGTCCCCGTGTCCCCGCGAACACTGATTTGCCAACGGGGACAGACCTCTATATCCCATAGAACACATTCACTTTATGTTGTAGAATGCGGACATGAGCGAAACAGAAATTATTGAAGAAGTATACGTTCCGGAGCCTGCAGGACCAAAAACTGCCCTCGTTTCCATTGTAGGACGCCCGAGTGCAGGGAAAAGCACTTTTTTGAACACTGCAACCCAGGAAACTGTCAGCATCGTAAGTGCTGTTCCACAGACAACAAGAAATGCAATCCGTGGAATCGTAAACACATCCATGGGGCAGCTGGTTTTTGTTGATACACCGGGACTTCACTTGAGCGAAAAGAAATTCAATCTTAAGCTTACAGCCATAGCGGAAGAAAACATCAAGGACAGCGATGAAATTCTTTATGTTCTGGATTCTACCCGCGACCACACAGATGAAGAAGAAATGATTGCAAAGCTGGTTGCACCATTTACAAAGAAACTTGTAGTTGCAATCAACAAAATCGAAGCCCCCCTTGCCAAGCCTGAAAATTCCCGTGCTTTTGTTCACCGAACTTTGCCAGATTTACCCGACAGCAGAATTGTCGAAATGAGCGCAAAGGAAGACAAGGGCGTAAATGATGTTCTCACTGCCCTTTACGACATGGCGGAAGAAGCACCTCACCTTTACCCTGAAGAATATTACACAGATCAGGAAGTTGGATTCCGCATTGCTGAAATCATCCGCGGAGAAGCAATAAACCGCCTTGAACAGGAACTTCCACACGCCATCTATGTAAACATCAAGCACATGGAAATGGCAAAGGCAAATCTTCTTAAAGTCAGGGCCGAAATCTGCGTTGAACGCGACAGCCAGAAAGGCATCGTCATCGGCAAGGGTGCACAGATGATCAAGACCATCCGCGTTGAATCAATAAAAACCGCAAGAAAGATTTTCCCTTACCGCGTAGACATAGAGCTTAATGTTGCCGTAGACAAGAACTGGCGACAGAAGGATCACGTGCTCAACAAACTGGTGAAATAAATTTTCAAAAAAATTTAAAACAAAAAAGGCCTGCCAATCTTTATAGACTGACAGGCCTTCTTTATTTTCAAATTATCTTAAATTACAGCTTTGGAAATCTTTCAAAGTAAGACTTTGTTTCCTTTGCTACAACACCTGCAAGAACGATCAAAGCAACACAGTTAGGGATTGCCATAAGGCCGTTGAAGATGTCGGCAATTGTGAATACTGCATTTACTGTGAAGTAAGGTCCGATAAGAACTGCAAGGATGTAAAGCCATCTGAAGCCCTTTACGATTCCCATCTTTCCGCCTGTAAGGTATTCAAGACACTTTTCCGAGTAGTAGTCCCAACCGAGGATTGTTGTGAATGCAAAGAATGCAAGACAAAGCATGAGGAGGAACTGAACTGAATGTCCGTCACCGCCGAGAACCTTGTTGAATGAAGCTGCTGTAAGAGCAACCCCCTTGAGGTTTTCAGGATTTTCCCAGAGGCCGTTTGACATGCCGCCGATAACGATTGCAAGACCTGTCATTGTACAAACGATGAGTGTATCGATTACTGTACCTGTCATGTTAACGAGCCCCTGTTCAACAGGTTCGTTTGTCTGAACTGGAGCAGCTGCAATTGGAGCAGAACCGAGACCGGCTTCGTTAGAGAAGATACCGCGTGCGATACCCTTCTGCATTGCGTCTGTTACCTGCTTGAAAACATAACCACAAGCTCCACCCGCGAGAGCCTTGAAACCGAATGCGCTCTTGAAGATGAGGACGAAGGCAGCCGGAATGTGTGTTGCGTTCATGATGAGAACTGAAAGACCAAGGAAGATGTAGATGATTGCCATTGCTGGAACAACCTTTTCTGCAACCTTGGAAATGCGCTTTAGACCACCAAGAACAACAAGGGCAACACATACTGTAACGATGAGACCGCCAATTACTGTAGCATAAGTATAATCTGTTCCAAAAAGGGAGAAAGCAATGTGCTTGGCTTCTGGGTCGATGGCATTGTTAACGGCAGAAGTGATGCCGTTGATCTGTGTCATTGTACCGATACCCAGGAGACCAGCGAGGGCTCCGAATACTGCAAAAAGAACTGCAAGCCACTTCCACTTTGCACCCATTCCCTTTTCGATTGTATAGAAAGGACCACCGAGGATGTGTCCGTCTTCCTTTACTTCGCGATATTTGATGGCGAGCATACATTCAGCATACTTTGTTGCTGTTCCGAGGATTGCTGCAAACCACATCCAGAAGAGGGCACCTGGGCCACCGGCTGCGATGGCTGTTGCAACACCGACGATGTTACCTGTACCGATAGTTGCTGAAAGAGCTGTACACAATGCAGAGAAACCTGAAAGTTCACCTGCTCCTTCATTCTTCTTGAAGATACCCTTGAAGGCGCGTCCGAGCTTTGAAAACTGGATTCCGCGTGCGGCAATTGTAAGGATAAGACCAGTTGCCAGAATCAGGATGATTGTTGGAAGACCCCATACAATGTCATCAATCTGATTTAAAATTGAATCGAAAGACATAAGCGTGTCCTTTAAAAAAGATAAGAGCCGGTCACATAAAACCAGCTCTCCAGAAAGTAATAAGACAGTAAATTTCTATCGTCTGTCCTTTTTGCCTGAGATGTCGGCTCTAATAGCCTTAACCCTTCGGCGTCCAGCTCCATTGCAGGGACTCTCCAGAGAATCTGAATACTGCAACGCAACACTCAGACCGTTAAATAATATTGTATATATTGGAAAAAAGCAACGAAAATCAATTGAACATGGATTTTATCGCTATTGAAGCACCGAAAGTCACAATATAATACCGTTGTTTTTTAACACAAAAACATCTATAATGTTGAAACTTTTTTATTTGAGGTCGAGGTAACACTATGATTAAACTTTGGGAAACAGGAGCATTCCTTGAGAACGGAAAGCTTGTTCCACAGGCTGAATTCAAAGGCGCTGCAAAGGAAGACGCAGCAAAAAACACAATGGCTTACTCAATTCTTCAGAAGCACAATACATCTGGAGACGCTGCAAAGCTCAAGATTAAGTTTGACAAGATCACATCACACGACATCACTTATGTTGGAATCATTCAGACAGCACGCGCATCTGGTCTTGAAAAGTTTCCTCTCCCTTATGTTCTTACAAACTGCCACAACTCTCTATGCGCAGTAGGAGGAACAATCAACGACGACGACCACATGTTTGGTTTGACATGTGCACAGAAATACGGCGGAATCTATGTTCCTCCACACCAGGCTGTCATCCACCAGTACGCACGCGAAATGATGGCAACCTGCGGCGGCATGATCCTCGGTTCAGACAGCCACACACGCTACGGTGCCCTCGGTACAATGGCCATCGGTGAAGGCGGCGGTGAACTTGCAAAGCAGCTTCTTGGAAAGACATACGATGTTAACATGCCAGGCGTTGTTGCAGTTTACATGACCGGAACTCCTCGCTCAGGAGTTGGACCACAGGACGTTGCCATCGCAATCATCGGTGCTGTTTTTAACAACGGATACGTTAAGAATAAGGTTATGGAATTTCTTGGACCTGGTGTTGCAAACCTCAGCGCAGAATTCCGCATCGGCATCGATGTAATGACAACAGAAACAACATGTCTTTCTTCAATCTGGACGACAGACGAAAAGATCCGTGAATTCTATGCACTTCACGGCCGTGAAAATGACTATTCTAAGGTTGAACCAAATGGCGTTGCATACTACGACGGCGTAATCGAAGTTGATCTTGATAAAATCGAACCAATGATCGCCCTTCCATTCCACCCAAGCAACGCATACACAATCGACTTCGTAAACAAGAATCTTAAGGATGTTCTCCACGAAACTGAAGAACGCGCAAAGGTTTCTTTCGGCGACAAGGTGAACTTCAACCTTACAAACAAAATCATCGACGGTAAGCTTTATGTTGACCAGGGTGTCATCGCAGGCTGTGCAGGCGGCAGCTACGAAAACATCGTTGCGGCAGCAGACATCCTCAAGGGAAAGAACACAGGCAACGACAAGTTCTACCTTAGCGTATATCCTGCTTCAACACCAATCTACATGGACCTTATGAAGAACGGTGCCGCAGTTGAACTTATGAAGGCAGGTGCCATCGTCAAGACAGCATTCTGCGGGCCATGTTTCGGTGCAGGCGATACACCAGCCAACGGTGCCCTTTCTATCCGTCACTCAACAAGAAACTTCCCTAACCGCGAAGGTTCAAAGATCCAGAACGGACAGATTTCTTCCGTTGCCCTTATGGATGCACGCTCTATTGCAGCAACAGCCGCAAACAAGGGATTCCTTACAGCAGCAACAGACTTTGACAAAGATTACTCAAACAAGAAGTACTTCTTTGACAAGACAATCTACGAAACACGCATTTACGACAGCAAGGGAGTCGCTCATCCGGAACAGGAAATTCAGTTCGGTCCAAACATCAAGGACTGGCCACAGATGGAAGCTCTCGGCGACAATCTCCTCGTAAAGGTAGTTTCAGAAATCCACGATCCTGTTACAACAACAGACGAACTCATTCCTTCTGGAGAAACTTCTTCATTCCGCTCTAACCCGTTGGGACTTGCAGAGTTTACGCTCAGCCGCAAAGATCCTTCTTATGTTGGACGCGCAAAGGCTGTTCGTGACAGGGCAGATGATGTAAAGGCAGAAATCACTAAGGTCTGTGCAGCACTTAATGTAAAGGAAAGCGACGTTCAGGTTGGTTCTACAATCTATGCCGTAAAGCCAGGCGACGGTTCCGCACGCGAACAGGCAGCATCTTGTCAGAGAGTTCTCGGTGCATCTGCAAACATCGCATGTGAATATGCAACAAAGCGCTACCGTTCCAACCTTATGAACTGGGGTATGCTTCCATTCCTCTACAAGAGTGGAAATCAGGATGCTACAACAAAGCTTCCTTTCGCAAACGGCGATTGGGTTTACATTCCAAATATAAAGAAGCAGGTTGCAGAAAAGGCAGATTCTTACAAGGCTTATGCTGTAAACGCATCAGGCAAAGTTACAGAATTTGAACTTACAACTGGAGACATGACAGACGATGAACGCAAGATCATCCTCGCAGGTTGTCTCATCAACTTCTACAAGGCTTAAATAACCGGCATAAACAACGAAAGGGCTGTTCCAAAAGTATGGGTAGCCCTTTTTTATTCAAGGACCAGATCAACAACCTCAGCATCACAGGCCTTTACAAGGTCTGCAGGTGTCAGGGTCAACTGGATTCCGCGCTGTCCACCGCTTATGTTTATTTTATCCTGCGACATTACGGAACTGTCAATGAAGGTACGGAACTTTCTTTTCATTCCTACTGGAGAACAACCGCCACGAACATATCCTGTCAAAGCCAAAAGTTCTTCCTGCTTTACTGGAGTTACTTCCTTTGCTCCGCAGGCATTGCGGGCTTTTTTTAAATTGATTTCGTGTACTGCACTCTGACAGAAAACTACGATTTCCTTTGAATCTGTTCTAAATACAATAGTCTTGAAAACAGATTCAGGAGCAACTCCTAGCTTTTCAGCTGTTCTTTCGGCAGCTCCTTTGGCAAGTTCGTGTTCGCCGTCATCATCATACTCTTTTGCCTCGTAGGCTATTTTCAACCCGTCAAGGATTCTCATTGCATTTGTCTTTTTCATAAAAAAATTACTGCCTGACATTACTATCAGGCAGCCTCATATTGGAATTAGGATTTGTTTTTATTTTGAAGTATTTGTAACAAATGTACCGTTCTTTGCGAACTGCGGCATTTCGTCTATGCGCTTCTTCCAGTAGTCAGCTTCACCCTTTGTTGTGTAAGGTCCTACACGGAGTCGGAAGTGAAGTTCACCCTTTGCATCAGTGAAAGTAAATACTTCGCACTGGATTTTCTTTTCTTCAAGGATAGCCTTTGCTTCATCAGCATTTTTCTTTGCACTGTATGATGCACACTGAACCCAGAATCTATCAGGCACTTTTTCTGTTGCTGCAGAAGATTTTACAGTTGCGCTTGCCTTTGGCTTGCTTGCAGAAACAGTGTTTACTGGAGCAGCCTTCTTTCCAGAAACAGGAGCTTTCTTAACTGTTGTCGTCTTGTTGCTTGATGCCTTTGCAACAACAGGTTCATCATTATATCTGTTTTCAATAAGAACATCTGTAGTTTCAATATTGCGTTTTACTGTATTTGTTTCCCTGATTGCAACTTCAGCAGCTTGGTTTTTTGCTGTAACTGCTGGAGTTTTTGCTACGGGAGCACTTTCGGCAGATTCCAAAGCGCCGTCAGCATTAAGGTCAATGGTTGAAGGTCCTTCAGCGCCAATTGTATAGACATTTGTATTGCCTGTAGCAATCAATGTCATGTTTTCAATCTGAGTTGTTCCTTCTGCAGGAGCTGCCACTGAATCAGTAACTGATGGAGTTTCCAAAACTGGTTCATTCTTCTTCTCTTCAACTGCAGGACTTGATATAGAATTTGCAAGGAAATCTTCCCTTCTGCTCTGAGCAACATCAGGAGACATCCAAACTGTTCCCTTTTCGTTCTGAACGATGGCTGTAGTATCTTTTTTTGCATCTCCAGAATGTATGATTACAGCCGTTCCGATAACAACGAGCAAAAATATTCCAGCTGCAAGTACAATCCAAATTGTTCTTTTCTGTTCCATATCTTATCCCCTACTGACGCAGAAATTAAAAATGCATGCGTCAGTTTCCATACATAGATTATCGGAACTTTAAAATTATAAATTAGCAATTAGTAAACAGGTTTATAATTTTTTTCTGAAGGCACTTTTTTGTACAGAAATTGAAAATTCTGAAGATTTTCACTCCGGTAGCCCTGTATGCAGAATACAATCCCTTCTGACTCTTGAATCGTGCAAGTATAAGGCTGAACTTCATTTCATCGCGTTTTTTTGCACGAATCAACCTTACAAACCATGGGCAATCAACATAGATAATTGCATCCATCCTCTTGATTACCGGCACTTTATATAGAACGGTTGCGTTTACAATAACATTTTTGTACTTGTTTTCTTCTATGAAAGAATTAATCAGGGAAGTAATTTCCGGATAGACAATGGCTTCCTGCCTTGCAACAAGCTCGTCATTTCCAAAAATAAGGGCGCCAAGATTTCGGCGGATTATGTTACCTTTTTCATCAACAAGCTGAATTCCTTTCTGGCGGGCAAGTTCACCAAAATTTTCGATTATTCTGGCCGTTGAGTTTTCCACTGCCCTATGGCCGACTACATCAGCATCAATGGAAACAAAAGGTTTTCCATTTACAACCTGTTTTTCAATGAGGGAAGAAACAAAATTTTTACCCGCAGCCATAGGACCCGTGACGCAAATTACCATCAGTGGAATTCCCCCCAATTCTTGCCGTATTCTATGCTTACCCGGAGAGGCACATTGAGTTTGAAGGCATTTTCCATTTCAGTCTGAATGAGTTCAATTGCTTTCTTTACTTCCGATTCATCTTCTGGACATTCAAATATAAGCTCATCGTGAACCTGAAGGAGCATTTTCAGAGGGCTTCCAGTTTCCTTTATTTTTGCCGCAACATTGATCATTGCTGTTTTAACAATGTCTGCTGCACTACCCTGGATTGGAGTGTTGATGGCAATTCTTTCAGCTCCCTGAAGAACCATTTTGTTTGAAGACCTGATTTCGGGAATGTAACGGCGTCTTCCAGTTATTGTTTCAACATAACCGTTGGCCTTTGCATTTTCCTTTGTATCGTCCAGAAATTTCTTAACGGAACTGTAGGTCCTGAAATACTGATCGATGAAATTCTTTGCTTCAGTGCGGCTGATGTTAAGTTCGTTGGCAAGGCGGAAAGCACTCATACCGTACATAACCCCAAAGTTTACGGTCTTTGCAAAGCGGCGCTGTTCCGGAGTAACTTCATCCGAACTTATATTGTACACAAGGGCGGCCGTTGATTTATGGACATCAATACCGTTGATGAAAGCACTGCTCAAATTACTGTCACCGCTCAAATGGGCAAGGACAACCAGTTCAATCTGAGAATAGTCTGCGGAAATCAAAACCATGCCGGGCATTGCAGTAAAGGCAGATCTGATTCTTCTTCCCGCATCATCACGAACAGGAATGTTCTGAAGGTTTGGATCGCGGCTTGAAAGTCGTCCCGTTGCAGTTCCTGTCTGAAGGAAAGAAGTATGGAGTCTTCCGTTTTTGTCGGCAAGGACCGGAAGGGCTTCAACATAAGTTGACTGAAGTTTTGTGTAGGAACGATAATCGAGGATTGCCTTTGGAAGAGGATCATCTGTAGATTCCGCAAGTTCTTCAAGAACTGCAGTATCAGTACTGTAGCCTGTCTTTGTTTTCTTTGCAGTCTTAAAGCCTTTTTCTTCAAAAAGAACTGTCTGAAGCTGCTTTGTTGAAGCAATATTGAACTCGTGCCCTGCAAGACCGTGTATTTCCTTTTCCTTGTCTTCAATAAGTTTTTTAAGTTCTATGCTGTATTGGTTGAGGGCACTGTTATCAAGATGAATGCCTTCAAGTTCCATGGAAACAAGAACAGGAAGAACTTTCATTTCCATTTCAAATAATACATCCAGATTGTTTTCGGATATCTGTTTTCTGAAAATTTCATAGAGCTGGAATGTAAAGTCACTGTCTTCCGCACCATATTCTGCAGCCTGCTCAAGAGGAACATCTGCAAAAGTCTGCCCCTTCTTTACCAGATCTTTGAATTCTATTCCCTTGAGTCCAAGCCTTGTTTCTCCAAGGTATTCAAGACTGAACGGAGATTTTCCAGAAGCACCAGGATTCAAAAGCCACGCAGCAACCATGGTGTCAAAGAGGCTGCAGGAAAGTTCTTCTTCAAAACCATTGCTCTTCAATATTTCAATGTCGAATTTTGCATTGTGCATTATGACCGTAACATCAGGATTGCAGAAGATTCTTTTGAGTTCTTTAAAACAGTCATTTTTTGCAATTGTTGGAGGTGCAAACATTCCGCCAGCAAGGACAACAGGTACATAGATACCTTCCCCCCTTTTATAGCTGAGACTGAATCCAATTAGGTTTGCCTTGTATGTTTCAAGTCCGTCAGTTTCAGTATCAAATGCAATGTTCTTTTCTTTCGAAGAAAGGAAACCGTCAACAAATGAAGTGAGTTCAGAAAGAACTGTAACAGCCTTGTAGTTTCCTTTATTCTGCTTTATTTCTGCAGCAACTTCATCCTTTGGAAGTTCCTTAAGTTCTGCATTTTTTTTCTTTTCTCCTGTCTCTGTTTCTTCTGCTACGGTCTTGCCGGCACTTGCAGAATCATAGGCTTTAGCTGCGGCATAGGCACCGTATTTTGAAAGGGCTTTTGCACAGGCAGAAAAATCATTTGTTGCAGTGGAGAATTTTTCAAAATCAATTTCAACGGGAACATTGTCAACAAGTCTTATAAGGTCCCTGGATTTACCCGCATTATCCCAGTCGCTGCGAATTTTGTCACCCAAAGCACCCTTAATTTCTGCACGGTGCTCGCCAATTCCGTCCAGGGAACCGTAATCATTCAAAAGCTTTAATGCCGTTTTTTCACCAACGCCCTTAACGCCAGGAACATTGTCGGCAGCATCACCAACAAGGGAAAGGTAATCAAGGATAAGTTCAGGTCCTATTCCCCACTTTTCCTTTACTTCCTCTATGCCTATGGTCTCCCAACCACCGTTTGCCTTGTCGGGCTGCATTTCCTTGCATGTTTCGGTGACCAACTGAAGGAGGTCCTTGTCACCGCTTAGGATACGACATTCACGGTTTTCTTCTGCACACTTTCTTGCAACAGTAGCAATGATGTCATCAGCTTCATAGGAATCCACGCGGAGAACCGGAACACCAAAGGCTTCAAGAATTTCTTCGATCCAAGGAACCTGTGCATGAAGGTCTTCCGGTGTCTTTGCACGGTTTGCCTTGTATTCAGGGAACATGTCGTGCCTGAAAGTTTTAGTGCAGGAATCAAAAGCAGCAGCAAGATATGCAGGCTTGTATTTATCCAACAGAGCCTTTAGGTTTCTGAAAAATATTACGACGGCACTTATGTTCTCACCCTTTGAATTTGTAAGAGGATGGTTCATCATGGCGAAGTATGCCCTGTAAATAAGCCCATAAGAATCGATTATGTAAACAGTATTATTTTTATCCATATTCATAGTATACAACATAATAATTTTCCTTTACACTGTCATTATAAGTGCTGGGATATTCATGATAAAATTATTTTTTAAAATTAGTGTTTCCATTGCAGCATTCATTTTTGCCGCTTTAATTACCTATGGATTATATTTAATCTTTTCATACAGTAGGATTCCAGACAACTTAACATTAAATGAAGAAGGATCATTCGGGAAAGAAAAAATTAATGCAGGTGTTCAACTAAGGATTACATCTGCAAATCTTGGCTTCGGTGCCTACTCTCAAAATTTTTCTTTCTTTATGGACGGTGGCAAATACAGCTGGGCATTTTCAAAGGAAGAAGTAATCAAAAATATTACGGGCTCTGTGGATTCCATTGTAGATATAAATGCCGACTTCATGCTTTTCCAGGAAGTTGACTTTGACGGAACAAGATCTCACCATGTAGATGAACGCAAAATTATTTTTGAAAGATTAAAGGAAATGACCGGAAAAAACTTCAACAGTGTATTTGCCCAGAACTACGACAGTGCGTTTCTCTTCTGGCCTCCTGCACAACCCCACGGAGCAAACAAATCCGGATTACTTTCTCTAACAGAATACAAATGTTCAGACTCTATAAGAAGATCCTTTCCCATTGAAACAGGGCTTTCTAAATTTCTTGATCTTGACCGCTGTTACTCCAAAACTCATATCGAAACAGACAACGGGAAACAGCTGGTCCTTTACAATACACACATGAGTGCCTATACAACCAATGCCGAAACAAGCACAAGACAGATTGAAATGCTGAACAATGACATGATGGAAGAATACAGAAAGGGCAACTACATTTTGTGCGGAGGAGACTTAAATAGAGAAGTACTGGAAGAAATGTCAAAATATTTTGGCTTTGAATCCAACGGCTTGAACTGGACAAAAACCTTTCCTTCTGAAAAACTCGATGCACACCTTAAGCTTATACCACCGGTAAACCTGCAACATCCAATTCCTACAGTTCGAGATACAAAAGAACCATGGAACGGAAAAAACTTTGTAACCGTAATAGACGCTTTCATCGTTTCAGATAACATACAAGTAATCAAGGCTGATGTCATCGACAATGACTTTAAGTACAGCGACCACAATCCAATCTACATGGATTTTATTCTCAAATAGAAGATTCTGAATTAAAATACAAAAAGGCCGTCAGAGACATATCTCAGACAGCCTTATTTTTCTACAGTTTATGAAACTATCTTGTAAGCTTTCTGTAAACTGTCTTGTGAGGAATTTCACTATCCTCTCCAAGTTCCTTCTTCTTCCATTCTACATATTCAGACCAGTTGCCTTCAAACCAGCGAACTTCAGAATTGTTTTCGTATGCAAGAATATGTGTACAGATACGGTCAAGGAAATAGCGGTCATGGCTGATAACCATTACGCATCCAGCAAAGTTCTGGATTGCTTCTTCCAATGAACGGGTTGTTGCAATATCAAGGTCGTTTGTAGGTTCATCAAGGAGAAGAACATTTCCTGCTTCCTTGAACATCATGCCCATGTTGAGGCGGTTCTTTTCACCACCGGAAAGAACGCTGATCTTTTTATTCTGCTCCGCACCGTTAAAGTTGAACCATGAACAGTAAGCATGAGAATTAACTTCGCGAAGCATTCCGTTTACTGGCTTACCCTTTTCGTCAACTGCACCGAGCTTAATCAAATCAAGGCCGTCTGAAAGCATTTCATAAACAGTTTTGTTGTCATCAAGGCGGCTTCTCATCTGGTCAACATAAACAAGCTTTACAGTTTCACCGATTTTGAATGATCCGCTGTCTGGCTTTTCTCCGTTGGCTTTGTCACCGTATGCATCAGCAAGCATCTTGAAGAGGGTTGTTTTACCAGCACCGTTAGGACCAACAATACCGACAACGGCACCGGCTGGAACTGCAAAATCAAGGTTTTCAAAAAGAAGCTTGTCTCCGTAAGATTTTGTAAGTCCGTGTGCTTCGATTACTAGTGAACCAAGGCGAGGACCTGCTGGAATAGAAATCTGTGTATCCTTAAGGTGAACGCGCTTGCTTTCTTCTGCAAGGAGAGCTTCGTATTTTGTAATGTGTTCCTTGTGCTTAGCCTGACGGCCCTTTGCACCTGCGTGGATCCATTCCAATTCTTCCTGCATTTCGCGATGGCGCTGGGAAGCCTGCTTTTCTTCAAGAGCCATCCTCTTTTCTTTTGCTTCAAGCCATTCTGTATAGTTACCCTTGAAAGGATATCCTTCACCGCGGTCCATTTCAAGAATCCAGCCGGCTACATTGTCAAGGAAGTAGCGGTCATGTGTAATGGCAATGATTGTTCCCTTGTAGTCGCGAAGGTGGCGTTCAAGCCATGCGATTGTTTCCGCATCAAGATGGTTCGTAGGTTCGTCAAGGAGAAGAATATCCGGCTGCTGAAGGAGAAGGCGGCACAAGGCAACACGACGGCGTTCACCACCGGAAAGAACATCTACAACCTGGTCTGCCGGTGGACAGCGGAGGGCATCCATGGCAAGTTCAAGGTTAGCATCAAGATTCCATGCATCGGCAGCATCAAGCTTTTCCTGAAGTTCGGCCTGGCGTGCACAGAGTTTGTCAAAGTCTGCATCAGGATCACCAAAGGCTTCGTTCACCTTGTCAAATTCTTCAAGAAGGTCTGTAATTGGCTTAACGCCTTCCTTAACGATTTCCATTACTGTCTTGCCAGGTTCAAGGTATGGTTCCTGTTCAAGATATCCCATTGTAAATCCAGGAAGAAGCTGAGTTTCACCAGTATAATCCGTGTCGCGTCCTGAAAGAATCTTGAAAAGCGAAGATTTACCTGCACCGTTTTCACCGATGACACCGATTTTTGCACCGTAGTAATAGGAGATGCTGATGTCCTTAAGTACAACTTTTGTTCCGTATGCTCTCGAAACGCGATCCATTGTGTAAATAATTTTCTTGTCGTCTACTGTCTTAGCCATGGTGCAATTATACAGGAAAAAACTGTGTTTTGAATAGGTTGGGTGTTAAACTTAAGATGTAAATGGATATAAAATGAACATAGGACCGAACAGAAACTACTCCAATACACGCTGTCTGCACCCATGCACAAATTCTTGCTCCATATTTTTCTAGTTCTGTTTGAAAAATGAAGTTTAGCAATAAAGCTTATTACGATCATTGTTTTTCCTGCATGTATTTTTTAACATGGCAGGTCCGTATTGTATCACGTAAAAACCTTACCGAAATAGTTCTGTGTATCATGTAAAA
>SAMEA3663296__coassemble_64_pt1 | contig 68868 bp, 63 predicted proteins | sample SAMEA3663296__metabat2_low_PE_018 | metagenome-assembled genome bin SAMEA3663296 (sample SAMEA3663296) | pig gut metagenome | biome: pig gut; feature: pig-associated habitat; material: faeces | place: China | collected 2013
AGATTCCGAAACAAGTTCGGAATGACACTAGGAAGTAAACTTATTGGTCATCCCCATCATGCTTTTGCCCCGCAAAACGGTCGTGGACTGCGACCGAATCAATTCTCTTTAGGAGCTGAAACTGGAACAGTTTTAACTCCTCCATTTCTCCTCTTCTTCCACTTCTTTTACAGAATCAGGAAGGACAGTTTTCTTTGGTTCTGCCTTTGCAGTATTCTTGTTTTTTGGAGCACTTCTTCCAAAGCGTTCATCAAACTTATACTTCTTTACAACCTTCATCGAAATCTTTGAATATGTAATGAAAGAAATCAAAAGTCCAATAACAAAAAAGACCGTTACAGCTGTTCCAAAGTATTTTGGATCCGGATGAAATAAATATTTCATTGCGTACAAAGATCCAACAACAACGATGGCACAAACTACAAGTGTGTAGATGATGTTGATGATGCTTGAAATCAACATGTATAGAATGGCAAAAGTTCCTCTATTCATTTTTTCCTTCCTTATTTTTCGCAGTTTTTTTTGAATCCTTATATATCTGAACCAGGAATGTGATCAAAAAAATAATTCCGCATACAATTACAGCGCTGTCGGCAAGATTGAATGTTGGCCAGCGTTCCATTCCAAAGATTCCCCAGAAGTAACAGTCAACAAAATCAACAACCCCTTCCGGCCTGAAGAACCTGTCGATTAGGTTTCCGATTCCACCGCCAAGAATTCCGCAGATGCACCAGCGCTGGGTTTTTGTAAATTCATTGTTGCGGAAATAGATTACATAAACCGCAATGATTATCAAAAGTGGCATGATTGCAAAAAGAATTCCTCTGACATTCTGTGAAAGGGTATGTCCCATGCTGAATGCAATGGCATTGTTCCTGACATGAATGAGACGAATGTATTTTCCAAGGATTTCGATTACAGCATCATCTGCCCAAACACTAAGGCGTGGGATATGCTTGACTACAAGCGCCTTTGTTATCTGATCAAGAAGAACTACGACGGCAGATAAAATCAAAGGCAGAACTTTATTTTTTGTATTCTCTTTCATTCCTATAGTATAGCATAAAACCAATTTATTTCACTATACTATCTTCATGAAATGGCTTATCGCATCAGACCTTCACGGCTCGGCTTATTATTGCAGGAAACTCCTTGAAAAAATCCATGAAGAAAAAGCTGACAGAATTCTTCTTCTGGGCGACCTTCTTTATCACGGGCCCCGCAATGATCTTCCCAAAGAATACAACCCGAAAGAAGTGCTTTCCATGCTAAATGGCATTGCGGAAAAAATTGTATGCGTAAGGGGAAACTGCGACGGAGAAGTTGACCAGATGGTTCTAGATTTTCCAATGATGGCAGACTATGCAGTCCTTGATTTTGGCGGCAGGGCTTTATACGCAACTCACGGACACCTTTACAACGACAAAAAACCGTTGAAGTTCGCAAAGGGCAGCATCCTCGTCTGCGGACACTTCCATGTACCATGCGTAAAGGAACTTGATGGATTTACCTACATCAACGACGGAAGCCTTTCACTTCCAAAGGAAAACAGCTGGCACAGCTACATGACCTTTGACGGCACAACCTTCTTTTGGTACGACATTGAATCCGGCGAAAAAAAGATGAAGTATGAAATCAAATAGATACTGAAACTCATCGTTCTATGTATTATCCATCATCTGACAGATTTTTTTCCTTCCAGCCATATTCCTGATGCTCGTTTTCTTTATTCCCCATCCATGCCGATAATCTGGCGGCTTATAAAGTCGGTAACTTCCATTGCAAGGTGACTGGAAATGTATCCGCTGCGGTCCTTTTCCAAACCTAAGTGCCATGCGAGAACAGGATCTGTGTTTTCAATTGGTCCTAATCCTTTTGAAGGGTTGTTATCAATAAAAGTCAAATCGTATGTTCCCTTTATCAAAGTTTCGTTTTGTTCCCAAACAGTTTTCATGGCTTCTGCCGCATCATTTTCTGAAAGAAGGAATACCATTTCGCCTTCCTTGGGAGCAGCTTCCTTAAGGAGACATTCATATTCCTTTACAAGAACAGTTTTATTTGCCCTGTAAATTTCTTTGAACCGTTCTTCATCCCTTAAATATGTAAACAGGAAGGCAAAGCGCCTTGCAAAAGGCATGTCCAGAAACCTGTTGAACCATTTTCCGTCAGAAGTATAAAAATCACCTGCATACACTGAATATCCGTTCTTTGCCAGTTTCTGAAGGAAAATCCTGTAAATTTCCACATTTGCTGTTTTTGGAGGAACAAATACGACAATAGTTCTTCCCGAAGGATTTGAAACGCTACTTTCAAAATTCCAGATCTTAGCATTAGTTACCTTGAACGGTTCCTTAATCTCGGAAAATCCATTTTTAAAATTTCCGTGCAAAACACTGATTTTTTCAGTCACTCCCATTTTGCTGGCATTTACTGATGCCGGCAAAAAATTGAAAACTGCAAAAATTAAAGAAACGGAGGCAATTACATTAATGACGCTGATTATAACCAGCTTCAACTCGTAATGGTCAACAACAACATCCGACAGAAGGCGGAGGATGGAACGGAAATTCCAGATGGTCGCCCATAGGGAAAATTGCATTATGATTATTTCTCTTATAGATACACCGAAAATCACAATGTTGAAAATTGAAATTATGAATCCAACAAGGGGAACTACCGCCATAGAATCTTTTCTCGTATGGCTAACAAAAAGAAATCTTGAGCTTCCAAGAAGAATAAGTCCAAGAACTAAAAGCTCGGCCTGAATCTGATTTGTCATAGTCACATTCTAAACTATTTCGTCCTTTTTTGCGATAGGAAACAAAAATGCTAAAATCTCCATTCTTCTTGAAAAAAGAAATATGCAACACTATAATATTATGAATAAGAAGTGAGTTATGGCACAAATAAAGAAAATTAAAGTTGATAAAGAAAAAGTTAATCTCGCTATCCAAACAGGAATTCCTCTTACCGTAACAACTTACACGCTTCCAGTTGAAATGGAAGGATACATTGTTGATATCCTTAATGTATTCCTCAAGCTCCTTAATATGGAGTCTTATTACGAAGGTCTTGCATACTGTGTAAAAGAACTGGTCAACAACGCAAAAAAAGCAAATACAAAACGCATCTACTTTGCAAACAAAGGCCTTAACATAAAGAATATTGATGATTATGAAAAAGGCATGCAGAACTTCAAGATGGATACCCTTACAAACATCAACTACTTCCTTGAAGAACAGAGAAAGCAGGGGTACTTCATCAAAATCATCTACCAGATGCGCAACAACAAGATCAAGGTAGAAATCCGCAACCGCGCAGAACTTACTGTATTCGAATACAAGAGAATCCACGACAAGATTACCCGTGCCCTCCAGTATACTTCCGTAGAAGAAGGCATCACACATCTTCTTGATGAATCTGAAGGTGCAGGTCTTGGTCTCGCCATCATGGTCCTCATCCTCAGAAGATTTGGACTTACAGAAGACAACTATCAGATTCTTTCTGAAAATAATGAAACGATCAATAGAATCATCATTCCTCTTGATAAGTCCGTTGAAGAAAACATCATTTCCCTTTCAAGGGAATTTGCAAACCTTGTTGACAGCCTTCCAGAATTCCCTGAAAACATTACGCAGATAAACAACCTCATCAATTCTCCTACAAGCAAGATGAGCGACATTGCAAGAAAAATTTCCAATGATGTTTCCCTCACCGGTGAATTGCTCAAGATGGTTAACTCTGCCGCCTACATGCTTCCACATCCATGCCATAGCATTGAAGATGCGGTAAAATATGCAGGTTTGCGTGGAATCAAGAACCTTCTCTTTTCCATCGGATCCATGGAAAACCTTGTCACAGGTTCATCGGAAAAGAGCAAGAAACTTTGGGACCACAGCTATCAGGTAGGATTCTACGCCTACAACCTGGCACGCAATTTCTGCAGGAACAGATCAAACATTGAGGACAGTTATGTATGCGGTCTTCTTCACGATATGGGTAAGATTGTTTTTGAAAATGCCCGCCCTAACATTTTCCAGAAGCTGGAAGTTATCTGCCAGAAAAAAAATGTCTCAAAAGAAATATTTGAAAACCTTGTAGCAGGATGCAACCACGGGGAAATCGGTGCCTGCATTGCCGAAAAATGGAACTTTCCTCCTGTCCTCATTGATGTTCTACGATATCACCACAATCCAGAAAATGCCCCGGAATCATCAAAGGAACTTACAAACATAATTTATCTTGCAGACATGATTGCACACTACAGCGAAGGCCTCATTGATTTTGCGCAAATTGACACGGATGTCCTTGAAAACTTCAACATTACTTCCGAAGAACAGTTTCAGGGCATTGCAGATCGTCTTTCAACTTCCTTCAATCGCTAAATGAAAAAAGCGACCAAAACTTTTTAGGTTATTAAAAAATACCAAATTGTCATTATCGGGCTTGTCCAGGCGATACCTTTGCCTCCCGTCCATAGGGGGCTGTCCAATAAGTATGAGTCATTCACCCCTTAGAGCTTCATTCCATTTCTGCATCAGGATTCCAAAAGCAACCCCAACATTAAGGCTTGCCTTAAGTCCTGTCATGGGAATGGTAACTCGTCCGTAAGTTGCCCTTTTCAAGGCTTCAGGACTTACACCCAATTCCTCGGAACCTATGATTACAATACCTTCCTTAGGAAATTCAAATTTATCTATTGGGGTTCCTCCGGTTTCCAGAACAAAAACCGGAATATTTTCAGGAAGTTCATCAAGTGTGCACCTTGTATATCCCAAAGTATCGATGCACCCCATGGAACTTCTCACGGCCTTTGTCTGTGCCGGATCCGTACAGTTCGGTGAAATGTAAACCTTTTCACATCCCATGGCTTCTGCAGTCCTGAAAACGGATCCAATGTTGAATGGGGAACGAAGGTCTTCTGCATAGACGCATACACCCTTAAAGAAATTCCTTTTTTCAACTGTGAGTTTGTCAGAAGAATGAGGAGCTATTACCAGATCCCACTCTGCAGGGAATGTCCCGATAAGTGCAAGAAGGGCATTACGGGCAAAATTGCATACGCGTCGCTCGTCAAATTCCGGAGCCTCTATAAGCCTCTTTAATTCAGCCGCAGTTTCCTGTGGCAGCTGAGGATCTTCAAGAACAATGCGGCAAACTGCCTTTGTGTATTCCTGACGGGTCATGCGGGTAAAGTTATACTCCATGCCGGGTTCAGGAATTCCTGCAATGTCCCTTTCAAGTTCACCAAAAGTAAGGGCAATCTTTCTTCTTTTCTGCCCCGGTTGAAGCTGATAAAGTTTGTTTGGATCAATCATCAGTATGCTTTCTTAATGATTTCAAAAAGGTCGTCTGTCGTCATACTGCGCTGAAGGTTATTGATGAGGTCCAGTTCACCCGCATCTTCTGCGGCTAATGCAAGCTGTTCGATTGAGAGGGAAAGGTCCTTAAGGCGGGCAGGAATGTTTACCTTTGCAATTTTATTGCGAACATATTCTGCAAGGGCTGCACTTGCTTCTGCAGGAGTTGCATCCTGTTCGCAGGCACGCAAAAGTTTTGCAAGGACAGCAAGTTTGTCTGCACGGAATGTAGCCGCATCTTCAATTATGTATGGAAGCAAAATTGCCATTGAAAGGGAGCGGGAAACTTTATAGCGGGAATTGATTGCAACAGAAAGAAGATGGGCAGCACCGTAAGAACTGGATGCTGCACCAAGGGATGCCATACATCCTCCCTGTGCAAGAAGAACTTCCTGTGGGGTTGTAATTGAAAGGGATGGCGCACCGTCAAGGGCAAAGCTTAAAAGCTGAACTGCCTTTTCGATAATCATGTCACTGAAGAAAGTTGCCTTTTGGCTCAAATATCCTTCCACTGCAAAACCAAGGGCTTCAACAGCCATTATTTCCACCTGTTTTTCCGTAAGGGCAATCTGAAGGTTTGGATCCCAAAGAACAAGACGACAAAGACCATTCTGTGTCTTTATGAGCTTTGCCTTGGAAGAGCGTGAATCCGTAACCATTGTCCTGTCGGTAAAGAGGAAAGAATCGCGGTTTGTTGTAGGAACACAGATTAAGGGAAGCATCCTGTTTCCAGGAACCATCTGATCGTCAATGAAGTCATATACATTTTTATTTTCATAATAGACTGCACAAACAGCTTTTCCTAAAGAAAGAACCCTTCCGCCACCTACCGCAATGATTCCGTGAACCTTTGCATCCTGGGCAAGTTTAAGGGTGTTGGACAAAGTCTCTGTATCTGCACAGTTTGGAACTTCGTCAAAGACAAAGTATTCAACGTTCTTTTCTTTAAGTGAATTCAAAACCTTTTCTGAAGTTCCTGATTCCTTAAGGACAGGATCCATGATGACCATGAAATTCTTTCCGTATTCAAGGGCATACTGTCCAAGTCTGTTTGCAGTATACGAACCAAGCACAATGTTAGGTGAGATTTTGAAAATGAAGTCTGCCATTGTTTTTTCCTTTTATCCTGCGGTTAAAAACCACATAATCTATGAAAATTATACTTTTACTTGCAAAAAAAAAGAGCGGAAAAGTTATTCCGCCCTTATTTATCCCCTTAAAACGACTACGGAATTCTATTAGAGTCCGTATGCGCTAAGAATCCGGTCCGCAGTTGCAGCGATTGTAGCATCGCTGAAGAAATTTGGATCCTGAATCTTAAGCTTAATCTCTTCCACCAAGTCCTGACGAATATCTGGAGTTTCATCAGACACCTGCTTCAAGTACATAGCTTCTGCAGCTGCCTTTGCTTCTTCTGAAACGCTGATTTCATCAGATGTTCTCTGTGAATTTGCAACATTGTTAGAGCGTTTTGTGCTCTGAAGGTTGTTCACAGGTGATACATAATTAACTTTGTCTATCATCATACTAAGCCTCGCTTATATTATCGGAAGATTCATCTAAAAGTTTAGCATTTTTATTGCCGGAAATAAAAATTGCAAACTCGCCCTGGACCTTAGCCCTTGAGCCATAATCTTCAAGAACCTCTCTCGCTGTTCCTTCAGTTATCTCTTCATGAAGCTTTGTCAGCTCACGACCAACAACAACCCTTCTTCCTTCTTCAATATCGGCAATATCCGTCAAAAGTTTAACAATTCTGAAGGGACTTTCGTAAATAATTATGGCATCACCTGTTGCCATAAGTTCCCTAAGTCGGCTTCTCCTGCGGCCTGGTTTAGGTGACAGGAATCCCTCAAAAACAAGGGTCTTTCCACCCGCTCCCGCTACACTTGCAAGGGATGCAAATGCACTTGCTCCAGGAATCGGAATTACCTTGTGTCCCGCCTTTCTTGCAAGCCCCGCAAGGATTGCCCCAGGATCACTGATTCCAGGCGTTCCCGCATCGCTGGCATAGGCAACAGTCTGACCCTCATCAAGCATCTTTATGATCTTTTCGGAAGCAAACTGTTCGTTCTGGGACCTGCAGCTTATCAAAGGCTTCCTTATCTCAAAATGAGTCAAAAGCTGAAGTGTATGGCGGGTGTCTTCCGCTGCTATCACATCAACGCTTTTAAAGGTTTCCAAAGCCCTGTAAGTGATGTCTCCCAGATTTCCTATAGGCGTAGCTACAATATATAATTCTGACACAAGTATAGTATACAACCATGAGTGTTTTTTTGCAACTTTACTGCTAAAAATCAACTTCCAAATACCGATAATATAAGGGAATTTCTGTATTTTTCGGAGTTTTTTACAATGACTAGAAAGGAAAGAATTGCCGCAACTATTACTGGTATTGCTCTCTTCTGCGTGGCAGCATTGTTTTCCATTGGCCTTCTTTTAGGTCTCCTGGACTTTGGTTCTACAAGCAGCCGTTTTCTTCCAGCCCTAGGACAGATGCTGCTTTCCGTATACGGATTCTGTTCAGTCCTGATTCCTGCATTCTTTTTTGTTTCAGGTGCATTCTGCCTCAGTGCAAAGTGGAACATTCAGAGGGCCTTCATTCTCCTTGTCAGCATCATTCCATTTTTTACCCTTGTGGTTGCAGAAAGGACATGCCTTGCAATTTCAAACATGGACACAAGTCCCCTTGCCTTTGTTAAGATTATTTCAATAATTTTCATCGCACTTCTTCTTGTAGTACTCGAATATCTATTGGCCGTTACCCTTGCCTCCTTCATTGAAAACAAGCTCAAGGCCAAGCCGGAAGAAAAAACTGTTTCCAGGGCAGAAAAAAAGCAGCCTTCCGTTGAAGAAATTGAATGGGGTCCACAGTACAGCAACCTTCCTAAAGCAGATCCAAAAGATTATGAAGACAACGGTGAACTTGATGGTTCAGATAATATCAATGAAGAAACACGGGAATATGTTTCAGCAAAGGAAAAGACCCTTTCATTCCTCAAGACCAAGCCTTCTCACCTCAAGTCTCTCTTTGTCAATAAAATCTCTTTTGCCGGAAAAAAGAATTATACTGACGAAAAATTAGAAGCTAAAGAAGAAATCAAAGAACCTGAAGCAGGTGTAGAAATTCCTGCAACGGAAGTAAAGAATAAGATTTCTTTCAATTGGTCCATTGACGATGAAGGAAACATAAAGAATTCACAAAAAAATTCAGAAACTTTAGCTGCTGAAATTGAAGAAGACGAAAAAATTGAAGATACCATCGATATTCCTTCTGCAGATGAACTTGCAGAATTTTCTGCATCTGAACCAGTGGAAACTGAAGTTCCTTCTCATGAAAAAGATGAAATTACTTATGATGACTTGGATATCATCGATCAGTTTGAAAAAGAATCTGAAAGTCTTACTGGCACCATAAATGATTTTGATGCTGACGACAACATCAATGCCGATGACGAAATTACTTATGACATGGATTTTGAGGAAGCCGAAGAACATACTGATGATGATTTCAATAATGAAGATGTAAACGATTTCCTTTACGGTCAGGAAGATTCGGTTGAAGATCCTGTAATCCAGGATGAAATTGAAGAACCTTTTGAAGACGCTGTCCTTCAGGAAGAAATCGAGGCATCTGCTCTTAATGAAGAAGATGAAAATATTGATGAATCTTTCATGGAGAATCAGATCATTTCCAACATTGAAAATGCAGATAAAACCGCAAACTTCAATCCAGATGCCACTGGAATTGGAGACATTTTCTCTCAGATGGAACAGGATGCAAGGCAGGCAGTTGAAGGCAATGCAAACGAAAATGTAGATCCTCTTGCTCCTGCTGTAGTTGATTCCAAGGGTAATCTGATTTCAACAAGTCCTGCATCAAATTTAACTGCTAAACCAGAAGCAATCCTTCCTCCCAAAAAGAAGAAGCTTGGCAATTATAAGATTTCCACAGACCTTCTTACAGAGTACGATGAAAACGAATACTGGATCATTGATGAAGAAACAAAGCAGGCTTCACTTACCCTTCAGGAGACCTTGAAAGAATTCAGCATTCAGGCAGAAATTATAGGAATCCGTAAAGGACCTGTTGTTACCATGTTTGAAATTCTTCCTGCCCCTGGCGTAAAGCTTTCAAAGATTGTCGGACTTGCAGACAACATTGCACTCCGCCTTGCAGCAAAGGCAGTCCGCATTGTTGCTCCAATTCCAGGCAAGCGTGCAGTCGGCATTGAAATTCCTAACAGGGAAAGGGCCATCGTTTCTTTCCGCGAATGTATCGAACAGAACAGGCCGGAATGGAAGAAGATGGCTGTCCCTGTAATCCTCGGAAAAGACATTCAGGGTGAAACCCAGATCATGGACCTTGTAAAGACACCTCACCTTTTGATTGCAGGTTCTACAGGTGCAGGTAAATCAGTCTGCGTCAACACAATGATTCTTTCCATCCTCTACAAGCGAAGCCCAAATGATGTAAAGATGATCCTCATCGACCCTAAGGTTGTTGAACTCAAGCTTTACAACAACATACCGCATTTGCTTACTCCCGTAATTACAGAATCAAAGAAAGCAATGCAGGCCCTTCAGTACTGTCTTTGTGAAATGGAACGACGTTATGCCGTCCTTGATAGCCTCGGTTGCCGTGACATTTCCAGCTATAACAAAAAAATTATTGATCAGCACATTGCAACGGAAAAACTTCCTTACCTCATCGTCATCATCGATGAATTTGCAGACCTTATGGCAACTACTGGCAAACAGCTTGAAGGCGTTGTAGCCCGCCTGTGTGCCATGTCCCGTGCGGTAGGCATCCACCTTGTCCTTGCAACACAGCGTCCTTCAGTTGATGTAATCACGGGTTTGATCAAGGCAAACATTCCAAGCCGTGTTGCCTTCATGGTTGCCGCCAAAACAGACAGCCGAATCATCATTGATCAGGTAGGTGCAGAAAAACTCCTTGGTAAAGGTGACATGCTCTATGCAAGTGCAACAGATCCTTTCCCAGTCCGCATCCAGGGAACTTTGGTAACTGACCAGGAAGTTGAAGACGTTGTTGAAGCCGTAAAGGAATGGGGAGAACCCGAATACATCGACGATGAAATTTTTGTTGATGATGAAGAAGACGAAGCAAACGGACAGATGTCTTTGTTCAACGATGGGGCTGATGATCCTTTGTATGACAAGGCATTGGAAATTGTTGTTCAGGCAGGAAAGGCAAGTGCCAGCTACATTCAGAGAAGACTCAGCATTGGATACAACCGTGCAGCACGCCTTGTTGAACTTATGGAAGAACGGGGAATCGTTGGTCCTGCAAACGGGTCAAAACCTCGCGAGATCATCCATATTCCATAATAATTTTTACTTATGGAAAAACCTGTGATATCATTGGAGATAAGATATGGAAGAAAGCAATTACGAATCAACAATGAACATTTTGACTCAGTTTCAAAACCTGCAGCAGTCAGGCATGCTTTCCTCTGTCGAAAATTTGAAAAAGGAAAACACTGACCTAATCCGTATAGTCAATGACATTTCCCACTTGATTTCCCTTACACAGGTTGATTCCATGATAGACTTCCTGTGTTCCCGCTTCCTAGAGTACTTTATTCCTGACAAACTTGTATTCCTTTTTCAGCCACCAAGAAAAAAACATTTGAGGCAGTATGTCTACAGAAGACTTGTTAAAACCGATGAAAACATTTCAACCGACTGCTTTTCTTACATAAAAGAATATTTCGATCAAAACCTTACCCAGGAACAATCCGGTGCCGTTCATCTTTTCAGTGAAATCAAGGACAAGTTGCCACAGGAAATTGTTGATGAAACTATAACTGACATCAATCCATTGTTTGTAATTCCTTTGATTGCAATTGGTGGTACTTACGGCATTGTATTCATTACAAACAAAATCAATGATTCAGAATACACTGATTCTCAGATTTCATACATCAGCAGAATCTTTTCTATTCTTTCAATCACAATGCAGAATGGTCTTCATTACGAATCTTCCATCACAGATGCAAAGACAGGGCTTTATACCAATGATTTCTTTTTCCAGAGACTCAATTCTGCTCTTTCATCAATCAAAAGGTACAACCAGAGTGCAGGCGTACTTATTCTGGACATAGACTTCTTCAAAAAATTTAATGACACCTGGGGTCATCTTCTTGGAGACAAAGTTTTAATTTCAATTGCAAATACTCTCAAAAAAACCTTAAGGAACGAGGATTGTATTGCAAGATTCGGCGGCGAAGAATTCTCTGTTCTTCTTTCACAGTGCACTCAGGATTCCGTTTTCAAGGTAGCCGAACGAATCAGAAAAGCCATTGAAAAAATGGTAATCTATGAAAACAACACTCCTCTTAAAATTACCGTCAGCATTGGTGGCGTCATCATCGATCATCATGAATTTCTTGAACCACGCCAGATATTCAAAAAAGCCGACCAGGCTCTTTATTATTCCAAAGAACACGGAAGAAACCAGAGTACAATTTTCAAGCTGGGGCTCCTTGATTTGGCCAAAATGAGAAATAACGATTTCGACTTCCTGGAAGAGGAATAAAAAGTTGATGTCCTGATTTTCCTATTAAGCTAAAAAAAAGAACTGCAAATTATAAAGGGGCTGTCCATATTTTAAAACAAACCAAAAATCAATATCCGTCGCTCATGCTGCGGTTAATGTCCCTCTGGAAAAGTTCTGCGTATGCAAGGCTTCTCTTCTTGAGTTCTTCCTTAAGTTCCTGTGGGAACGGAATGTATCTCCAGAATATTGCTCTTACTTCCTTATCAAGCTTCTGAGTACCATTTGCTTCCTTTGTCATCCAAAGAATATAGTCGTCAATGAAGAACTGCTTGATGTCCCCCTTCATCTTATGCTCTTCAAGATACTGATAGTAATGACCTGTAAGACCATCACTCATCCAGTCAAAGGATGCCTTTTCCTTTGCAACCTGCCAGCGCAAATCGGCAACAGCAGTAAGACAAGCTGTCTTAAGATCGCGCGGATACATAGGAATACAGATTCTTCCGCGGCTTGAAAGTCTGTTGAATCTGTCAAATGGTTCCCAACAGAAACCTGAATCCCCGTAAGAAGGAACAAGGAGTGTGTAGGGAACAATTCTATGCGGAATGTTTTTGTGGATGCGGCAGAAACACTGAGGATCAATGGATTCAATCCACTGAAGTTCGCGGATTACGTTTTCACGGAATCCTGTAAATTTGTCGATACAGTGAAAGAATTCCCTTGTAAAGACAGGGAACTGGTTGCCCTGGCGGCCACAAGTCATTTTTTGCATCTGCCTCAAAGTATTCATTTCTCCAAGGATTTCTTCCTTGCCAACACTAACTTCTTCAACGATTTCACCTGACTTTGCATTGAGGCTATCCTCAATTCCCTTGGCTTCCTTAAAATCGTTCAGGTAATTTGTAAGTTCCTTATCAACCTTCTGGAGTGAACGGAAAAGGTTTGTAATGTCACTGAACATCCTTCTCTGCAAATCAGTATAAGGTGCCTTGTGAGGCTCAAAACCGATGACAGATTCGTGGATAAAAAGTTCCTCCATCCTATTTTTTACCTGAGCTTCAAGAGTCTGCCTTTCTGATTCCTTCGCATTGAGAAGGCTTTCCGAAGTCTGAATTTTTCCGCTGTTCTTGCTCTTTAGCTGCTGAAGCCTTGCCTGTTCAGCGCCAGGTCCCTTATTGCCACCCTTAACAGGAGCCTCATCTGTTGCAGAAGGCTTCATATGTCCAAGGGCAATGCTCTTGATCCATTCATCCATATAAAGGACAGGTTCATAGGTATTGTTCCTGTCGATGGATTTTGCAAACATTGTTTTCTGTTCTGGAGTAGCAAGTGAAGGCAGAAGAATGCCAAATCTCATGGCCATTCTCTTACAGTCCGGAATTCCAGTGCTTGCCATTTTTGGAGCAAGTGTCCTCAAGAACTCCCAGTATGCAGTTACAATCTGCTGGCGATAAACTGTCTTGTCCTTTTTGTCCTGACAGTTAAGGTATTTAACAAGGAGTCCATGCAGGCGCTGAGAACTCTGTCCTTCACCTGTAAGACATTTTTTATAGTATGAAGGATCATCGTAAATCTGATTTGGTTCTTCATTGAAATATTTTTCAATTGGACGGAATTCTTTTATGTTAAGGTCAACTTCAGGAATGCATCCAATCATTTTTGGTTTGCCTACAGAATTTTCCTGCTCTTCAACATAGCGGCTGAAATCTCTGTTTGAAGAAGTACTCATCAAATCAGTAACATTCTGTGGTTCAAAAGTTATGCTGTTTGATTCTGCCTGAGAAAAAAGAGCCTCAAAAGACTGATCGTCATCTTCGTATGCCATTGGTATACTCCCGAAACTGTTTTATCTTCTTATTATAACATGCAGAAATAATAGTTGTAAACAAAAGGTTTTTTAGTATTGACTCTGTATGGAAACAGTTTTGCATGGCATTTCCATACATTGCTGCTGTTAAAGGTCTCTGACAGACTTTCTTTCCACCAGTTCAGCCTTTACTCTAACGCAGTCATGAACAGGAATTCCAACAAGAAGGTTCATAAGCATTTCAGAAGAAAGCTTACCGATGGTAATTCTGTTCTGTTTGAATGTAGTTAATGAAGGTGTAATGAATTCAGATGCCTGTTCGTCATCAAAACCGATGATTGAAACCTGCTCAGGCATCTTAACGTTTATTGATTCAAGATATTCCATAGCACCGAAAGCCATGTTGTCATTGGCAATAAATACTGCAGTAATTTCTGGATTTTTCTGATAAAGCCTTTTCATGGCTTCATATCCTGATTCTCTTGTCCATTTTGAACAATACTCAATGTTGTTTTCGCTGAATTCAACGCCAGTTTCCGAGATGGCTTTTTTTAGCCCTTCAAGTCTTTCCTTTGCAGCAAGATTGAATTCAGTAAAGGAACCTGAAATGTATCCTATTTTTTTGTGGTTTTTCTCTATGAAGTATTTTCCCGCCATATAACCTGCATCAACATTAGCAGTAACTACCGATGGAACTCCAGGAATAAGGTAGTTGATTGAAACACAGGGAATGTCTGAATTCGCAAGTTCCATCAAATCTTCGTCAACACTTAATGGATTGATGATCATTACAGCATCAACATTTCTGTGGTGACAATGTTCAAGATAAGAACGCTTTTTTGCAAGAAGTGAACGAGATAGAAAAATCAGGTCGTACCCGGAATTTTCCATCTCGGTTCTGATTGTATTCATGATACCGCCAAAGAGAGGATGCTCAAAACCGCGCTGCATGTCGGCATCTTCAAAAATCACGCCTACAAGGTATGACTTTTTTGTAGTGAGAGAACGTGCAGCCATATTCGGTTTGTAACCGAGTGCTTCAGCAGCCTTAAGGATCTTGTCCCTAGTCTTTACGCTCAAGCCTCCGGTTCCATTCAGTGCCTTGGAAATTGTAGGAGCCGAATATCCTGTTTCCCTGGCAATATCATAAATCGTCACCATTTAACTATACTCTTTTGTAAACAAAGTATTCAAAGTCAGCAGGTTTTTCATACTGAACCATATCAGCGCAGTACATTCCTACGAAAGCTCCTGTGAATCCCTGTCCACCGTACTCGTCCGAAAGCTTTGTAGCATCAAGCAATGGTCTCATCTGGCGGAAGTTTACTCCGTCCTGTGACCACCAGAAGAATCCCTTCTTTCCGTTTACCTTGAGCTTGATCCATACAGGCTTATTGTCTTCGATTGGAATTTCAATTTCACGGATGAATCCTTCAGGCATGATTGTCATTACATTGAGAACTTTTCCAAGCTTTTCATCGTGAGTAACAACACAGAGGTACTGTGTCTGTTCATCATAGCGGTAAACCATTCCAGCAAAATGCTGGAAGTTTGTAGGATTGAATTCAAGTTTTGTTTCAGCTTCAAAGTTAAAGTCTGTCTGGCGGCGAGCAACAAGACCTTGTTCGAAAGTTGAAACAGGAGACTGTCCGCCGTGAATTCTAAGCCAGCCTGGCCTTTCCTTTGTGCTGAACCTTTCTTCTGTCATCGGGATGCGGAGTGTCTTGAAATCAAGCTTCCAGTCATCATTGTTGAAAGTATATTTTTCTGCAGGATGAATTGCTCCGTGTCCTGGAAGTACTTCGCCTTCACCTTCCACTTCAATGTATTCTGGCGGGAAGTTCTGGAGTGAACCATCAGGCTGCTTTACAAATGGCCAGCCATCCTTCCATTCAAGTTCTGCAATGCCAGTTTCACGACCAAGAATACATCTTTCTGTTCCTTCTACAGGGCGACCGCAAAGATATACAAGATAGTCTTTCTTTCCGTCTGGACTCTTGCACATTGCTCCGTGTCCTGCACGCTGAAGCTGAATTTCGTCATGACCATAAGAAGAAATCAATGGATTGCAAGGATGAACTTCATAAGGTCCTGTGATGGATTTAGACCTGCCGCAGCTGATAGCATGTTCATAGCAGGTACCGCCTTCAGCAGCAAAGATGTAGTAGTATCCGTCTCTCTTGTAAAGATGTGGACCTTCAACAAGACCAATGTCTGTTCCGCGGAAAATCTTGTGAACAGGGCCAACAAGCTTCTTCTGCTTTGCATCATATTCCTGAAGGAGAATACCGGAGAACTGGCGAGGACCTGTCTGACGGTAATCCCATTCCATATTGATATACCAGTGCTTTCCGTCATCATCGTGGAACATTGAAGCATCAAAGCCACTTGCATTCATGAATACAGGGTCCGACCATGGACCTTCAATTGAAGGAGCTGTTGTAAGGTAGTTTGGACAATCCTTCCAAGGACCGTCATTCCAGCTGCGAACATTTGTATAGATCAAATAGAAAAGTTTTTCAGTTTCACAATAAGTAAGACATGGAGCCCAGATACCGCAGGAAGCCTTGTTTCCAGCCATATCAAGGAGTGTTTTTGTCTGTAACGGCGAGGCAACCGGTTGCCAATCAATCAAATTTTTTGACCTATGAAGCTCTACGCCAGGAAACCACTCAAAAGTAGAATTTGCAATATAGCATTCACCGTTAGCGTTAACGATGGATGGATCTGCATGAAAACCAGAAAGAATTGGATTGAAAACCTTCATTATTTTAACTCCAGAAAATATTTTTTATGAAAAAAAAAGCAGGGTTCCCAGTCCGGAAACCCTGCTGCAAAATTAGGACTATTCCTTTACAGAACCCATTGTAATTCCGGAAATGATGTATCTAGACATGAATGCATAGAATACAAGAATTGGAATAAGGGATACTGCAACACCAAGGTAGATTGAACCGTATTCTGTACGGTAGATATCACCACGAAGTGTCTGAACAAGCATAGGAAGTGTATACTTCTTCTGATCCGAAAGGAGAACGAATGGTGTCATGAAGTTGTTCCATGAACCAACGAAAGAGAAGATACACTGTGCTGCAAGAGCAGGAATCATGATTGGAAGAATAACGATATTGAAGATCATGAATTCACCTGCACCATCGATACGACCAGCATCGATAAGTTCAAATGAAAGGATTGATTCCATATACTGTTTGATGAACAATACAGTACCTGCAGAAGCGATTGTTGGAACAATCAAAGGAATGAAACTGTTTGTAAGGTGACACTTAGCCATGAACTGGTAGAAACCAATGAATGAAAGTGTACCTGGAATCATGATAACGATAAGGATGAATGCCCAAAGGAAATTTCGCCCTTTAAATCTATATACATGAATTGCATATGCTGTAAGTGTAGAGAAGTAAACACCAAGTACTGTACAACAAACAGAAATGAAAGCACTGTTGCTGAAACCTTGCCAAATCTGGAAGTTACGGTTTGTAAGGTTCTTCCAGTTTGTCATTGTATTTCCACCAGGAAGGAAAGAAAGACCTTCGTTAATCTGTGCATTCGAACGTGTTGCATTGATAAGCATCAAATAAATTGGCACAACCGCTATAATTGTAAAGACGATCATGAGAACATAAACTATCGATCTTTTGGCGGTAAGGGTTGCTCTATCGCTTTTCATCTATTGTTCCTCCTTTTTTCATACAAGTAGTGATGAAGTGCAACTACACCAACACCAACATAACCGAATGCGAGCAAGAGAATAAACAATCTTGTCCACATGTAGAGAGCGAATCCAACGATGATGAAAACCAACATAAGCAAGAGATACCACCACTGGTTGAACTTACGGTCCTTAATCATCTGGTTGATCATAGTAGCAAGAAGGATTGTAATGATGAACACTCCAATGGCAATTGCTGCTGCATAAGAATAGTCAGTCTTTCCCTGGAAGCCCATATTATACAGGTAAACACCCATTGTTCTGATAGCATAGCGAGGGCCACCGCGCATATCTGTAAGAAGGAATGGAATTTCGAAGAGCTGCATACCACCAATCATTGATGTTACGAGGAGGTAAAGCATCATTGGGCGAAGCAATGGGATTGTAATCATCCATGTCTGCTGCCTCTGGTTTGCACCGTCAACAACAGCGGCTTCGTACAATGAAGGTGAAATACTTGTGATACCTGCCATAAGCATGATCAAAGTATGTCCACACCACATCCACCACTGAATGAATGCAACGATAATTCTTGGAACCCAGTCAATGAGGTAATCCTTGTCTGGAGTAACATTCATACGGAAAAAGTTGAAACCACGGAGAACTTCCTGTCCATCAACAATTTCAGTAGCCCATATATTCAAGGTACCAGTAAGGAACTGGTTAACAGGACCAATTGGATATGCAAACAAACTGCGGAACAAAATAGCAATAGATGCTGTTGTAAGCAAGTTTGGCATATAGAATACGGCTCTGAATATACCTTTACATTTCAAATTCAAACGGAAATCTGTGAACCAGATTGCAAAAATAAGAGCAATACTAAGCTGAGGGGCAAAGTTAAGTCCCCACATACAGAAAGTATTGTAAACAGAATCCCAGAAGTACTTGTCTGTAACAAGCCTCTTAAAGTTTTCAAGACCAACAAAGCCCATATCTGTCTTGAAGCCCTTTATGTCGCTGAAACCGAGCAGAAGGGTATAGATTACAGGCCAAAATTGGAATGCTGCGTAAACCAGGATAAAAGGCAGAACAAAAATTGCACCTGCTCTGTTAACTCTAGTTTCTATTCCGGATTTTTTCTTCATCAAAGCACCTCACAAATTCCGGCAGAAACCGGACAAAAAAAAACCCAATATAGTCGCCTGTTTCCAGGCGGCTATATCAGGTATTAAACACTAATCTAATTAGTTAGCAAGTGAAAGCTGTGCAGCAACCTGTTCCTTGAAGTCAGCGATTGCCTGTTCCATAGACTTTTCACCGTTTACGTAAGAACCTACAGCTTCACCGAAGATTCCTTCGATAGCCTGGTCTGTACCCTGTGAGAGCTTTCCGTTAACAGACTTTGCCATTTCAGCAAATTCTGCATAGTGGTTCTGTCCACCAAGGAATGCTTCAGAGAAGTTATCCTTAACCTTTGCAATAACCTTAGCGTTAGAAACAACGTCGCCAGTGTCCTTTGCCCAGTTTTCAAGGAATGTATCGTCTGTAGCTACGTACTTGATGAGTTCCTTAGCTGCATTTGGGTTCTTTGTCTTTGCCCATGCACCTACCCATGTACCACCCCAGCGGTATCCTACTGGACCAGCACACATTGCCCAGTCACCTGATGTTTCTGGAGCATTTGTCTTAAGAACATAGTGGAGACCCCATGTTGGGAGGAAGTAAGAGAATACTTCCTTTGTGTTTCCTGCTTCATCAGCAAGAACACCCTTCATACCAGCGAACCAACCTTCTGACCACTGACCAACACGACCTTCAAGACCACGATCCTTAAGAACCTTACACATCTTCATATATTCTTCCATAATTGGATCTACAACGAGCTTGTTGTTTACTACCCATGGATCCTTGCGGCCAGATGCGTATGGCTTGAAGAGGTCACCTGTTGAAGAAATGATGTAGCAGTTTCCGTTTGACTTATTCTTGAGGAGTTCTGCTGTTTCAAGGAACTTGTCCCAGTTAGCAAGAGCCTTCTGTACTTCTGCTGGATCATCTGTTCCGAGGTACTTCTTTGCGAGTGAGCGGCGGTAGAATACAGCACCTGGTGTTACCTGCCATGAAAGACCGTAAACCTTTCCGTTGTATGAACCAACTTCTGCTGGGTAAGCAATCATCTTGTCTTTGATTTCGTTGTATACGTCTGTAAGATCAAGGAGAAGTCCTGATTCAACATACTTGCGAACGAATGCGTCTTCGAGAGCGAAAACGTCTGGACATCCTGAACCAGATGCGAGAACTGGGTCAAGCTTGTTTGGAAACTGGTCTGTTGGTGTAAGTGAGTATTCGATTTCATACTTACCCTTGAAGCGACCATCTTCCTGGAAATACTTTGTGATCATTCCGTCCAATTCGTCTGTGAACGACCATACTACGAGCTTGTTGCTTGCATCCTTACCAGCTGATGCTCCGTCTTTCTTTGCACATCCTACGAGTGCAAGTGATGCACATGCTACTGCAGCAGCAACTGCAACCAATTTCTTCATACGTTCCTCCTATTAGTTATGCATATGAAAATATTACATCGGACTCCACTATTTTTAAATTTTTAATTAGGAACCCGAGGGTTAAGATTTAAAATCCGGACGTCCATACGGGCAACCGGTTTCAAATATTAGTATAAGTCCCCGATATTAAATTGTCAAACAAATTCTTACCAAAATCACTATTCTAAGGTGAAAATTCTTCAATTTATTGAGCGTTTCTTCCATTTCCAAAAAAAATCATAAGATTTCAAATATTTTCAATAGAAGAAAAACGATTCATATTGTTAACTTTTAGAAGTTGTCTGCATTTTTATGATTGAATGTAGACAAACAATATATTTTCTGTATATTGAAATAATAAAACAATGAAAGGAGTTCAGAATGCAGTACGGCTATTTTGACGATGAAGCAATGGAATACGTTGTAACACGCCCTGACACACCTACATCTTGGAGCAACTATCTTGGTTCCACAGAATACGGTGCTGTCATCACAAACAATGCTGGCGGTTACGGTTTTTACAAATCTGGTGCACAGGGAAGATTCATGCGCCTCAGATTCAACTCAATCCCAATGGATCAGCCGGGAAGATACTTCTACCTTCGCGACATGGAAAGCAAGGACTACTGGTCTGCATCCTGGCAGCCTGTAGGAAAGCCACTCGATAAATACAAGAGCATCTGCCGCCACGGTACCGCTTACTCAATCTTCGAAACTGAATATGAAGGCATCAAGTCTGAAGCAAAGTACTTTGTTCCTCTTGGGCAGACATTCGAATACTGGAGGCTTAAGGTAACAAACACAGGTTCAAAGGCAAGAAAACTCCGTGCTTTCACATACTGTGAATTCTCTAACCAGTGGAACACAACTCAGGACCAGGTTAATCTTCAGTATTCCATCTTCATCTGTAAGGGAGAAAAGGCAAAGGAGAACATGCTCCGCTATTCCATCCACGAAAACCTTTACCTCCAGCACCAGAAGAACCCAGCCATCGGTGACTACATGAGCGAATGGATGGCCCTCGTTGGACAGCCAATGACAGGTTACGATACAGACCGCCAGTCATTCATCGGCACATACGGAAGCTACAAGGAACCTGATTCAGTCATCAACGGAGAATGCAAGAATTCTAATGCATACGGTGACAACATCTGTGGTTCAATGCAGTCTGACATCGAACTTGCACCTGGCGAAACAAAGGAACTTGTAGTTCTCCTTGGCATCGGCGATGCAAATGTTGAAGGAGAAAAGGCAGTCAAGGAATTCGGTTCAATCGCAAAGTGCGATGAAGAATTCGACAAGCTGGTCAAGGCATGGCACGCAAAGCTCGGAAGCCTTAATGTTAAGACTCCGGACGAAGACATCAACCACACAGTAAATGTCTGGGGACTTTACAACTGTCTCATTACATTTGCATGGTCACGCGCAGCTTCCCTCGTTTACAACGGAGAACGCGACGGCCTCGGTTACCGTGACTCAGTTCAGGATATCCTCGGTGTATCAGCAGCAATCCCAGAAGAAGCTGAAGAACGCCTTGTTCGCCTCTTGAGCGGACAGTTTGCAAACGGCGGTGCCCTTCCTGTTATTTCAAAGGACTTCGTTGCAGGAAAGCAGAAAATGATTCCGGCAGAAGAATTCCGTTCAGACGACTGCCAGTGGTTCTTCAATGCAATTCCATGTTTTGTTGCAGAAACAGGCAAGTTTGACTTCTACAACCGCGTAGTTCCTTACGCAGACCAGGGAGAAGCAACAGTATACGGACACCTTAAGCAGGCTCTCCTTTTCAACCTTGAAAGAACGGGTGCAAACGGGCTCCCTTGCGGACTCCTTGCAGACTGGAACGACTGTCTTAAACTTGGCTACCACGGTGAATCCCTCTTCGTTGCATTCCAGCTCCGCCTTGGACTTACAACTTATGCAGACATTTCAAAGCGCCTTGGAAAGGAAGACGAAGCAAAGTGGGCAATCGCAGAACGCGACAAGCTTGATGCAAACATTCAGAAGAAGTGCTGGGACGGAAAGTGGTTCGTTTGGGCAATCGCTGAAGACGGAACAGTTTACGGAACTCACTCAATCGAAGAAGGACAGATTTACTTCAATACTCAGGTATGGTCAGTTCTTTCTGGAGCCGCAACACCAGATCAGGTTCGCGACTGTCTTGCAAGCGTAAAGGAAAAACTTGCAACACCTTACGGACTCATGCTCTGTGCTCCACCATTCATTTACGCAAGCCGCAACATCATGACATCTGTTGTATATCCTGCAGGCATTAAGGAAAATGCAGGTATCTTCAATCATACACAGGGTTGGGGCGTTATCGCTGAAATCATGCGCGGAAACGGAGACCAGGCTTATGAATACCTTAAGGCTGCCCTTCCTGCTGCATACAACACAAAGGCAGAAGTTCGCCAGAGCGAACCTTATGTAATCGGTCAGACAACATATTCTTCTGTTAGCCCTCGTGCAGGAAACACAAGAGTATCTTGGCTTTCTGGTGCCGCTACATGGAACTACTATTCCATTACTCAGTACATGCTCGGTATCAGACCTCAGTACGACGGTCTCTTGCTTGATCCATGTCTCAAGGCAGACTGGGACGGCTTTACGGCACACCGCCGCTGGAGAGGTATGAAACTCCACATTGAAGTAAAGAATCCCCAGCATGTCAACAAGGGTATCGAATACATCGAAGTAGACGGAAAGAAACTAGAAGCAGCAGTTGTACCTGTATCAATGCTTAAAGACGGCAGCAAGATCGTTGCCTACATGGGCAAGAATGCAGTGGCAGTTGAAAACGAAAGAATGTAAGTTGATTTGATTCTTTAAAAGAACGCAGCCCTCTGATTTTGCGATCGGAGGGCTGTTTTTTTACATAGGCATCATTGATTCAACTTCAGAAAGCGAAAGACCCGAAAGTTTCGAAATTTGCTCTGCAGAAAGATTCATCTGAATTCCAGTCTGAACCACTTCAAGGGATTTCATCCGGCTACCTTCTGCTAAACCTTCTGTATGGCCTTCTTTATGACCTTTTGCTAGCCCTTCAGCACGGCCTTCTGCTAATCCTTCTGCCAGTCCTTCTTCTCTGGCCTTCTTGCGCTCATCACGCAGCATAAGCTTTCGCCAGTATTCCTCGTTATACAAAAAATCATACATAATGTCGTTCAACTCCGTTTTATGTTCCTTCAGGAATTCTGACAGCAGCTTTTTATCAAAACAAATCCTAAAGGTATCTTTGACTGCAAGCACAATGCTTTCAGGATATTTTTTCCGCATTTCGTCAAATACTTTGCAGAAATTAATATACTGGTAGATTATATCTCCTTCCTTGCTATCATAAATCATTTTGACATTTAAAAGATATTTTAAACTTCATCTTTTCAATCATTTTTAAGCCTTGCCAAATCATTTACTACAGTGGCGGCAATAAACAAGCCTGCAATCGAGGGGGCAAAGGCCGTACTGCCGGGAGACATTCCTCCGCCTTTCATTTCTGTACCCTTTTCTGTAACCACAGGGCTTTCCGTAGAATATACCACTTTCACATCTTTTATTCCTCGAGATTTAAGTTCACGGCGCATGACCCTTGCAAGGGGACAGACAGCGGTTTTGCTGATATCTGCCACCGTAAATTTTGTGGGGTCAGTTTTATTTCCAGCCCCCATGCAGCTTATTACGGGTACACCTGCTTCCTTAGCTTTCTTTATAAGCTCAATTTTGGCAGAAACTGTATCCACTGCATCCACTATGTAACTGTAGCCCTCAAAATCAAAACTGTCACTGTTTTCAGGCAGAAAAAAGCATTCTTTTTCTTCTATTATAATGTCCGGGTTTATATCCTGACACCTTTCTTTCATAACCTGTACCTTTGATTTTCCTATTGTACTGTGAAGTGCTATAATCTGCCTGTTGATATTGGTAACAGATACTGTATCATTGTCAACAAGCAAAAGATGACCTATACCACTCCTGGCAAGGGCTTCGGCCACATAACCACCTACACCACCCACACCAAAGACTGCAACCTTTGCCGCATATAACTTTTCCATGGAACTGACACCATAAATTATCTGAGTTCTTGCAAACTGTTCCCTCATCTGCCACCTTCTTTTGCAGGAAATGTTAGGGTAACAGTTGTTCCCTTAATCCCGTCACTGAAAATCTGTACCTGACCACCATGAATATCCATAATGCTTTTTACAATGGCAAGACCTAAACCAGAACCACCCTTTTCCTTATCCCTGTTGTGGGATTCATCTGCACGATAGAATCTTTCCAGGACATGAGGAAGATCTTCCTCCTTTATTCCCGGACCATCATCAATAATACTTAATTCTGTACCCCTTTCTGTCACCTTTTCTTCTATTACAATGTTTACTTTTTCAGGTTTTGCATACTTTACGCTGTTGGATACAATAATTGTCATGGATTCATAGAGCAATTCTGCATCACAAAATATGGATTCTGTACCCATTTTCCCAACTGTTACCGTTGCATTTTTTGCCCAGGCTTCTGTATCTTCCTTAAGGCGCTGGGAAAGATCCCTGATGGATACAGATTTCTTTTCAAGCTTTATGGTCCCCCTCTCAAGGCGGGAAATCTGCAGAAGGTTGTCTACTATTGCCTGCATTGTATGAACTTCTGCCGTCAGGCGGCTAATGGATTTTTCTAGCTGGACCGGATCATCTTTACCCCAGCGCCGAATAAGGTTTGCATGACCTGAAATTACAGCTATAGGAGTTTTAAGTTCATGGGATACATCTGAAGTAAACTGCTTTTCCCTTTCAAAGTCCTGCTTTAGCCTGGCAAAAAGGGTGTTGAAGGTTTCTGCAAGGCGGTCAAATTCATCGCCGCTGCCTGCAACCTCAAAGTGATTTTCACTTGCGTAGCTCATTTTCTTTGCTGTTTCCGTCATCTTTTTAACAGGACTGATTGTAGATTTGATTATGAAATAGGATGCAAGGAATGAAACCAGAATCAAAGGCAGGCTGAAGAGGATAATGGCAAAATTCAGTTCCTTAAGGAGACGGGTTGCAAAATCACGGTCCATGTTTACGGAAACCTGGACTACATAGGATTTCCCTGAAATTTCAAATGTCAGGGTTCTGTATAGTACATTAAGGTCGCCGTCTATAAAGTAATTCTTTTCTATGTAATTGATCGCTTTTTCCTCTGCTTTTGGAAGGTTCCTTATGAAGGGGTCGTTGGAATATATGGTTCTGTCACCATCTCCCTCATAGATACAGACAGATACAAAGTATGGTATATCCACAAAGTCAGATTCTGTCACCATATCTGGCCCTACATTTTTCAATATAGTTTTTACAGATTCTGCAGTATGGGACAGAAAATTGCTCTGCCTTTTTCTGTCATTTTTCTTTATTACAAGTGCGAAAAGAACCACGAAAATGATGATGAGGGCCGCAATGAGGCCAGAAAACACCAGTGACAGGCGCAGGGCCTTTGACCTAAAAAAAGACTTTTTCAATTCTTCTGCTCCGATCTGATTACATAGCCTGCACCACGAACAGTTGAAATTATTCCTTCTCCAAGCTTGCTTCTTAAATAGCGGACATAAACGTCAACTGCATTTACATCTATGCTGTGGCCTTCACCCCATACCTGATCGATGATGGAGTCACGGCTAAGAACCACATCAATGTTGGCCAAAAGACACTTGAGGAGAAGGTATTCAGTCTTTGAAAGCTCAATGAGTTCCCCGCTGTTGGTTACTTCCATGCTTTCTGTATTGAGGATCAAATTTCCGATGGAATAGGTTTTTCCTTCTGCATTTGACTTGTCGCTTCTGCGGATTACGGCACGCAATCTTGCAAGAAGTTCCTCTATTTCAAATGGCTTTGCAATGTAATCGTCGGCACCGGCATCAAGGCCATTTACCTTGTCGTATGTTTCTCCGCGGGCGCTTACCATGATTACAGGAACTGACGAAGTTTTTCTGATTCGTCTAAGCACTTCAAGTCCGCTGAGTTCCGGAAGCATTACATCAAGAAGAATGACATCAGGGGCAAAGGATTCAAACAATTCCAGGGCTTCCCTTCCGTTGACTGCCCTTTTGATTTCAAAGCCTTCGTGTTCAAGTTCCAGAGTTTCGAATTCTGCAATTCCGTCATCATCTTCTACTACAAGTATTTTTTCCATTTCTATTGCCTTCCTTTTATTATTTCCGTTCCGTCCTGAATGTTTTCGAAAAAGTTTTCTTTCAGAACATCTTCCTTATAGGATTTTATGCCTTCGAATTTCAGCATATATTTTTCTTCCTCTGGATTCACGATTGTAATCCTTACGCTTTCACCCCTTCTTCCAAAGTGAAAGAAAACATTAGACCCGCATTTACTGCCGTTGAGCAAAACCGTTTCACCAGTTACTGTACGGGGATCAATGGGCATCGAAAACCTTACCGTAATTTCCATAAGGGAATTTTCACCATTACTGTTATTCTGGACAATAAGAGACCTTACTGTAAATTCCGTCTGCTCCGTCGTCATCCTCATTCCCCTGTAGGGAACAAAATCTCTTTTTGAATGCCTTTCGTTTTCCTCAGCACTGGCAAATAAAGAGACAATGGATATCAATATGACTATTGCTTTTCTTATCTTCACAATTCTAATAATAATTTATATTCAAAAATTGTCTATAAGTAGAGAAGCAATTATTGGATTAGAACTTTCTAATTTATTAAAAATCTTCTTCTAATGATTTATGCCTTGCCTTGCACTATATTTGTTTTCCGGATGAATGATTGAGGTCATTCAAAAGCAAACATAATTCGATTTTAGTTTTGGAGGAATACTTATGAAAGTTAACAAAATCAGAACAGCTGCCATCATAACTGTAATGGCCGTAATCACAACTGCGGGTGTCTTTGCACAGAAATCAGAAAAGAAATGGTCTGGTCCGGATTTCAGGGGGCACTACAAGCCATTCAACTTTTCAGAAAAGCAGGTAATGGGAACTATCAGCAGCGTAAATGCAGATGCACAGATCATCGTTCTTACAGATGCTGACGGAAAGTCACGCAAGGTTCACATCAATCCTTTGACAAACATTGTTCGTGTTGAACCAAACAGAGCCTTCACAAACACAAAAAAGGGAGAAAAGAAAAACAAGGACGAAAGACCTTTACCTTTCAAGATTGACAAACTTTCCGTTAATGACCTTAAGGCTGGCCACTGGATTACCGTCCAGATGTTCAACACTGATACGGAAACTATTGAAGGCTGGAACATCAGCGTTCACAACTGGCGCCAGATGCTTCCTGCCATTGACACGTCAAATGCAAAATAATTAAAGCGCATTAAGCAAAGCTTCGCAGCCCTCTAAAACATCGTTGTATGTTTCGTCGAAATTGTGTGTATACCAGGGGTCTGCGATGTCTCGGGGGTGATTTGTGTAGTCAAGGAGCATGTGCACTTTGCCTTCACTGTCGCCCCCCGTTATTTTCAAAATATTTCGGATATTCCAGCTGTCCATTCCAAGAATCAGGTCAAAATCCTCGTAATCGCTTTTTTTCATCTGGCTTGCACGATGAGGATTCATTGGAATTCCCACCTGATGCATTTTCCTTACTGTTCCAGGGTGAGGTGGATTTCCTATTTCTTCTGTGCTGGTTGCCTTAGAATCTATGAAGAAATCATTTTCTCTTCCCGATTTCCTTACCAAATCCTTCATTACAAATTCCGCCATCGTTGAACGGCAAATGTTTCCGTGGCATATAAATAGAATTCTCGTCATACATTATTTGTAGCAGAAATTCACTTTTCAGTATATAATTTCAAAATTATGGAAAGTAAGAGATTTGCCCTTTTTATTGATTATATAGAATCAGTCTATTCTCAAAGGCTCATTGAAGGAGCCTCAAGATTCTTCAGCAGTAAAGATGTCGAATTCCTTGTTTTTCCATGCGGTGCACTTAATTATCTGGGAAAAAATTTTGGATACCAGCGACTTGCTATTGCTTCCCTCATAAACAAAAAAAATATTGACGGTGTTATTTTTGTTTGCAGTTCTCAGGAAACAAATTCCACTACAGACCAGATTTATTCCTACTTAAAGTCTTTCATGAATATTCCCGTTGTTTGTATTGGTCACGACTACAGCGACTATCCCTGTATCGTTAACTCCTGCGATGAAAACATGATACAACTGGCCGAGCACATCATTAAAAAACACAAGTGCAGGAATCCAGCCATCTTCGTTCCTAAAACCCCATCCCTTGATATTCTACAGCGCATTAAAACATTCAACCTGACTATAAAAAAATTCGGCCTGTCAATAGAAAACGATAATATCATCAAATGCGAAAACCTTTCCTACAACAGTGCAATTGACAGCCTTCAGAATTATAAAAAACGGTTTGGTAAATTCAGATTTGATTCTCTCGTCTGCATGACAGATACCCTTGCCTTTGCTTCCATCGACTATCTATCTTCATGCAATGTAAAGATTCCAAAGGACATTCTTATTACCGGTTTTGACGACGAAGACAATGCAACTTCCTATTCTCCTACATTGACAACCATCAATCAAAATGTCGAAAAGCAATCTTACTACGCTGCTAAGATTCTTTACAAAATGGTTTACAAGGGAAAATCTAATACCGATACAATTACTATTCATTCTTCTACAATTTTCAGACAGTCTTGTGGATGCCTTTCTTTGGGTTCTGACAAAAATCGCTACAAGGATTTTAAGGGAAAAGAGCATCTTGACAATAATGCCAACGACGGATTTGTTGAACTTTCACAATGGAACTACAACAAGTCCAGCATGATAAAAATCATACAGCTTTATTCAAATCTTGAAAGCGGAATTTTAATCGACGATCTTGCAGAAAGAATTGAAGCTGATTTTATTTACCTCAAAATTTCAAAGGCTGTAGTAGTTCTTTTTGACAAGCCTGTTGCTACGGATAAATTCGAATACTTCCCTATGCCTTCAAAAGCCCATGTTTTAAGTTCCTTTGATTCGGAAGGAAACCTTCACTTTAACACTAAGATAAGCAGGTCATCTTTTAATCCAAATGAAAAAATCGTTCCTGATGGACATGTTACAACACTCAATGAAATGATCGTTTCTTCGGTTTACTGTAACTCAATCCTTTACGGATATTTGATTTTCAAACCAGGGCCTCTTGATCCTGCAGTTTATGGCATTGCTATAAAAATGCTTTCATCTACCATTGCCAGAGCCAGCTATTCTTATGAAGAACTTAAAAAGAAGCAGCAGCTTGAAATTGAAAATAACAACATCAAACTTGTTTCCGTTACCGACGAAATGACAGGACTGCTTAACCGACGGGGATTCATTTCTCACGGCAAGGAAACCATTGAAAATTCAATTAGGAACGGAAAAAAAGGTCTTGTCCTTTTTGGCGACATGGACGGCCTTAAAGTTATCAATGATACTTACGGTCATGCAGCCGGAGATACAGCAATCAAGGCTGAGGCAGAAATCCTAAAGAGCCTTTTCCGTTCTTCAGACATTATCGGAAGACTAGGCGGCGATGAGTTTGCCATTGTTGCACCTGACATGAATGTTTCTAAATTTCTCGAAATGAAAAAGGCCCTTGAGGAAAAATGTCAGCTGTACAATGAAAAGTCTGGCGAAAGTTTTTCCCTCTCAATCAGCATGGGATGCGTTGAATATGACTTGGACGACGACAAGGCAGACATTGAAAAGCTCCTTGCCATTGCCGATGATGAACTCTACAAGGAAAAACAGTTAAAATACCGGAACAGAAGAATTTCTAATCAAGTATTGTAATTTCAACACGACGGTTCTTTGCCTTTCCAGAAGGGGTTGAATTATCCGAAACCGGCTTTGTTCCACCAGATCCCTTGCAAATAATTTTATCTTTACCCACTCCTCTTTTTACAAGGGCTTTCTTAATTGAATCTGCTCGTTCAATGGAAAGCTGCATTTCACCCTTTGGATTTCCCACACTGGCAGTATGACCTTCTATCAGAATCATCTGTTCTGGTACCATTTTCAAAAGTTCCGCAATATCATTTAACCTACTGTCTTCTCCAGACAATAGTTCTGCACTGTCTGCCTTGAACTTAAGGTTCTGCATGGTAAGGCGAATTCCCTGTGCAGTATTTTCAACTGTCACCTTGCTTTCACCGACTGTACCTGCATCCACAGTTGATTCTATGACTTCCTTGCTGACTTTCGTTTTAGGTACAGATGAAATCTTGTCTGAATTCTGTCCCCCTTCAAAGACTGAATCTTTTGTGTTTTTTCTTCTATTTGTAGATGCAATTTTCAAACCCTCATGAGAATTTGTACCGTTGCTAAGTGGATCCTTTCCTGAATCTTTTGCCGAATCTGTACCCGCTATTGCAGAAGAATCGCCGTTAATATTCTTGCCAGATCCTGCTGGTTCATTTATATCTGCCACCTTACCTGCATCCATCCAGTTGGAATCTGTTACCGGATTATCCATAATTTCCTCAAGTTCTTCCCTGGATACAGATGCTATGCGCTGAAGGGCCGGGAAAAGTTTTTCCTTGTCGTATGCCGGAGGATATTCCGTAAACATGGAAATTGTACCCTTGAAAGCTACTCTGTTACCATCCGTATACTGGAATTCCTCATCAACTGTATCCCTTACGACCAGGGCATTTCCTGTTCTCTTACTTACAAGGATGTTTGCCTTATGGCTACCCTGGGCAAATTTCAAATCCCTGTCACCGCCAAAGTCCAGGGTTGCTGCAAGTCCATAGCGAGTTGCCCACTGGGCACCGATTACATAGACTTCTTCATCGTGAAATATGTCATCACGAAGGTAGGTGTATTCAACATAGATAGGCATCTTTGTTTTTACACCCTTGTTCAAAGGATCCACCACTCTTTCTGCCTTTGCCTGCCATCTGTCACCATATTTTATGGCTTTTCTTGTAAAGGCAGGAAAACTTCTGAAAGTCGGATATCCATTGTCTTTTATCATGATCAGCTGACCGTCAGGAGTTATCTTGAAGGTCGAAGGAATTGAATTGTTGATTTCTTCCCCAACGGATGCCCTTGCACGCATTGTTCCTTCTGCAACATAGAAATTTCCGTCATAATAGCTGTCCCTAGGGTTGCCTCCTTTAGGAACTCCCATAGGACTGATAAAGGAACGGATTTCACGGCTTACAAGTCCAGTATATTTTCCGTTGTCGTAGCGTCGAAGATCTGCGCGCTCTATATAGATGTAACTACCGCTCCCGTTATATTGAAGGAGTGTTTCCTCTGCATATAGTGGAATGGCAACTAAAGCCAATATGATTGTCGATAACAATATCAAGAAGATTTTCTGTACTCTATTCATATTCATATTATCGGAGTATAATCGCAGCTATGAAACACAATATGCAGATTTTACAGGAACTGGCCGCAAAAAACGGACCACTTTGCGTTGGACTTGATACTGACCCATCATATATTCCAGAATCAATACTCAGGACATTTGAAAGTCCAGCCGGGGCTGTACTTGAATACAACAGGCAGCTCATCAAAAAAATTGCAGAGGACAAAAGAGCCTGCTGTTTTAAAGTTCAGATTGCATACTATGAAGCTATGGGACTTGAAGGCATCAAGGTTTATGCCGAAACCCTTAAGCTTGTAAAGGAATCGGGACTCATCTGCATTTCAGACATCAAGCGCGGAGACATTGCGGCAACAGCAGGAGCATATGCAAGGGCCCACTTTACAGGTGACTTTGAGACTGACATCATCACAATCAACCCTTACATGGGATTCGACACGCTCAAGCCTTTTACAGAATACTGCACAAAAGCCGGCAAGGGAATTTTTGTTCTTTTGAGGACAAGCAACCCTGGCATGGTTGATATTGAGCAGAAGGAACTTAAGGACGGCGGAAGAGTTCTTGATCAGGTTGGAAATGAACTTGAAAGAATAAGCCAGGAAATGAAGGCTACCTATCCAGACCAGACTTGTTCTCCTGTCGGTGCCGTTGTTGGCTGTACTGAAGAAAGCGATGCCAAGGCATTGAGGGATGCATACAAGGACATCTACTTCCTTATCCCGGGATACGGTGCCCAGGGTGGAGATGCAAAGATCTGCGGAACTCTCATGAAGGAAGCAGGCGGAACAGTAAACTCTTCACGCGGAATTCTCTGCGCCTGGAAAAAGGATGCTGACTGCACGGCAAAGGTAGAAAAGGGAACGGTTGCAATGTCAGACATCGTAACTGCCGCCGCAAAGGCTGCCATTGCTTCAAAGGCAGATTTGCTTAGATTCTGATTTTGATTTTCCCAAATGTCACCTTCGGGCTTGCCCCGGAGGTCCTTTAATGTTCAAGATTGTCGGATAAAGTCCAACAATGACAACAACACAATTTCCGGACACAGCCTTTTATTTTAAGATGAATTCAATTTACGAAATTACGGTTTCGACCAGGCGGCCGTTTTTGTACACCAGCTTGAGGGAAAAAAACGGTGAATTTTTTTCTATCAGGTCAAGGAACACATAATCCCCTTCCCAGAAATTAAGTTTTTTGAATTCCGATTTTTTTACCCATTCCAGCTTTCCTTCATCGCAGTCAATGAGTTCTCCGGAAAAATCATCGCTTGTGTAAAGGCACATGTATTCGCACACATCTTCCTTTCCATCTTCACGGCTTACAAAGGTTACGATTCCGCGGAATTTATAAGAATTCAAAACAAGGCCCGTTTCTTCCTTCACTTCGCGCAGAAGGCAGTCTTCCGGACTTTCTCCGAATTCAAAATGACCTCCAACTCCAATCCACTTGTCCCTGTTTATGTCGTTATGTTTTTTTACGCGGTGAAGCATAAGGTAGCATTCATCTTTTTCAATGTAGCAAAGTGTCGTCAATGGCGATTTCATTTATTCCCCCTGTTGGAAATTGCAAGCCCCGCTATTGTGAGTATGCAACCGGCAAGTCCCATGGCTGTCATTCTTTCTCTCAGGATAAAGAAAGCAAATATAATCGTTACAACCGGAATCATGTAAAGGCCGACTGTAACCTTGACGGTGCCAAGAGTCTTGCAGGCAACATTCCATACTACAAAACAGAAGGCGGAAGCTCCAAGGCCAAGGAAGCAGAAATTTGCCCAGGAAACCAGACTTGAAAATCTTTCTGCATTTTTCTGTGCATTCATGTTCAGGTAGAAAGAGCTCGACGGATCATTTTCAAGAATTCCGAAAATTGCAAAAGGAATCATGGTGATTACTGCGTAAAAAAACATCCGTCTCGTACAGAGAATCCTGTCAAGGTTCATGCTGTTGATTTTTGAAACGGCCATGGAATAGAAACCCCAGCAGACCGCAGATGCCAAGGCAAGCAGATCGCCCTTTGGATTGAAATGAAGGCCCGAAGATCCGTTCAGGCAGACAAGAACGATTCCAGAAATTGCAATGATGAATCCCACTACAAAAAATGCGGTGATGTGTTTTTCCTTCAAAAAAATCTGGGCAATGATGGCGGTGAACATTGGGCAGATGGAAACTATGATGCTTACATTTGATGCAGTTGTAAACGAGATGGCTGCGTTCTCTGTAAACTGATAGATGATGATTCCCGAAAGTCCCGCAAGAAAAAACCAGACATTGTCCTTACTGTTTGCCAGCTTTAGTGGAACAGGTTTGATCAGCCAGAGTCCAAAGTATGCAAGGATGAACCTTACAAAAAGAATTTCAAAGGCAGAAAAATTTTTCAAAAGGTATTTTGTTGAAACAAAAGTTATGCCCCAGATGAAAATCGTGATTACTGCAAAAAAAACGCCAAGGGACTTTGGACATTCTGAATTATTTTTCATGTTACCCTCTGGATACTTTCATTCATGCTCTGAAAATAAAAAAAGCTCCATGCAGAACATGAAGCTTTTTAGTGGGCGCTGAGGGGATCGAACCCCCGACATTCTGGGTGTAAACCAGACGCTCGTACCAGCTGAGCTAAGCGCCCGACGTGATTAAGAATATATAGAATTTTCACTTTTGTGTCTAGAGGAAAAGAAAAAAATCTCCCTACTAAATGTTCCTGCAGAATTCTACCAGTTCAGCCTTATGCTTCAGAAGGTCTTCCTTATTTTCTACCGATGTAAATCCAAGTTTTCCGGCACATTCGATTTCGAGATGGCCGTAAAAATGTTCGATGGTCTGAATCAATCTTTCGCATTCGTGCATCCCAGGTCCCGTTCTCTGAACGATGGAATAACCTTTTTTTCCTGTCAGTAATTTTGCGTGGGGGTCATGAGTGTTGCACCAGGGAGTCCACCTGTCGATGAACACCTTGAACTGGCCGGGAACATCTGCCCAATAGGAAGGAGCACAGGAAACGATTACATCTGCATTTTCGAATTCCTTTACCGCAGACAGAAAATCATCCTTCAAATTGCACTTCGCCGTTTCGTGGCAGGTTCTGCATCCTTTGCAGAAGTCAATTTTGTAATCGTCGATGCAGATGGATTTTACTTCATGTTTTTCCTTCAGTTCTTCGCTTACGATTTTTACCATTTCTGCCGTAGCCCCATTTCTGACGGGACTGCAATTTATTACCAGTGCCTTCATTTTTTCTCCTTTTTTTTGAACCCATTATAATTTTCTTTATAAGCTTTGTAAAATTTTGTTTTCAGTTTATTTTAAGAAAATTACCAGTATATTTATTATGACATTTTCTTAAATTTTGTCATAATGAAACTTTCATTGAATTTTACTCTGCATAGTGATACTTTTTTTCTATGAATGAAGTTTTGATCCACGAAAAGGCGGACAGAATCCGCGACGTAATCCGCTACATAAAGAAATTCAGAAATGCCGTTGTTGTCGTTTATCTTGACGACAGGCTTTTGGACAGCCCGAATTTTTCAAGCCACATCCGCGACATCTGTCTGATCCATGAAGCAGGGCTTAAGGTAATCCTTGTTCCTGGTGCCGCAAAGAGAATCAGTGAGATTTTGACAGATGCAAAAATTCAATGGTCTTTCCACAACAACTGCCGCATCACTCCACCGCAAGCAATGCCTTTGATCAAGATGGCTGCCTTTGATGTTTCAAACCACATCATGACTTCCTTTGCCGGAGAAAAAGTTACATCGGTAATTGGCAACTGGGTTAGAGCAAGAAGCAAAGGTGTCATCGATGGTTTCGATTATGGTACCAGCGGAGAAATAGACAAGCTTCAGATTGACGCCGTAAAGACAATTCTTGACAATGGTTTCATTCCCATCTTTCCTTGCATCGGATGGAGTACAGCAGGAAAACCTTACAACATTTCATCAGTACAGCTGAGCCAGCAAATTGCCATCCACCTAAAAGCCGACAAGCTTTTTTACATGGTGTCAGATGCAGAAATTTCTTCAGACAACTTTACGATTCCGGAAAACATCGGAACCTCGGCAGAAGGTACCGTTCCAGCAATGAACATTGAAGAAGTTGATCAATTCATAGAAACAAACAAAGCATTGGTAAATTCCATGGAAATTTCGGAAAATTCTACCGAACCTTTGGTAGTTTTTAAAGATAAGCAGACTGTTTCATGTGAAACAATCTTTACTTTGCTGAAACTTGCAAAGACAGCCTGCAACGAAGGCGTTGACCGTGTACACATAATCAACGGATCCATAGACGGAACTGTTCCATGTGAAATCTTCAGCGACCTTGGTTCAGGCACCATGATTTACACAAACAACTATGGAAAGATTAGGCAAATGACAAGGGACGACATTTCCGAAGTCATCACCCTCATGCAGCCTTTCGTAAATCAGGGTATCCTTTTACAGAGAACGAAAGAACAGCTGGACAATCAGTACCAGAACTACATTGTATATGAACTTGACGGTGCAATTCGTGCCTGCTCCGCCCTGATTCCATACCCTGACGGACAGATGGAAATTGCCGCTGTTGCTGTTGATAAAACCTGCTCAAACATCGGAATCGGTCCAAAAATGATAAAGTTTCTCGTGAAACAGGCAAAGGAAAAGAAAGCTTCCGGTCTATTCCTGCTTACAACCCAAACTTCGGATTGGTTTGAAAACCTTGGATTTATTCCATCCGAAGTTTCCACCCTTCCTCAGCAGAGAAAGGAAAAATGGACACCAGAAAGAGGATCCAAAGTTTTAAGATATAAAATCTAAAAAAATTACAGAAGTAAAATGGGGCTGTCCAATAAATATGAGTCATTGCCGTACTCGACACGGCAATGTTTCACGTGAAACAACTTCACGCAGACCAAGACTCCAAAACACCAAAAATATACTGGTAACAATAAAAACAAGTACTTGGCAAAGCATATTCCGAAACCACACCCAGGAATAAAAAGCACAATGCTCCGGCCCCAAAAAAAACATACTTCGCCCGACAACTATTATTATCCATCAAAAATAGAAACAAAATTCAACCTGGAACAACTATATTGAAAGTTTTGCTTGCCATTCATATTTGTCAATGAAAATCTTTTAGAAACAAAACAGCCACGGCAATGTTTCACGTGAAACAAATTTACGGCTTCACAAAGAAAACAGACAAAACATACCTATCCAACTTTCATTACATAAAGAACTCTAAGGCAACATCCTTCCGCAACAAAACCAACTGTCTGCAAACTTAAGTATTTACCCCCTCACTTTTCTTTCAAAATTACATCGGAAATTTCTATATTGTTTCACATGAAACATTCTCAATATAAAAGAGCCAAAACCAGGCAACTGTTTCACGTGAAACACTAATTCAAACTTTTGTCCATAGATAATGTAAGCAACGGGAATCGAAAAATACAATCATTTTCAATGGGGAAATCCAAGACGGTTGCTTGCAAAAAAAATTCTTCACTATATAAATTCCGAAACAAAAGAGTTTTTATGCCGAATTACCCCTTTATCATCAAAAAATGTGGAAAACTTGGCGAAAAACGTGGCAGAAAACATACTTAATCACGTGCAAATCTATATATTATATAGATTTAAATTACAGACAGATATAATCCTGCACTGTGGATAAGTGGTGCAGAATTCAATGTTTCACATGAAACAAATTCACTATTCATAAATTTAGAAAATTTTTATATGGAATTTATGAATTTAAAGAATTTGTAGCAATCAAAATTGGACCAAAATAAAAAAGCCAGCAGAAAAATACTGCAGGCCCTTCGAATAAAAATTCTTAATCTAGAAATTATCAATTATTCCTTTGAGAGAATCAAAAAGATAATCCGTTATTTTCTCCGTCTCTTCGTTTGGCCCTACCCTATCAGGAACCATAACAGAAACAAGACCAGCTCCCTTTCCGCTCTTAAGTCCATTTGGACTGTCTTCAACTGCAACACATTCTTCCGGAAGCAGATTTAGGTTTCTTACGGCAGTAGCATAAATTTCTGGATCCGGCTTGCTGTTTGCCACCATATCGCCACAAACAAGAGTTTCAAAAAAATCATAGAGACAAGCTGTCTTCAATTCCCTTTCAACAACAACCTGTCTTGTAGAAGAAGCAAGGGCAAGTCTGTATCCTTTTCCCTTAAGATAAGCAAGGCATTCCTTGGCATAAGGTTTTGTACTGATACCTTCTTCTGCTTCAATTTTCTTAAAGTAATCAGAAGTTGTTTTCATGAAGGCATCCACATCAAAATCCGGTCCAATTTCCCTAAGGATAATTTCCCGGCTTGTCTTTTTGTTGGTTCCGCGGCAAAGAGAAATGGTCCTCATGGCATCTTTGTCATCAACTCCAAAATCTTTTGCAGCAAGTTTCCAAGTTCTGTCACAAACCGATTCCGTATCCAGAAGTACACCGTCCATATCAAAAACAAAGCCTTTAATCATGTGAAGAACAATACAACTTTGCAGAAAATTAAACCACCGGTAAAACCTACCCTACCCCATCCAAAATTTCATAATGTCAATAAAACTTAGAAATAAAAACCAGCGGAACTGGGGTTTGTGTCAATACACGACTTGCAACCGTAGGGCGCACCGGAGTGGATTTGACACAGTTCCCAGTGGGAGCTGATTTTTTATTATTTTCATAAATGCGTATTGACATTATAAATTAACAATGTTAAATTAACCTTGTTATGAGATTACCTAACAAAGAACTTGAAAACCAGATTCTCCAGATGGCCATCGAACTTCTTATGGAAAAAGAACCTGCAGAAATCGGAATGCGTGACGTGGCAAAAAAATGCAACATCAGCGCAACCTCAATCTACAACTACTACAAGGACAAGAATGAACTCTTCATGAAAATATCCATATCCTGCCTTGGAGAACTTGCAGAAAAAATGAAGGGAGCCATAAAAGAAATGGATGACCCTGTTGAAAAAATCATAACAGCTCTGAAAGTATACAGAAACTGGTGTTTTGAAAAACCAAAGGTTGCCGTACTGATTTTTTCAAAGCTTGAAGAAAACATTGGTGACGAAGACATCATGAATTTTTATGTATGCAACAGGATGGGAGAAAACCTTCTTGAGGAATGCAAGGACAAGGGAATCTACAAAGGCAAGGACATTCGCCTTGATACGGGAATAATAATTTCCGGAATGTGGGGATGCATTGAATCCATCATTACAAAAAGGGCTGACCCTGATTTCTGGAACGAAGGAATTGCTTTCACAGACAGATTCATAGAAATGATGATATCGACCCTTATTGGAGAAAAATCCTAAAAGTTCTAGTTCTTAGCGGAAGTTTCAAAAAAAAGGAACAGTTGAAAAAAATCTAAGGAGATAAAATTATGAAAAGGAAATTGTCAAAATTAATTTTGGTAACATTGGTTTCATCTGCAATGTTTGCAGAGAGAATCAGCATTGCAGTAAATCCTGGAGAGGCTTACTCCAACCGTGCACCACAGCTTGCAGCATGGATTGAAGATTCAGAAGGTAATTTTGTGGACACACTTTTTGTAACAAAAAAAGCTTCTGGAAACAAATGGATAGGATCTCCTAAAAACGGAAGACCGGAAGCTTTGCCTGACTGGTACAGGGCAAAGGGACAGAATCCTGCCGTAAAAATTCCTAAAGAAGAACTTGATGCAACAACAAGAGCAACACCAAAGAAAGGCATCGTAATTGAAAAAGACCTGCCTCTTGAAAAAGGGAAATCCTATGTTTTCAAATGCCAGGCAAACCAGAGCTTTGACTACAACGAATATTATACAAAAAAGAATTCCGGTGTAGACGGACAGCCGGCGGTTTTGTACTGCGGTGAACTTGTTGCAGACGGAACAGAAAAGGAAATCAGCCTTGAATTTTCGGGAAGCAGGGAAAACCTTACGACTGCAGATAAAATTATTGAAAGCATTTATATTGTCGTAAAATAAAAAACGGGAGAACCAGAAAACTGATTATCTTGAGGAATCCTTTTATTTTCCCCACTGCCCTACCCCATTATGCCGATGAGGATTCCCGTAACGATGATAGCCGCACAAATAGTTTTATGAAGAATGTTCTTTTCCTTGAAAACGAATTTTCCGCCTATGATGGCGATGATTACACTTGACTGCTTTATCAATGTCATGACGGTAATCTGACTTTCAGGATATGCGTTGGCGATGAAAAGGGATTTGTCCATGACTATTATTCCAACGGCAAGGAACCACACCCAGATGTTTTTCCACACGCTTCTGTTTATCTTTACCCTTCTTACGAGAGCATAGATTGCATAGTATACAACCATGAAAAGAGTATACCAGAACAAAAGCTGGCTTGAGTTCATCTCCTTCATGAGGATTTTATCAAGCAATCCGGAAAGGGCGTTCAATATGCACGAAAGGAAAGCAAGGAAAATGAAAAAGGAATTTGTAGATTTTTTTTCATCCTGAGGAACGGCAGACGCATTTGATTCCCCATCGGATAATTTTTCTTTTTTTTCAAAGGGATTGAACTTTAAAAACAAGAGACCGCCGCTTACAAATAAAAGTCCCAATCCCTTGCAGAAAGTTATTTTTTCGCCAAGGACAATTACACCAAGGACTGTGGCAAACAAAACCCTTGAAAGATCAAGGACACCGCAAAGACTGATCGGAAGTTTTTTTATGGCTTTAAATCCTGCAATCCAGGCCACAAAAATTACAAAGGCTTTAAGTGCAACCCAAAGATACTGGTTGAAAGTAAGTCCCATTGCATTTGGAATTTGGGGAGAGCAAATGATCAGAGAAAGAAAAGTATAGACAAGAAGAACTTCGGTAACGGAATTCTTTTCAAGGGACTTCTTTTTACAGATTTCCCTTAAGCCCTTTATGATTCCATATACCAGAACTAAAAGCATCCACATGGACACTAGGATATAAAAAAACCGACTGCATTTCTACAGACGGTTTGCAAATCAATTTAAGGTTGGTTTAAGTTTTATTTTTCCTCTTCTTCGTTGGCAATTCTGTCTACGCCTACAACATAATCAGGATCAGTAATTGTTACGACCTTGATTCCGCTTGCGCTTCTTCCCTGAATTGTAATGTCCTTGGCTTCAACGCGGACTGAAGTTCCCTGGCTTGTAATGCACATTACGCTGTCGCTTTCACGAACACAGAGGGATCCGATGATTTCTCCCTTGTCATCAACATTGCCGAAGATTTTCTGTCCGCCGGTTCCGCGTCCATGAGAATTGAATTCTGCAGGATCCACTCTCTTACCGATACCTTTTTCCGTAATGACGAGAATACGGGCATCTTCTTCCTTTTCGATTCTGATGGCAGAAGCAAGTTCATCGCTTGAACCAAGCTTGATACCTGCAACACCGCGGCTTGTCTTTCCCATTGGACGAACATCATTTTCTTCAATGCGGAGGGCCTGTCCACGTCGGCTGACGAGAAGAATTTCATCGCTGCCAGATGTAAGGATAGAGCTTACAAGAGTATCTCCATCATCCAAACGAACGGCAGTTGTTCCGCGGTCCTTTGCATTTCTGAATTCACTTGTAGGAGTCTTCTTAACTACACCGTTTGCTGTAGCCATAAAGAGGAATTCGTCTTCCTTGAAATCCTTTAGGGCAACGGTTGTAGTTATGTCTTCATTTGCACTTACCTTAAGGAGACTCTTTATATGGCTTCCGCGGCCAATCTTGCTTCCTTCAGGAATTTCGTGAACCTTAACCCAGTAAGCCTTTCCTGCCGTTGTAATGAACATAAGGTAATCGTGGGTAGAAGCAACGAACATCTGGTTGATGTAGTCTTCTTCAACAAGTTTTGCGGAGATTGTTCCCTTTCCTCCCCTACCCTGGCTCTTGTACTGAGAAACTGGAACTCTCTTGATGTATCCAACCTTGGAGATGAGGACAACCATATCCTCTTCCTTGATCATGTCTTCAACATTGATTGTTTCAACTTCACCGGCAACAATGTCTGTCTTTCTGTCATCGCCGAATTTTTCTACGATGGCATTTGTTTCTTCCTTGATGAGGTTAAGAATCTTTTCATGATGAGCAAGAAGATCTTCAAGACGGGCTATTTCTGCACGAACCTGTTCCAATTCGATTTTAAGTTCATCAATGCGCAAAGATGTAAGAACACCGAGACGAAGGTCTACGATGGCCTGGCTCTGTTCTTCATCAAAACCAAATCTTGCTTCCAGCCTTTTCTTGGCTTCAGGTTCATCCTTGCTTGAACGGATGATTTGAATTACTTCATCAACACAGTCGACGGCAGTAATTTTTGCTTCAAGGATATGTTCCTTTTTCTTTGCAACTGCAAGTTCAAACTTTGTACGGCGTGTTATAACTTCATCACGGTGATCAACAAAATGCTTTATGATCTGCTTAAGATTTAAAACCTGCGGTGCAAGTCCCTTTCCAGATGGAACAAGGGCGAGGTTTATTATTCCATAAGAAGACTGAAGAGGAGTCTTTGCAAAAATCTGATTGATAACAACTTTTGCAATTGCACTTCTTTTTATGTCAACTTCAATGCGGACATCATCTCCATGACTGCCATCGTTTACACGTTCAATGCCTTCAATGACACCATCTTTTGCAAGATCTGCTATTTTTTTAACAAGGTCATCAGTTCTTGTCTGGTAAGGAATTTCCGTAAATACAAGTTTCTCTTTGCCTTTTGTATCAACTTCAATCGTAAAACGGGCACGAACTAAAATTTTACCGCGTCCAGTTTTGTATGCATCAGCAATACCTTTCTTTCCAAAAATGATACCACCAGTAGGAAAATCCGGTCCTTTCATGTGCTGCATCAAATCTTCAATTCTGCATTCCGGATTGTCGATATATGTACAGATGGCAGCTCCAACTTCCCTAAGATTGTGTGGAGGCATGTTTGTTGCCATACCAACGGCAATACCTGTAGAACCGTTACACAAAAGGAACGGGAATGCTGCAGGAAGAACCTTTGGTTCCTGTCTTGTATCATCAAAGTTTGGAGCAAAATCAACCGTATCCTTCTTTATGTCTTCTACCATTACTTCGGCAACCTTTGACATCTTTGCCTCTGTGTAACGGTAAGCGGCTGCAGGAGAACCGTCGATACCTCCGAAGTTACCCTGCTTTGTAACAGGCATGTATCTCAAAGAAAAAGCCTGACCAAGACGAACCATGGCATCATAAACGGAAGCATCTCCATGTGGATGGTAACGACCGAGTACATCACCGACTACGGTAGCACATTTCTTTGTCTTTCCGCCGGAAGTCAAATTCTCCTCTGCCATGGCGTAGAGAATACGGCGATGAACCGGTTTTAAACCATCACGAACATCAGGCAAAGCACGTTCAACAATAACCGACATGGAATAGTCAATAAATGAACGCTGCATTTCGTGTTCAATTGGTGCCGTTAAAACGTATCCACCTTCAGGAGTCTTCTTTTCTTCGTATTTTATCTTTTCAATCATTTAATTACTTCCCGTCATTCTGAACTTGCTTCAGAATCTAATTTTTAAAAGAGATCCCGAATCAAGTTCGGGATGACATAAATAGCATCTCTAAGAATTGCTATTTTTGGATGTTCCATAAACGTTAAACATCCAGTGTTGCGTATTCTGCATTTTCTTCGATGAACTTGCGGCGTGGATCAACATCATCACCCATAAGGATTGAGAAAATCTGGTCTGCCATCTGGGCATCAGTGATCTTTACCTGCTTCATCTTGCGGTTTTCAGGAGCCATTGTTGTTTCCTTAAGTTCCTGCCATTCCATTTCACCAAGACCTTTGTAGCGCTGTACTTCAGCCTTGTCGCGGTTTTCTCCAAGTTCTTCCAAAGCCTGATCACGTTCTTCATCGCTGAAAACAAATTTCTTGTATTTCTGTTTTTTGTATTCAACTCTATAAAGAGGAGGCATGGCAATGTAGACATAACCTTTTTCAATAAGTTGAGGCATAAATCGGAAGAAGAAAGTCATAAGCAAAGTCGAAATATGTGCGCCATCCACATCGGCATCGGCCATGATGATTATTTTGTGATAGCGCAGTTTTTCAATGTTGAAATCTTTTCCAATTCCAGTTCCAAGGGAAGCAATTACAGGCCAAAGCTTTTCATTTCCCATAACTTTTGAAGGATCAACTTTTTCAACGTTGAGCATCTTACCCCATAGAGGAAGAATTGCCTGTGTTTTTGGATTTCTACCCTGCTTTGCAGAACCGCCGGCAGAATCTCCTTCGACTATGTAGACTTCACATTCTTCAGGCTTATTGGATGAACAGTCTGCAAGTTTTCCTGGAAGACCAAAGGAATCCATTCCGCTCTTTCGGTTTGTTTCAACAGCCTTGCGTGCCTTTATTCTACCTAAGGCTTCACTGACTGCCTTTTCAAGGATCATGTTGCAAAGCTGAGGATTCTGTTCAAACCAGAGGGTAAGTTTTTCTGAAACAAGGGAATAAACAATTGAACGAACTTCACTGTTGCCGAGTTTCTGTTTTGTCTGTCCTTCAAACTGAGGTTCAGGGACCTTTACGGAAATTACTGCGGCAACACCTGTGCGTACATCATCACCTGTTAGTCTTTCAATCTTTATTTCCTTTTTCTTGTCCGCATCGCTTGGCTTCTTGTTTTTGTCCACCTTTGGATTAAGCTTCTTGAAAAGCTTTTCGTTTGAATCAAGGGCCTTGTTGAGAACAAAAGTAAGGGCATTCTTGAAACCTTCAAGGTGAGTACCACCTTCATGTGTATTGATGTCGTTTACATAGGAATATATGCTTTCTTCATAACCGTCATTGTACTGCATGGAAATTTCAGCAATTACATCGTTCTGTTCACCGGTAATGAAAATAGGATCTTCAGGAATAACCTTTTTTCCGTTATTTAGATACTTTGTATACTCATTTATACCGCCTTCAAACTGAAGAACCACTTCCTTTGGATTTTCAAGGCGTTCGTCGCGGAACGTAATCTTGATTCCAGGGTTAAGGAAAGCAAGTTCACGGAGACGGTTCATAAGGATATCGAAATCATGGTTTGTTGTTTCTTTGAAAATAGTGGCATCAGCCTTCCATCGGATGATTGTTCCGTGCCTGTCAGAATCTTCAATTCTTTCTACTTTTGTCTTAGGAATACCGGTTTCATATCTCTGAAAATAATGGCCTCCATCACGGTATACATCAGCTGTAAGCCAAACAGAAAGGGCATTAACGCAGGAAACACCTACACCGTGCAAACCACCTGAAACTTTGTATGTAGACTTGTCGAATTTACCGCCGGCATGAAGTTGACCCAAAACCAGTTCAAGGGCACTCTTCTTTTCCTTAGAATTAATGGCTACAGGAATACCGCGACCATTATCTTCAACGCGACAGATGTCATCCTTTTCAAGGGCTACAATGATATTGTCACAGTAACCTGCCATGGCTTCGTCTATACTGTTGTCTACAACTTCATATACAAGATGATGAAGACCACCCTGACTGGTTGATCCAATGTACATTCCAGGGCGCTTGCGAACTGCTTCAAGTCCATGCAAAACCTGAATGCTTTCGGCACCATATTCGTTAGTTTCTGCCATTTATATCCTCTTTAATAATGTAAAATTTACAGTTTTAGGGGAGTATAATATAGTAAAATTTACCAAAAACTTCAATAAAATAGATGCAATATATATAGAAATAAATAGATCAAAAATTCAAATTTGAATTCATAAATAAATTCATATATAATCCATCTATGAGCAATCAGAATTTCAAGGATTTCTGGGACGAAGTCCTAAACAACATTCATCAGGAATACATCTCAAACAATAATTCAATTGAATTTGACCTCTGGTACGGAAGAATAAACTACATTGAAGATTCAAATTCCGAACTTACCGTGTCTTTTCCTTCGGAATTCATGTTCAACCAATTAAATACAAAGGGATACATACAGAACATAAAGGACAGAATAAAAGTACTCTGTTCAATGGATGTAACAATAAAGCCTGTCTATAACAACGAAATCCTCAAGGAAAACCTTAATAAATCTATAGAATCTGAAAATATTCTTAAAAAAGAAAATTCGTCTAATGACAATCGAGAAAATTCCAAATCAAATGTTGAATGCAACACCCAAAACATACCTGTAGAAAGAAAAAAACACCCTCAACTTAAGGAAGAATATACTTTTGAAAGATTTGTTGTGGGTGAAAACAATGAATATGCCTACAGTGCTTCCGTTGCAGTATCTAAGGAACCCGGGAAAAAATATAATCCTCTCCTCATTTACGGAGAAACAGGTCTTGGTAAAACCCACCTGATGCAATCCATAGGAAATTTTCTATACAACAATCCTCCTGAAGGAAAAGTAAATCCTCAGATCTGCTATACAAACCTTGACAACCTCCTCAATGAGTTCACCAAATCTCTCCGTGACAAAACCATGGAAAAATTTACAAAAAAATACAGAAATCTAGATGTACTTCTCATAGATGACATTCAGTTTCTTTCAAAAAAAGAAGGACTTCAGAACGAACTTTTCTATACTTTCGAAGCCCTTTCACAGAAAAATGCCCAGATGGTATTTACCTGCGACAAACACATTTCAGAACTGAAGGATGTTGAAGCAAGGCTCATTTCTCGATTCTCACAGGGTAACGCAGTTGACCTTCAGTCCCCTAACTACGAAACAAGAAAAGCAATTCTCGAAAAGAAATCTCAGGAACAGGGAATTTCAATATCAGAGGAAATAATTGACCTTATTGCAAAATCAATAAAATCCAATGTCCGTGAACTTGAAGGCTGCCTAAACAAGGTAATTGGTTATGCAGAACTTACAAAAAAGCCTTTGTCCGTAGACCTTGCAAAGAAACTCCTCGTAGACAACATAAAGACGGGTACAGATGAAACTGTCACCATAGATACAATCCTAAAGGTTGTCTGCAACTATTATAACATTACAATAGCAGATATTAAAGGTACAGCCAGAAACCCTAAATTCGCCATGCCTCGCCACATAGCCGTATATCTTTCAAGAAAAATGACAGACAGGACATTTACGGAAATTGCTGGAGAATTAGGTGGCAGAGACCATACAACCATAATGAACAGCAATAAAAAGATAGAAAGTATACTTCAGACAGATGAAAGCATGAATGACACTATTGAAATCATAAAAAACAAGATAAGGGACTATAAGAAGATATAAAATTATTGTGGAAAACTGTTACCATATATGATAATATAATGTGGATAATATGTGTAAAAGTATGATTAATGTGGAAAAGTGGACAACTTGTTAATTAAACACACATACTTATCCACAATGTAAATGCTTATATTATAATAAAATACGAGGTTTCTTAATGAATTCACAGACCTCTATTACTATTACTACTAAAATTTATAAATTTATAAATTTATAGGGATGTGAATTCATAAAACTGAAAACTTATATTTATGCAAAATTATGCTTATTTTTATATGTCAGATTTTGCAAGGAGAATATTATGAAATTTACCTTCGACAGAGATTCAATGCTTAAAGAAGTTTCTATTGCTCAGGAAATCATTTCCACTAAAAATGCAAATTCAATTCTTTCAAACATTCTCATCAATGTTCAGGACAATAGGCTTTTAATAAAAGCAACTGATTTGAAAATCAATTATGAAACACAAATTCCTGTTCAGGTATTTGAAGAAGGAAGCACCACAATTTACTGCGACAAATTTCTTGGTATTCTCAATGCTCTTCCCTCTGGAGAAATTGAATTCAACCAGGATATTTCAAATGAACAGTCAGTAATGGTAAAGATCAATACTCTTGATAAGAAAAATAAATTTGAAATGAGATCCATGTCTCAGGAAAAATTCCCGGATTTCTTCAGTGCTGACAACGTTCCATACTTTGAAGTTTCATCAAAAGAAATAAAAGAAATGATTGCCCAGACTTACTTTGCCGTAAGTGAAGATGAAACCCGTTACTTTATGAACGGTGTTTATTTTGAAAAGAAGGGAGACAACCTCAACCTTGTTTCTACTGACTCAAAGAGATTGAGCTTTGCTTCAAAGAAAGTTCTTGCAGGAATTTCTGACTTTCCTTCGGCTATTGTTCATCCAAAGATACTTAACATAGTTCTCAAGCATGCTCCGGAAGAAGGAAATATTTTTGTTGCCGTTGTTGACAGAATGATTTTCTTCAAGTTTGGAAACTACAAGTTTGGTGCAGTTCTCCTTGACGGAAACTTTCCTAACTATCAGCCGGTAATTCCAGAACATCAGGAACACAGTTTCCAGGTAGAAAAGAACGACCTTGTAAATGCCCTCAAGAGCGTTTCTCAGATGGTTGATAAAAAGGCAGGAAGAATTTACTTCAACATTTCTGACGGAATACTCAAGATTTCTTCTGCTCAGGCTGATTTTGGTAGTGCAGATGCAGAAATTCCTTGTAAGTATGCAGGAGAAGAATATACAATTGCCATGAACTATCGTTATGTTGAAGAACCTCTTCGTGGAATTAATACAGATGTAATAACATTTGAATTCACAGAAGAAATGAAGGCAGTTACCATGAGGCCTGAGCCTGCTTCAGATTATTTGCACATCATCATGCCAATGCAGAAAGAATAGGCTGCAGTAAAGTAAAAGATTGCCTTTCAAATCATTGACACCGTATAATTTCAGAAACCTCTCCAACGAGACAATTGATTTGTCTTCACGGGAGGTTTTTTTTGTTGGAGAAAACGGACAGGGAAAAAGCAATTTTCTTGAATCCCTCTATTACTGTGCATACGGTTCTTCCTTCAGAACAAATCAGGAAAGCGAAATAATTAAAAACGGTGAAAGTGAAATGAGCATTCATTCCATGTTCACTGAGGAAAATAAAACCACCCACACTACCCTACTGAAAATTAAGGACAAGAAAAAATCCATTGAGAAAGACGGAAAAATCATTCATGATAGAAAGGAATTGATTAATACAATTCCCTGTGTTCTTTACAGCCATGATGATCTGGATTTTGCTGTTGGATCACCGGAAAGAAGAAGGTTCTTCATTGACCAATCCTTGAGCATGTATGATGTAATGTACATTGACTTAATGAGAAGGTACAGGAGAATTCTAAAAAGCCGAAACCTTTGCCTTTCAGAAAGAAATTACAGCCTCATAGATTCCTACGACATTCAGCTGGCTCAAAACGGAATTGAAATACAGAAAAAAAGAAAGGCAGCCATTTTTAAATTCAATCAGATTTTCGACAGGATTTATGAAGAAGTAACTGGAATAGATGGAGTCCATGTAAGGTATTTTCCTTCCTGGAAAGAACCTGATGAAGGCATAAATTGTGACTATATTGTAAGGGAATACCTGCAGAAAAACAGGGATATTGAAGCAATGAGAAATACAACAATGAGCGGTACTCACCGCGACAGGATTGTATTTGAAAGAAATGGATCTGCTTTCATTCCAAAAGCTTCTACAGGACAGAGAAGACTTGTATCACTCATATTAAGAACGGCGCAGGCTGTTTTCTATAATCAGATAACAGGAAAGAAACCTGTACTTTTGATGGATGATGTTCTTCTTGAACTTGATCCTATGAAAAGGCAGAAAGTTACTTCACTCCTTCCTGAATATGACCAGCTTTTCTGTACTTTTCTTCCTGGGGAACCCTATGAAAATTACAGAAGGGAAAATACTTTTGTATATGAAATCAAAGAAGGAAACTGGAAAATATTAAAATGAACGAAAAAGTTTTTAATGCGGGATCCATAATGGAAATTCTTTTTTCCAATTTGAATGTGGAAGATTCCAGTAAAGCAGTTAACATTTCAAACGATTGGAAAAAAATAGTTTCAAAGATAAAGTCTTCCCCTGATATTGACGAAAAAAGAAATGAAAATCTAGGTTTCAATATTTCCCATCATTCGAGGGTTGTAGACTTGAAGAACGGAGTGCTTCTTGTTGAGGCAGATCATCCAGGATACATAAATCTTCTTCAGTTCTATAAAAATTTCATACTGAAGGGATTTCAGATGAACGGAAACAAGTATGGAATAAAGAACATTGCATTTAAACTTGCAGGATCAAGGGGATTTTCAGAAATTACTCCTGAAGAAAGGGAAGAAGAAGCAAGAAAGATTGTAGAAAGGAATATGGAGGAAGAAGAAAAGGGTCCAAAACCTGCTGAATCCGAGCTGCTTTCAAAAAGGAAAAGAAGGGAACTTCCTCCCGAGTTGAATTCCATATTCGAAAACATAGAAAAGGACTTTGAAAAATAAAAACTTATCATTTTGTATAGGTTTTATTGTTGACCAAGTCTTAAAAATAATGATAATATCGCTTACTAAAATTGAAATTATTTTAATATAATAGAGGAGTCGTCATATGTTACGTACATACCAGCCAAGTAAAGTAAAGCGCAATAGAAAGTTTGGTTTCCGCGCAAGAATGGCAACAAAAGGTGGAAGAATGGTTCTCGCTAGAAGAAGAGCTAAGGGACGCCATAAGCTTTCTGTATCAGACGAGAAGAAGCCTTACTGAGTTTAAGTGAAATAGGATGGATACGGACTTGTTTAAAACAGGTTTTTTTAGGAGTGAAGAACATATAAAGAAACCTGCCGACATCCAGAAACTTTTTAAGACGGGGAAGAAAGTCAGCGTAAAGGGAGCAAAACTCTTTTTTATGTTGAATGATAAAAATATCAACCGCATAGGTTTTCCCCTTCCCCGTGGTTACGGCAACGCTGTAGAAAGAAACCAATCCAAGCGTTATAGCCGTGAAACATATCGTTTTTTTAAAGCACACCTGAACACCGGATACGACATGCTTTTTTTAGTATATCCCGGAAATGACTCGTTCCTCTCGCGGTGTGAACAATTTAAGACATTATGCATAAAAGCTGGTTTATTAAAGGACCTATAGAATTTCTTGTGAAATTCATGTGTCTTTTAATACGGTTTTATCAAGTTTGTATTTCTCCTTTTTTACCGGACTGCTGTCGCTATACGCCCAGCTGTTCCCAGTATGCTTTGGAAGCAATCAAAAAACATGGTCCCTTCAGGGGATTATACCTTGCTGTCAGGAGAATATTACGATGCAATCCTTTTCATGAAGGGGGATATGATCCTGTTCCCTGATGGCATAAAGAGGATTTATCATGGATAAAAACAGTATCATTGCCATTGTCCTTTCAAGTTTGGTCCTTATAGGTTCATTCTTCATTCAGAGCAAGTACATAGCTCCTAAAAAACAGGCACAGGCAGAAGCACAGGCTGCAGAATTGCAGGCAAAGAAAGAATTGGAAAAAGAAAAGGTAAAGGCAGAAAACGAAATGATTTCTGCTTCTTTTGCCGAAGAAACTTCTTCCACAGACGAAAATATTTCCGTAAAGGAATATGTAATCACAACAAAGAAAGCTAAGGTAGTTTTTACTAACAAGGGTGGAGATGTAACAAGCTACAGGCTTCTTGAACACAAGGACAAGGAAACTGGTGAAGGCGTAGAAATGGCAATGAACATTTCTGATTACAACAAGGCCTTTACAACAACATTCGGCGGTTTCGACGGAGCAGTTCTTGATGACGTTTTCAACGTTTCAATGAAGGACTCAAAGACAATCCTTTTCTACCGCGATTACGAAATCAAAGATTCAGACGGAAAACCACACAAATTTACATTCGGAAAGAAATATTCTTTTGCTGATGATGACTATGCTTTCAAACTTGAAATTTCAGTTCTTTCAAAAGAAGAAAATAACAAGCTTGATTTGGGTGGTTCAGCATACAGCATCAGGACTTCTCCACAGATTGGACCAAAATATGACAAGAAGAACCGCTATGAAGTAAGGCAGTTTCTTGCATTGAACGGTGGAAAGAAAATAAGAAAGGGAATTTCCGACAAGGTTTACGAAATGGGAAACCTTGAATGGGCAGGTACAGGCGGAAAGTATTTTACAATGCTCATCAAGCCTGTTGCTCCGCTTACAATGAATACTTCAGTCAAGGCAATTTCTGAAAAAGGTGAAACAACTCAGGTAATGCTTTCAAGAAAAGCAATTACAGAAAAAAATGTTAACGATGTTTACTACATCTATGTTGGTCCTCGTCAGGAAGCAGAACTCATCAAGTACAACGACCAGACAAAGAATGCCTGGGGACTTACAAATACAAGGTTCAACATGGCATTGCAGTCAAGCGGACTTTTTGCACCAATAGAAAGGATACTCAAGTGGTCCCTTGATAAGATTCACGGTCCTGTTGGAAACTGGGGTGTTTCAATCATCATCCTTACATTGATACTTAAGATAATCCTCTTCCCTCTCAACAAGAATCAGGCAGTTGGTTCCCTCAAGATGCAGGAGCTTCAGCCAAGAATGAAGGAAGTTCAGGAAAAGTATAAGAACGACCAGGCAAAGCTCGGTGCAGAAATGCAGAAACTTTACAAGGAAGTTGGATACAATCCAATGTCTGGATGTCTTCCAATGATAGTTCAGATGTTCATCCTTTTTGCAATGTACAACGTATTCAACAACTACTTTGAATTCCGTGGTGCAAGTTTTGTTGCAGGATGGATTGACGATCTTTCTACAGGTGATTCAATCTGGACATGGAACAAGGCAATTCCTTTCGTTTCAGGATTCACAATGAACAACCTGAGGCTCCTTCCTTTCATCTACACAATTTCTCAGCTTTTGAACGGAAAAATTACACAGTTCGGAAATCCTGGAGCAGCATCAACACAGGGACAGATGAAGATGATGACATACGGTATGCCTATCATGTTCTTCTTCCTCTTTTACAATGTTCCTAGTGGACTTCTCCTTTACTGGACAACAAGCAACATCCTTCAGATTGGGCAGCAGATTGTAATCAACAGCGTAATGAAGAAGAAGAGAAAGGAAATGGCTGAAAAGAAGCCTGTAAATGCCAATGAACTAAAGTTCAAGGGCGGAAAGAAAAAGACAAGATAAAGATAATAACTTTTTTAAGGGAGTATTATATGACATACGAATACGAAGGAAAGACAGAAAAGGAAGCCATAGAAAAGGCAGCTTCAGAACTCGGACTTGAAAAGGATCAGTTTGATGTAGAAATTCTTGAATCACAGAAGAAGAGTCTCTTTAAGAATGGTTATGTAAAGATCCGCGTTCACACTTTAGATTCTCAGAATCAGGTTTCATCTGAATTTGACGGAAAAATTTCTGATTCTGTTTCAAAATCAGTTGTTTCAAACCCAATGCCACAGGATGAATTCGAACAGAAACTGGTGGACTTTACAAAGACTGTTGTAGAAAAGATGGGATATGAAGTAGCTGTTGAAATAATGTTCCGTGAAGAAAGAAAAGTTGGAATCAAGCTTACAAGCAGTTCTTCTTCAATTCTCATTGGTCGCAAGGGAAAGAACCTTGATGCCCTCCAGCTCATCGTAAACATTTATGCAGGTCACCTTGGAAGGGAAGACATCCGCGTTATTCTTGATACAGAAAACTACAGAATCCGCCGCGAAGAATCTCTTGTTCGCCTTGCTTATGTAACTGCAGATAAGGTTCGCCAGAAGAAAACATCAATTCTTCTTGAACCAATGAATCCATTTGAACGCCGTCTTATCCACACAACATTAAATGACATTGCAGATGTTGAAACCAAATCGGAAGGAGATGGTTTATATAAACAGGTACGCGTAATCTATAAGGGAGTACGCTGATAAATCAAGGCCCGAGAGGTGCTTATGAAAAAGCTGTTTATATTTATGGCTGCCGTAACTATCGGTAGTTACGCCTTTTCCTATTCTGCAAAGGATATTGTAGGGGAAAAAAACTATGAAATCCTGAAGAAAGAAGGAAAAATTCAGGTCAACAGGTTCAACGATGAGTCAAACACCCTTGAACTTGTTCCTGATACTGAAGTTTCAAAAATAGTTTTTGGAGGATGGAAGAATCTTAACCTGACTGCAATGTCTGGGGAAAACCTATATCTTCTTCCAAAAAACGGAACTTCCATTGAAGATGTTTCCGTTATACTAAGGGCTGTAAGCAAGCTTGAAGGAACGGAATATTATTCGAACAGAAGAAAGCGAACAGAGATTCTGTACAAGAATGCCTATTGCATAAAGGATGCATCGGACAGAACAAAGGTTCCTGACATGACTGAAGGAAATGCCGACGGTCAGGTTCAGTATTGCATGTTGGATGACCATTCACTTGGTAAGACAAATTACAGAATTTCTTATGCTCAGAGGGAAAAAGAGGTGGCTGCAGAGTTTACCAATGTTTCCCCTGTGTCTTATGGTCCAATAAAGGCCGTATCAAGCGGAAATCTGGTTATTGGAGCCGTATTCATTGACTGCGGCGATGAATATCTTGTTTACATGGCTCAGAAGGCGGATTTCTTTAGTCTTGGATTCCTTGAAGAAAAGATAAAGAAATCGTTGCTTTCAAGGCTTGATGCCATTTACGGATGCTTTATGAAGCAGGTGGGAGGAGAAAAATGAAAAAAATAATAGCTGTTTTGTTAACTGGTCTTGTGTTCCTTTCTTTTGGAGGATGCAAACCAAAGAAGGCAGAAAAGAAAACTACAACAAAAAAGGAGGCTGTGAGAAATATGAGCGGCGAAAAATCAATTGAAGGAAAAGAAGGTCTTTTTGCTGTAATCAATACAGACAAGGGAGAAATTGCAATTGAACTTCTCTATAAGGATACACCAATGACAGTTACAAACTTTGTTGGCCTTGCAGAAGGAACCCTTGATGCAGCAAAAGGAAAACCATTCTATGATGACCTTAAATTCCACCGCGTAATTGCAGATTTCATGATTCAGGGCGGAGATCCTCTGGGAACAGGCGCAGGTGGTCCAGGATACAGATTTGGAGACGAATGGTGCGACAAGTATGAATTCGACAAGCCTGGTTACCTTGCTATGGCAAATGCAGGTCCAAATACAAACGGTTCTCAGTTCTTCATTACACACGTTCCTACTCCATGGCTCAACGGAAAGCATACAATCTTCGGTATCGTCGTTGATGAAGAAAGCCAGGCAGTAGTAAATGCAGTTGCACAGGGTGACAAGATGAATTCCATCAAGATCTACCGCAAGGGTGCAGATGCAGAAAAGTTTACTGCAACACAGTCAGACTTTGACAGGATGGTAGAAGCTGCAAAGAAGGCTGCCATTGAAGCAAAGAAGAAGGCAAATGCTGCAAAGATTGCCTCTGTTGAAAAGGCTTTCCCAGGTTATGCTGTAGATGAAAACGGAATCTACTGGAAGACAAAAAAGGAAGGAACTGGCGACAAGTGCGGATCAAAGAAGATGGTAACAACCGAATACAAGGGATACCTTGTTGACGGTACTGTTTTTGACGGTTCTGCAAAGCTCCTTAAGGGTGGACACGAACCTTTGGACTTTATGACAGACGGCGGGCAGATGATTCCTGGTTTCGACATCATGGTACAGGACATGAAGCTTGGTGAAGTAAGAACTATTGTTGTTCCAAGTGACCTTGCCTACGGCGATCAGGGATATCCTGGAGTAATCCCAGGCGGTGCATACATTGCATTCGACATTGAACTTGTAAAGATCAAATAATTTCTACTGAAATCCATTAAATTTTAGAAGGCTGCGGAAAAATTCTGCAGCCTTTTATGTTTTAAATGTATAGGTAAATTTACGCAAATTTAGCATGATATAAAGAATTCACAATAAATTCACAGAGTTTTCCACAAAGAAATACACTTATCCACAAAATTCTGTGGACAAATTCACTTTAAAATCCACTTTTTCCACAAATTATCCACAAATTGTGGAAAATTCAGTAAATTCTTGTATGGTGGAATTTCTCTGGGGATGAATTCCACTCTGCCCCACCTGAACTCGAGGATTTTAAAGCATTTCAAGATTTGTAAGGTAATTGTAAAGCTTACCCTTGATAAGGAAATCTATGAGTCCGCACTGGTCAATCATTGAGAGAGGACTTCCAAAATCTTTGTATTTTTCCTTGTAGCTTTCAACAAGATGCTTTGGAAGAAACATGAAGGAAGTATTTATGGATTTTGAAATGAGGTTTGCAAAACTGTTGATGTAGATGGCCCTTTCTTTTAGTGAATAGTTTTCTGTAGTCTTGTAGTTGTGAGCTTCAGGAATGTTGTCGTATTCAATGAAATACCTGTATTCCTTTGCCCTCAGCCATTTAAATATCTTCTGACGGTCTTCATCAGAAAGATTTTTCATCTTGATTGTTCTAGTGGAAGATATGAAGATTGTTGCCTTAACGCGGTCAAGCATTGCAATCTGCTGGTCTATTGTATCCATATCCACAATGACAGTCTTAATTCCTGCAGCATAGAATGCACCTATGATGCTCTGTTCAATATCTTCAGTGATTGCGGCAACAGGTTCTATATGTTCAGGAGAAATTGTGTTTTCTGCAAGCTGCAAAAGTCCATGAATGGATTTTGAAGGATTTCGTAATTCATCAAGCTGCAGCAAGTGGAAAATGGAATATGTAAGGTTTGATCCAAGGACAATCTGAGCAGGATTTATGTCTATCTTGTGGTACTTGTAGATGAAGGCTGCAAGTGCAATGCGCAAAGGAGCCTCACCCATAATGTCTATCTTGTTATCGCCTTCAAGCCGGTTGTGATGTTCTGCAAGTGCTGTAATGCAGCTGTCGATGAATGAGGCAATAGGAGAAAGGATTTTTTCTGAACAGGCTGCAGAAGAAAACACGTCTCCGGAATTCATGATGATTGAATGTTCCTTATTTGATTCTGAAGGAATGGAATTGGTCATGGACGGTGACTGAACTTCATCATTAGAAAGGGAATCCTTAAGGATTATGGTTTCTTTTTTTGAACGGGGTGCAGAAATTGCATCCATATTTGTAAGCATAAGTTCGGATCCTTCCACAGAACTTGAAAGGGTTTCCGCCGTGCTGTTTTTAAGGATGGAATTTACCGTTGGAATTTCACTGTCTTCTTCCGCCTCTACTGGAGAAGATTTTACTTCATTTGAATCCGATGGTGATGCTTCGTTTGGATTTTTTACAAAGAAACCGCTTTTTACAAGGGAGTAGATGTATCCGTCTTTTTCGAGTTCACTGTAGGCCTTTGTTACTGTGTTGCGGCTGATTTTGTAGTCTTCGGAAAGATTTCTGATGGAGGGAAGCTTTGTTCCTAAGGGAAGTTCTCCACTTTCAATCATATCAACAAAAAACTGATATAACTGATGGTAAAGTTTTACCTTGCTTGATTTATCCAATTCTATGGCGATATCTTTCAAAATAAACTCCCTTTAAAGTTAATCTGCACCCATAAAAGAGCATTACATCATTATAAAATGGGATTTTGAAAAAAGCAAATATTTTAAATTATGGGTACAAGTTACAGGGAAAAACTTTCAGGGAGAAGCTGTTCAAGAGTAAATACCTTGTATTCATCAATAGATTTTGCAAGTATTACCTTAAAGTCTCTGGTACAGAATTCAGCGAGAACCTGGCGGCAGACACCGCAAGGGGGACAGAAATCCTTTATTCTGCCGTCTGGACCCCCAACAACGGCTATGGCTTCAAATTCTTTTACGCCTTCGCTTACCGCCTTGAAAACTGCAGTGCGTTCTGCACAGTTGCTTGGTCCGTAGGCTGCATTTTCTATGTTGCATCCTGTATATATTGTTCCGTTATTTGCAAGGAGGGCTGCCCCTACATGAAAGCGAGAGTATGGAACATAGGAATATTCCAGCATTTTTATAGCCTTTGAAATCAAATCTTTGATTGTTTTTTCTTTTAATTCCATGTCCTACCTCCGAAAAGTGTTTATTTAAGGCTTATGAGGCGCTTTTCAGGATCTTCGTTCTGCCTGTAGAAAATTGCCACGTTTCCGATTACCCTAACAAGGTTTGAATCTGTACGGTTTGCAATGTCTTCAGAATATTCCCTTTTATCGTCTTTGTATTCATTGAACTTTACCTTGATGAGTCCATGGGCCTTGAGAGAATCTTCCACCATTTTTAAAAGATTTTCCGTTACACCATGCTGTCCAATGATTACAACAGGACTAAGGTCGTGGGCCTGTTTTTCAAGGATTTTTCTCTGTTTACTTGTTAATACCATCATAAGAATACAATATCACGAATCTGCGTCTTTATCCACACCAAAACCAAAAAGTGCGTAGTCTGCCCTGCAGGGATCTCCGGGAAAAACGGTTTCCATAAGATTTGTCAGCTGAACGTCCGTTTTGAATGAAGCAGAAGGCACATTTCCGTTTTTTGATAGTTGAAAAAGGCTTAGGGTTGCTGCTTCCTGCATTACGTGAGTGTCCAATGGTATCAGAAGGTTCTTTTTGCTGTACCAGTCCTTCCATAAGCCAAGGTCTACGGGAGAATTGTCCCTGACCATCCACCGGAGAAACATGTTGATTCTTTTTGCGGCTGTACCCTTTGAATGAGGTATAAGGTGACAGTTTTCAGGAAAAAGGTTGCAGATTAATGGGGCCAGATAGTTACCTTTGTTGTCTGGATGGGTGTAGATTTTCTTAAAGTGATTCCCGATGGTGTCAGATTCTTTGATGAGGGTACAGACGGTGTCAAAAAACAGGAGGAAATCATTATGGGTATACATTCTGTAATAGGAACTGTCCCCTTTTGTAAAGAATTTTCTGTACCCTTTATTCTGTACCCATTTTAGAAGATCCGTTCCAGCCGCCTGAAGGACAGCTTCCGTATGGGATAGAATCTGATCCCGTCTGCCAAAAGCCATATTGGCGGCAAGGAAAGCAGCAATTTCCATCTCGGCAGGGTCAGTATATCTGTGCATGAACTGGGATGGATCCTTTGTAAGAAAGTCTTTTGTTTCATATTTGTCTGCAAGGTAAACGAGTCTGTCTGCCGTTTTTTTTGTTAACATGATTAAAGTATAATCCCCAAACCCTGCCATAAACAAGATATTCTGATGACAAAAGACCATGGACATCGCTATAATATGGAAATATGTTGAACATCAATAATAATACTGCAAATGTAAAAAGAGAAATCCTTGTCCGCATAGCCCAGCTTCAGCTTGAAGGAAAACTTGAGGAAGGAGTACATTTTATTCCTAGGGAAATGGTTCCCCGTGACAAGCCTCCCCTACGCTGCTGTATTTTCCACGACAGAGAAATAATCCGAATGAGAACAATTGCCCGTATGGGAATCTCTGTTGAAAATATTGATGAAGAAAGAACTTTGGCTTCCTTTGCAAAGGAAGCCCTTTCCCGTGAAAAGCCGACCTGGCCCATGCTTACGGTTCTTCACGAAGCCTGCAATGCCTGCGTTAAGGCCCACTACATGGTAACAAATGCATGTCAGGGATGCGATGCCCGTCCATGCAAGATGAACTGTCCAAAGCAGGCCATTACCATCGACCGCCATGCACACATCAACGAGGATGTCTGCATCAACTGCGGAAAATGCCTTGAAAACTGTCCGTACCACGCAATCATAAAAATTCCTGTTCCTTGTGAAGAAGCCTGTCCTGTTGGAGCCATCAGCAAGGATGAAAGCGGCCACGAAAGAATTGACTACCACAAGTGCATTTTCTGCGGAAACTGCATGAGGGAATGTCCTTTCGGAGCCATGATGAGCAAGAGCCAGCTTGTTGATGTAATCAAGCATATCATGGACAGCAATAAAAAAGTTGTTGCCCTTTATGCACCTGCCATTGCATCCCAGTTTGATGCAGTTCCAGGCCAGCTTGAAAGCGCCTTCCTTAAGGCTGGTTTTGACCGCACCTGGGAAGTCGCCATCGGAGCCGACATTTGTGCAGACAATGAGGCAAAGGAATTTGAAGAGCGAATGGCCCGAGGCGACAAGATGATGACAACCTCTTGCTGCCCAGCCTATGTTCGTGCAGTAAAGAAACACGTTCCGGCTTTGGCAGAATGCATTTCTGAAACTAGAAGCCCAATGCATTATACGGCAGAAATTGCGAAGAAGGCTGATCCTGGTTGTATCACAGTTTTCATAGGACCTTGTCTTGCAAAACGTAGGGAAGGTTTTGATGACGAAACGGTAGATTATGTTCTGAGTACAGCTGACATCGAGGCCCTGTTTATTGCAAAGAAAATTGATGTCTCAAAAATGGAAACTGCTCCTGGTACAATAATTCCAACTGCAAGCGGAAGAAATTTTGCAAAGTCAGGAGGAGTTCTTGATGCTGTTGCCATGAGGCTTTCTGACAAGACCATTCTCCGTCCTGCAAAAATTAACGGATTGACAAAAACCGGTATGAAAATGCTTAATGCATACGGTCTGATAAACAGCGGAAAAATTCCTGCAAAGCCCGATACTCCAAACCTCATTGAAGTCATGGCGTGTGAAGGAGGCTGTATTGGTGGTCCCAGCATCAGGAAAAATGTAAAGCAGGCTGAAACTCAGCTTGACAAGTATGTAAGTGCCGGTGCAAAAAATTAAAGAAATCTGATCTTGATTGCAGGTAGGAAAAACAGAATGGATAAAGATAGTTACAGAAAAGCAAGCCGTTCAATGATGTATACTGGATATGTCCTTGGAATCATCTGTTTAATTCTTGAGATAGGGATATCAAGATTTCAATTTTCTGAATCAGGTGAATTCCACGATTTTTTCTGGTTTTTCAGGTGGATTATTCTTTCAAATCTGTTGAATGGCCTTATTCTGGTTTTTGAAAATATTTTGATGAAGGTTTTTGAAAATCAGTATGAAAAGCAGTGCTATGTCATCAGCCTTTCCCTTGTTGGAATCTGTACTGTAATTTCCTGCCAGCACTATTTTTTTACCCATACTCAGATTATCTTTGTAATTCCCATTCTTCTTTCCGTTCCTATCATGATAAAGAAACTGAACCGTATGGTTTCGGCCTTAAGTTTTATAGGAGTTCTTCTGTCTTTTGTTTTCAGATATTTTGATGTGAATTGTGAAAAAAATTTCTGGCCGGACCTGATCATCTGTGTCGTATATATAGTTCTGCTTTCTGGAATTTCCTATGATCTTGTATGTCATCTTTTGAATCAGAATCAGCTTCTGGAATCTTCTAAAAACGAAGCGGTAAAGGCCAACAGTGCAAAGAGTGATTTCCTTCTGAATATAAGCCATGAAATCCGTACTCCTATAAATTCCATACTTGGCATGAATGAGATGATCCTCCGTGAATGCAAGGAGGAGCATATCTGCGGTTATGCGGAAAACATCAACAGTAGCGGGCATGCACTTCTTTCTCTGATCAACGATATACTTGATCTTTCAAAGATAGAAGCGGGAAAGATTGAAATCATTCAGGATGAATACAGTCTTGAATCTTTCATCCGTGAAACTGTCGTCATGGTAAGTGAAAGAATTGAAAAAAAGAATCTGGAATTTAAAATCGAGGTTGATGAAAATCTCCCTTCAGTTCTTCTGGGAGACAGTTCAAGAATTCGTGAAATTGTTCTGAACTTTCTTACAAATGCCGCCAAATATACAAGGGAAGGTTCTGTAGTATATAAAATTTCAGGTGCAAAAGAAGCAGACTTTATTGAAATGCTTTTTTCTGTGAAAGATACGGGCAATGGAATTCGCGAGGAAGACCTTAAGAAACTGTTCGGCCGTTTTGAGCGTTTCGACATTGAACAGAACAGAAACATTGAAGGAACAGGAATTGGTCTCCGTATTTCTAAACAGCTTGCAAATCTTATGGGCGGTGACATTGAAGTAGAAAGTACTTACGGAGTAGGTTCCGAATTCACCCTCAGGCTGAAACAGAAAATAATTGATTTTGAAAATATCGGTAAGATGGATTTTAGAAAATCAATCGTAAAAAAAGAAAAGAAATATACTGTACTCTTCAAGGCTCCGGAAGCAAAAATTCTTGTTGTCGATGACATCGACCTTAATCTTTGTGTAATTGAAAATCTGCTGAAGCAGACCGAGATGCAGGTTGTTCTTGCTGAAAGCGGAGATGAATGCATCAGGATCTGTCAGAAAGAAAAATTTGACCTTATTCTTATTGACCACATGATGCCGAACATGAACGGCATGGAAACCTTTGAAAATCTTAGGAAAGATGCAAAAGGACTTAACTGTGAAACTCCATGCATAATGCTTACGGCCAATGCTTTTAACGGCGCAAGGGAAATTTATGAGAAGGCTGGCTTTGTGGACTACATTACAAAGCCGATAGAATGTGAAAAACTTGAAAGGGTTGTGAGCAGCCTGTTGCCAAAAGAAAAAGTTTCTTTCGTAAAAAACTGAAAAATTCCATAAAATCCATAGAATTTTCCCCCTTCTTCTAAAATTTGAATGACAAAAAGTAAGATAATGTCATTAAAATTATTGAAAAATCTACATATATATAGTAAAATTGCTTAATTCTACACACACACACTTTTTGGAATGTGCAAAGGGGTTATATGAATAAAATAATTGAAATGAAACACCTTTCTGAGGCTGTTTACTACATGAAATTTGAAGCTCCGGATATTGCAAAGAACCGCAAGGCCGGACAGTTTTTGATTGTAATGGTTGATCAGGATTTGAATGAACGCATTCCTCTTACAATCGCAGATGCAAATGCAGAAGAAGGATGGGTTGCAATTGCTTTCCAGCCAATCGGGGCATCTACAATGAAGCTTGCAAAGCTTAAGGCTGGTGACTACCTCGGTGGTGTACTTGGTCCTCTTGGAACTCCTTCTGTAATTGAAAAATATGATCGCCCTGTAGTTTGTGTTGGCGGTGGTTTCGGTACAGCTCCCCTCTACCCTATCGTTCAGTCCCTCAAGGCAGCTGGAAACAAGGTTATCCTTATTGAAGGTGCCCGCAACAAGGACCTCCTCATTTTCGTTGACGAAATGAAGGCTGTCTGTGATGAAGTCATCATCTGTACAGACGACGGTTCTGAAGGACGCAAGTGCCTCGTTACTGAAGTTCTCGATGAACTTTGCCAGAGCCAGGTTCCTCCTGCAGAAGTAATCGCAATCGGACCTCCAATCATGATGAAGTTCTGTGCAGCAACAACAAAGAAGTACAACATCAAGACAACGGTTTCTTTGAATACAATCATGATCGACGGAACCGGTATGTGCGGTGGTTGCCGTGTAAGCGTTGGCGGAAAGACTAAGTTTGTTTGTGTTGACGGTCCAGATTTTGATGCACATGAAGTTGACTGGGACAACATGATGATGCGCATGAAGAGCTTTGCAAAGGAAGAACAGGAAGCAAAGCACAGGTGCAACATAGGATTAAAAAACTAAAATTTTTAATCAATTCACAATTCGTAATTCACAATTCATAATTAAAAACGAAATTGGAATTATGACTATCTTTACGGGAAAGTCATTGTTATGAATTTCTTCTTTCCCGATGAGAGGAGATAAAAATGTCTGAATATAAGACAGTTGAAGAATTAAAGAATATAGCTATTGAGGAACAGAAAAAAATTGAAGGAAAGGAACTTAAGAATCCTGACCGCATGAAAATTCCTCAGATGGAAATGCCTTCCGGAGAACCACTTGTTCGTGCCCGCCAGATGACAGAAGTTGCCCTTGGCTATACTGCAGAACAGGCAGTTGTAGAAGCACAGAGATGTCTCCAGTGCAAGAACGCTCCTTGTGTAAACGGATGTCCTGTTAACGTTCAGATCCCTACTTTCATTGCGGAAGTTGCAAAGGGTGAATTCAAGAAGGCCGTAGACATCATCAAGGGAACAAACCTTCTTCCTGCAATCTGTGGTCGCGTATGTCCACAGGAAAAGCAGTGCCAGGGACAGTGTACTGTAGGTAAGGTTTACAAGAACGCAGAAAAGTCAGTTTCAATCGGACGCCTTGAGCGCTTTGTTGCAGACTACGAAAGAAACAACAACCTTACAACAGCTCCAGCAGTTGCTGCCCCTACAGGAAAGAAAGTTGCAGTTGTTGGTTCTGGTCCTGCAGGTTTGACTGTAGCCGCTGACTGCCGCCGTGCAGGTCACGAAGTTACAGTTTTCGAAGCTTTCCACAAGGCAGGTGGTGTTATGGTTTACGGTATTCCAGAATTCCGTCTTCCAAAGGCAATCGTTCAGAAGGAAGTAGAAAACCTTGAAAAGATGGGCGTTAAGTTTGAATACAATACTCTCGTTGGACGCACTACTTCAGTTCAGCAGATCCTTACAGAAAAGGGATTTGATGCGACATTCGTTGGAACAGGTGCAGGTCTTCCAAAGTTCTTCGGAATTCCAGGTGAAAACCTCATAGGTGTTTTCTCTGCAAACGAATACCTTACACGCGCAAACCTTATGAAGGCTTACGATACAGAAAAGGCTGACACACCTTACTTCCACGCAAAGACAGTCGTTGTTTGTGGTGGCGGTAACGTTGCTATGGACGGTGCCCGCATGGCTCTCCGCCTTGGAGCAGAAAAGGTATATGTTGTATACCGCCGTTCACGAGTAGAAATGCCAGCCCGCCGCGAAGAAGTTGACCACGCAGAGGAAGAAGGTGTTGAATTCAAGTTCCTTGAAAACCCTGTAGAAATCCTTGGTTACGATGATCCTGCCGACAAGGAAACATTCGGAAAGGTTCGCGCAGTCAAGTGTCTCAGCTACGAACTTGGTGAACCAGATGAAAAGGGTCGCCGCCGTCCAGTAGAAATAAAGGGTTCTGAACACGAAATCCCTTGTGATGCTGTAATCGTTGCCCTCGGCAACAACTCAAACCCATTGATTCCTGCAACTACTCCAGAAATCAAGGTTGACGATCACGGTCACATCACAGTTGATGAAAAGCAGGCAACAAGCATGACAAAGGTTTGGGCTGGTGGAGACATCGTTCTCGGTGCCGCAACAGTTATCCTTGCCATGGGTGAAGGCCGCAAGGCTGCCGCAAGCATCAATGAATATCTGGCAAAATAATTATTGCCATTGCGAGCCCCGTGACGGGTATGGCAATCCAAACATGCCTTTAATCAAAAAGTCAATGGATTGCTTCGTTGCGGAAACTCCGGTTTCCACTACTCGCAATGACGATAGATCATGAAACACATGCGGTCCGTCTTGTTAAATCAAGGCGGATTTTTTTTACAGAATAACTTTAACCTTATCTTTCAGTTCAAGGCTGTCTGGCGTAACCCTGCAGTTGTAGCAGAGGATTTCAACGCCTTTGCTTGCCGCAAGCCGGAGTGTGTCGCCAAAGGCTTTGTGGGTTTCGTCGTTGGGCGCAAAATCAGTGGCTTCTTCCATCTGGATTAAAATCAGGACTGCGGCTTTGTAGCCAGATTCTTTTGCCTTCATAAGTTCTTCCAGGTGCTTTACGCCGCGCTCTGTTGGTGCATCAGGAAAAAAACAGTGGCCGTCAAATTCCAGAGTACAGCCTTTCACTTCAAGGAGAAACTTTTCATTGCCTTTTTCCATGTAGAAATCAACGCGGCTGTTTCCGAAAGTGTATTCAGGTTTTACAAGGTCATAATCCTGTGTTGCAAGCCATTCCCCAACAACTTTGTTCGGTGCCTGGCTGTCCATGTTTATTAAAATCGTTCTGCTGAAATCTACTTTGTTGGATTTACAACATTTTTCAACTGCAACCAAAGAATATCGGAGTTTGCGTGTGCCCATGCGTCCATCAAAATCTTCAAGATAAACTTTAGCGCCGGGGACAAGAAGTTCCTTGCAGCGACCCGTGTTTTTTACATGGACTGTTTCTTCTTTTCCATCAATTTCAACATGGGCAATGAAACGGTTTGGGCGAGAAAGAAAAATTCCTGAAACAATTTTATTGTATTTCATAATGGATCAAAATTCATTTATGTCCGCCGGTATTGTTGTCGCGGCTTCTTGCACCGATGATTTTGGCATTGATTTCAAAATAAGAAATTCGTTCTGGGGTGTTGTTTATCCATTCAGATATTTCCTTAAGGAATTCCGTCTTTGGATTTTCCATGAAGCAGTCAAGTTTAAGTTCCTGAATTTCAGGCAACCATAATTTTGCAGTTGAATCAGACCCGAGGTACCTACCCTTTTTGCTGAAGTGGAACGCAACGGTACTTGCAACTAAAAGCAAAAGTGAATAAAGAAAACAAAAGTTGTAAGTGAGTATAATTGGGTTCATTGAATGCCTTGCACGGAAAGTTTATTTTTTGCTGAGCCTGTCCTGCTGGATAACAAGCCTCAATGCTTCGACTCCAACCTGAACTGCAGATGATGTATCTTCGCTCATTTCCTGATCAAGGCCAAGCTTTTCCCTTTCCTGATTCCAGATAACATGGAAGCAGCTTCCGCAGCGACAGCCAAGGGTAGCGGCAACAACAAAGAGGGCTGCACTTTCCATTTCACTTGCCTTTACGCCAAGTTTTTTCCATGTGTCCCATTTCTGAAGGAGTTCATAGTAGACTGGAGACTTCTCCGGGCTGTGCTGTCCGTAGAAAGAATCCTTGTTCTGAACTACTCCCGTGCACCAGCGTTTTTGAAGATTCTTGCAGGCCTGTACAAGAGCCGTTGTAATTCCAAAATCGGGAACGGCAGGATATTCAATCGGTGCATATTCGCAGCTGGTGTGTTCATAACGGATGGCACCGGTTGCAACGACAACATCACCGCTTTTAACATCGATGTCAATGCCGCCGCAGGTTCCGACGCGGATGAAGGTATCTGCACCGATATTGTGGAGTTCTTCCATTGCAATGGATGCTGAAGGACCACCGATTCCTGTAGAGCATACGGAAACCTTTTCGCCGTCGAGGGTACCGGTCCAGATTGTGAATTCGCGGTTAGAGGCAACAAAATGTGCGTCGTCAAAAAGTTTTGCAATGGATTCAACTCGTCCCGGATCTCCTGGGAGAATTACATAACGACCAACATCTCCTTCTACACAATGAATATGAAACTGTTTTTCAAGCTGCTGCATAAATCGCCTCCATTTTGCCATTAAAATGCTGTATCTATCTCCCAGCATCCGTGACTTTTTCACAATTATAGTTTTTGAATCAAGTTTGAAATGATAATAACAATTATACCACACATAGGGAGATCTTTTCTTGTGATATTTAATAATCTTCATTATTATTGTAGTAAATGATCTTTGCAGGAGTGAAAAATGACAGTTTCAGAGGCAGTTGAACTCGTAAAGAAATACAGTGAAGAAATGCCGTCGGCAGTAGCAGCGAAAGTGCTCAATGACATGGCACAGGTTGTTTTTGTAAAGAAAGAATATGAAAAACTTAGTACTACAAGAGACAATGAGATTTACAGCGTAATTGCAGCAGAGGCAGAAAGTCCAACGGAAAAGTTTGAGGTTGAAGATGAAGCGGACAAGGCTGTTACCAATCATCCAAAGCGTTACCTTAACAAGAGCGGTATTGAGGCCATAGACATCATTGAGCTGTTTACAAGCGGAATTACCGGAGGACAGGCCTTTAACCTTGGAACAGCAGTAAAATACCTTGCTCGTCTTGGCAAAAAGACAAAGAACGTCCAGGAAGAGTGGAAAAAGGTTAAGTGGTATATGGACCGCTTGATTGATGCAAAACCTGTTTCAGTACAGTAAAACACAGTAAAAACTATCGTATGGTTGTAAAACTAACGGTAGTTTTTACTGTTCGTTTTTTGGGAGGCTAAATTTTGTTTATCTATTTCTATTAGTGTCAAAGTTTTTTCAACTTTCTCATCGTGAATCAATACTTCAATATTAAATCTTTTTCCAACTGACTTTATATACATCTTCCACCTCTAATCACGCCAGTGGAGTGTAAGCAAAACCTGCAGTTAAACCGAGGCAAGGCTTGTTCGTTTGTCGGAGTTTGAAAACTGTGTTAGGCTGGCTTATTCTATAACAGGAACAATTAAAATCAAATTTAATTCTGAAATCTGCTTGAAACCTTTATCAGCCGAAATTAGAGGTAAATTATTTACAATTGATGTTGCTGCAACTATGGCATCTGGCAGTTTTGTTTTGTATTTTCTACGAATTTCAATAGTTTTATCTTTTATTTCTTCCGTCAAATGAAATTTACTACAGTCGGAAAGTAATGTTTTTACACCTATTTCTTCTTCTTGTGTAATTCCTGAAAAAGATAAAAGTTCCATCTCTGAAATAATTGAAAATCCCAATTTCTTTGTTGCATAAGGCAACATACAAGAATTTCCATCAAGAAAATAAATTAATGCATTTGTATCAGCGATAAAATCAATTCCATTCATCACGCATTTCCTTTTGAATTTCCATTGCGTCACGATGAAATTTTACAGAACCAAAATGCTTTGATAAATTGCTATTTTCTTTTTTTTCAGAAGTTTGATTATAACGATATAAAACATAATTAACATAATTCTGAACTTCAATCAAACATTCTTGAGGCATTGTACGAATTTGTTCTACTAACATTTCTATTGCCATAATTACCCCCCAATAATTATTTACTTTATTATACACTATATTTTTGATTACTTAAATAAAAAAGCAGTGAACAAAATTTCTTCCATTCACTGCTAAAATCGAAAGAAAACTAAAGTCTATTTGTCTGATTTCAAATCTTTATTCTTTTTTTTCCGTTACAACTTTTTTTGAAGTAGTAGTTGTAGCAGTTGTCGTTTCTGGCATTATATTCTCCTACAAAACTTATTTGCTCTTACTTGAAGACGTTTCAGTAACAACTGTTTCAGAATGGATATCTTCAACTGTAGTTTTGAATGGTTCATAGGTTTCTCTATGAATGTCTGTTACATTGGCAGCAGTTCTTGAACTGAAATCCTTCTTGTTGTAAGAAGCAGGAGTTGCTCTTCCTTTCTTTCCAATTTCATTTTTAGCCATAAAAATCCTCCAGCGATTATCATTTAGTTTTTAACCATTCAACGAATGAACCGAAAATGTGCTGGAGACTTTATTTTCAATAAAAGTGGTTCAGTGCGCCTGTCGTCATACTTGCATTTAATCCGCAGGCAGCTAGACTGCGTGTCGGTGAATTGAAATGCGTGTTATGCTTTTATATCTATTTATCACAACTATCTAAAAACTGATTCAACATTTTGAACTCTTGTTCTTGTTTTCTTTTTTGAACCATATCAAGCCAAATTGATTTTATTTTTTCCTGAGTTTCAAACTTTAAATTGTCAAAGTTGTACATAAACGCAGTTTCATCAATTTCTTCGACAGACGCCGGGAATATTACACTTTCCAATTCGGAAAAACGGGAAAAAACAAATGCACCAATAGATTTTGTATTCTCAGGAATTGCAATTTCATTTTCTGCTTTATACCCAATGTAGCTAATAATTTTTTCATCAGGTCCAAAAATAAAATTTTCATCTTGTCTGTAATTATTGCAATTAAACTTTATTTTTAAATTTGAAAAATATGATCCAAATGCATTATCACCTTTTTTTCAACAGACTTTGTAACAGTCAGACTTTCTAGTTTATTGCATCCGGCAAAGGATTCTTTACCAATTGAAATAAGATGTTCTGGAAGATCTATTATTTTAAGTTCTCCACAGCTATCAAAAAGATTGTCACTTATTGATTCTAAAGTTTCAGGCAACTTAATTTTGTTCAGTGAATGACATAATAAAAAAGCTTTTTCTTCAATTTCTTTGACACTTTGAGGAATGAAAATTTCTTTTAATCCACATGACGAAAAAGCACTTTTTCCAATTTTTTTGGTTCAATCACTTTTTTTGTGTGATTGAATAAAATAGGGATAAAAGCCTGT
>SAMEA3663296__coassemble_65_pt1 | contig 65516 bp, 57 predicted proteins | sample SAMEA3663296__metabat2_low_PE_018 | metagenome-assembled genome bin SAMEA3663296 (sample SAMEA3663296) | pig gut metagenome | biome: pig gut; feature: pig-associated habitat; material: faeces | place: China | collected 2013
CAATTGCAGATGTTTTTGATGCAGTTTCTGCAAAACGCTGCTACCGGGATGCAATGCCCATAGACCAATGTTTCCAAATCATTGAAAAAGGCCGCGGAACAGATTTTGATCCAGACTTAGTGGATGTTTTTTTGGGCGCAAAAGAAGAAATTATAAAAGTCTACAGCACTAAAATATTTGACTGACAGATTACTTTCATGTGTGCTTTCTATTCACAAAAAAATCATTACGATTTTATACTTGCATCAAGAATTGCATTACGGATTTTTTCTTTCTGTTCAGGAGAACAAAATCCTTAAGTTCAATAGCCGTTTCCATTACTTCTGCCTGAAAATTTTTCTTGTGTATATGAGGTATGCAATGATCATGGCAGAACCTGTAATAGTCCAGGATACGGGATAAACAAAGAGAATTGATTCATAGGTATGGAACCTTGAAAATACAGTTGCAATCCAAAGAAGCCTTAGACAACATGAACCAAAAATTGTAATCAATGCTGGAGTCAAGGAACATCCAAGTCCTCTCAAGGCACCCGCCGTAATTTCATAGGAATTTATGAGAAACTGAACGATTTCCACCTTCATTATTCTTTCCGCACAATAGCTGATTGTTTCTGGATCAGTTGAATACATTTCAGCCAATGAAAACCTGAACATGGTAAAGATCATGGAACATGCCACCGTAAGGCTTACGCTAAGCATCATGCAGTACAAGTAAGCTTTCTTGCATCTGGCAATGTTTCCTGCTCCGTAATTCTGACTTGTAAAGGTTACTGCGCATTGTACAAAAGCCGAAACAATGAAATAGGCAAAAATTTCAAAAGTCACACCAGATGCACTTCCAGCCATTACTTTGGGTCCCAGGGTATTCAGCGCACCCTGAATTACAAGGTTTGAAAGGCTGAACACAATCCCCTGAATTCCAGCAGGCATTCCGATTCTAAAAATCACGGAACAGTGATGCCTGTCCAATGCAAGTTTTTTGATGCTGAACCTGTATTCGTTCTTTTCCCTGGACAAGGCAACAAGAATGCAGACAGCACTGAAGGCATTTGAAAGGGTTGTTGCAACACCAACTCCGGCAGCACCAAGACCAAAACAAATGACAAAGACAAGATTCATCAGAACATTTAGAACACCAGCCGCAATCAAAAAAGAAGCAGGTTTAATGGATTCGCCCCTGCCCCTCAAAACTGCAGCACCAAAGTTGTACATCAGGATGAAAGGAAATCCAAGGAAATATATTTTTAGGTAAACTGATGCAAGTTCAAGAACTTCATCAGGAGTTTCAATCCACCTTAGTATTTTTTCAGAAAAAACTATGCCAACTCCCATAAGGAAGAGTCCGCAGATAAGGGAAAGCAAGATGATTGTATGGACTGCAGAACCTATGTATTTGTATCTTCCCTGACCTTCAAGAGATGCTATGAGCACATTGGCCCCAACGCTAAGGCCCATGAAAATATTAAGGACAAGATTGATCAACGGTGAAGTACTTCCAACGGCAGCCAGGGCTTCAGGGCCAACAAAACGACCGACAACCACAATATCGCAGGAATTGAACAGCTGCTGCAAAACTCCGCTTGCTATGAGAGGAAGTGAAAAAACAATTATCTGCTTCAGGAGAGGTCCTGACGTAAGATTCCTATTTCTTGATTTTTCCATTTAAAAAACATTTAAATCAATTCAGGATGATGCAAGCCCCAGTGCAACCAGAGCTTCCTTTGCAACGTTCTGCTCGGATTCCTTCTTGTTTTTTCCGGCAGCAGGTCCATATACCACATTGCCGAGGCTTACGCTTGTAAAAAAAACTCTGTCGTGATCGGGACCTGTGGTATTCTCAAGCTTATATAAAGGACACTTGCCGCTTTTCTTCTGGAAATATTCCTGCAGGAGAGTCTTGTAATCCTTGTGCCCTGCATCAGACTGAACCTTCCTTATTTCCGGAACGATGAGTTCAAGGACAAGTTTTTCAGCCGCCTCATACCCCTGGTCAATGTAAAGGGCACCTATAACGGCTTCAACGGCATCGGCAAGGATTGCCTTTTTAGTTCTTCCACCGCTTAGTTCTTCTCCTTTTCCAAGGATCAGGTATTTGTCTATGTGCATTACCTCAAGGGCTATGGGAGCAAGGCTCTGTTCACTTACAACATTGCTTTTGATCCTTGCCAGGTCACCTTCCCTGTTTGTATCCATATCATTGTACAGGAATGAAGCCGTAGCAAGCCCAAGAACGCTGTCTCCAAGGAATTCAAGCCGTTCATTATTGTAAATCCTGTGGGATGCATTTTCGTTGGAATAGGACCTGTGGTGAAAAGCAAGGTCAAGGATGGAATAATCCTTGAAATGAAGACCCAAATTCCTGCAGAAACTTTCCAGAGCCCTTCTTCTTTCTCTAGTGAGGTCTTTTTTGGGATAAAAAAAATCACGGAAACTCATGAAACCAAAATACCTTTTAAAAAGAAAAAAAGCACAGCCATAAACTGTGCTTCTTTACGAATTCCGCTGATTACAGCAAAAAGATTCAGTATAAATTACTGCTGCTGTGACTTAATGTAGTCGTAAGCATCCTTAACTGTTTCGAATTCGTTAGCCTTGTCATCAGGGATTGAAACACCCATAGCTTCTTCGATAGCATACACGAGTTCGTATGTATCAAGGCTGTCTGCACCAAGGTCACCACGGAATGATGCTTCAAGTGTTACTTTTTCTGCATCAATTTCAAGTTTTTCTGCAATGAGCTTCTGAATCTTCTGGAAAAGTTCGTCCATCTTAATCTCCTAATTAGCCGTTTACTTCTGGAGTAATAACCTGACGTCCCTTGTAGAAACCACACTTACCACATACATGATGTGGAAGAACAAGGTTTCCGCAGTTGCCACATGGAACAAGATTAGGTGTATCCAAGTGCATGTTAACGCCACGTCTTCTCTTTGTTACGGCCTTTGATGTTTTGGATCTAGGTACTGCCATAGTATATAACCTCGCTATAATGATTAAGTTATCTGTATAACGTTGTTGATATTACTACAGATTCCCTTTTAATGTCAAGAATTATACAAGCATTCGGAAATATTTGTCAATTCTTTTTTCGCATTTTTTATGACATTTTGACAAAATTTGTAATTTTGAACAAGAAAAAAGCAAATTTCATTAGGAATTCTCACTACACCCCTAATTTCAGCCGAACTTGGTCTTCAAGGCCTTTTCAACCAAAGGCGGAACCATCTTGCTGATGTCGCCTCCAAAACGGGCCGCTTCCTTTATGCTTGAAGACCTTACAAGAAAATACTTCTGTTCAGTAGGAAGAAAAAGTGTTTCAATGTCGGAGCCAAGCTGCCTGTTCATGAGGGATAAGTCAAACTCGTGGGCAAAATCCATGGCATTGCGAACTCCCCTAACCAGAACAGTGGCATTCTCCTTTTTGCAGTAGTCAACCACAAGGGAATCCCATTTGTGCACCGTTACATTGGGGTAGTCCTTCGTAAGTTCCAGGAGCATTTCCATCCTTTCAGTGTCAGAAAAAAGTGCATGCTTGTCAGGATTAACTGAAACAAGAACATCCAGTTGATCAAAAAGTCTTGAAGACCTTTCTATAATATTCAAATGCCCAAGGGTTGGAGGATCGAATGTACCTGCGAAAACGGCTTTTACCATGGCTAGAAATATAGACCAAAGACGAGGGTTTTTCAAGGCAAGATTCATTCACACTGAATTCTTCTTTTCAATAATTTCAAACTTATTTCCCAAAAAAATTGACCAACGGGCTTTTGCGTATTAAAATGGTAGTTATGAAAAAGATTATCCATTCAGCAATAACAGCAACAATATTCGCATTGACTCTAGTCGGCTGCGGCTCAACAGAACCTGTACCGGCTCCGGCAGAACCAGCAGTTGAAGAACCAGCTCCAGTCCCTGTTCCAGTGGTAGAAGACCCTCCTGAAGAAGTTCTTGAAGAAGAACCAGAGGTCATGGAAGAGGTTGCTCCACAGCCAGAAGTTTCGCTAGAAGACAAGGAATACAAGCGTTCAACAACAAACGTTACTGTCACAAAGGAAACTTTCGTCGAAGATAAAACCCGTATCCTCCAGATTATTGAAGACCTTGCACTTTACATGAAAAACGGTGATTTCAAGGGCTGGACGTCATACCTTGCACCGGAAAGCTATTCTTACTGGACAAAAAAGCCAAACCTTTCAAAGGCGTCACAAAGACTTCCAAAGAAAGGACTCAGACTCAACACAATTGAAGATTACTTCAAATTCGTATTCATCCCTGCAAGGAGAGGCCGTACCGTAGATGAAATTCGCTACGACACGGAAACAGAAGTTAATGTTGTACAGGTAGATGCCGATAAAGACATAGTGTACTACACATTCACTAAAATCAACGGCAAATGGAAGCTTTCACTTCCAAAGAATCCGGACTAAAAATTTGTGATTGATTTTTTATATATTGTATTCTATAATAATTTTATAAAACTGTATTTTTATAAAGAAGGGATTCCACAAGGAGGAACCATAATATGAAACTTACTAAATTTGTTGCATGGGCATGCTGCGTTTTAGTATCAACAACTTTGTTTGCACAGGAACAGACAGTAAAGAGCCAGAGAAAATCAGAAACAACAGTAGAAGACGAATACATGGCAAGTGCCGAAGACACAATCATCGGTGAACTTGCATCATCTGATGACTACGACAACAAGCTTGTTGCCCTCAGCTACCTCAAGGATGCAGTAGAAGGCGGAAGAACTTCTCCGGAAGTTGTTGCTTCACTGAGTCGTCTTGCAGGTGAAGGCATTAAGACAACAGCCAGAACAAACGGACGTGTAATGAACAACTTCCCTGATGTTCGTGCACAGGCTTGTGACCTTCTTGGTGAAGTAAAGACAGAAGAATCAAAGAACACTTTGGTTTCAATCGCCGTAGAAGACAAGGAACCAATGGTTGTAACAGCTGCCATCCGTTCCCTCGGAAACATCGGAATCAACGACAATGACGAAGTTGTAAACATGATTGAATTCGTGCACAAGAGATATGCAGCACTCAACCCTACCAGCTCCCTTGCACTTGAAATCCTCAATGCTTACGAAAAGCTTGCTCCAAATGTACAGGATAAAGGTCCAATGATTCAGTCAATTTCAGAAATCAGAACAAACTACAGATATGCAACTCCTGTTCGCACGAGAGCAACAGAACTTCTCAAGTCACTTCAGGGCGGCAGCAAGAAGAAGAGCAACGACGCAAGGTAAGTTACTGATTCCTTGATATTAAAAAGGGGATGACCAATAAGTTCAAAAAATCCATCTAATTGCAATACAAGAGATTGCCGTGTCGAGCACGGCAATGACTCATACTTATTGGACAGCCCCTTATTTTTATTCCTTCACTTTTTTATGCTATTTCAAGAAATTATCTTGCTTTCTCCATGCCGTAATTGAGCCAGACAAAAGACATTTAAACTGTTTGATTTCAATATGAGTATTCCAATACTTATGCCAAAGAGAACTCCTATAAAAGAACCCTGCCACAACCCCTTTTTAATTCTGTCAATTTTATTGGCCCCCATGTTCTGACTGTCAAATGTAGAAACGGCAATGCCAAGGGCAACAAAGGGGCATTGGAACCTAAATAAAGGCCGACAATGGAAGTGTCGCCATATTGTAGAACTGCTGGAGAAGATTCCCCAGCAGAACTGGTATCTAAAACGAAAGGATAAGCCTTAAAGGATTTCCTTCAGTAAGATTTTTTGTCAATTGATTTACCTTGATTCAAGCAAATGCAAATTAAATCTTCATGTTCATTGCTTCACGAACTTCATCAAGAGTCTGGCAAGCAATTGCACGAGCCTTGTCTACACCTTCAAGGAGGACTTTACGGATGTAGTCTTCGTTCTTTTCAAGTTCAGCACGCTTTGCACGCAACGGACGAAGTTCTTCGTTAAGGGCTTCTGTAAGGCACTTCTTAAGCTCTCCGCTGCCCTTGTCACCAATGCAAGCTGCAATGTCAGCAGGATTTTCTTTTGTGCAAAGGCCGATGAGGGAAAGAAGATTTGCAACTTCTGGACGATTAACAGGATCGTAAGTAATTACGCGTTCGCCATCTGTCTTTGCCTTCTTGATGAGGGCTGCAGTTTCATCTTCCGTATTGCAGAGGAAAATTGCATTGTTGCGGCTCTTAGACATCTTCTGATTTCCATCAAGTCCCATGATGCTTGGTGTCTTTGAAAGTAGAGCCTGTGGCATTGGGAAAATAGGATCACGGCCCTTGCAGAATTTCTTGTTGAAGGACTTTGCAATGCTGCGTGTAAGTTCAATATGAGGAAGCTGATCCTTTCCTACAGGAACTACATTTCCCTTGCAGAAAAGAATGTCGCAGGCCTGATGGATTGGATATGTATACATTCCTGCATTAACATTTGTAAGGCCAGCACTCTGAATTTCTTCCTTAACAGTTGGGTTACGGCTAAGCTCAGAATTGCTTACAAGTGTCATGAACGGAAGCATAAGCTGGTTACATTCTGGAATGTAAGAATGAGGGTAGATGATGACATCGTCACCAGGCTCAATACCGGCTGCAAGATAATCGATTACAAGCTGCTTTGTATTCTGGCTGATTTTATCGAAAGCATCGTGGTCTGTAAGAACCTGATAGTCTGCAATGAGAATCATTGTAGGAACACCCATCTTTGAAATGCGAACGCGGTTCTGAAGTGAACCAAAGTAATGACCGATGTGGAGGCGACCAGTTGGTCTATCTCCCGTAAGAACGCGGTATTTCTTTGGATTAACTGCAATATCAGCTTCAAGAGCCTTTGAGCGTTCTACTGCAGCTTCAAAAGTCTTGTTAGGATCAAATTCTGTATTTTCGTCTGCCATAATCTTCCTCTGTAATTAATTATGAAAAACATAATATTGTATAATTTAGAAATTTTCAACAAAACCAAAGATTAAAAACAGCAGATTATTTGGATTTATTATTCGGAACTATCCTAACGGTTATACAAGTTACGGACTAAATGACAGCAATTTTATAGTTTTAGTCAGATTCTGTCCGTAAAAGAATATTCCTGTTCTTTTAAACGCTACAAATAATCAATATTGAATGAATAGCCAAGGAATTCAAGTCCAATAGCATCAAACTTAAATTCCTGCCCCTTTTTATTAGAAGAATTATAAAGAGGATCCCCCTTGATTGGAAATCCAAGCCAGGCAAGATGACAGCGAACCTGATGCCTGTAGCCTTCCTTTATTCTGCATCGCGCAAAAATACCGTCCCTTGATTTTTTTAATTTGATTTGAGTTTCGTATTCTTTTTGACCTGCTTTCTTTAAAGCAGCTTTTCCTGCACTTTCGTTTACTGGGCGTACCTGACTGTTTTTTAGGCCAAAGGGACGAAATCTGGATCTTACAATCACAGAACACGAACTTTCGTTAGTTGATTTATTTATACAGTTAACTACATCTTCTAGATTGCCATCAAGGATCGGGAAACCTTCTCCTGAAGCAAAAGAATCACATTGAGCTTTGTAAGTCTTAAAAAAACGACCATTAGTTTGTTCGGACATAACTTTGTCATAGAAACTCTGCTCCGTGCAAATCAAAAGAAGTCCTTTGGTTTCCGTATCAATCCTATGGACAAGACCATACTCAATTTCCTTTCTCCCCTTGACCTTAGAAATCTCCGGAAATTTTCCAATGGCAAAAGTCAAGGCACTTATGTCTCCTTCAAACAAAGGAGCACTGGGAAGTCCCCTTGGTTTGTCTAAAATTACAAAAGGCTCTTCATGAGATGGAAGATGAACTATTCTTATTTTTCCATACAAAGGATTCATGCCTTACCTGTCCTTTGGAAGAATGACTTTTGAAAAATCCCTGTGAAGCACTTTCATTATTTCCCTGAATCTCTCTGGGGTTTTATTCTTGAACTCAGAATAGGAAGAAGCACCGGGAAGTTTAATCGTAAGTTTATGAGCATTCAGCATAAGGGTGGCGTTTGGAAATTTTCTGTCCGGTTTGGAATATACTCCGTCTCCAAGGATAGGACAGTTAAGGTATTTCATGTGAACGCGAATCTGATGAGTACGGCCAGTTACAATGCGAACCCTCATCAAGGAATATTCTCCATAACAGGCAATGCAGCTGTAATGGGTTTCTGCATATTTCCCCTCCTCAGTATCTACTGCAGCGCGGAATTTTTTTCTGTCCCTCAAATCCCTTACAATCTGAGTCTTTACAACACCATGCTGATGCTGAGGACGTCCCATGCAAATACAGATGTATTCCTTTTTGATTTTCCTATGGTCACGGAAAAGTCCTGCAAGGTATTCTTCCGTATCACGGTTTTTTGCAGTAATGATTATTCCGGAAGTTTCCTTATCCAGGCGATGAACTATGCCTGGACGCCTGTTAGCAAGAATCTTGTCAGCACTGGCTTCCCCTTCCTTGATTTCCTTGATGGCCTGTCTGCCCCAATGGTAAAGCAAGGCGTTTACTAGAGTACCGTCCCAGTTACCGCAGGCAGGGTGAGTTACCATCCCCTGCCTTTTATTAACGACACATACATTTTCATCTTCGTAAATAATATCAAGAGGAATATCCTGAGGTTCAATATTGTCCGGAACGTTTTCTTCCCATTGAATGTCTATCTGATCACCAGCCTTAACCTTGTAGGAAACTTTTTGAGCCTTACCGTTAACAAGAATTTCAACTACTCCACTTTTAAGTTTACTTCGGTTCATGCCCTTGGAAAGATTTGCAATGTATTTATCCAGTCTTTCGGCTTTTGCATATTCTAGTGGAACCCTGTTTGAAAAATAAGACATTAGTTGGCATCCTCTTCATTTTCTTCCAAAGGCTGAATATCATTTTCAACTTCTTCAGGTTCTGTATTTTCAGAGATAGGAACAACATTGACCTGCTTGGCAGCATTTATTCTTTCTAGTTTCTTCTTTTGATTATGCCTGATAATCTGATTTACAGTAAAGTCTACAAGTCCTATGGCAAGTCCAGTACATACAGTTAGGCCTAGAATTTTAAGCTGTTCGCTTTCATCAAGGGAACTCGGATTCAGGGGATTAGGAATGGAATCCATGTTGCCCCTGTGGACTTCAAGGGCACCGTAACCAATTGTAACGCCAATCATGGCAAAGGGAATTGAACCGAGAGAAACAATCTCAAAACGCCTCAAATCCAAAGCCCACTGTGGAAATTCTTCCTTTTCATAAGGTTCCGGTTCAGAAGAATTTTCACAATATGCCCGCTGAGGAACAAAAGTTGGGAAAACAATAATTAAAAGCAGAAAGCAAAGAAATCTTTTCATCTGATTAAGGATAATCCCTTTCTCCAAAAAGTGCCGTACCTACGCGTACCATAGTGCTGCCTTCCTCAATGGCAAGGGAAAAATCACCGCTCATCCCCATGCTGAGTTCAGTAATTGGAAGGTTTGAAAACTTTTTGTTTACAGTTTCCTTTAAATTTCTGAGTTTTACAAAAGACTGCCTTACAAGCTTTTCATCCTGAGAAAAAGGTGCCATAGTCATAAGACCAACAGGCATAATATGCGGATACAATCCCATGGAAAAATTTTCAAGGGAAACAAACAATGAATCCTCATCTCCGTAACCGCTTTTACTGTCTTCTGCTGTATGGTATTCAAAAAAAATGCAGATGTTTTTTTCAAGTTTTGCTGCCTGCTTTTCAATTTCTTCAAGGAGGGATTCCCTGTCTACAGACTGAATGCAGGAAGCAATTTCAACAGCCTTTTTTACTTTGTTGGACTGAAGCTGTCCTATGATATGAAGTTCAGCCCTGCTGTCATTTAATTCGTTAAATTTCCCGTACGCTTCTTGAACACGGTTTTCGCCGAAAAGAAACTGGTTTGCTTTCAATGCAGACTTAACCGCATCTACAGGATGAAATTTGCTGACTGCACAAAGCCTGACACTTCCTTCCTTTCGGCCTGATTTCAATTCGGCGGCTTTTATTTCTTCGCGGATTCTATGAAAATTTTCTGCAATCTGGGATTCTGTCATGGTTAGATTTTAGCAGAATACAAACAATCGCTCAACACATCGGTAATCTTTGCAAACTGTTCAACACTGAGGTTTTCCGCCCTTTCCATTTTGTTTATGCCTGCTTTGTCAAAGATTTCCTCTGCATTCATGCCAGGAAGCAAAAGCGGCTTAATGTTATTGAAAAGGGTTTTTCTTCTTGAAGCAAAAAGTGCATGAACTACCTTTACAAAAAGCCTGTTGTCCTTGCATGGAACAGAAACTTTCTTTTTTTCGAGGGAAAACGCCTGGGAGGCAACATTTGGACGAGGCCAGAAATTTGCACTTGAAAGAACCATTCCCTTTTTTACTTCATACCCCCACTGGCACAAAACACTGAAGGCTGAATAGTTTTCTGTTCCTGGAGCAGCTGCTACTCTTTCAGTAACTTCTTTCTGAACAGTAAATACACACTTGTCAAAAATAAGTCCCTCAACAATCGTGTCTGCAATGAAAGTAGCAGCAATATTATAGGGTAGATTCCCAAAAAGTTTCACGGGCTTTTCACTGGAATTTTCATATTGCTTTTTCCAGGTCTTTAGAACATCTCCTTCCGTAATGCTGAATTTTCCATTTGATTCCTGTTCTTCAAAAAACTGATGGAGAAGCCCAATAAAGCCTTTGTCAATTTCAAAGGCATTGAGTTTTGCCCCCCTGTTCATGATTTCTTCTGTCATGCATCCAAGTCCAGGCCCAACTTCCCAAATGACTTCACCTTCTTTAGGATCAAGGACATCGACAATTTTCTTTCTGGCTTCCCCATTGATCATGAAATTCTGACCGAATTTCTTCTGCATGGCAAATCCTTGTTCGTCAAGAAAACTTTTTAATTCTGAAGGTGAATTATAATCTGGATGTTTCATCAATATTCCTCAAAATGAATTACTAAAATTTTACGGGCGGCACAAAAGCAAAGAAATGAACCGTCACCGCAATAACTTCATAAAGCAGGTTCATTATACAACCAAATACGGGTGCAAGAAAAGGCAGAACAAGGCAAACACCTATGGAAAGAAGTCCAACAAAAATGAAAAAGCTTGCCATTGGAGAAACTATTACACTTGAAATTATACCGCAAGGCATAAGGCATCCAAACATGCCTATGGTAGCCGGTGCAGTTGCACATTGAGCTCCAATGGAAGCAGAAACAGACTGACTGATTTTTTTTGGAAGAAATGGACATAACAGGCAATGAAGAAATTCGCCAAGCAAAAGAATCCCTGCAAGAGCTCCATAGGAAAGAATGAAGGCTGCAGAAAAAATGTCCCTTGGGATTATTGAACAATGAAGCAGGAAAACAGAACAAAGAACAATAAAATAATCTACTTCCATTGAAAATACAGCAGAGCATAAAAGCATAAACAGTGAACAAAGCAAGGCCCTGAATAAAGACGGAGAAAGACCTGCAAACCACACAAAGAAAATTATTCCCAAAAGTCTGAGGAAGAAACTGTATTTTTTTCCGAAGATTTTTTTTCCTGTACCACCGGCAAGTCCTGAAAAAAAAGATAGATGCATTCCACTTAAAGCAAGAACATGAGAAAGTCCAGCAGATCGGAAATCATCCGAAAGTTTTTTGTCGGTATATTCCCTTGATCCTGATAGCAATGCAAGAATAAAGCCACCGGCCTTTTTCCAGCTGAACATAAGTCTTTTAAATTGAATTCTTGAAATGGACCTTGCGTGAACAATATAATCATTTATGGAATTTCTCTGTTCAATATATTCTCCGTCATGGACGATGAAAATTCCATCAGAAAAAGATCCACAAAGGACAAGTCTTTCTCCTTTTTCCACAATCATTTTTTTCCCAAAGGTGGAAAACAATTTTCCGGGATAAATGGACTCCACCATTGGTGAAGGCAAAAGGCATTTTACAATGCCAGAAGAACCGCTCTCGAAGATTTGTTTCTTTAAAACCGAAAGAGATTTTTCAACGGAAAAATCAATAGCATAAAACCTACCGCTGGAATTCAGAACGGGATTAGAAACAATCCGTCCCTTAAGACCTGTAACAGATATGGCAGGGATAAGGGACTTGAATGGATGACGGTCACTAACTTTGAGCATACCGCTATAAATCAATAGGGCAAAAACAAATGCCGAAATGAACAATGGGTTTAAAAGTCTTTTTTTTAGAATTTCTACCACTTAAGTTTTGTGATGGCAGACTTAGCAGCCTCTACAACTTCATTTGGATATTCAAGGGAAGTAGCAGCATAAATGAAGTCAAAGGCCCTGTTGTCTCCAAGTTCCCCCAAACTGTTGATTACGGAAAGAACAACTTCTTTAGCAGGAGCATGACCTGACTCAGTGCTCTTGTTAAGAAAATCCAGATATGATGAAAGGACTACAACTGTGTCCGAACCAGCAACTGCAGCGATGTTGCAAATAGCTTTCGTAAACTGTTCATCGGTTATGTCCTTCACTTCATATTCGCTGCGAACACGGTCAAAGGACTTTGTTGCTGCGGCAGAAGCTCGGGTCCATTTTGCATTGGCAATGGTTTCTAGACAAAGAAGTTCAAGTGTAATCAGGTCTTCCTTTTTTTCCCTGGATTTAACTTCCTCATCTTTATTTATAACCGTTAAAAGAACATTTTCTGCACATTCGCCGCAAATTTTTTTTGAAATTTTCGGATTTGCATTGATTTTATTGAGAATTACGATTTTCTTGTCGGCAGGAACGCTTACAATCATCTGAAGTATTTCCCTGCGGTTTTCTTCAGCAAGATTACCGTAGCACTCTGCAATTTTAGGGCTGAATTCTGGCCATACTTCAAGAATGTCCGCAATGAAAAGCCTGTTGAAGGAAGCAGCATTTCCCTTGCTGCCCATAAATTCAACGGCCTTTACAACCGATTCATCAACAGGATTGTGGTTCTGCATCTTTTTGTAGAAGAAATCGTTGACCATCTGAACGGCTTCTGCACTAGGCATGACATTGAAGAAATCCATGATTGCTATCTTTACGCGATGACTTTCAGTCATTTTAAAAAGAGAACAAAGCTTTGAAGAAACCTGTTTTTCAATTCCAACAATATTGCGTGAATTGAAAGACTTGATGCTGATTTCTGCAAGCTCATTATAGTCTTCATCGTTTGCAAGAACTTCATTGGTATCAATCAAAAATTCTATGGCCCTTACGGCAACAGAAGAATCGCCTGCTTCCATAGACTTCTTTACAACCGAAATCTTATCTTTAATGTTTCCGCGATAAAAATCTACTACATTGGAATTCTTTTCTTCCGCAAAAGCCAAGAGAAATGCTGAGAGTCCAAATGCAAAGGCAATGATCTTTTTCATTTATACATCCTTTTTACTGTTTATTTACTGCATCGTTAATAGCTGCAGCCCTGTTGGCTCAAGATATTGTCTGCTGTGGAATTGGAGTTTCCGCAGGCTCATATTTTTTTGGAACAATTGAATCAGAATTATAGTCGGGAGCTTCAATAGGCTGATTGACAATTTCCGATACTGATTCTTCATTTTCAAAGGCCTCTGCCTGAGCAATTGCTTCATTGATATCTTTCTGATCCTGTGGAATTACATTGTATACATAGGAAAGTATTGAATTCTTCATGCCCTGTTCAATATGAGTACATTCAAAATGAAGTCTCGACTGATTCAGGCTTTCGTTGAATTCAACTGCACGGATTACACCGAACATTACAATGAGGGCACCGTTAAGTTCGAACTGGATTTTTATAGGAACATTGTTTTTTCCAACTCCACCGATACGAATCATGGCACCGTCTTCACTAATGTCTTCAAGAAGACACTTGTAGCCTGGATTCGTTTCAATCTTGTCATACTCAACGACTTCATCCTTTATGATGTACATCTGTCCATAAATCTCACAAGGAACACGGATGGACTGTCGTTTCTGAGTACGGTCAAGTTTGTAGCTGTGCTTAAGGTAAAGGGCCTGATCGCTTCTGAAAGCTCCTGAACCGAATACCTGTGTATCAAAGGCATAGCCTGCGTCATTCTTGCGCCAGAAATAAACTGAAATTGTCTGCCCTTCCCAATCTTCACCTGGAAGCTGTTCTATTTTTCTAGTAACCTTGTTTACCTGAACAGGAAGGGAAATGATAAGTTCACGACCATTGTTTATGACATGAGAATAAAAAACGCCATGTCCTTTAAAGATTATGCTGAGTTTCTGTCCGTTATCCAGGGACTTTGTTGATTCAAGGCCCCTTTTGTTGTCCAGGTCAAGGACTACCCTTGTCTTGAACCTGTAGAGCTTGTCCAGGAACATCTGCACGGGATAGGAATTTTCGTTTCCAGCCATCTTTGATTTTTCAATGACCATGGCAATGCACTTGTTAACCGCATTTTCAGAAACATAGAGATCCATGGGCTCTTCAATTCCACATTCTTTAGCAAGTTTCCACAATACTGATATATCTTTTCTGTGGAATCCGTAGTCGAATCCCTGTGCAAAAAACTTCACTTTATCTTTAGTTGCCAAATAAAACCTGTATATGGCAAAACCGAACAAACATATCAATAGAGCCGAAATCAAAACAGACATTTAAAAACTCCCGTCTCCGATGCACTGAAACCTGTCAAAAACAAAAAGTTTACAAGGTCCCATATATAGAAAAAAATTTATAAATAAATTATAACATTTGTTGTGAAAAAAAGATATATACTCTTTGAATTTCTGCTTATATTCATATTTCTGATCCTCCCGCCACTTTTTGTCGCAAAGGCCGACGGAATTTCAAAGGCAGGTAGTTTTTCACCTCATGTCATAATGCAGCTTTTTATTGCCATTGTCCTTCAGACACAATTTAAAGTTTATTTTAAGAAAGAAGAAAATACAGGCAGAGGAATGCTTTTTAAGGCTGCTTTCTGGTGGAGCATAACCCTCGGCTGCCTTATGCTGATTTTTGCCCTCATGCAGACTCTTGAACTGTTTATTGAACGGGAAGCACTTTCGAGAAACCTTATGCCATCCATCAAATCCTTTTCAGGCTGGTTTTTCCTTGTTTTTTCTGTAGTTACGGCGGCTTTTTATGAAGAAGCTGTATACCGCCAGTCAGTGCCGGAACTTGCTTCGATACTACTTGGAACAAAAATGGAAAAGAAATGGGTTTCATGGGGAATTGAGTTCATCGCCGTTGCCCTTTTTGCCTTTTCCCACAGATACCTTGGATGGATTCCTGTAATCAATGCCTTTGCCTGCGGATCAATTCTCAGGTTATGTTACAGGAAGACGAATTCTGTATGGACCGGCACGGTGGCACATTTCATCTATAATTTGACCCTGATTGCCTTAAGCATCCTTTCCAAAATCCATTGAGGCGAATATATTTGCATAAATACATGTAATTTGATATTCTACTACATAACTTTAGACATAAAGGAAGTAAAAAATGATTTATACAGACACAAGAGACAGTTCGGTAAAAGTAAATTTCAGAACAGCCGTATTGAACGGAATGAACGCCGCAACAGGCGGACTCTACATTCCTGTTGAATTTCCAAAACTCGACAAATCATTTACAGACAGAAATACAGATCCATCTTTCAGAGATGTAGCTTTTGAAATGGCAAAGCCTTATGTTAAGGACGAAATCCCAGACAATGACCTTGAAGCAATCATCTCTGACTGCTATCCATTTACATCACAGGTAGTTCCTATTGACCCAACAACCTATGTCCTTGAACTTTTCCACGGTCCAACATGTGCATTCAAGGATTTTGGCGCCCGCTTTATGGCACGCACAATGTCTTACTTCAACCGGGGAGAAAAAGACAACCTTCACATTTTGGTTGCCACATCCGGCGACACAGGTTCTGCGGTAGGTTCAGCATTCCACAATGTTCCAGGAATCGACGTTACTATCCTCTATCCAGACGGAAAGATTTCTCCACTTCAGGAAAAGCAGCTTTCTACATTCACAGGTAATGTTCGCGCCCTCAAGGTAAAGGGAACATTCGACGACTGTCAGGCTCTCGTCAAGAAGGCTTTCGTAGACAAGGACCTCCGCGAAAAGTTCCGCCTTTCATCTGCAAACTCAATCAACATTTCACGCCTTCTCCCACAGGCTTTCTACTACATGTATTCTTCAATTGTAGTAAAGAACAGAATCCCTCGCGATTCACAGATTAAGGATCCTGCAATCATCGCAGTTTGTCCAAGCGGAAACTTCGGAAACCTTACTTCTGGTCTCATTGCAAAGGAAATGGGAGCTCCTATCACTGGTTTCGTTGCAGCAACAAATGCAAACCGCACGGTTCCAGACTGGATTGCTACAGGCGAATACAATGCCCGCCCATCAGTTGCAACCCTCAGCAACGCAATGGATGTTGGTGCACCAAGCAACTACGAAAGAATCAAAGCCCTCTACTCCCTCGAAGAAGTTCGCTCTATGTTTGCCTCTTACTGGACAGACGACCAAGGAACAATTGAAGGCATCAAGAAGTGCCACGAAAAGACTGGATACATCATTGACCCACACGGAGCAGTTGCATGGAAGGCATGGAACGACATCCGCGGCGGCGAAATGGAAAAGCTCGTAAAGGGCGAAAAGGGTGACTACTCAAAGCCTGGTCTTACGGCAAACATTCCTGCATGGGCAGACAAGGTTGTAAGCAAGGAAGCCGCAGCAATCATCCTTGAAACAGCACATCCTGCAAAGTTTGGAGCAACAGTTGTCAATGCAATTGGACGCGAACCAAGCATGCCGGAACGCCTTGAAAAGGTTATGTCATTGCCAGACAATGCAATCCCAATGGAAAAGGATTACGACAGCTTCAAGAGCTGGCTCGTAGCAAACCTCTAGGATCAAAGGAAGATTTCAACGGCTCTCCTAAAATACAAAGCACCATGTTTGAAAAAAACTCGGCATGGTGTTTTTTTATTCTTTTTCTGAAATGCGATAATCCCAGTTATGCTTAGGGTACCTGCCCTTCATTTCCCTGCAGATTTCTGGCCAGCTGGTAGTCCAGAAATTTTCAAGATCTTCCGTTATCTGAAGCGGTCTTGAAGCCGGAGACAATAGCTTGAGAAGAACTTTCCTTCCCATAACCTCTGGCGTTGTAAAGCAGCCGAAAACCCTTTGGATAATAACTTCCACAACGGGCCTGATTTTTTCATTTCTTTCGTATGTCACCTTGAATTTTCTACCGTTGGGAAATTCAAGGAGCAACGGAACTTCCCCATCAATTTTTGAACCCTCAAGATACCAATACAGGGCATCGTAAATGATTTTTGAATCAATGTTTTTTCCTGCAGTCAGGAAAGGAGCAATCCATTCTTCAAACGAAGTGCAGAGTTCTTCCGACAAAATACCGCCCAGACCTTTCTGTTGCCTGAAGTACTCAACACGCAAAAGGAAATTCCTGCACTTGTCATCAAGGGGAAGAACATCAAATCCCTTCTCAAGTATTTCATTTTTCCAGGCCGGTATTACATCAAGGGCATCGGGAGCCAACTTTTTTTTGAAAAGAACCAATTTTCCAAGGCATGTCTGTTCTTCCTTTTGTATTTTACCGTCTCTAAAGAAACACTCTTCCCTAAGATCGGCATTTTCTTTTATCCAGGCTTCGAATTCTTCGCCTTCCATTTCCTGAGCCCTGTAAATCATTGCACTGCTGTCCCCGGCATCAGCTTCCAGGGCAACAATCCACCGGGCCTTGCTTTTAATGGTTTTATGAAGGAAAGCTTTTTTTCCGTTTGTAAATTGATATTCTTCTCTTTCAGCCCCAGGTGCAGAAATTCTTAAAGCCAGGCGGTCTGCATATCCTTCAAGAAGCAAAAGGGAATCATCCTTTATTGACCTTGGACTTTCATAGGAAATCTTTTCAAGTCGACTGCACACATCACTCCACTCTTTTGATCCATTGCCGTCAAACCCCATGAAAACTTTCTTTGCAAGTTCAAGTAACCTTTCGTTTCCCCTGGATGCAAGCAAAACACCTGCAAGCCTTACATCCATGCCAAGTTTTAAAGCTGCCTTTCCCTTTTCCGTAATTCTTGAAGATTCAAGCATGCCAGACTTTTCAAGGAAAAAAATTCTTTCTTTCCAAAGGGATTCTGACGGCCTGTCAAGGAAATCAATTTTTTTAATGTCAATTTCTCCTCGTTCCGCACACTCAAGTACAAGGGATGACAAATCTGACCTGAGGATTTCTGGGACAACTTCTTTTGGGCGGACATCATTTTTACTCCAGAGGCGAATGCATTTTCCTTTCCTTGTTCTACCTGCACGGCCTGCCCGTTGACTGGCTGAAAATTCACTTTCGCTTACGGTAACCAGTTTCTGAAGGCCAACATTCCCATTGAAAACATTCAAGCGGCAAAGACCGCTATCAACAACGCAGGTTACATCAGGAACCGTAAGTGAAGTTTCTGCAATGGCGGAGGAAACAATGATCCTTCTTTTTTCCGGATTAGGTTTCAGGATTTTTTTTTGCTCTTCCATGGATATGGAAGAATGAAGCATCAGTACTTCAACTTCATCTTCAAAACGACTGCTTAAATTTTCAGCACATTTTTTAATTTCGTAAATGCCGGGAAGAAAAACAAGAATATTACCGCCTTCCGATGAATTAAAAGCGGAGATTACGGCAGATTCTATCCCATCGTTTGGTTTGTATTCGATTTCTACAGGAAACGTTCTTCCTTCAACCTCTACTATTGGAGCATTTCCAAAATAAGCGGAGATTCTTTTGGCATCAATAGTAGCACTCATTACCACCACATAAAGGTCATCCCTAAGCTCTAAAGCTTCCTTTAAGAAAGTAGAAATCAAATCAAGATGAACTGTCCGTTCGTGGAATTCGTCCAATACAACAACATTGAAATTTTCAATGGCAAAATCATCCTGAAGCATACGGACAAGAATTGCTTCCGTTACAACCTGAAGCCTTGTGCCTTTTGAAATCCTGTTTTCAGCGCGGATGCGGTAGCCTATGGTTTTCCCGCACTCTTCTCCAACAAGATCTGCCATTCTGGACGCAGTTCCAAGTACACTAAGACGGCGTGGTTCCGTCATTATTATATTGCCGAAAAAATTTTCAAGGAAACCTAATGGTAAGACAGTGGACTTTCCCGCTCCAGTTTCTGCAGTTACAATAACACAGTGGCTTTCAGAATTTTTGAGGGAACTGCATATATCATCAATGCGGGTGAATACGGGAAATTGATAGAGACTTGATTTGTCTAATTGCATGATTTGAAGATTATAAACAAAACTAAAAAAAACATTCCCTTAACAGACATAATCTATATTCATCTATAAAAATTCGTTTGCTGTCCATTAAGGGGTATTATCAATAAAAAAAATATGAATCTAAAAAATTTATTATCAGAAACCTAAAACATTGCAGATAGACCCTTTAATAAGCTTTTTCTGCTGGCTATTTACAACTTTATAAACATAACATTCAAAAGTGCCATTAATCAAAGTAAGAGCAACACCGTTTTCCTGACTATCAATTTTAACTTTACAAGTTGTAGAAAACCATTTATTTCCTTCCGCATCAATGTATGTAACATTTGACTTAGCCGAAGCCACTTTTTCTAAGGAAACACTTGCTCCAGTAACAAGATATTCCAAAAGGTTATTTGCAAGCTCCTCTGCCCCTGCAAGACCAGTATTATAAATACCAGCAGATTTTCCAGCATAAGTTACAATTAGCTTTTCTTTTGTAGCCAAATCCTGAGAATAAATCAATGTACCATCTGAAGAAAAAATTTCAGAAATCTTTGAATCCTGTCCACTTTCTGCAGTTTCATTGGAAACCTTTGCAACAGCTTTATGAGTAAAAGGAATCCCATCAATTGTAGCGTCGATTTCAGCTACCTTAACATTAAGATCATCAGATGATGAACAGCCTGCAAAAATAAAAAGTGATGCTGCTGCAAGAGCAAACATTGTTTTCTTGAATAAAGACATAATAATCTCCGAAAAATAAAATCTATTTATATTATATTGTAAATAGAGCCGAAAACAATTTGAAGGGAAAATTACTTTCCAAGATCAAGCATGCGCATGTTCCAGTTGGCAGGAGGATCTTCCAGGATGCTCCAGTCAAAATCAAGTACGCCGTGAGGTGGAAATAATGGTTCTGGTTCAGGATATTTCTTTTCAGAATCTTCCCTGATTATCTGCTCTATGGTTTTGCCATCAACCAGTTCAAGATAGGGTTTTCCAAGGGCACAGATTGTTGAAGTTCTAACGGAATAGGAAAATTCATTGCCCTTTTCATCAGTCCCGTGTTTTTTTACAAGGATGGAGTTCAACTCATATTCGGAAGGGAGTTCTTCGCTTTTTTCAATATTGCGGATTCTTGTTCCCCTTCCATTGACGCAGGTAAAGGTCTGGCCGCTTACACGAAGATGCTTTGGAACGCGGTAGGTTTCATCACCGTCGGAAAAAACAGCTTCCTTTTCGCCGTCATAGTCCATGTCTGTCCTCCAGTAGCGGATGTGGTAAACAGAATTTTCATTGATGTAATAGGACATGAGTTCCTTGGAATTGAATGGACGGCTTATAAGTATACCTGAAGCATTGCCACTGTCCTGCCAGTATCCGTTCAAGGGATTTCCGCTCTGCATGGTATTTCCGTCAAGGAAAGCACCCTTGGGAACCTTGTCTGAATCCTCTTCCTTTACAATGAAATTAAGGTAAAGCTTGTTTCCGATAACGGCAAAAGGAATATTGCAAACTTCTTTTTCGCGAGGATACTTAACCTGCATGGTCCAGGCTCCGCTCGATATTCCGTCGGCAGAAATTTCATCACCGTCTTCCTGAAGGACAATTTTATCACCTGCCAGTTGAGGTGTAAGTTCAATAAACCTTATGCTGATTTCTTCCGGCAGATCCCTTTGGGTTGCATCGTTGAGAGGCCTTTTGTTTTTTTCAGTATAGGCATGAGGCTCTGCAGCACGGTCATCATAACGCTTGTAAAATGACCTGAGCACCATCATTGGAACTGCACCTTTTCCATTGCTATAACCGCTGTCAAAAACAATGTAGCGGCTGGAATTCATCCATACACCCTTCAACAGTTCCGGCACGGGAGTTTCTTCCTGAGCAAAAGAAAAAGAGAATAAAGACAAACACAGCAAAAGAATAAGTTTTTTCATAATTCCTTAGACGGAAGACTGCATTGAAGCAATTTCGTCCCTAATAGAATATCGGATGATTTGGCGTTCTTCAAAAGCCTTTGCTACAAGATCGTCGATTTCCATGGATTCATAGATTTTTCTAGATTCCTCCACATCGGCACGCAAAACAGGATGTTTTGGACTGAAAAGAACGCAGCAGTCCTCGTAAGGAAGAATTGAAGTTGCGTAGGTTCCGATTTCAAGGGCTGTATCAACGATTTCTTCCTTATCAAGCCCAATGAGGGGACGGTACAAAGGAAGTTCGGCAAAACTTTCAGTAACAGCGAGGTTCTGGCTTGTCTGGCTTGCAACCTGTCCAAGGCTTTCACCCGTAATGATGGCATCGCTGCCGATATGCTTCCCGATCATGTTGGCAACCTTCATCATGCAGAGGCGAAGCATAAGGGTACTGTATTCTTCCGGAGCCTTCTGCTTGATTTTCATCTGCACTTCTGTAAACGGAACTACATTCAGGTGAGTTTCCATTCCATACATGGCGATGGTTTTTGCAAGGTCCTGAACCTTTTTCTGAGCTTCTTCTGATGTGTATGGATAACTGTGGAAATAAACGCATTCAACACGCATGCCGCGGCGCATCATTCTGTAGCCGGCAACAGGGCTGTCGATTCCGCCTGAAAGCAAAAGTAGCCCCTTGCCGCTTACACCTACAGGAAGACCTCTGCCCGTCTTTTTCTGGGCACAGTAAACATAGGCCTTGTCGCGGACTTCTACATTGATTACGCAGTCAGGATGCTTTACATCAACATCCATGGTTCCGTCGTCAAAAAGAACTCCAGCTGCCTGAATGCAGATTTCGTAGGAATTCAAAGGGAATGCCTTGTCTTCGCGGCGGGCATCGATTTTGAAAGTCTTGGCACCAGCAGCCTTTGCCTTGAGGCCTTCAACTTTAACTGCTTCCGTAATGGCATCCATGTTTTTTTCAACATTCTGAACCTTTGCCCAGCCTGTGATTCCGAGAAGGTGGTCCAGTGCAAATTCTACGGCACCACAACTTTCCTTTGTGCAGTGGACATAAAGGCGCCCCGTAAGCACCTTTACCTTTGCATCTGCCGTTTCAAGGGCTGTACGCAGGTTGTTTACCAGCTGCTTTTCAAAAGTCTTTATGTTGCTTCCCTTGAGGGTAAGTTCACCAACCTTTCCAAGGTATGTTTCTGTATAAACCGAAAAATCTATCTCTTTCTTTACCCTGTTTTTCATTTTAATACCTTATGGAAACTCCAATGTTGAAGTAGACATTTGTCTTGTTGCAAAGCTGGTCCTCCCATTCCTTGCGGTATTTTTCAACAAGTGCCTTTTCACTGCCAGTTTTTGTTATTTCTTCACCATAACCTAAACCAATTCCAGGGAACATTTCATTTCCTACTCCGTAATTGTGAATGTATTCAATGTCAAAGCCACCCTTGAGGCTTACGTTTGAACCATTATTCTTCTGGAAGATCAGGTATTCAGCCTGGGTTCCGAACTTGATTGTAGTCATAAGGTGAGACTGATTCATGAAATTAAGGTGATTCCAGGCAGTATCTACATGCTTTCCAAGATTTCCGTAGGAATTGGAGAACATTGAATGCTGGTATACTGAGCCGTCGGTTGCATAGGTACCGTATTTTGATTTAAGGTACTCTATTGCTTCCTCGTCTGTAAGGGATTCACTTATGTTTCCGTGAACTGCAACAGAACCGTGCAAGTTCATCTTGAGGCGGTTTACAGGCCTTACATCAAGGGAAAATTCAACGGCACTGGTATTTGGCTCATACTGAGACCCTATCTTGATTCCGTTGTTTGTGTAGTTCTGATAATTGTTAAGATCAGGTGTAATTTCTGCCTTGTTTGAATGAGTGTCATACTCCCAGTGGCTGTAAGTATATGGAGTTACGGCTACAAAACTAACACCGACCTTTTCTATAAAAGATTCTTCCGGTGTCCAGATGAGCCCTGTTTTTGCTGCAAGACGATATTTTGAATCAAAATTTGCCTTGAGGAACTCGTCGACAGGAAAATCATCAACCATAATATCGTTTGACCAGGTGAATCCGGAGAAAGGCTTTACATTGAAGGCAAGACCCATGAATACACCGTCACCGGCACCTGTAAGTTCTTCCGAAATCATGTATGGAACAGGAAGAAGAGTACAAATGTCAAAGCGGTTTCCAATGACTGTAGCTTCGTAGAAGGAAAAATCGAACCATTCTGCAGGTTCATAGGAAATTGCATGAAATCCAAGAATTTTGCCTGCACCAAGGGATTCAATGGCTCCGTTAAAGGCAGAAGTCGAGCCCAGCATGGAAAGCTGCTGTGTATAGGAAATCTTGCCGCTCATCCAGGTAAGGGAAAGATTTGTCTTGTGGAATCCGGCATCGTTAAGTGCAAGACCTTCGTTAAGCCAGTTTCCAAAACCATTTCTGTAGACTCCGCCCTGAAAGTAAAGGTTCTCTGTTCCGTAGCCTACTGCAGTATTTACATCAAGGTACATGGTAAGAGGACCAAATTTTGAAGGGTCGTAGATTGCATCGTGTGCAGGTGTTGCCCCCATAGGCTTGTAGTCAACATCAGGATGCTTTGCCACAGTAATACCCATTCTGTAGCCAAATGAAGCCCTGTCATTCCCTTCAAAAAGGGTGCGGTCACCTTCTATACCAGGGCAAAGGTATACATTCTTTCCCAGGTCAGAGTCAGATTTACCGCCTCGGCTTTCTTTTTCATACTTGAGGAAACCTTCTGTATCCATGTAAACATAGAGTTTTTTACCAGTCAAGCGTTCATAGGCACGGGAAGCATCTTCCCTATCCCTTTCATTGCCGTTTTCCAGAACCTGTTCCAAAATGGACTTTACATTCTGGTATGGGTATGGCCTTACCGGCGGAAGCTTTTTTACGATTCCTCGGTTATGCCAGTTAAGCGCAAGAGAATAGAATTCATCCTGAGGGTCGGCAGTAACCTGTGCAAAGAGAGCTGCCGAACAAAACAAGGCACACAAAAGGCCTGCAATATTTTTCCTAATCATACGATCTCCGTTTCTCCATGTCGTTAAAAGAACTTTTTTGAAACTGATACGGCGATTTCAAATCCCTTTTCAGTCTTGCCGTCAACATTTCCGCTGTTGGATACATAGGTAAAGGCCGGCTGAATCATGAACGAAAAAGTCTTTGAAACGTTCACGGTTCCCTTGATTGCAACACGGTTTACATATTCTACTGTTCCGTGAGGAGTCTTATAGTTCTGCCTGTTCTTGGCGTCATCCGACTTTCCCGTAGAATCCTTCTTACCGTCATTGTCTTTGGAAGGATATACCCATTTGTCATATATCTCCTGATCCTTCTTTGACTTGTCCCGGTTTTTCCAGTTCCAGTCCAGGTTGCGGAATACCTTGTTACCACTGTACTCTCCACAGGCTTTAAAAAGATAGTCCACCGTAAGGGACCATTTGCCTGCATTTTCATAGCCTATGGCGATTTCTCCACCAACAGTATCAGGTCCCCATGGAGTACCGTACCATTCAGTATAGAAGTCATCCTGCATTGGACCCATAAGATCCTGATAGTACCTTACAAGAGACCAATTAGGGCTTGCTTTTATGTACATGTATGGATCCGTATAGGTTCCTTCAAGCCACAAATGGAATGCACCTTCGCCAAAAGGAACGAATACTTCTGTACCAGCCTGGAAACCGAAGCCGCGCGGAGTACAGTCTTCAGGATCGTTTGCTTCATTAGGCATCTGGAACTGGTCCATTGCAAATACCCCGTAAAGCCTTGCGTTCTTTACCGGTGCATAGTCCAGCTTGAGGCACATGTAGTCGCAGACATTGCTTTCCCCACCTTCACGGCGAGTCTCATAGTCTTTCCAGGCGGCGAGACCGTGGTAAATGTTCCATGGAGCCATAAAACGCAATTCAAAGGGAGAATATACAAGGAGAGATTCCCTTGCTGTAAACTGGAACTTTGACCCCAGGAGCATTCCTATTTCATGAGTATACATGAACCTGTCCGGATTGAACTGGCTTACATCCATCTTGTAGCGGAAATTACCCGACCATATTGAAAGTTCTGCGTTGGTAGCCCCCGTAAAGTACTCGCTCTGTGCAACACTGCCTGACAGGGAACGATTGAAATTTGATGCCATTGTTCCGAAGACAAAGGAAAGCCCCGTCTTTTCTGTAAAAGTATGTCCTGCTGCAAAATAGTAGTCGTGAGGGAAATTGAGGTCCACCGCATCAGGAGCAAGAGGCACGTTGGTATAGTTGTCGTGCTTGATCTGGTATCCGTTTGTCTGTTCCACAGTAACATCCATGGACATGGCAAAGTAATCCTTCATTACGATTTTTGCAGGGAACCTTACGAATGGCTTCTGCTTGTAGCGATCATAAACCCTTTCTACATCTTCTTCATTCTTGTAGTAGCCTTCAAGGTTCATTTCAAGTTCGCCTTCCATCCTGAGGAGGTCATTTCCAAAGGTGATGGTTGGTTCATAGGAAATGTATTCCTTGATCCGGTCAAAACTCCTAACGGCATCCTCGGAAAGGCTTTCATAGTCAATCTTATTGAGGTGCCAGTCAATTTCGGCAAGAGTCATAGGACCGTAGAAAACAAAGTCGGTCCTGCCGCTGTCCATTACCACGCGGGTAAGATTATCAAAAATCCAGTGTCCTGCAGGGATTACTTCCTGCTTGCTTCTAGCAAAGACTGACACTGAAAAAAATAGATAACCAATTGTTATTATCCATTTTTTTTTAATGCTTTTAATTGAAGATTTCATAATTTTTGGAGTTTAAATGATTGTTGCAGAAAAAACAAGCATAGAGTAAAATTATTAATGTATGAAAATAGCGATGTTCACCGATGCTTATTACCCAAGAATTAACGGACTTACCGTCTCTGTACATTCCTTTGCAGAGGAACTTAGCAAATGACATCAGACGAAAAAGAAACCATATACAATCTCCTTAAGCTGTCCTCCTGCTGGGTTTACGGATACAAGTCCCCTAAGTTTCAGGGAGACAATGCGGCTTTCGACGACGATGTAATCGAATTCGTGGAACCGGCACAGTCAAAGGCAGAACTGGAAGTTGAAACTACAGAAGAGAAGGAAAAATTAACCAAGCCTCCTGTAAAAACCGAAAGCAGCATGCCTGCTCAACCGGTTTCTTCAGAGTCAAAATCTCAACCTGAGCCAAAGAAAGAAATCAACGGCGGCATAACCCTTGAATCAATTTACGAAAGAATTTCAGTCTGCCGCAACTGCGTACTTGCAAATACAAGGACAAATACGGTTCCCGGAGAAGGCGTTGAACATCCTTATGTAATGGTCATCGGGGAAGGACCTGGAGAAGACGAGGACAAAAGCGGAAGGCCATTTGTGGGTAAAGCAGGTCAGCTTTTGGACAAGATGCTTGCCGCCATAGCCCTCAGCCGCACAACAAACTGCTACATTGCCAACATCGTAAAGTGCCGTCCCCCAATGAACAGGACTCCAATGCCAGACGAAGCATCCGCCTGTGCAGGATATCTTCAGGCACAGATTCACCTTCTCAAGCCAAAGTTCATTCTTGCCATGGGAAGGACTGCCGTTCAAAACCTTCTCAAAACAAACACTGGAATAAATTCCCTTCGCGGACAATGGCTGGAATTTCAGTTTGGAAATGAAAAAATTCCGCTTATGGCGACATACCATCCAAGTGCCCTCCTTCGCGATGAAAGATTGAAAGCTCCGGCATGGCAGGATCTTAAAAAATTCCGCGAGAAACTTCTTGCAGAAAAGCCTGACTACGCAGAAACATTCTACACGCAGAAATGAGCGAGACAATAAACCGCTACATAGATGTTGTCCTCAACGTACCCCTTAATCAGGCATTCACCTACAGGGAGCCTGCAGATGACGGGAAAAAAGAATTGCCCAAGGACCCATTTGGATACAGAGTCGAAGTCAAGTTTGGCAACAGGAAAACCACAGGCTTTGTAACAGCCGTATATGATTCAATTCCAAAAACCTGTTCCGTAGGGGACGACAAAATCAGAAGTGCATTGCGATACATAGATTCTGAACCACTTCTTACAAAAGAGCTTCTTTCCATTGCATCCTTCATGAGCAGCTACTACATTGCTCCAATAGGCGAATGTGTTTTTGCAATGATTCCCTCCGGAAAAAGGGAAACAGACATTCCTGGATTTTCTTTCTTTCAGGATGAAAAGGGGTTTGAAAAAAAGGAACTGAGCGATGAACAGAAGGCAGCCGTGGAAGGAATCCTTTCATCTGATTCGACCTCAAAATTCCATTATCTTTACGGAACTACAGGAAGCGGCAAAACGGAAGTATTCCTTACCTGTGCAGACCGGGTCATGCAGGAAGGCAAAGGAGTAATCTATCTTGTTCCTGAAATCGGCCTTACACCCCAGGTTGTGGAAGCTGTAAGGGGAAGATTCGGAAACACGGCCGCAATACTCCATTCAGAACTAACTCCAAGCCAGAGACTTGGTGAATGGAAAAGAATCCTCCACAAGGAAGCAAGGGTCGTCATTGGTGCAAGAAGCGCCATCTTTGCTCCAGTCCCTGACCTTGGTCTTGTAATCATTGACGAAGAACACGACTCTTCCTATAAAAGCGGATCATCGCCAAGATACCACGCAAGGCAAATTGGGATGCTAAGGTGCTCGCACCAGAACATTCCATTGATCATGGGGTCTGCAACACCATCACTGGAAGCCTGGCATTCAATGGCAGAAAAAAAACTCTTGAAGCACACGCTGACAAAAAGGCTTGCAGGCGGTGCCGTTCCTAAAATCGAATGCATCAACCTTTCTGCAGAGGCCAACGGAGAGAACTGCATTTCAAGAAAACTTCACGCGGAAATTTCTTCAACCTTGAAAGAAAACAAGCAGACAATTCTTTTTTTGAACAGGCGTGGTTTCACTCACTTTTTCAGGTGTGCTTCCTGCGGGTTTGAACTCAAGTGCAGGAACTGTTCCGTTGCCCTTACATATCACAAAAGCGAAAACAGGCTAAGATGCCATTACTGCGGCTACAGTACGACACCACCACAGCAATGCCCTGAATGCGGCTCCCTGGACATAGGATATTCAGGTTTCGGCACCGAATACATTGAAGGAGAAATCAAGTCAAAATTTCCAAACGCAAGGGTCATGCGCGCCGATACGGATTCACTTCATCACAAGGGCGAACTTCAGGAAAGATTCGATTCCTTTAAAAAGGGAGAGGCTGACATTCTTCTTGGAACCCAGATGGTTGCAAAGGGTCTCAACTTTCCAAAGCTAAAGCTTGTAGGCGTGGTCCTTGCAGATTCTTCACTCCATTTGCCTGACTTCAGGGCTTCCGAAAAAACCTTTGCCCTCATCACTCAGGTTGCGGGGCGAGCGGGAAGATTTTTCCCAGACGGCAAAGTAATAGTCCAGACATACAATCCCGAAAGAGATGCCATTTCCTATGCTACAAAAAGCGACACGGAAGGATTCTACAGAAAAGAAACAGAGATGAGGAAAATCATGGGCTTTCCTCCATTCACCAGACTTCTGAGGCTTGTATTCCGCTCGGCTGTACCGAATTCATCGCAGGCAGCAGCTGAAGCCGCAGCAAAAATACTCGGAAAAAAAGCCGCTCCGGAAGTGGAAATATTAGGACCTGCTGAATGCCCCTTGAACATGGTTGCAGGAAACTACCGCTGGCAGATACTTCTCCGCGGGAAAAACATAAAGCCCCTGCAGGATGCTGCAAAGGCTCTTGTCTGGGGCTACAAACCACTTAAAGATGTCTACATTGAAGTTGATGTCGATCCGCTTAATCTGATGTAAAAGAAGCACCGGATGTTCTGTCGTGGCGAACAGGCCCGTCAAAGAAAATTTCCCAGAGGAAAAGTCCTGTTGCAGGGGCTGTCCTCATGGCACGGCTTCTGTCACGGCTTTCAAGAATATCCTTAAAATCTTTTCCGGACATGCCTTTTTTTTCGGCTTCTATTATTGTACCGGTAATTGAACGAACCATTTTCCAAAGGAAAGCATTGGCCTGAATTTCAAAAACCAGAAGTCCCCTTTCTTCATCTTCCCAATAGAAAAAGGCATTTTCAAGATAGCGGAAAGTAGAAAGGCTCTGGTCACCGCTTGCCGCAAAAGTCGCACAGTCGATTTCCCCCCTAAGGCAGGAAGCCATATCGTTCAGAACGTTGATGTCTGGTTTTCTCGGAATGAACCATCTGTAACGGCTTTCATGGGCAAAGCAAGGTTTCCCGCACTGGATGAAATACCTGTACTTTCTGCTGGTTGCGTTGAACCTTGAATTGAAAGACATGTCCTTCTTTTCAACTTTCATTATCCTGATGTCAGGAGGAAGAAGGCCGTTCAAGGCACGAAGGTAATTTTCCGGAGCAATGTCATCGTAGGGACATTCAAAATTTGCAGCCTGACCAACGGCATGTACACCGCTGTCTGTTCTTCCGCTGCCATAAAGTTTAAGCGGAGTCTTTACCATTTTTTCAATGGCAGCTTCTATTTCCCCCTGAACAGTTCTTACGGGTTCTCCCCCATCGGATTTGTCCTGCCTCTGCCAGCCGCAGAAATCAGTTCCATCATAGGAGACTGTCAGAAGTATGTTATTCATCGTCGTCGCCGAAGATGTTGTTTGAACCAAGTTCAGCTGCAATTTTATCGTAAAGGTCACGGGCAACTTCAAGAAGCGGCCCCGGCTTTGCCTTGCTTGATTTACCTAAACCGAAAATGCGGGCAATGGCTTTCTTGCTGTCTTCCAGCTTCTTAAGTCTAAGCTGAAGGTTTTCCCTCTGACCATACTTGTATTCAAGGAGACCTGAAAGATAGATGATGCCATCGTAACCATAGTTTTTGTCAGTATCAGGACCAAAATGAGAAACAGACTCAATGGATTCAATTCTTCCGGTTTCGTTAATGAGGGTCTGCTGATAGAAAAACAATGCCTTCCTGTAGAAAACCTGGGCTATGTAATCGTAATTGTGTCCTGGACTTACATGCTCAATGTCCTGACAGAGCCAGGCGAGCCTTAATGCAATTTCTGCCCTTTTGAAAGTTGGAGAATATGCAATGTCAACATTTTCATAGCACAGGAGTGCAAGGTAATACATGGCAGCACCATCAAATAGAGTGCGCTCGTCATTTACATTGTAGTGAGGGAAAATGTTTTCAACCGCTCTGATTCTTTTGTCGGATGATGCAGCAAGACGGTCAAAAGTGGCACCGTCCTTAATGCCCTTAAAATCTTTCCAGAACAAGGCAGTATTACAGTTTGGACAAACGCCAATTTCGTAGATGAGAGGATAAACGCGTCCAAATTTTTTAGAAGGTTCATAGTTTCTGTGGAGTTCATCAGTAAGGTTTCCGGCAATGGTTCTTCCTCCCCCCTGATGCATAACTTCCTGCTTGAAAGGTTTCTGACATACGGGGCACATAACCTCTTCTTTTGCCCAATATGAAATGGCAGGCTTTTTTGGACCTTCATCCATTACAAACGCCTTGCTTAAATTTTTCTTTGCCATATATTCCTCTCTATTTTCAGTTGCCAGTTTCGATTACGGCATAGGCAACCGCATATTCTTTTTCATGGCTTATTGAAACATGAATTCTGCAGTTCTTTCCGCACAATTCTTCAACAAGCTCAAGGGCTTTACCAGTAACACGAAATTCAGGCTTACCCTTTGAATCGGACACTACATAAACATCCTTAAGGCTAAAACCAGATATGCCGGTTCCAAGAGCCTTGGAAAATGCTTCCTTTGCAGCAAACTTTCCCGCATAGGACTCGCACTTTCTCTGTAATGAAACACTTTCAGAAAGCCTTTCATCCTCATGGAAAAAACGTTCAATGTAGGAGCCTTCAGACTGAACCCATTTTTCAAGTCTTGAAACCTTAACGATGTCGCAGCCGATCCCGTAGATCATACAGAACCTCCGTTCTCTGCATTGACATTTATATTTTCGGTATTTTTCTCTTCTTTTTTGACAACTGTTATTTCAACTTCTTCAAGAGAACTCTGCACAAGGGAATAGGCCGGAGAAAGTTCAATGATGACAGGAACTGTATAAACACCAGGTTCAGTAATGAAAGAAAGGTCAGCATAAACGCTAAGGTTCTTCATGCGGAATTTTTCAATGTCAATGACGTTACCTTCAATGGTAAGGCTAATTTTCATTGCATCTCCAGCAACAGCAAATTCATCAGGAAGCGAATTGAATTTTATTTCAACATCAGGCAATTCCTTAACCATAGCTTCAGAAACAATCGGAACATAAGCCTTGATGTGAGGATCGTCAAGAATTGAAATGTAGGCGTTTGTATTAACGGCTTTAAGAATTTTGGAAACAGGAATATCCGAATTTTCGATATTCACAGAACCGACGTTTATTTCATTTATCTCGTCAAGCATAAACTGAGGGCCAACGAGGAAAACATGGGATGGCTCAAGGTGAATGGAAAGGGCCTTGTATCCATGGGCAGGAATTCCGTAAACCTTAGAGACTACAGGAACCTGCTTGAGGCTCTTTTTCTGAATGTCAAATTTAAGGTTGTCTGGAGTTGCCGTAATTTCAAGTGGATCCAAATCAAGCTCAATCATTTTCTCTGAAATGCTTACGCTTACAGGGAATGTCCAGCTTCCCTCTTTTGTCTTTGAAGAAATATCCACATAGGCAGAAAAATCTTTTTCCGAAATGAGAGGTATCTGTTCTCTTTTTGTGCGCACCTTAACTTTGATGAATTTTTCCTTTTCAAGTCCACTTACAGGAATCATATTTCCTTCCTTTCTTACTTCAAGGGGAACGGAAAAAGTTTTTGTTTCAAGAAGAGAAACCTGGTGGAAAAAATATATTACGCAGGATAAAACAAAGCACAGGGCTTTTACCGGCCAATTATCTGTCAGTTTTTCCAGAAAGTGTTTTATGTTCATCGATAGTATCCTCAATAATCTGCTGGTCAGGTGTGATGTCAAGCTGACGCTCAAGAATCTTCGTTACCTGATCTGCCGTAAGGTCATAATGGAGTTTAGAATCATAAGCCAAAGAAAAAGCCCCTGTTTCTTCACTGACAATAAGAATTACACAGTCAGTGACTTCACTCAAACCAAGGGCTGCCCTATGTCTTGTTCCGAAAGTTTTCTTAATGTCGTACTGTTCGCTGACAGGAAGAAAGCAGCCTGCAGCAAGAATCTTGTTGCCTTTGATAAAGCAAGCTCCGTCATGCAAAGGAGTATTATGTCCAAAAATTGTTACAAGGAGATTTGATGAAAGGTCTGCATTCATCAGTGTTCCGGTTTCAAGAAAGTTATCGACCTTCGTGTGGCGAATAAAGCATACAAGCATACCTCTCTTCTGTTTTGAAAGAAGGTCAGCTGCAATAAGAACTGAATCCACATAAGTATGCTTTGCCCTTGAACCGATTGTAAACCATCTTCCCTGTCCAAGCTTGAGGAAGACTTTCCTCAATTCAGGCTGGAAGACAATGGCAAACATAAGTACAAGCCCCGGTGCCAGAACAGAGAAAATCCACATCATGGTCTTGAGCTGGAATATGTAGGTTACAGCGTAAGCAATTACAACGATAATGGCAGACTTGATGATCTGAACCGCATTAGTCTGGTTTATGATTTTATAAACTTTATAGAGAAGAAATGTCAGGATGCCAATGTCAAGCAAAGGCCTTATGCCGTCATATATTTTTAGGAGAATTGAAAATTGGTTCATACTTTATAGAAGAGATTTTAACACAGCAAAAGTATCAACGCAAGGAGCACAGTCGTGAACGCGAACCATAAAGGCACCATTAAGAACAGAGATTATATCGGCCGCAAGGGTACCATAAAGCCTTTCATCCACATCCCTGCCAGTCATCTGACCGATGCAGGTTTTTCTGGAAAGAGCCATTAGGACAGGATATTTTCCTCCGCAAAGTTTTCCGCAGTTCTTTATAAGCTGAACATTTCCGTCAAGGTCTTTTCCAAAACCAACGCCTGGATCAACAATGATCTTTTCCTTTAAGATTCCCTTTGAGATTGCATACTCAGCACGGGACTCAAGATAGGAACTAACTTCTTCAAAGACATTTCCGTATTCCGTGTTGCCCTGCATATTTCCGGGGATTCCCCTTTTATGCATGAGTATTACGGGAATGCGGGAATCAGCACAGAAATTCGCCATAAAATCATCATCTTCCATGGCAGAAACATCATTAAGGATGTCCGCACCTGCATCAAAGGCGGCTTCCATGACTGATTTTTTTCTTGTATCAATTGAAATCGGAATATTGCTGTGCTTCCTGATTTCCCTTACCAAAGGAACAACACGGCTAAGTTCTTCCTTTTCGTCAACATAGACAGAACCAGGTCGTGTAGACTCTCCGCCAATATCAAGGAGGTCCGCACCCTCGTCAATCATTCTAAGGGCACGGTCCAGACTACCACGGCTTTCTGAAAAAAGACTGTCGGGAGTTGCATTAACAATTGCCATTACAAAAGCAGGATTTTTAGTGGTCACTGTCCTATCGCGCAGAATAAGTTCTTTCATTTAAGGCTGTCCCTTGCACTATTGCAGATATCATTTACTGAAAGCCCTGCAGATTCAAGAATCTGACTTCTGTTGCCGTTAGAAACAAACCTGTCCGGGAAAGCAATGACTTTTACCTTGGGCTTATTTCCATCTTCACTTTTATTTACAAGACCTTCAATGTATTCGGCAACGCCACCAATTTTTACGGCATCCTCAATTATAACGATTCCGTCATAGTTACGTGCAAGTTCAATGAAATGCTTTTCATCAAAAGGCTTGAGGAACCTAAGGGTATAAATGTCTGCAACAATGCCGTCAAGAAGCAAAGACCTTGCAGCTGTAAGGGTTTCAGAGAAAATGCTGCCGGTACAAACAAAAAGCACCTTCTTCATCCTGCGTCTCTTTACTTCCGAATACTGAACCCCAATGGAAGGTGCATATTCATCGCAGGATACAAAAACACCTCGACCTTCAATTGGTGCAGAAGAAAAACTTTCAGTTTCCGTAGGACAGGATGCTTTTGGCCATCTGATTACAACAGGACAATTGCATTGATTGACTCCGTAATCAAGACACAATTCCATATCCCTTTTTGTAGCAGGTGAAAGAAATTTAACATTTGGAACAGGACGCAAAAGTCCAATGTCGAATATGCCCTGATGAGTTTCACCGTCATTGGGAACAGCTCCTGCGCGGTCAAGGACAATGATGCAGTGCCTGTTCTGCAAAGCTATGTCTTCGATAATCTGATCAACAGACCTCTGAATGAAGGTAGAATAAATGGCCACAATGGGAATCATTCCGCCTGCACTTAAACCCCCGGCAAAAGTAACGGCATGCTCTTCGGCAATGCCAACATCAAAAAAACGGTTTGGAAATTTTCTTGAAAAAGCATCAAGTCCGGTTCCCTTGGACATGGCCGCGGTTACAGCTGCAATCTTATCGTTCTTTTCACCAAGTTCAAGAAGCTTGTTGGAAAAGCATTCCGTAAAACTCAGACTGTCAAATTTTTCAACCTTTCCGTCGCTTGTATTGAATGGTCCAACGCCATGGAATGCCGAAGGATTATTTTCTGCAGGAGAATATCCCTTGCCTTTTTTCGTAACCACATGAATGACTACCGGGCGAGGAATTCTCTTTGCCTTTTCAAAAACACGGATCATGGCCTCCATGTCATGTCCATCAAGCGGACCAACATATTCAAAGCCAAGGTCAACAAAAAGATTGTTTGTAAGGAAGAGCCCTTTTATTCCCCTCTTAAACCTGAAAATCAGTTTACCAAGATGCCTGTTGAAATAAGGTATGCGGTCAACAATGTGATCCACCCTATGACGGAATCCCTGATAAGTGCTGGTAAAAGTAAGTCTTGAAAGATAACTGGAAAAGCTGCCAACATTATGATCAATGGACATCTGATTGTCGTTAACAACAACAATTAGATTTTCCGCAAGCTGTCCTGCATGACTCAAGCCTTCAAATGCCATTCCGCCAGTCAAAGCACCGTCACCGATAACGGCAACCACCTTGTCATTTCTTCCCTGAATCTTCCACGCTGTAAGAAGACCAAGTGCCGATGAAATTGAAGAAGATGCATGACCTGCATCAAAATAATCGTGATTGCTTTCGCGGATTTTAGTAAAGCCGGAAATTCCGTCCTTCAAACGCATGGAAGGAAAGTCTTCAGCCCTTCCTGTCAAAAGTTTGTGGGGATAACACTGGTGGCTCACATCCCATACAATGGAATCTTCAGGGCTGTTAAATACTCTGTGGAGGGCAATGGTAAGTTCAACAACACCAAGGTTGCTGGCCAAGTGTCCACCATTATTGCCTACGACTTCGATAATTTTCGAACGGATTTCTGATGCAAGGGACGGGAGGGATTTTTTTGGCAAGGCCTTCAAATCTTTAGGTGAATGAATGTTATGTAAAATCAAAATACCATACTCCCGCTTCCAGATTTTAAGAAAAACAAGTGAAGAAAAAAAAGACCGCAGTCAGAAATGTAACCGCGGTCTTCATCCAAAAAGGCCCTTCGCACTTAAGCGCCCCACACATTTCCTTTAAGAAATATATGACCGCTTACTTGCTCTTATGGCGATTTTTTCTAAGCTTCTTCTTACGCTTATGAGTCGCAATCTTTGCGCGCTTTCTTTTCTTACCACAAGGCATGAGTAGAACTCCTTAAATTTAAGTACTCATATTATCTTATTTTTAAGAAAACATGTCAAGGGAATCTAAAAAAACATCAAAAGTAGTTTTCTCTGTAAATTAAACCATAAATAAAGCCCACCCCCTTTTCTGTTTATCGGCTTGGTTTACAATTGTCCTTTTATTTGATATTTTTACTCTATGAAACAAAATGTAGCCGACTATTCATTTGAATATAAAAAGAAGAAACAGAAGATCATTCAGAACGCAGCAATTCTTGTTGTATCAGTGTTCCTTTGCCTTACCCTTTTTTTGAATTACATTCTCTTTGCCGTATATACAAATTCGTCTTCAATGGAAACTGACATTTCAAACGACGGAGTTTCCTTTGTCTGTCCATTTTTGAAGAAGCCCTCCAGAGGCCAGGTCGTTTACATTTCTCCACTGGATGAAGAAAAGCTTCCTGTTTACAAATCAGCAGTGAACCTCATAATCAGCTTTTTTGCGCTTCAGAAATACAGGCCTTTCGGAAGCACAAATTCCATGACGGGCAAACATTCCATTCGTCGTGTTGTTGCCCTTCCTGGAGACAGCTACTACATGAAAGATTATGTTCTCTATGTAAAACCTGCAGGACAGAATTTCTACCTTACGGAATTTGAACTTGCAACAAAGCCTTACAACATAAGAATCTATTCTGTTCCAGTTGAATGGGACGGTATGGGTTGTGCCGGTAATCTTCCAGAAACTACCCTTGCCAACGATGAATACTTTGTCCTTGCAGACAACCGCATTGAAGGTATTGATTCCCGTGTATACGGTGCAATTAAAGCAGAAAGAATCGAAGGCCGCCTTATCTGGCAAGTATTTCCTTTCAACAAGATGAAGTTTTTTTAAAAGATGATTTCATCCCTCTACATTCACATTCCTTTCTGTCTGCAAAAATGCGACTACTGTGATTTTTTTTCAAAACCACATTCAGGAAAAATTCCCGATGCTTATGTAGAGGCAATTATTAACGAAGCAGAATTCTATGCCTGCAAATACGGAATCAACTGCTGGAAAACAATTTACTTTGGGGGCGGAACTCCGGGAATTCTTTCTGCCCGGCAAATTTCTTTTATCCTTGAAAAGCTTTCTTCCCGCATAACCTCAGAAACTTCAGAAATTACCATGGAGATGAATCCTGAATCCGTGACGAAAGATAAACTTCTTGCGGCACAGACCTCAGGAATCACAAGACTTTCCCTTGGGATTCAAAGTCTAAATGACAGGGCTCTCAAATCCGTAAACAGGCACTGTTCTTCAACAAAAGCAAAGGAAAGTCTTAAACTCATAAAGGAAATATGGAAAGGCCAATTAAATCTGGATGCAATTGCGGGTTTGCCGGAACAAAGCCAGGATGAATTCCTTTCAAGCCTTAAGGAAATAATCTCTTACAATCCGGACCACATTTCCATGTATACACTCACCATTGAAGAAGGAACTCCCCTGCATAAAAAAATTGAAGACAAAAAAGTTGAATTCAATTTTGACGAAGCCGACGAACAATGGCTTAAAGGAAGGGAACTCCTTGAATCCTCAGGATACCTGCAGTATGAGGTTTCCAATTTTTCTAAGCCAAAGAAAGAAAGCCGCCACAACCTGACCTACTGGATGCAGGAAGATTATGTTGGTGTTGGAGCCGGAGCTTCAGGAACCATTTACGGCAATGAAACCATAAGGTGGAGCAACACAAGGGACATTGAAAAACACACCGCTTTTTGGACAAATGAAAAGAACCATGATTTAAAAAATGCACCAAGGGAACTGGAAAGCATCAACCTTGAAACCAGAGAATTTGAATTCATAATGATGGGACTCAGAACCACAAGGGGGATAAATTCCGCCAGATACGAAAAACTTTTTTCTGACGTATCTCCATGGAACGGAAATCTTTCACTTCGTCTTGGTAAAAACAATGGAATATGGAACAAGTTCAGCATGGAAAAATTAACTTCTGAAAAAAAGGAATCCGATGGCTCCACTACCTTCTCCCTGAATTCACAAGGATTAATATTTCTTAATAAATTTCTAATCGAATTGCTGTAATTTTCATCCTCCCCGTTTATTATTTTAATGAGGATTACAAAACAAAGATATTCTCCTTCGTATTTGCTAAAAAGAAGCAATTACGTTATATTTATGTGGTTATGGAAGAAGCTGTAAAGATTATTGCAACAAACAGAAAAGCACGATTCAACTACACCGTGACAGACACCTTTGAATGTGGAATTGTACTTGAAGGAACTGAAGTAAAGTCCGTAAAGGGCGGAAACATTTCCTTTGTAGACAGTTTTGCCCTCATTGAAAATGGTGAAGTCTGGGTACAGAACCTGCACATCTCCGAGTATGCTTTTTCTTCAGTTTTCAATCACGACCCGGACAGAAAGAAGAAACTCCTTCTCCACAGGGAAGAAATCAAAAGGCTCCAGAGAAAGGTTGATGAAAAGGGATTTACTCTTGTTCCCCTAGACTTCTATCTTAAGCATGGACTTGTAAAGGTCAAGCTTGGACTCTGTAAGGGTAAAAAAGAATTCGACAAGCGCGCTGACATCAAGGACAGGGATATAAAGCGTGAAATTGCACGTGAATTCAGAAACCGGCAGGATGGCTAGAAAGCCCTGAGAGGATACATTTGATCAGAAGACTAATTGCTGCAGCAATTTATGTTCTCACATCTTGGGCATGGGTTTTTGCCGAAACTATAGATTTCTATGCTACGGTTTCAACATCTACCGACGCCGGAATGATTAAAATGAGCACGGACATTCTCTACACCCAGCTTCAGACCATGGACGGCTACACAGTAATCGATAGAAGAAACGAAAACTACAATCCGGCAAACAAATCCCAGAATATTTCCTTCTATACGGAAATTCAGGAAGAAAGTTCCGGCTCCTGGACTTGCACCCTCAATGCCTTCAAAGGCGAGGCTGCCTTCAGTTCAACAAAAGAATACGACTCCTACTATAAAATACTCATGGACGCAAAGGCTTCCCTGGAAAACTTCATGCTCAATCTTTCCGGAAACATTGTCATCCCTGGTCAGGAATCTTCCGAAACAGTTTCTAGAGAAAATGAGGATGGACCAGCAAGGCCAAATGTCAGAAAACACAATCCTATAATGGACACTATTGCGGGAACCTGGGAAGGGGAAGAACTTACAGACAAGATACTCATCCTTAGGGGCGGCAGAGGGTTCATAATTTTCAAAAACGGTGCAACAATGAACATTTCCGTTTCCGTAGAAGGATCGGACGTTACCATAAAGCAGAAAGGAAAACCCAACGCATCCTTCTATCCAAGTCTACCAAGACAGGATGCCCTTAAAAACGCAGCTTCCGCCAGTCCAATCGAGTGGAATTTCAAGCTTGAAGGAAAGACCCTTACCGGAATCAAAAAAACCCTTGTTTCAGATAAAAAATCTTCAACAGGGGTTTCGGAAGGAAATGTAAATGCAACCTGGACAAAAGTGCATTAGATTTTAACGGCACCCTGCCTAAGGATTTTAAAACCGTCTTCTTCAAGAAGAATCAGGGTTGAAGGCAAAGAACCTTTCTTATCCCCGTCATCGACAATAACATCGGCTTCTTCCTCAAATTCAGCCTTAATTTCGTCAAAAGTTTCAAGGACCGGACTACCGCTCCTATTTACGCTCGTACTATAAAGGGGAGCACCACATCTTTCAATGACAGTTCGGAGCCATTCATCTCCAGGGCATCTGAAAGCAACTGTCGGACACTTTTCTCCAAGGGGACTTCCATCCTTAACAGGAACTATCACTGTAAGGGGACCCGGCCAAAACTTGATGATGTTTTCTGGAATTTTTTTGTCAGTAAAAAGATAAACTTCCTCGGGTTTTGAAATTAGCTGAATCAAAGGCTTCTTTTCATCCCTACCCTTAATTTTCCTGATTTTATCATCAGTATTAAAAGCAAGATTTCCTGTCAGGTCAACAATGCCACTAAAACCATAAACAGTATCAGTTGGAACTACTGCAACTCCACCGGATTTTAGGATTTCTACTATACTATCAATGTTTTCGTCAGATTTGCTGAATGTCATAAACCTGTATACCACCTACACTCTTGATTCTTTTCCTGCGTGAAGGAAGACGAACATTGCCGTTCTGAACATCTAGAAGGAAAAGCACAAGATAAACCAGAACAACAACAAGGAACGAAATGAATTTACAGATCCATTCAGGGATATAGGAAACTTCGTGATGGCGTTCAACAGTTCCCGGATCAAAAATATGAACTTCACGGGCGGCAAGACCGCTGAGTTTAACCAGCTTTTCGCCTTCCGAAACATAGCCAAGTTTTTTTGCATAGGATGCAATTACATCAAGATCCTTTTCAAGGGCAATTTTTTCAAGGGAAAGTTCACCGTTTGTCTTTTCGATTTTTGCAGTGTGAGCACTCAAAGTCTGTTTCTGTTCCTGCATCTGGGAAGTAGCCCAAAGCCCATCCCTTCCGCCAGCAACTGAAATCAATGTATAAAACAAGGTGCCGACAAATACGGCCACCAACAACCTTAACTTTACCATGATGTGTATATTTTCGGCATTTACCACCCGTAATTTAATTGTTTTATTTCAATATCTGTAATAAAATAAATATGGTGATTTTCGTTGAATTTGCCGATAATGAAATCGGGGAAGTATTTTCCCAACCGCAACCACTTAGTTTTATTATTTTCAGGGGACATAAATGAGCGATTTTTCAGATAACAGCAGTGAACTTGACAAGTACGGCGTTTGGGTAAAGAAAACCACCACAGCCAACGAAGAAAAAGAAGTCCCACCAGTTGAAGAACCTGTCGTAGACGCTTCTTTCATTGCACAGTCGGCAGCTACAGATTTTGAAATCGAGCAGGACCTAGCTGATTCTGACATCCATTCCCTTGCAGAAACTTCTGTAATCGAAGAACCAGTAATTGACGATACTTCCGTAGAAGAACCTGGCGCTGAAGAAACAATTGCAGAAGAATTTCCCGAAGATAATTCTACAACAGAATCGGTACCAGAAGATTTTACCATAGAATCTGATCCAGATTCTTTCAACACAGAGGATTTTATGGAAGAAACAGCACCCGTTGCAGAACCACAGGGTACAGATGAAACTTCCGTATCAACCGACGAACTTTCCCTTGACGATTTTTCCATCGACTCGATTAACGAAGACAACGGCCCTATGACTTTTACCACTGACGAAGTGGAAGAAAAAGCTTCGGAACCGGAATCCCCTGCAACAGAAGAGGTTTCTTTTGAAGACGGTGAAATTAACCTCGATGCATTCATGAATGATGATACGTCAACTCCAGACGGAGAAGTAGACTTGAGTTCATTTATGGACGACACCTCTGCCCCAGGAGGGGACGGTGAAGTTGATTTAAGCGCATTTATGGGTGACAGTGGAAGCACGCCTGACTTCGGGAACGGAGACATTGACCTCGAAGCCTTTATGGGAAGCGAAGGTTTTGCATCCGACAAGCAGGAACAGGAAGAAATCGAAGATACTGATCCACTGGACATAGACCTTGACTTTGAAGAAAACGAAGACCTCGAACTTCAGGATGCTGAAGCCAACGGTGACATTTCAGGCATAGAACAGACACCATCATTCTCTTCCATGTCTGAAACTACAGAAATAGAAGATTTTGATGCACTTTTCGACGATATCGTAGACGAAACACCACAAAATCAGATGCCAACTGAAGCATCTAAGCCTGATCTGGAGATGACAGGAAACACAGAAGAAATCGACCTTTCAGACTTTGGATTTGACGACGATTCCGACAACCAGAACCCTATCCCTGGCGACGGCTCATCGGAACCAAAGAGAAAAGGACCTGTCGACTACGAGATGAATGTTGACGACGAAGATTCGCCTTCAGATACAGTTGTTGCACAAGAAAACAAGGTTGAAGAACAGGAAGAAAACGACAATTCAGACGACATCGAAGTAGACATCTCACAGGACAACGAAACTTCAGTTCAGAAAGAACAGGAAACAGACCTTTCTTCTCCAGACGACAGCTTTGACATTGATTCAATCTTTGACAACATCGAAGATGAAAGCGGAGAAATAGTTTCTTTTGGAGGCAACGACACACCGGCAGCACCCGTGGAAACAACAGTAGAAAAGCCGTCTGCCCCATTTGAAGAGGTTACAGATAGCAAGCCTATGTTTCAGGAATCACAGGAACCTGATTTTGGAGAGACTTCTGAAAAACCAGCAATAGAAGAACCATTTGTTATTGAAGAACCCGTTGTAGAAGAAACTTCTGTAGAAGAATCTGTTGAAAACTTTGAAGCGGAAGAAACTGCAACTGACGAAAAAGAAATTGACATTCCTGTATTTGACGATCCAACATTAGAAAACGCTTTTACTGAAACAACAGAAATTACTCAGGATGAACAAGTTTTTGGAGAGCCTGTAGTTGAGGAACCTGTCATCGAAGAAACTTCTGTGGAAGAACAAACACTTGATTCAACGGTTTCTGCAGAAACTCCGGAAGAAGCTTCCATTGACCTTGTAGATTTCATGGGAGAAGAAGGCTTTACAGACGGAGGTCCTGGTGTTCAGGGATACGATACAGTTGCCTCAGAAAGCACACAGGAAACAGAAGAAACTGAAGCAGCAGATACTGCTGATTTTAAAACAGAAGAACAGTCATTCAAAGAATCTGCAATCAGCGATTCAGTTTCAGAAGAACCAAACTTTAACTCTATTTCTGATTTTGAAATTGAGGAACCAATGACAGAGGCTGCAGAAGAAACACCTGTGGAAACTTCTGAAGAAATGGTTTATAATGAAAAAGAAGTGACAGAGGATTCTGACATTTCACTGGATGACTTCATGGGTGAAGAAGGATTTACCGATGGTGGACCTGGAGTACTGGGCTACGATTCGATTGCTTCTAGTACACCACAGGAAACAGAAGAAGAACCAGAGCAGGAAGAAACAGATAATGTTTCTTCAGACTTTGAAGAATCTGAAAATTCTGATAAAATGGAAGAACCAGCCTTAACTGAATCGGATGAAAGTGAATCTATGAGTGAAATTACAGAAGCAAACGAAATCAACAATGAACCTGACTACTCTAACATCAGTGCATTTGCAGACAAAAAGCCTGAATTTGACATGACAGGCGTGACCCTCACTCTCGATGACTTTGAAAACATCAAGGAATATCCTGAAACTTCTACAGAACCTTCAGTTATTGAAGAACCTGTAATAGAAGAAACTTCGATTGAAGAATCAGAAGCCATTCAGGATCAGGTTGATACTTACAGTGTATTCATAAAAACAGAGTCTTCTTCAGGAAAGGCAGAAGTTGTCGGAACCGTATCGGAAGACAATGACATACAAAGAGACGAGACAGTTGCAGATGACGCAACAGTTTCAGCGGAGGAAACAATGGACTCATTTGACAGTTCTTCAGTGCTTTCAAAAATTTCAGAAGAGCTCGCTTCTCTCAGAACAGAAATCAAGGATTTGAAATCTGAGTTTGAAGAGATCAAAAAGAATGGAATTCAGTCTGAAGACAGCCTTTACGAAGAAACCGATTCAGTTGCTGATGAAATGCCAGGATCTGTTGAAATGCCGTCTCCAGATGAAGACACCGGATTCTTCAATGAAACTGATGAAGATGATACAATCGCACTCAGCGGCGATGAATTGAGCAACATCCTCAGCACAGCAGAATTCACATCAAAGCCAGAAGAAAGTCTTGACGAAGGGCTCAAGATGGACTTTGAGAACGAAGAACTTGAAGAACCAGTATTCAACGATACAGAAATTGGCCTTTCAGAATCAGAAGAAGACGAAGAAATTTCAGTTCCAACTGTAGACGATGTTCTCGTGGAATCTTCTTCTACAGATTTTATGGACAACACAATTTCAACTGCAGACGAAGGAAATGAAGAACTTTCAGAAATCTCTGATGAAGACATTCCTTCACCTACCCTTGAATCCCTTGATCTTCCTCCTTACGAACAGGAAGAAGAACTTACAGATGCCAACATAGACTACCTTAAGGATGACAGTGCAGAACTTTCGGAAGAAGATGAAACCCTTGAAACAGGAATTAGCGAACATCCAGTTGATACTGTATTCAACAGCTGGGATGCCGCTACCGAACCAGAAGAACCTGTTATTGAAGCTCCAGTTATTGAAGAACCTGTAATTGAAGAACCTGTAATTGAAGAACCAATTATTGAAGAAACTTCTGTAAGCGACATGGAAATCTCTGCACCAGATGTTTCAGATTCAAACGAAATCCCTGCAAGCATGAAGGAAGAAATCAAGTCTGTTCTTTCATACATGGATCAGCTTCTTGAAAACCTTCCAGAAGACAAGATTGCAGAATTTGCACAGTCTGAACAGTTTGAAACTTACAAGAAACTTTTTGCAGAACTCGGATTGTCTTGAGCATAAGTTGAATTTAACAATACAGGGAAAGCCATGTTTCTAAAAGGAAATGTGGCTTTTATTTTATGGAGCCGAAATGGACATTATTTTCAAAGATACACCAAACGGAGAACAGGCCTGTTCATGCAATAATGTCCGGCTCCATTCTTTTTACAACCCCTCAAAAGAGGCTGAAAGGTTTGCTGAAACTGCAGAATGTCAGTTTATTCCTTCCTTCATTCTTGTTACGGAACCTGCCTTGTCTTACTGCGTTCCATTCCTAAAAAAAAGATTTCCAAACGCAAAACTTTTTTGCATCAGGTTTACGAAAGGCTTTGAACAATCCAATTCAAAATGGAACAAAGTCTTTTATGCAGAATCAAATGACGGAACACCAAACAAAAATCTTTCAGAAGAAATATTTTCAACCATGGGAGAAGAAGGGATTGCATCCTGTCTTTTCCTTTCCTGGAAAGCATCCGACCAGGCCTTTCCTGAAACTTCAAACTATGCCTGGGACCAGATAAAAAAGGCTGTACTCAAAAGCCGTTCCGTCCTTGGAACCAGGAATTATTTTGCCACAAGATGGACAAAAAATGCCCTCCGCTTTTCTCTTTTCACGAAGAAAACCGCAACCATAAACAAGGGAACCAGCGACATATTGATTTGTGCAAGCGGTCCAAGTTTATATTCTTCCATTAGTTTTATAAAAAAATACAGGAAAAGATTTTTCCTTGTTGCCGTATCTTCCGCATTGACCCCGCTGATTCATAACGGAATTGTTCCGGACCTCTGCATTTCAACAGATGGGGGATATTATGCAAAAAAACACATTTCCTTTGCCTTAAACAGAAGCAACATTCCCCTTGCCTTACCTGGAGAAGGAAGTTCCTATGCCTCAATAATTGACAGCACTACAATAGTACCTCTTTACTATGGAGACGGTACATCAGAAGATATTTTGATGGAATTAGGATTCAAAGGACTTAAGGCAATACGAAACGGTAGCGTATCTGGGACTGCCATTTACCTTGCAATGAATCTAACGACCGGAAACATATACTACTGTGGCCTTGACCTTGCATTCTCAAAGGGATTCGTACACACACAGCCAAACGAACTGGAAAAAAACGATGCTAGGTTTGACTGCAGGTTAAGAACAACAGAGACAAGAATTTCTTCTGCCGTACTTAACAAGGGCTCCATAGACATTTACAGATCCTGGTTCAGTTCAACAGATTTTCATGGCAGGGTTTTTAGGCTTAGCAACAAGTTCAGTTACGAATATGACCTTGGGGAAATTCCTGACATTGACTGGAATGATTTTGAAACTAAAACAAAAGATTTCGAAAGCAAGATAAAACCAGAGATTATTGAAACTGAAGCTGTAAATATAAAAACTGACAAAATAAAAAAACTAAAGGAAATATGCCAGAAAAACTCCATGAACAGGGAATGGATACACAATGCTGTTCCGTCGGAAGCAGTTGTAATGGAAAGAAGTCAGGGGACGGCATCCTACGATGAAGCAAAAAACATTGTGGAAGAAGGAATGAAAAAATTTCTGCAGGACATTACAAGGGCTATTGAAAAATGATTTATTCTGGAACCATAGAAGCAAAAACAGGGCATCTTATTCCAACATACAAAAGTGGAAAACCTGCCCATTCAAAATACAACCCTACGGGAGAAAGGCTTTCAATTGCCGAAGATTTTTTTGGATGCATCATTGTCTTTGGAATTGCAGGGGGCTTCCACATAAAGAACCTTCTTGCCAATGAAAATATCTTTAAAGTAATCGCCGTAGAATCTGATAATGAAAGCCTTGATTTCTGCCTTTCTCTTGAGACTGTAAAGGAACTTTCGAAAAATGAAAGGGTTGCATTATGTACCATGGAAAATTTCTGCCAATGCACAAAAGAAAATTACATTCCTTCTCTACATAAAAAACTTTCAACTTTATTTCTCCGTTCATGGCATGATGAACTGCCTGATGCAGATGCAAGGGTTAATGAACTTCTAAATAAATGCCTTGATTCAATTTCTGCAGATATTTCTGTCCAGGCTCATTTTGGAAAGCACTGGCATATAAACATTCTTTCAAACCTTAAACACATGAGCCAATCCGGTTTCATCAATACCCCTGTAAAAATTCCTGAAGGGAAAACAAAGGCCGCAATCATAGCAGCGGGACCTACACTGGACAATTCAATTGAACAATTAAAATGGGAGAAAGAATGCACCTACATCGTATCTACAGACACTGCCTACGGTACATTGCTGAATTACCATATCGTCCCTGATGCTGTAGTTTCTGTAGATGCTCAGCAGGTTTCATCGGAACACTTTCTTGGTATTACAAAATGCCGGACTGTTTTTATTTTTGACATTTCTTCCAATCCAGAAACGGTTCGTACGGTATCTGAAAAGGGAAACAAAATCTTCTTTATAAGAAGCAACCATCCTCTTGCAAATCTTATAGCAGACAAGGCTGCTATTCCTTACACAGAAAGCGGTTCAGGCACAGTAACTATTGCAGCTGCCGATTGGGCAAGACAGCAAAAATTCAGGCAAATTGAATTCTTTGGGGCAGACTTTGCCTACTCAGACGGCAAACCTTACTGTCGAGGAACATATCTTGAAAAAAAATTCTACAGTTCATCCAGCAGAATCTCTTCATCAGAAGAAAAATATTCAACACTGATGTTCCGGACAGACCTTGAGAAAACAGAAAAGGGACTTTTAGGGAAACTTGGAAAATCAGCATTTACAAACAAAATTCTTGCCTCCTACGGGTCAACGCTCCTTCAATGGGCCTCGAAGCACAATCTAAAACAAAATGGAAGTGTATTTACGGCCATCTCTTCTCCCATAAATTCAAATACGCCAACACCGTCGGCATTTGATTTCAAAGCATTTATTTCATCTTATATTGAAAAGGTTCAGTCCCTTGCCGACAGAATGGACGAAATTTCCCTTTCACATACCGTAAAGGAGATTTTGGGTTCAAGGGAACTCATCTCCCTGCTTCCGCTTTTTGCAGCATCTGGAAAAGAAACAATAACAGAAGATATTAGTCTTGCATTACAATTATTGCTATACTATAATTTATAATATGAAAACAAAAAAAAATACTGCGTTTACTGTCGCAATTATTTCAGTATACATACTAACAGTAGTGCTCTACATTGCTTCACTCTTTGTTGAATATAGACAGGGAGAGGAAAAAGCTTCCGAAAGATTCAATGACATAACAAGGGATGTAAGTAGAATCAGCCTGGCAAACCTTCCTAGAACTCAGAAGTTTTATGACGAAATCCTTGTAAGTCTAGGAAATGTTTCGGACATTGCCGGCATTCAGCTTACATACGGAAACGAGCTCATTCTTTCATACCCTAAAGACATGAAGGACTTGAACAACATCAAGGGATATCTGGTTGCTTCAAGAACAACAAAGGTTTTTGCATCTAATGGAATTCCTGTAAACATTCACGCTTCAATCTATAAACTTAAGCCATCATCAATTTTCTACAAGGGAAGAATTGCTTTCATTGTAATTCTTGCAGCCACAATTGTTACTGGTGTCTACCTTATAGTATATGTCAGGAACGGATCATTCCCAACAGAAGCTGAAAATGATGACCTTGACGAAGACGAAATAGAATATCCTGATGTTTCAACCTACGACCTTACTGCAGAAGAAACAAGCGAAATAAACAGCCAGCTTTCTTCTCTCAGTGAATCCGACATGGAAGAAAACCAGGAAGAAAATTCGTCATCTGAAGATTCATCAGTATCCATTGATGACATTAAAACTGAACTCGAAACTACTGAAACAAATAAAGAAGAGGAGGAAGAAGAAGATGTTCTTGCTTTCCTTAACGAGGAAAAAAAGGAAGAACCAGAAGAAACAGATAATGCATCTACAGGAAATAACGAAAGCAAAACAGTAGAAGATGAACCCAAGGGACTATTCTGTCCTGACACAGGATTTGGCTGGGAAGAATACATGCTCACTCGACTTGACAGCGAACTTCTGCGTTCTGCTTCAAGCGATCAGGATCTTTCCCTCTTCTCCATCAGGATTCCTGACATTGACTGGACATCTGAAGTTGGAAAAACAATCAGTAAGATTATCCTTGAAAAATTCAAGTTCAATGATCTTGTATTCAATTATGGCAGCGACGGACTTAGCGGAATCGTACAGAACCAGAACACAGACCAGGCTTTGGTTACTGCAGAAGCCCTTCATGGAACACTTGCAAAGGTTCTTGCCGAAGCAAATTCCGGACTGTCAATTTTCATAGGTATCTCAAGTCGCTCACTCAGACTTATTTCAGGTGCAAGACTTGCCAACGAAAGCATCGAAGCACTTAACCGTGCAATGGCGGATCCAGATTCTCCAATCATTGCTTTTAGGGTAAATCCAGAACGTTATAAAGATTTCCTTGCATCAGAATCCTTTCAGGAGGAAGACAGGCCTGTAGAAAAGTCTGAGGATGAAAAATTCCTTGAATCTATTCCCGAGCCACCTGCAGAAAAGGAAGAATCTGAGAATTTGAATGATTCGGAAGATATTGAGATTGACGAAGAACTTAAGATTTAATCTTCTTTAATCTCTTCATCAAGACCAAACAGGTCTTCTTCGGGTGTTGCTTCACCTTCAGGAGAACTGTTTGGCTCCCCTTCTTTTTTTGTATCTGCAACATCTTCAACAAGTTCAGAGATCTTCTTTTTCAAAGAGTCAATATGCTCTTCATCAGGAAATTTAGTTTCAAGAAGATTTAGTTTTTCTTTTGCTTCAAGATATTTCTCATCAGTTATAAGTACATTTATATAATTTACAAGAGGTTCAGAATCATCTGGTCTTTCGGTACAGATCACCTCATACATCCGGGAAGCTTTTTTAAGGTTTCCACACATAGCTTCTATATAAGCAAGAGACATTTTCAACGTGGCATTATCAGGATCTCTTTTAAGTAGCCTAACGAATGCCTTTCTTGCATCCATCCACTTCCTATTGTAAACCTGACACAAAGCTATCTGGTAGTAGGCTGAATCATGAAGTTCCTTGTTTTTAAGGGCAAGAGTATAATATTCAATGGCCTTGGTGTAATTGCATTGACCTTTATAGACTTCAGCAATCGCAAAATACTCTTCGCTGATATTCCTCTCAACAACCTTGCTTTCACCGGGAACAATAATTTCAAATGTTCCGCAGGAAATTAAGGCAGACGAAATAAGGCCAATTGCAATGGAAAAAGGAATCTTCATAAAGTGCTATTTATTTCTCACTGATTCTTCAATAACTTCATCACCTACAACCTTGTAATGTTTGCCGGTAATAGGATCACGCATAAAAAGATCCTTAATCTGTTTGTCTGTTACTTCAACTCCAGAGAGGAAAAGTGTTTCAGCATCAGTCTGTTCAACACTTCCTCCCATCATCGAGAATGAAAGAGAAAGAAGCCCACGCAAAGCAGAAGCAGCCTTTTTATTTGTAAGGTGAATGTAGAATGAAAGATTGTATGTTCCGGAATAATGTCCCGGTCTTTTTGGATCAGGCTTGTAGGACAGGCTTCCATATATCTTGTCGGTACCGATGGAAATGCTCTGACCGATAAGGTTTCTAAGATACTGCCCGGGTCTTGTTATGTAGAAAAGAATGTCATTAGATTCCCTGTTGATCCATTTGTTGTATTCAGTGTCTGCAATAGGTTCAACTCTTGCAAACTTTTCAAGCATAGGATCAAGGGTTCTTGAAAAGCAAACGATTTTTGTTGACGGGAACGCAATTTCAAAACCGCTCTGGGCATTATAATATTTTGCCAATGAGACTTCATCAAACTGAACGATTTGCTTCTTGAAACCATTCTTTTGTGTCATTAGAGAGCTGACGGCAATTTTTGGAACGGATGTCCAAGATGCAGTTTCAAGATGAGATCTGTCTTTTACAGTTCCAAGTCCTGAATATAAAGTTTCCGTGCGATCACAAATTTTTGCAGCGTTCTCTGCTGTCATTCCATATATCATGGAAGTAACAATATTTGTTACTAGTTCTTTGTGTTCTTTTACAGGAACACTCATGTAAATGCTCAAATCGTCAGAGAGCATTGCAAGAGGATGCATGTAAGATTCGGGAATTTCCGGTTCTTCAACCTTGGTAGACTTACAGCCAACCATAAAGGCAAGTACGAAAACCGAAATACAAGTCAAAACCTTAATTCTTTTCATGACACCCTCCTGTATATTAAAGGTCAATTAAGCCTTAACTACGCTCATTGTCCACTTTGCATCTTCACAGTCTATTTCTGTACCCTTAAGGCCGTCAACCCACTGTGCGCTTGCTGAAAGTGTTTCACCTGCAATGAAGTCCCTGAACATTTCAAAGGCAGCCTTGAGAGAAGCATCACCGCCAACAGAAAGATTGATTCTGTCTGTGATTTCGAATCCGCTTTCCTTTCTGAGGTTCTGAATTCCGCGAACCAAGTCACGGGCATAACCTTCTTTCTTAAGTTCATCAGTAATCTTTGTATCAAGACCAACTGTAAGGGTTCCTTCGTTGATTACCTTAAGGTCTTCCTTTTCCTTGCGTTCAACAATGAGGTTTTCTTCTGTAAGTTCTACATCAGCACCTGCAATATTGATTACAAGCTTAGAACCGTTGAGCATTGAAGCAATCTGTTCGCCTGTAAGCTTTGTTATTTCTGCTGCGGCAAGCTTCATGTTTCCGCCAAGAAGTTTTCCAAGAATGCGGAAGTTTGCCTTTGCGCTGTATTCAACAAGTTCATCTTCCTTCTCGTGGAAGATTACTTCCTTAACATTGAGTTCTTCTGCAATTGTATCGCGCATGCTGTCAAGAACCTTCCTTTCTTCTGCATTGCGTGTAACGAGTGCTACGCTTGCAAGTGGCTGGCGGTTCTTAAGGTTAAATGTGTTGCGGAGTGAACGACCCATTGAAACAGCCTTCTGTACTGAAGCCATCTGGAATTCCAGTGTTTCGTCACGGAACTTTTCGTTGTAAACAGGATAGTCAGAAAGGTGAACGGAATCCTTGTCTTCAGAAGTCTTAAGATTCTGCCAGATTTCTTCCGTAATGAATGGAACGAATGGAGCTGCAACAAGAGCAAATGTCTTGAGGGCACTGTAAAGCGCTCCGTATGCTTCCATCTTGTCGTTGTCGCTTCCAGACTTCCAGAAACGGCGGCGGTTGCGGCGGATGTACCAGTTATTGATTGAGTCAATGAAAGAAAGCATTGGGTCAATTGCAGCACTCAAGTCATAGTCATCAAGGGCTGCAGTAACATCCTTTACCATCTTCTGTGCCACTGAAAGAATCCAGCGGTCAAGAGGATTGTCCGGAAGCTTGCTGTCAAATTCATGGCCTGTACAAGTAACGCCGTCAATATTTGCGTACTGAACGAAGAACGAATATGAGTTCCACAACGGAAGGATGATTGACTTGATAACTTCACGAACACCGTCATCGCTGTACTTAAGGTCATCGGCCTTTACGACTGCAGAATGCATGAGGAACAGGCGGAGAGCGTCGGCACCGAACATATTGATTGCTTCAACCGGGTCTGTATAGTTCTTGAGGGACTTGGACATCTTGCGTCCGTCAGAGGCCAGAACAAGACCGTTTACGATACAGTTCTGGAATGCAGGCTTGTCAAAGAGATGGCTTGCAAGAATAGTAAGTGTATAGAACCATCCGCGTGTCTGATCGAGACCTTCGGAAATGAAGTTTGCAGGGAAATGGCTTTCAAAGAATTCCTTGTTTTCAAACGGATAGTGCTGCTGTCCGTAAGGCATTGAACCTGATTCAAACCAGCAGTCGAAAACTTCAGGAATGCGCTTCATTGTGCCCTTGTTACATTTTGGACACTTGAAAGTGATCTTGTCTACGAACTGCTTGTGAAGGTCTTCCGGATATGTTCCAGAAAGATCCTTGAGTTCCTGACGGCTTCCAACGCAGAGGCGGTGGTTACATTCAGGATCATCACACTTCCAGATTGGAATTGGATTACCCCAATAGCGGTTGCGGCTTACTGCCCAGTCACGGCTACCTGCAAGCCACTTACCGAAGCGGCCTTCCTTGATGTGTCCCGGCTGCCACTTGATCTGGCTGTTAGCCTTAAGAAGTGAATCGTGATGGTCAGCTACCTTTACGAACCATGAACCGATTCCGCGATAAATGAGAGGAGAACCACATCTCCAGCAGTGCGGGTACTGGTGGTTTACAGTTTCACGCTTAACAAGCTTGCCTTCCTTCTTGAGGCGGTCCATGATGTCTTTGTCTGCGTCCTTAACGAAGATTCCCTGATAGTCAGTAACTTCCTTTGTAAACTTACATTCTGCGTCCAATGGCTGGACATTTGGAACGCCACTGCCTGCGAACACCTTGTTGTCTTCTTCACCGAAGGCAGGTGCAATATGAACGATACCTGTACCGTCTTCTGTAGAAACATAGTCGGCGTTGAACATGCGGAAAGCACCTGCAGAACAAGGCTGACCTGACTTTTCTGTACACACCTTTGGATCTGCAAGCTCTGCGAAGTAAGGGAACAATGGTTCGTAAGTTGCACCTACGAATTCACTACCCTTGTGTGTCCAAATAATTTCATAGTCAGTTTCATTCTTGAAATATGCCGGAACACGGGCCTTTGCAAAGATATAATTTGTTCCGTCCGACTTGTCCTTAAGCTTAACATATTCAACGTCTGGCCCCATACAAAGACCCAGGTTAGATGGCAATGTCCATGGTGTTGTTGTCCACGCAATGAAATATGTGTTTTCAAGATCACTGTCACCGATGGCAGCCGGCAAAGATTTTACAGCAAACCTGATTGTAACGGCAGGATCCTGCTTGTCCTTGTACCCCTGTGCAAGTTCGTGAGAAGAAAGAACTGTCGAGCAGCGTGGACAATACGGGAGAATGTACTGACCTTCATAGATGAGACCTTTGTCCCAAAGTGACTTTGCAACCCACCAAATGGATTCCATGAAGTCTGGATTCATTGTCTTGTAGTCGCGGTCAAAGTCAACCCAACGGCCCATACGGGTAATTGTCTTGCGCCATTCAGCTGTGTATTTCAAAACTGAATCGCGGCACTTTTCGTTAAACTTATCAATGCCGAATTCTTCGATTTCGTGCTTTGAATTGATTCCAAGTTCCTTTTCAATAAGATTTTCTACTGGAAGGCCGTGGCAGTCCCATCCGAAACGGCGGTCAACCTTTTTGCCTTTCATTGTCTGGTAGCGAGGAATAATATCTTTGATTGTTGATGGAATAAAGTGTCCGAAGTGTGGAAGACCAGTTGCAAATGGTGGGCCGTCAAAGAATACATATTCTTCACAGCCTTCTCTCTGGTCCAATGATTTCTTGAATGTGTCGTTCTGTTCCCAGAACTTTAAAACTTCTTCTTCCTGCTTTGGAAAATCTGCTTTTGGATCAACACTCTTGTACATAAAATCCTCTGAATATATTAAAAAAGTTGACCTATTCTAACACAATCTAGGTTTTTAGTATATAGAAGAATATAAATAAACAGATTATAAATGTACACAAAGGTGTAAAATATAATAAACAGTTAAATGGAAAACTACAATTTATATTTGTCTTTATCAGAAATAGCCCAAACATCATTTTACATTATTGAAGATATTAATAGAATAATTATACTGGTGAGGATAAATCATATGGGAGGATGTTCTTCCCTTTTAAATATGACATGGTTACCAGACCGCCTCACCTTAAATTGCTTTTTATTTCATTTCCACATAAAATATACATCATGACTATAATTGCAGAAATTGGAACAGCACATTCAGGTGACCTTTCAAAAGCTTTTGAACTTATTGATGCTTCCAAAGAAGCCGGAGCTGACTGTGTAAAATTCCAGTGGGTTTATGCAGATGAAATTCTTCATCCCGACACAGGCTTTGTAGATTTGCCAAACGGAAGAACAAGACTTTACGATAATTTCAAGGCATTGGAATGCAACCAGGAATTCTATGCACAGTGCATGGAGTACGCCCGAAAGAAAAACATTCTTTTTGCCTGCTCCCCTTTTGGCCTCAAATCCCTCAAAGAACTTGCTGAACTTAAACCGGACGCAATTAAAATCGCAAGTCCGGAAGTAAACCACTATCCAATGCTAAAGGACTGCTCCAGGTTCTACGCGAAGATTCCACTCATACTTTCCAGCGGCGTTTCAAAACTCGGTGACATTGAAAAAGCAATGGAATTGATTGATGCATCGGAAAATAAAAGGGCAGAAGATATGAAGATGCCGGCCCTAACTCTCCTTCACTGCCTTACCTTTTATCCTGCTCCGGAAGACGAATACAACGTTCGATGCGTAAAGACATTGGGGCAGGTTCTTGGAATTCCAACGGGAATTAGCGACCACAGCATGGATCCTGTTCTTGTTCCTGTTCTTTCAGTTGCCATGGGCGGAGCAATGATAGAAAAGCACATTACCTTAAGCCGCAAGGACAGCGGTCTTGATGACCCCGTTGCCCTGGAGCCTGAAATGTTCAAGCTTATGGTACACAGCGTACATCAGGCAGAAGCAGTTTTGCGGCACAGCGGTGAAAATGAAATTTACCGTCAGCTTGCCTATGAATACCCGATGGAAAAAATAAATTCAATTCTTGGTACTGGAATAAAGAAACTTGCCCCTGCAGAATCAGCCAATTACGGAAGAACAAACAGAAGCCTTCACTACATGCGTTCGATGAAGAAAGGCGAAAAAATAGGAAACGGCGATGTTTCAGTACTCAGAACTGAAAAAATCCTGACGCCAGGAATCAGTCCTGAATTTAAGGAACTTATTACAGGTGCAGTTTTGACAAAGGATGTTGAAAACGGTGCCGGCGTCAAGCTGGAAGATTTTATAAAAAAAATATAGGCCCGTACACACCTAACTATATAACAAGGTTCCTTCGATGATGTTCGGGGGACATATTAACTAAGAAAACATCATTGTAGGCAATATGAGTAAATATGAAGCATGCTCTTTTAGATTACGAAATCTTTCTATAAATGCAGTCACGTACCACTAAAATAAATTGTTTATTGTTAGTTTCCTGAATCAGTACCAAACCAATTCATTATCATGTCTGCCCAGCCGTCAGATTGCTTACTAAAAGCAAGGTCTGATTTATACCAACTTTTAATTTTTGAACCATTTACCCCTGCCCCACACAAAGTAAGACCGTGTGAACTATCAGTATTTCCGTAAGCATTGTTTTGGTTTATATCTACTTTATCGTTAAGCCTTCTCCATGAAAACACTATCATTTCATTAAGTGCTGGTAACAAATCAACATTAATCTTACTTTTTATATGTTGCTCCGAAGTTTTATCGCAAATTTTAATAGCAAAATCTCCAGCATCAAAAAGATAATTATAAGAACCAACATAATAACATCCAGCTTCAGTTGAAGGCCTCAAATAAGCGGCATAAGAATTTGCATTGTCTTTTATCATACCAGCCAATCCGTTAATGTGGTTACCACAGGAATCCACCTTAGACAAATCAAGCATTGTAATCGTCGGATAAAAGGGAATGCCATTCATTGATGAAAGTTTATGATAGCTATAAAAAAAATTATTGCAGATGCCAATACCTAAATCTTTTGCAGTTGTTATATTATTTTTTTTATTATTGAGCAACTCAAGCAATAAACTATAGTTATGACCGGTCCCAGGTGTACTATTAGGAGAAACGATGCTATAATTTGAAATGTCCTTCAATTCGAAAGCATCTTCAAAACTAGCTCCAAGACATATATCAAGAACCATCAGATCAAGCTTATTTGATAAACCATAACCTGCATCCTTAAAGGCGTGTGCAAATTCCTCGCTGGACATGAACTTACCATTGGCATTGGTATCATCAGGACAGATAATTCTTGTTGACCTGCTGGCATTAAGATAAGTTGAAGCACCTCCAGGTCCACCTCCATGAGAACCAAGAACAAAGACAACGCAATCTGCTTCATAATGATTATTGACCCAATTAAGGAAATTCGTAAGAGTCCTGCAGTCAGTCATATTTGCTTCATAACCGGATTTCTCTAGGAACGAAACATCTGTAATATCAAATGTATTTTTACCAAGAACTGTAGAATCATTATCAGGTCCAATATCATAGATGTGTGTTGCAGAATGATTATTTATTCCCATTGCCCCGTCAAAGAGTACCACATAGTTTACAGAAGCACAGTTTGTTTTAGAGCTTCCATCATCATTTCTGATTGTAAACATACCACTTTCAATTTCATTTAAATCAGTAAACAATGGAAACCCATATAAAGCATAATCCAAACTGTTATCAGCCGCCATATAATGAATGAAAAGCCAATCCGAAGTTTTTTTTCCGTCCTTAAAATATTTTGACTCAGTTACCTTTGTTCCCCCGTTTTCAAAATTCCCATAAGGCTTCGTAATGTATTCCACACCTTCAATACATCCACTCAAGAGAAAACTTAAAAATATAACAGGAATAAAAAAAAATCTTTTCACTACGCTTTCCTATGCCAAATCGGCAATGAGTTTCAACCCCTTTACGGTAAGATCCTTGTCAACAATGGTAAAGCAATCCGTCAATGGTTTGAGAACGCTGTTAAGTCCACCGGTTGCTACTACCTTTATATCTTCAACATTATCACCGCTGAGTTCTGAAAGATTCTGCTTGCACTGGGCAACAAGGCTTTCAACAAGTCCTTTGTATCCAAGGACGATTCCGCTCTGAATTGCTTCCTTTGTTGTATTTCCGATAACCTTTCTTGGAGCTTCAAGTGGAACAAAAGGAAGCTGAGCCGTATTCATGGCAAGAGCTTTTACTGCAGTGCCAAGTCCCGGGGAAATTGTACCGCCGTGAATGACACCCTTTGAATCTGTACATGTAAGGGTCAAGGCAGTTCCAAAGTCTACGACAATATTTGCACCGTGGAAAAGATTCCAGGCACTTACAGCATTGCAAAGAAGGTCTGTTCCCAATTCCCTGGAACTGTGGCCAGTAAGGTGAACGGGAAGAATAGAACCTTCAGAGGCAAGGTTTGACTTTACGATGAATGGATGCTTTTTAACGATGCGCTGACATACAATAACAAAAGGACCAATCAATGCAGGCACAACAGAACTGATGATACCCTTGCTAAAGCAATTTGTATCAAGGCCTGCATCACGGCAAAGGGTAAGGATGGTAGAAGTATATTCATCACCGGTCCTCTTTGTATCAGAACTGATCCTCCACTGCTGGATGATTTTGTTTCCGTCAAAAACTGCAATTACTACGTTTGTATTTCCAATGTCTACAGCAAACAGCATTTTGCCCGAATCCTCCAAAGGAATTATACATATATTTGAAATAATTTACATCAGGTTTCAAGAAAATTATGAATTATGAATTATGAATTATGAATTATGAATTATGAATACTCCCCCCTATTACTTTTTTTTTGCTTTTCTTATAAACTAAAAAAACTTGCAAAACAAACAAAACAACGAGGATATAAAAATGGATTTGATTCAGCCAAAAATCTTAAAGGGATTCAGAGACTTTTTGCCACAGGACGAAATCTTACGTTCTGATTTGATTGAAAAACTTACACATACATATCGTTCATACGGATTTGTTCCTATTGATACACCAGTTCTTGAATATACAGAAATTCTTCTCCGCAAAAGCAACGGCGAAACAGAAAAGCAGATGTTCCGTTTTGAAGACAACGGCGGCCGAGATGTAGCAATGCGATTTGACCTTACGGTTCCATTTGCACGCTATACTGCACAGCACAAGGAAGAACTATACTTCCCTTTCAAGCGCTACCACATTTCAAAAGTTTGGCGTGGAGAAAAACCGCAGGCAGGCCGTTACCGTGAATTCATCCAGTGCGATTTTGATACAGTCGGAACAGACAGTGCTACAGCAGACTTTGAAGTTCTTGCATTGATGAAGGCTGCCCTTGCTTCCATCGGTGTTGAAAATATTACGATCCACGTCAACCACCGCGGCATATTCAACCGCTTCCTTGAAAAAATCGGAGCAAAGGATAAGTCTGACGACATTCTCCGCATTGTTGACAAGCTTGCAAAGGTTGGCGAAGAAGAAGTAAAGAAGGAACTTACAGAAGTTACAGGCAACGCAGAAAGTGCAGATAAAATCCTTGGCTACATCAAGCCTTGCGGATCTTTTGAAGAGACCCTTGCAAACATTGAAAACCTTGCAGGTGGAGAAGATATTGATTCAAAGCGCATGAAGGACATCTACGAAATGATGAAGACTGCAGGCATCGACGGAACCTACACCCTTGACCCAAGCATTACCCGAGGACTTGACTACTACACAGGCGTTGTTTACGAAACATTCCTCAATGACCTTCCATCAATCGGGTCCGTTTGTTCAGGCGGTAGATACGACAACCTTGCTGGCCTTTACATGAAGGACAAGCTTCCGGGAGTTGGTGCTTCAATCGGATTGGACCGCCTTATTGCAGGCCTTACTGAACTTGGAATTACAGAAGCAAAGGGAAGTTACCTTGATGCAGAAATCTTCAACGGCGATGAAGAACTTGCCGCCCACTATCAGGGAGTTGCAAGTGCATTGCGTTCAAAGGGAGTTGCAGTTGAAGTATTCCCTGATTGCGTAAAGATGAACAAGCAGTACACTGTTACAGAAAAGAAAGGCATGCCATGGGGTATCCTCATCAGCAAGGAACAGGCCGCAGCAAACAAACTTACACTTAAAAACCTTAAGACACGCCAGCAGTTTGCAGACATTTCTGTAGAAGATGCAGCTGCAAAAATAAAAAATCCACTCTAATTAAAATTGGTGCAAAACATGTATTTTTGGCTGCATGGCTGAAAACACAGTGATGCAGGCAGAAACTACACTTGCTGTAGTTTCTGCCGATAAAATCACTAGCAAGACTTAAATTTCTAAAAAAACCTGTCCTTCGGGACAAACCGTTTCATCAGATTTGGCAAGAATAATAATTTAATAATTGAAATATGACGCACAGGAAAAATTCTTCAGTCTTTTTTCAGAAGATTTTCGGAAGCGGTCTGAGCTTTTAATTTTGTATCGTATATGTCAACAAGACTGGATGCAAGGCACCCTTCTTCAAACCTATACCAGGTTTCAAATTCATCAACTGTCTTTCTGCGACGCTTGGAATTTTCATCAGCATTGCTTTTTTTTACAAACTGCTTCCCCTTCACAAGGAAAACATCCCCGCTTCGTGCATGAGTTTTAACACGGGCTGAATGATTACAATCCTCAAGGAATGCAGCATAAGGCACCCTGATTACTGCCCATTCCTGATCAGGTGTAATGCTTAGAAAATCAGAGGAATTCAAATCTATAGCCTTTTCTTTAGAGCAGCCTGAAAAGAAAAAAACTAAAACTGAAGCAAGTACTAGAAAAATCTTTTTCATCAGAAGAACTCCTAAAGAGATTCTGCGTATGCTTTTACTGCAGGATAAATAAGCAGATCAGAATCCACAAAATCAAGGGAAAATATTTCTGAAAGTTCCGCCCACCTGTATTCCGTATGTTCTGTAAGGACATATTTTTCCGTCATTCCGTCATGAGGAACAAAGATCCTGTAGGCATGAAGCAACCTCTTTTTTCCGTTGTGTTCAAATTCAGCGTCGGCAATGTGGGGCCCTACTTCTACAGTAACACCGAATTCTTCCTTAAATTCTCGAATGATGCCTGTAACTTCATCCTCACCATCTTCTACCTTACCGCCGGGAAATTCCCAGCGATTCCCCATCTGTCCCGTAGGACTTCTGTGGGCAATGAGAACTTTTCCTTCAGAATTGAAAGCTATGCAGGCAATGGAAACATTCGACATTATGCAATCTCCTTCTAGAGGAAGAGAACCTGAGGGAACACAAAGTGAAGCAAAGCAGCCGCAAAACAGAAATATCCAATACCCTTTCTTGAATCAATGAATACTTTCTGAACATTTTCATTAATTCCAGTTTCTGTATCAGTTGTCGAAATGTAATATTCGAGGAGAATTGAAGCCCCTCCTGCAAAACCGGCAAGAGCAGGAACAAGATCACCTAGAACAGGAACATCGTTTCTAAATACGGAAAGGATTTTCATTACGGCAACAAAGACACAAAGGATACCGATTACCATGCGGAAACTCGGGCTGTCCAAACCTAGATCTCCGAAAGTCTTCTTAACCTTTGATGCAGAAGATCCTGAGGAAAGCTCTCCAAGATCATCATCAAACGCTCCTTCCCCTTCAAAATCTTCATCGAATTTCTGTGATACAAGATTGACTCCAAAAACAAGGACGAGACCTGCAAGAATGTTCATCAATACAGAAAGAAAATAAAACTGTGCCATATTATCTCCTTCAAATAGGATAATTCATTTTAATCAAAAACGCAAACTACCTTTGCGAAATTGAAGTTTCAAGGACTTTTTCGTCTTTTCCGACCTTAAGGGAAACCCTAAGTTTTTTCATGTCGTAATCAGTAAAGACAGTCCTTACATATTGCTTTTCACCGGGAACATAAATTACAGTTTCCACATATTTATCTGCCACTGCATTCTCAACATTGATGCATTCAAAAAGCACCTCCAGGGTAACGGGAAGTTCACTCTTGTTTTTAGGAGTATTTTCCATTTCCAAAGTTGCATACACATTTCCGTCAAAAGAAAAGGCCGAAGCATTGCATCGCACACCAGAAACCACATCAGTTTCAGGCTGCCTGAAAAGTCCAAGAAAAACAGTAACGCCAATGCAGATAAGCATTACAAAAAAAACGATTCTGTTTCCTTTAGTTGAAACCAGAGACTTTATGAGTCCTGGCCTAAGGTTTATTTTTCCCGTAGCAAGATCCCTTGTACTCTGGTCTTCCCTTTTTCTGAAACTTCCCTTTTTATAATGAAAGACAAGATTTTCCTCTGAAGGATCCATTTCCTCAATAGGATCTCCGTTTACATATTCTCCCATTGAAAACAACCGCCTAGTTTTTGATTACAGCCTGAATGAGTGAGTCTGCACGCCACCAGGCAACATATGCCTTTTCCCTTTCAACAAGTAGAACTGAAATGATTCCTTCGCGGCTTAAACTGAATGAATAGTAAAGGTTTGCTTCCCTGTTGAGTTCCACATTCCTTTTGAGAATTCTCTGACCGTCAGACTGAACCATCTGAACAGTAAAGCCGTTCTGTGTACTTAATATAAAATATAGCCAGCCAGATTCGGTAACGCCAAGAAAATCATAGGGAATGTCATAGGTTTCCTTGTTAAATCCTTCTGAAACTTCTTCACTGTAAGGAGGAATTGTAACAGGCATTTCATAGGCATTTTCTTCAACCTTGAAAGGATGGATAAGGCTTGTTACATATTCTATGCCGGACTGAACTCTTGAAGAAGCGTCAACATAACTTGAAAAATAATCAACCTTGAGGTAGATGGTTCTGTTCTTGTAATCAGGAACTATGTTATCAAGGGAATAAAAATAGTCATTGTTTTCCTCAACAAAGGGATTAGGTATGTTCTGTTTTTCAATAGGAATCGTATAGAGAAGGAATCCGTCTGCTGAATACCAGTAGACAGTCATTCCTGTTGGCACAGTGCAGACAACAACCAGCTCTTTTCTGTCAGTTGTATAAATGTTCTTTACATAAGAAAAAGGAGTTCCGCCTGGCCCCTGCTGTCCAATGTAGTTTACGAATTTCTTGTTCTCATCAAAATGAAGGATTACCTGACTTAAGGAAAGATTTGCCTTTGCATCGTTTTCCTGACGCTCAAGAGGAAGCCTTTCAACTACATAGAGATGTTTTCTCGAATCAACCGTAATGAGGGAAATGTCATTGAAAGGATATGGAACTGCATTTCTTGTTGAATTGGCTGCATTTTCTTCACCGGCAAAAGATGGTGGCGGATTTGTCTCGCTGTTGTAATAGAGGGTCAGCAAATTGCCATAGCTGTTCATTTCCATAATTTTCTTTGCTTCGCCGTTCAATATATAGAAAAAACCGTCGCGCATGCAAAGGCTTGTATTTATTTCTCCGGAATGACCAAAATCAAAAAGATTGAGTTCATCCTCAAAATTTCCATATTCAAGGGAAAACAGATTTTCGCGGTCAACGCTGGATACTACGCGATTTCTTGCACAACCTGAAAGAAGGACAAGGGAAAGGGCTAAAACCGCAGATTTTACCAAGATTTTCATAGTAAAAAGATACATAAAGAGAAGATATTTTGCAATATTTGAATTTTATTCAATTATTGTGTATATTTATCTATTATGTTTGACAAAGTATTGACATTTGTATTTGGCTCGGCAAATGACCGTGCAGTTAAGGCACTTGAGCCTGTTGTTGCTAAGATTGAAGCCCGCGAACCATGGGCACAGTCTTTTAAAGACGAAGAATTCCCTGAACAGACAAAGATTTTGAAGGATCGCCTTGCAAAGGGTGAAACTCTTGATGATATTCTTGTAGATGCTTTTGCCCTTGCCCGTGAAGCGGCAAAGCGCGTTCTTGGTGAACGGGCATACCCTTGCCAGCTCATGGGTTCCCTCGTCCTCAATTCAGGGAAAATCACTGAAATGAAGACAGGTGAAGGTAAAACTTTGATGTGCGTTTGTGCAGCTTACCTCAACTCCCTTTCAGGCAAAGGCGTTCACATCGTTACAGTCAACGAATATCTTGCAGAACGCGACAGCAAATGGATGGGTCGCGTATACAAATTCCTTGGTCAGACAGTAGGCTGCATTCTTTCCAACATGAGCAATGAAGCCCGCAAGGCAGCATACAACTGCGACCTTACTTACGGTACAAACAGTGAATTCGGTTTTGACTACCTCCGCGACAACATGCAGATTGAAATGGCTGCAAAGGTACAGCGCGGATTCAACTTCTGTATCGTCGATGAAATCGACTCCATCCTCATTGACGAAGCAAGAACTCCTCTCATCATTTCAGGACAGGCAGAAGACGACACCTTCAAATTTCACGAAGTTGACAAATATGTAGGTCAGTTCAAGGAAGTTGAAAAGGATCCAAAAACAAACGACTACCCTGATGAAGTTGACATGACTCCAGAACAGAGGGAAGCTCTTGAAGGCGACTACAAGCTTGATGAAAAGTCTAAGCGAGTTTCCTTTACAGACAAGGGTATGAACAAAATCAACGACATACTCCTTAAACAGCACCTCATTGCAGAGGGAACTACAGTTTTCGACTCTGAAAACTTTGAATATGTACACTATTTCACTCAGGCAGTCCGCGCCCATACCCTCTACCACAACGATGTTGATTATGTTGTTCAGGAAGGACAGGTTCAGATTGTCGATGAATTCACTGGGCGCATCCTTGAAGGACGCCGCTACGGAGACGGACTCCACCAGGCAATCGAAGCAAAGGAACACCTCAAGATTGCACAGAAGAGCCGCACTCTTGCAACAATCACCTACCAGAACTTCTTCCGCATGTACGACAAGCTTTCGGGCATGACAGGTACAGCAGAAACAGAAGCAGTAGAATTCTCAAAAATCTACGAACTTGATGTAGTTGCAATTCCTACACACAGACCTGTTGCCCGCAAGGACGAAGATGACGAAGTATACCTTAACGAGGCAGACAAATGGGTTGCCATCGCAAAGGAAGTAAAGGAAGCCCACGCAAAGGGGCAGCCAGTCCTTATCGGTACTGTTTCCGTTGAAAAGTCTGAACACTTAAGCGCAATCCTTACCAGAAACGGCATTCCCCATGAAGTTTTGAACGCAAAGAATCATGAGCGCGAAGCTCACATCATTGAAAATGCGGGTGCCAAAGGTGCCGTTACAGTCGCTACAAACATGGCAGGTCGCGGTACAGACATTAAGCTTGGCGGTTCCCTTGAAAGCCGTGCCAAGAAACGCGCAGGGACAGATGCTTCGGAAGAAAAGCTTGAAGAAGCACGCAAAATGGAATACGACAAATGGCTTGCAGACTGCAATGAAGTTAAGGCTCTCGGTGGCCTTTATGTCATCGGTTCAGAACGCCATGAAAGCCGCCGTATCGACAACCAGCTCCGCGGCCGTTCAGGACGCCAGGGAGATCCAGGTCGCTCAAAGTTCTACATTTCCATGGACGACGACCTGATGAGGCTTTTCGGTGGAGAAAAGATGAAGGCTATCATGTCTAGAATCGGCATGCAGCCAGGTGAGCCTATCAACCATCCTATGCTCAACCGCTCAATCGAAAAGGCACAGAAAAAGGTTGAAGAAAGAAACTTTGAAATCCGTAAGCACCTCCTCGACTACGATGATGTTCTTAACCAGCAGAGAAAGTTCATCTACGGACAGAGGGATGAAATCCTTATGGATGAAAATCTTAGCACACGCGTCCTCAACAATGCTCTTGAAACAGTTGACGACATTTTTGCTACATACGGAAATGCAAAAGGAAATTCAAAGAGTCAGCTTGCAGACAAAATCCGCACTACTTTCGGCCAGAATGTAGAATACGACCGCCTTACTCCAGACGGCGTAAAGGCAATTCTTCAGAATGACATTACTCAGAAGGAAATGCTTGTTGGAAAACAGCAGCTCAACATGTTCATCAGATACCAGTACATCCAGATGATCGATAAAAAGTGGCTCGACCAGCTTGAATTCCTTGATGGACTTAAGGAATCCGTTCACCTCCGCGGTTACGGACAGAAGAATCCTTTGACAGAATACAAGAACGACGGTTTTGATGCCTTTGATGAAATGCTCGGATTCATTCGTGATACAGTTTCAAGCCTTATCTTTAAAGTTAAGGTACAGGTCAACGGAGAACCTGCTCCAAAGCGCGTAATGCCAACACAGATGGATGCAAAGCACGAAGATGCTTCAGCTCAGTCACCTATGGCTGCCGCAAGCAAAAGCAATTCATCCTTTAATGCCCGTCAGGCTCATCAGGGAGCAAGGGACAGCGCCATGAAGAGCGGTCGCCAGGGTCAGGGGGTAACAGTAGTCAGAGCCCAGCCTAAGGTTGGACGCAACGATCCATGCCCATGCGGAAGCGGAAAAAAATACAAGGTATGCCACGGACGTGGAATGTAGTTTTATAAAATGAATAAAAAAGGGAATCACCAATAAGTTCAAAAAGTGTCATTTAATTGCAATCATAACCACCCGTCAAACGGGTGGTTTGCACTTAGCCTATAAGGCTAGGTTC
>SAMEA3663296__coassemble_68_pt1 | contig 64731 bp, 59 predicted proteins | sample SAMEA3663296__metabat2_low_PE_018 | metagenome-assembled genome bin SAMEA3663296 (sample SAMEA3663296) | pig gut metagenome | biome: pig gut; feature: pig-associated habitat; material: faeces | place: China | collected 2013
AAGGTCTCCTAGATTTTCTAGAAGACCTTTTTTGTTAGCTCCTACGGGAGTCGAAGGTCTACAGTCAGCGACGTCCTGTCGCTTCCTTCCGACCCGTCTCCGTTCGCTGACGGCGACATCCATGTCGCCTTTTCCTCCCGCTTGGTCGGCGCTCACTTCGCGGTTCGACTCCCGCAGATTCTCCTTAGACTTCTTGGTTATCTTTAAAAAATTGAAGGTCTCCTAGATTTTCTAGAAGACCTTTTTTGTTAGCTCCTACGGGAGTCGAACCCGTCTTTCGACCTTGAGAGGGTCACGAACTAAACCGATATTCGAAGGAGCCATAAAAAAAGCTGACTTTTTACGGTCAGCTTTCAAGATTCCCCAAGGAGGATTCGAACCCCCACAATCAGAACCAGAATCTGAAGTGCTACCATTACACAATCGGGGAATGTGTGATGATTAGATATTATAGAATTCTGATTATGTTGTCAATAGCAAAATCGTAAAATCGTAAAATAAATAAAATTATTTTCTTACGGTTCTTATATCCTGAACGCACTGTATTTCAGAAGTAATATTCAGGTCTGGATATTCAAGCTTGATGAGGTCCAGGGCCCTTTCGACCTGGGCACTGGATTCTGCAAGGCCCGTTAAAGTAAGGTTCCTTTTCTCTCCCTTGATGTTCAGGTCTGTAATTGGCAGCTTGTTCTCAATAACCAGCATATTGATGATTTTCTGATTTATGCGTAGTTCATGAATTTTTTTCATTCCCAGCAAGTTGAGTTCTTCGGTCTCATAGTTCTTTATCATTGCTGCAAGCATGTCTGTCAATAGATTGATTTTATTTTCGTTTGTAGTGATGGTAAGGGTATAGTTGTTTGGATTATTGACGTCGCATTTAAAATAATCCTTGTAATAACCTTTTCTCTTAGTATCTGCCTTTATGATTGAAACGCCTGCATGATGCACGCTGATGTTCCTTTCCTTTGAAACTTTATGGATTCTCTGTTCCATTGTTGCGGTAAAATTGAAGGATATATGGTTTGGAACATCCTTTAAGATTTGCCAGGCGCCTTTTCCGATGAAAATGCAATTGTCTTTTTCTGCATAGGTGAGGATTGCAAGCTTAAGGTAGTTAAAGTAAAGTTCCCTTTCTTTACTTAAGAAGTGCCAGAAGAGTGGCCTTTTTTCATTGAAAAGTGGAAGCTTTTCCTGAGGAAATCCATAGTGAACGATTTTTGCTTCGATGTCTGTTCCTGTAATCAATCTGTAGCCAAGTTTGTGTGCCAGTCTCTCTGCTATTTCGCTGCCTGATGATGCAATTCCGCGAGATATTGAAATGATAGCCATAGTAGTGCCTCCCTAAATTTATTTAATGTTTAAATTCTATAACACAAAAATTGAATTTTCAACGGATAAATGATATTTTTCATTCCATGGAAATGTTGAAAAAACTTCTTGAACTTTATTTTACATTCTTTAAAATTGGTTCCATAACCTTTGGCGGTGGCCTTACCATGCTACCGATTCTTGAAAGGGAACTTATAGACAGCAGGAAATGGATTACTAGCGAAGAACTTCTTGATTACTATGCCATTGCCCAGTCAACTCCTGGAATCATTGCAGTAAATGTTTCGACTTTTGTTGGCCACAAGCAGGCGGGAATTCCCGGTGCCATTTTTGCAACTCTGGGCATGATTTCGCCTTCAATAATCATAATTACCTTGATTGCAGAATTCATTGCAAGCTTTGATTCCATTCCATGGGTAAAGAAGGCAATGAAGGGAATTAATGTAGGAATTGCCGCCTTGCTTACAACTACAGTCATAAGCCTTTTCAGGAAGACTGTAAAAAGATGGTGGCATTTCATTCTTTATGCAGCTGCATTTGTTTCGGTTTTCTTCTTCCACGCAAGAACCATCATTGTAATTCTTTCAGCTGTTGCCTTCGGCATTGTCTATCACCTGGTCAATCTTAAAAAGCAGGGGGATGCAAAATGAGCTTGATTCATCTCTTTTTCATTTTCTTTTACATCGGTCTCTTTGCTGTTGGTGGAGGACTTGTTGCCGCAACCTTCATGCAGCAGGAACTTGTAGAACACTATCACCTTCTTACTGCCGAAAAGTTTTACAACATGCTGGCCATAAGCGAAAGTACTCCCGGACCGATCGGCATCAATATTGCGACCTATATCGGTACTGAACTTTACGGACCTGTTGGAGGAATCATCTGCACCATGGGAGAAGTTCTTCCGTCCCTTATAGTCATCATAATCATTGCAAGGTTCTTCGCAAAATTTCAGGAAAAACCTCTGGTAAAAAGCGTGTTCTTTGTTTTAAGGCCTGCAACAAGTGGTCTTGTACTCATTGCATTTGTCCAGATTTTCTGCCTTGCACTTATCAATATGGACTTGGTGAGCGAGATCAAGGATTTTGAAAGCCTTAAGCTCTTCTTCAACTGGCCAGCCATGTCGGCTTATCTCATCAGCCTTTGGATTCTTTTTAGGACCAAGGTTCATCCCATTGTAATCATGATACTGTGCGCTGCCTTTGGAGTTTTATTCTTCTAGAAGATTGTTACATTTTTTCTGGTTTTTTGTTATAATTATTAAAATATGTAATAAGTGAGGGGTTATTAAATGAAGCCTACATTAGTAGTACTTGCTGCCGGTATGGGAAGCCGTTACGGTGGCGTTAAACAGATAGACGCAGTAGGAAAGAACGGAGAATGCCTTCTTGATTTTTCAGCCTATGATGCCCGCAAGGCAGGTTTCGGAAAGGTTGTTTTCATCATTCGTCCTGATATCGAAAAGGATTTTAGGGAACGCCTTTTTGACCGTGTTGCCGCCAACATGGACGCAGAATATGTTTTCCAGACAAAGGAAAGCCTTCTGACTCAGGAAGAAATTGCCCGTGCTGGTGAACGCACAAAGCCTTGGGGCACCCTCCATGCAGTTCTCTGTGCAGAGAAGGCAATCAAGACACCTTTTGCCGTAATCAACAGCGATGACTACTACGGTGCCGAAGCTTTTGAAACTCTCGGAAAGCATCTTGCATCCATTCCTGCCGATTCTCCTGAACATGCAATGGTTGGTTATGTCCTCGGAAATACCATGAGCAAGAGTGGTTCTGTAAGCCGCGGAATCTGTACTGTAAAAGACGGTTTCATGGATTCCATTGTTGAAAATACAAAGATCTATTATGAAGGCGACGGAATCGTTACCGAACTCAACGGAGAAAAGAAGAACCTTACCGGAAAAGAATGGGTTAGCATGAACTTTTTTGGATTCAGCCTCAAGGCCTTTGAAACATTCCACAAGTACTGGGATGAATTCAAGAAGACATCCCTTGGGGAACCAAAGACAGAAGCTCTTCTTCCTGTTGCTGCCAGCGACATTGCAAATAAAAAGGAAGGCTGCATTAAGTTCTATACTTCTACAGAAAACTGGTTCGGCATGACATATCCTGAAGACCGTGAAATCGTAAAGCAGGAAATTGCAAACAAGATTTCAAGCGGTTACTATCCTGAAAAGCTTTGGGAAAAATAATGATAAAATTAAATTCAATTCGTTCTGACAAAATATGGGGATATGAAAACTGGATTGCTTCTACCCATCCAAACGGAATGCAGAAGGAATTTTTTGATTTTGTCGGAGGAGATTTTCCTCTTCTTGTTAAGGTAATTCAGGCTGATGATACATTGAGCGTTCAGGTTCATCCCAACGATGAAGTTGCCGAACGCCTTGAAAACTGCCGCGGCAAAACTGAATGCTGGTATGTTCTTTCAGCAAGAAAGGGTGCGCAGCTTATTTACGGTCTTGATGATACCTATTCGGCTGATGAACTTAGGGATGCCATTAAGGATGAAAGCCTGGAAGACATGCTCTTCTATGCCGATGTTAAGGCCGGTGATTTCATATACATTCCTGCAGGAACTGTTCATGCCATTGGCGGAGGCTTAAGGCTTCTTGAAGTTCAGCAATCCTGTGACATTACCTACCGCCTTTATGATTGGGGCAGGGGAAGGGAATGTCATGTGGAAAAGGGAATTGCCTGCATCGACGAAAGCGGCATTCAGGAAATTGCTCCTTTTGCAGGGGGATTTGACTGTCCTTATTTTGGACTTGAGGAAATTACTGTAGAAGGAACTTTTGAAAGCATTGCTGACGGTTCTGATGTTGTCCTTTATTTTGTCCTTGACGGTAAGGGAAGTGTCAATGGTGTTGAATCTTTAAAGGAAGACATATTTGCCTTTAAGAAAGGGGAGTCCATTAAAGTTGAAGGCTCCCTCAAATTGATGAAAATACTTTCAAAATAGCATCCATTTTTTTATCTTCTTGCTGCACAATGTTTTTCTTCTTTTAAAAGGCATTGTGTGGTAAAATTCACTTTTTTTTATTATATTTATTCATATGAAAATACCTAGTAAAGAAGACATTTTGGGTGGACTCCCTGCGGAAAAGCCACTCCCTGTAACACTTAATATACTTCCTATCGGTGGAAGACCGATTTTCCCTGGAATTTTTACTCCCCTCATGATAAATGCGGCAGAAGACATAAATGTCATTGAAGATTCCATGAACGGTGACGGATATGTTGGAATCGTAATGCTCAAGGAAGACAAGGATAATCCTACTTCCGTTGACCTTCATAATGTTGGAACTGTTGCCCGCATCATAAAGAAAATCAACCTTCCTGACGGCGGAATGAATGTATTTGTTTCCACTCTGGAAAGGTTCAAGATCCGAAAAATCCTCAATTCTCAGAATCCTATTGCTGCTACTGTTGAATATCTTGAGGACAAGGAAGACAACGCTTTTGAAGTAAAGGCTTTGACCCGTGCCCTCATCAGCGAGATGAAGGAAATCAGTGAAAATAATCCTATGTTCAGCGAAGACATGAGGCTCAACATGGTTAACATTGACCAGCCTGGTAAAATCGCCGATTTCATTGTTTCCATCCTCAATATCGACAAGTCGGAACAGCAGAAAATTCTTGAAATGCAGAATGTTCGCCAGAGAATGGAACAGGTTCTTGTATACATAAAAAAAGAACAGGAAATTTTCCGCGTTCAGAAAAAGATTCAGGCTGAACTTAACGAAAAGGTTGAAAAGAATCAGCGTGAATATTTCCTCCGGGAAGAACTCAAGAGCATTCAGGAAGAACTTGGAATCTCCGGTTCTTCAAAGGAAAGCGAATACCAGAAATTCAAGGATAAACTCGATTCCTTTAAGCTTGAAGGGGAAGCAAAGGAAACTGCCTACGGTGAACTTTCAAAATTCCAGATGCTTGATCCTCACGACAGTGAATACAATCTGAGCCGCAACTATCTTGATATTCTTACATCCCTTCCTTGGAATGATGTTCCTGTGGAAGACTATAGTCTTGATGGTGCTTCACGCATTCTTGATGCAGACCATTACGGCCTTGATGATGTAAAAAAGCGTATTGTGGAATATCTTTCCGTTCGCCTCCTCAAGCACGACGGAAAGGGCAGTGTCCTTATTCTTGTTGGACCTCCTGGTGTCGGAAAAACTTCCGTTGGTCGATCCATTGCCAATGCAATGAACAAAAAATTCTATCGCTTCAGTGTTGGCGGTGAACACGACGAAGGAAAAATCAAGGGATACCGAAGAACTTACATCGGTTCCATGCCGGGACAGATTATCCAGGGGCTCAAGATTACAAAGTCCAAGTCTCCGGTTTTTATGATTGATGAAGTTGACAAGATGAATGCAAGTGCCCAGGGGGATCCAAGTGCCGCTTTGCTTGAAGTTCTTGATCCTGAACAGAATGCAACTTTCCGCGATACATACCTAGATGTTCCTTTTGACCTCAGTAATGTGTTCTTCATTCTTACGGCAAATACTCTTGATACAATTCCAGGTCCTCTTCTTGACCGTGCGGAAATCATCGAGCTTTCCGGATACATCGATCAGGAAAAGATTGAAATTGCCAAGAAGTACATCGTTCCAAAGAACCTTGAAAAGAACGGCCTTAAGAAAAATCAGGTTAAGTATACAAAGCAGGCTTTGGCCCTTATTGCCACTGAGTATGCCCGTGAAGCAGGTATGCGAAACTACGAAAAGTGCATTGATAAAATCAACCGCAAGATTGTTACGGAACAGGTACAGGCCTTTGAAAGCAAGGGCAAGACTGGAACCGAAAAGATTGCAGCAGGTTTTGCAAAGAAAACGTTCTCCGTTGATCTACCTGAAGTAAGAAAATACCTTGGAAAGGCTGTGTTTGATGAAAGTCAGATTAAAACGGCTTCTGTTCCGGGAACTGCCATTGGTCTTGCCTGGACAAGCATGGGCGGTGATACTCTTCTTCTTGAAAGCATTGCATTTAAAACAGACAAGGGTGGCTTGCAGCTTACAGGTCAGATGGGCGACGTAATGAAGGAAAGTGCCCAGATTGCCATGAACTGGGTGAAGCAGCATGCCATTTCCGAAGGCATCAAGGACAGCAAGTGGTTTGAAGAATATACCATTCACCTTCATATTCCTGAAGGTGCAACACCAAAGGACGGTCCAAGTGCCGGCATTACCATGGCTACAACCTTTATGTCTTTGCTTACCGGAAAGAAAATCAAGGCCAATGTTGCCATGACCGGCGAACTTAGTCTTACAGGGCAGGTGCTTCCTATCGGTGGTCTTAGGGAAAAGACTGTTGCCGCCAAGCGCAATAAGATTAAGACTATATTCATTCCTAAGGCAAACGAAAGGGATCTTGCAGACATTCCTGAACATGTAAAGAAAGGAATCAAATTCATTCCTGTGAGTCATGTAATGGAAGTAATTGACAATGTCTTTTAACTGCCTGATTTAAAATAGAAAAGGGGCTGTCCAAAAAGTTTGTTGCCTAGTGTCATTCCGAACTCGTTTCGGAATCTATGCACTGTATATAGCGTAGATGCTGAATCAAGTTCAGCATGACAATACTTATTGGTCATCCCCTTTTTGTTTTCCTTTCGAAATCTTTTATTCTTTTTCTTCTGGCTTGATGAATTTTGGATCAGAAAGGTTCAGGATACCAGGGATGATTGTCATTGCAAGGAAGCTTGATGTGAACATTACTATTGCAACAAGAACTCCAAGGTAGCGGAGGATGATGAACTTAGAAAGGCAGAGAACAAGGAATCCCAGTCCTACAGCCAGTGCGTTAGTAACGATGCCGTGACCGCTCTTTTTGAATGTTTCCTTTGTTACTACAACGATATCATTTGATTTGCTTCTTTCTTCCTTATATGTTGAAAGGAAGTGGATTGTGTAGTCTATTCCGACACCGACAGCTACAGATGCAATGATACTTGTAATGAGGTCAAGGTTGATTCCTGTGAATCCCATCATCATGTAGTTGAGGAGAATAGTGAAGGCAAGTGGAATTGCTCCGACAACGCCTGCCCAACCAGACCTGAAGGAAATTGAAATGATGATGAATACAGAAAGAAGCGAAATCATCAAGCTGGTAAGCTGGCTTGATACGATCATGTCTGTCATTGTGTATTCCATTTCACCAGGGCCGGTAGCTGTAAGAACATAACCTTCCGGGAAGTTTTCCTTTGCGTAAGACTGGGCTTCTTTGATGATGTAACCTGTGTTTGTTGTGTTATGGTTTCTGAGCTGACATGTAATGCGCATTGATTTTGAACTTGTATTTCCATCGGCAAATTCATCCAATGAGCCGCTCAAAAGAATGATGAGGCCGTTGATAACTTTTTTGAGGTCTTCGCGAGTCTTTACACGGTATTTTTCTGCATCGTATGGGATTTCATAATATGCCTTTCCTGCAAAGTTAAGGTCTCTCAATAGAATGTCAATGATTCCCTCTATGCTAGCATTCTTTCCGCCAGCCTCCGAGTAGGCCCTGCTGAAAGCATCGAGAACATCATTTGCTGTGTATGTGGTGTTGAGCATCTGTGTGTATTTTTCATTTGGGTGAGGAATTGATGTATCAATGAATTCTTCTGTTGAAGTTGTTTCAGTGAAGTCACCAAAGTCACCGAAGTCCATGTCGCCAAAATCTACATCGACAAAGTCCATGTCAAATGATTCTGCAGGAGTTTCAGGTGTTTCAGCCGGTGTTTCAGGTACATAAGTTGCAGGATCGTTGAATACCTGATTGATTCTCTTTACAAAAGAAGTTAGGGAAACAATCTTTCCGATTTCCGGGAATTTTTTCTGGAGGTGTTCTTCCATTCCGTCAACAGCTTTAAGAATTTCTGGATTCGAAATGTCTCCCTTTTCAGGACCTTCAACAAGGAAGAATACGCTGTTTGTTCCTGCAAAAGAATTGTCTACATAATCAATGTCCTTTCTGAATTCAGAATCCTTAGGGAAGTAGTTGATGAGGGCTGTATCTACCTTGAGCAGCTTGAGTCCAGCAATCGAAAGTGCAACGATAATGATTGATGTAAGGCAAAGTCTTGTGTGAGAACCGCAGAAAAACTTGAAGATTGAATAGAGTGTGTCTCCACTTGCTTCAACTTCAGACTTGTTTCCGCGAAGGCTTGAAAGACGTTCAAGCTTTTCCTTAACTTTTTTTGTTGCACGCTTGATGATCTTAAGGTCACGTTTCTTTGAAATTGTTTTTGGATCCTTAAGAAGAAGGATAGCAGGAATGAATGTGACTGAAAGAATGAGTGCTACTGCAACACCAATTGCCGTAAAGATTGAGAATGAATGAAGTGGCATGAGTGGGCTTGTAATCAAAGAGATGAAGCCGACTACTGTTGTAATTCCAGCAAGGAGAACTGCCTTCCAAACTTCCTTGAGTCCACGGAGAAGGGCTTCTTCGTGCATTTCCTTTGTGATGTTGCCTGTAAGTTTATCTACTTCAACATAATAGTGTGTAAGGACATGTATACCGTAAGCGGAACCGACGGCAATGAGGGCAACCGGAATAACGCTTGAAACAAGAGTGAAGGTATATCCAAGGAGTCCCATAAGACCAACTGAAATTGAAGCCGACATAAGAACTGTAAGCAATGGGAGGAGAGTACCTTCCATAGTGTGGAAGCTAAGGTAAAGGGAAATGATTACAACGATTGCAACAAGAGGAATGAGTCCAACAAGGTCGCTCATCATATAGTTTTTTGAATTCATTGACTGAACAGGTTCACCTACGATTTTAACGAGGAGTTTTTTTCCTGCAGTTTCCTTTTCTACAATCTTTGTTACCTGTGAAAGAACAAACTGCTGGCGTGCTGAATCGTTCTTTGCACTGTTTGCGTTGTAGTATTCTTCTTCAGCCTTTTCGATAGCTGCTGCATCGTTTGATTTTTTTGCGGCCTTGCGTGCAGCATCAGCTTCCTTTATTCTTGTATTGATTGCAAGTTTAGTAGCCTTAAGGTTTGCCTTTGCTTCAGCAATTTTTTCCTTGTCGCCGTCTGCCTTTGCTTCCTTCAAAAGGTTTTCTGCTTCTCTAAGCTGCATCTTTGTTTCGCCGTTTGGCTTGACAGTAATCTGCATCTGGGAACCTGTGAAATCGTCGTTGAGGATTACACGGTTGTACATGTCTTCCCAAGACTGAACCCTAAGCTTGAGGTTCTTGATTGATTCCTGCGTAAGGAGACCGTCTGTAGTGTTGAAGTCTTCTTCAGGGATGATGTTTGTTGCAGAAATGGATCCGTCCTGATTGCATACATAGTCAATGTTTGTTACTGACTTTACATCTTCAATGCTGTCTATGAGCTTTACCTGGTCGGAAATCTTCTTGATCACATCAAGGTATTCTGGAGTAAGAATAGTTCCGTCTTTTGCGTCAATTACTACGCCGATTGAAAGCATTGAACCGAAGGTGTCTTCAGTTGCGTTCATGCGGTCGTATGATTCATCCTTCTGTGGGAAGAACTGCCTGAGGGAGTTGTCCATCTGAAGTCTTGTGATGAAGAACCCGAAGAATCCTGTGACGGCAACACATGTAATGATGATTGCCCAGGGATGCTTAAAAAACTTCTTAAGAAAATTCATTGTCTTTTCCTTCTGTATGTTTTCTTTATGTATTTTTTAGAATTTACATTTTACGCCACAGCCGATGTAGCTGTTGTTCAGGCTTCCGTTACCTTTCCCTGACCATTCTGCAAACTCGCTGTTTTCATCCTTTGCGTACATAATGAGTCCGCTTAGTGTGAATGTAATGTCCTGGTTTGGCTTGTAGTTTACCTTTGGCATTACGGCAAGGTCTCCGCGTTCAATGCTCCAGAGGGCAGTAACTTCAGGTTCAATTTTCCCGTTTTTCCAGCTGTCCGTAATGTTGATTACAAGGTGATTTGTCGTATATCTGTCTTTTCCGTCGTAGTCAACATCGTGTTCCTTCAAATTAAGCCCCATGATGCCGTAGCGTCCAACCATTGCATCTCCGTTCTTTACCTTGCTGCTGTTAAGTATGTAGGTTCCTGTTTCCTGAATGTTTACATTGATGTTGCTTATCGGAAGGTCAATGTCAAATCCGCCGAGCCACTGGATGCTGTTGTTGTGAACCCAAGGGTTTGTTCCGTCTGTATCTGCAGTAAGGTTGTAGCAGAGTTCTCCGCGAAGGTTCAGCTTCCAGAAAATTGTTGCGGCTTCAAGTCCGAAAGTCTGCTTGCGGTCAAAGTCAAATTCAGGGAGTACTGCTGTTCCCCCAAGCTTTGCTCGGATTATCTCTTCTGAATTTACAGAAACCTGCTTGTAGTGTCCGTAGTAGTAGCTTGCGCCAAGATCAAAATTTCCCACCGTTCCTGTAAGGCGGAGACCTGTCTGGTTGTATTTGAGGCTGTTTGTGTCAGGGTAGAGTGCGGATGGATTTGAACTGAGTCTGTTTGCTTCAGCAAGGATAGCCATCTGTTCTGCTGCATTAGATGCATTAGGTGCATTAGGTGCATTAGAAGCTGCCATATATTTTGCTGCAAAAATGCTTTCTGCAGTTTTCTTCAAAGTCCTTACCTTTGCAGGTGTCCATCTTCCGTCCGTTGCAAAACGGTCTGCTTCCATTCCTGGTGTCCAGATTGCCTCAAGAACCATATTGTTCCTTGGAAGAGCGTAGCTTGTCTTTAGCATTGGAACTGCAATTCTTCTATCTTTATATAATGGAACGATAAAGTCTGAATAATCGTCTGCGTTGAAGTTGTCGATTACATGGAGGCGGTCTCCCTTTCCCCAGATGGTGCGCATCTTTCCAGCTTCAACTGTAAGGGCACTGTCCATGAAGATGCCGCGGACAAGAACTTCATCAAGAATGTCTTCCTTATAATTTCCAAGTGAGCTTCTGTCAAATTTGAGGTTTACTTCAGCTTCTACTGTTGCACCTGAATATTTGAAATTCAATTTTGCTGCAGGATTTGCTGTAGTGTTAATGTCCTTGATTCCATTTTCTCTGTTTATTCCGTCCCTTGAAGAATCTGTATCAAGGTATCCTCGGGCTTCGAGTTTTGCTTCTCCGCTGATTGAAACTGCATTTGATGCTGCAGAAGAAGTTCCTCCGCCAATGTCTCCGAAATCTCCGAAGTCATCAAAATCCTGTGCGAAAGCACCAAAGCACGTAAGGGCAGCAACCGCTGCAATTGCAGTGTATTTTGTAATTTTCATGTGTAATCCTCAAAAAATCGGACTGTCCAAAACCAAGACAGTCCGTAAGTGTGATTGTTGCAAAGTAAGGACCGGTGATCGTAAGTCGATCAGTAAAAACTCTTTGAAAGTGCTCGGAAGACCTGATCGATATTTGTCAGGTCTCTTTTATTATTTTCCAGTCTTCAAGAAGTTCTGTGTAAATACAGTCTTTGGGTTGATGTTCATCTTCTTCATGAGGGCAAGACCCTTGTTGTCAACTACAACAGCAACAACCTTGAGTGTTGTTTTGTGTCCCGTTGCAACATTCTTGTATTCGTTTTCTGTTGGGATGTTGTATCCGTCAACATTCTTGATTGTCTTCACTGTAAGAACCTTTTCTAGTTTTCCCTTCTTGTCGTAGAGTTCTGTGTAAACAGGGTACATTGTTGCTGTGTCAATCCAGAGGATTCTCTTTGAGTACTGGCTTGAAGCAATTGGTGTACATTCTACTACCTGGCAGCTGAAACCGTTCTTTGTTTCGTCCCTAAGGTACTGGTGGTTGTCGTCAGAAACTTCGCGAGTCTTAAGATCACCGTATGTTGCGTCTGTTCCAAGGAATGACTTTGAATCTTCGCTTGAGTTTACGCGGCGTGGAGAAGGGTCAGTTGCAAGGCGAACAAACTTTCCGTCTTCCGGTCCGTTTTCAATCTGAAGGAAGCGTGTTCCTGCATAAGATGCAGGTTCAATGAAGTTCATTACAATCTTTGTAATGTCCTTTCCATTGTCTGCTTTCTGCTGGTTTGATCCGAATTGCCAGAAAACACGGTGTTCGTCTACAGAACCGTTCTTTGATACAAGGTCCATTTCTGCTTTGGCAACTGTATATTCTGGTTTTTTAACATCATGTACTCTGGTCATGATTTCTGTTCCCTTTGCGTCTGCGAAAACTGCTGCGGCTCCCATTGCCATTACTGTAATAATTGTAGAAAGTTTTTTCATAATCCCATCCTCCGCGATGTAGTAGTTCTTTGTTTAGGTTTATTAGTTCAAAAACTTAAACCTTTCGATAACTAATATAATACAAATTTCAATAAAATCAAATAATTATAACAAAAAATTAGTAAAAAAGTTTAATCTTTTGAACCAATGTTCGTTGACAACTGCAATTTTCCCCTTTATATTCAGAGTTGTAGGAAATATGGTGGATTATTTATGAAAATTTCAGAAGAAGACCGCGTTTTGCTCCACGAGCTGTTCAGCAAGTGCGGGCCACTTTTTATTGCCATGGGGGATGAAATCCGACAGAAACTTATTCTTGACATCCTTGATGCAGGGGAAAACGGAATAAATGTCATGACTTTGGCAGCCGGATCCAGGCTTTCCCGCCCTGCAATCTCGCATCACCTGAAGATTCTGAAGGATTCCGGGGTTGTGTCCTGTGAAAAGCAGGGGACTCAGGCTTTTTACCGCCTTGTAGTTCACAAGAAGTTTGCAGAAGTTGAACATCTCATTCAGTCAACGATTTCAATCATTGACAAGGTAAATGCAAAGGACGCTGAATAAAAAGAAGACCCTTTTCTGCTTAATGCAGTTAAGGGGTTTCTTGAATTTTATGATTTGGACCGATTATTCAGCCTGACTAACGATTTCAATGCCTGCACTGGCACCTATTCTTGAAGCTCCTGCATTAATCATTGCCAGGGCTTCTTCGTAGTTGTGGATGCCGCCAGAGGCCTTTACACCCATGTCAGGACCGACTGTCTTTCGCATGAGTTCAACGGCGTGAACTGTAGCTCCGTTTGGCTTTGTGCTGTAGAAACCTGTGGAAGTCTTTACGAAGTCAAAACCTGCTTCCTTTGCGCACTTGCAGCTTTCAACGATTTCTTCGTCTGTAAGGCAGCATGTTTCAAGGATAAGTTTGGTAAGGACTGTCCCCGGTGTTTCGCGGAACATAGCGGCTTCCTTTACGCTTTTTGCAATGAATGCAAGTTCTGCCTTGAGTTCTGTCCATTTGTGGGCCTTTACAAGACCAAGGCTGATTACAAAGTCAAGTTCGTCTGCTCCGTTGTCAATGGCAATGTCTGCCTGTGTCTGCTTTGCTTCAAGTCCACCGGCTCCAAGAGGAAAGTCGATTACGGTACAAACTTTTGTTGTGCTTCCTGCAAGGAGTTCCTTTGCCTTCTTTATATAGACAGGATTGATGCATACGCTTGCAAATCCAAAGTCCTTTGCTTTTGTTACGAATGATGCAAGTTCTTCTTCCGTTGCCGTAGGGGCAAGCAGTGTCTGGTCAATGTAGGCTGCAATTTCATTCTTTTTCATTTCTTTAATCTCCATATCAATCTGTTGTTTTCCATATAATTTTCAATTTTACCGTCTTCTTCTAGGCTTGAAAGATAGGACTTTACGGTGCATAGAATCAAAAAGTAATTTACGCTTTTCATTTTCATTCCTGCGTAGTTTGCAATTGCTTCAACAAGCCCATCATTTCCCATATTGCCTTTCTCTATGAGTTTTAGGATAAGGTCTTCAAGTTCATAGGTAATCATGATGTTGTATTCTGCAACGCAGCCTGCAGTTTCCATTGTAGAAATTTCGCCATGGGCAGGAACATAGAAGTCTGAAGCTGTCCTTTCTATCTTTTCAATTGATTTTCTGAATTCCTTTGGGGAAAGAATGAAGGGAATCCAAATCTTTGAAAGCATTTTCATTCCAAAGAAGGCGTCTCCAAGAAAGAAAGATTTTTTCCCTTCGTCTTTGTCTTCGACGATGAATCCCGTCATGCCTGGACAATGACCTGGAAGATCAATTGTTTTTACGATGGCACTTCCAAGGTCAATTTCCTGTCCGTCGGCAAGGATGATGTCGGTTTTTACGGAGTCATCCATGACGAATTCCTTGGCACCCATTTCCTTTCCGGGTTTTGATCCGGAATAGATGTATCCGATTGCCTGTGGAACCTCAAGGAAGCAGGCGGTTGTTTTTCCGGCATATACTGTGGAACTGAAAGTTTCAAGAATCGGAGGAATTCCGCCTGTATGGTCGGTATGTGCGTGGGTCAGGAAGATTCCTTCAACTTCTTTTCCGGGAAAAAGCTTTGAAAGGGCATCTATTATTTCCTTCCCGGTATCTACTGTTCCGCCCGGATCCATAAGGTATAGCCCCTGAGGTGTGGTTATGACCCCCACGTTAGTGTAGTCGCACAAAACCCCTATGTTTCGAGTTATCTGCCTGTATTTTTCAATTGATGGTGCCATTGTTTCCCCGGTCAATAAAAAATGCCATTCCAAAAGCTTGTGCAGTCAGAATGGCATTTCCTGTTTCAGTTCACAAAACTATTTTGCAATAACGATTGCCTTTACTGTAATGTCGCGAGGCATTTCGTTGATTGTAAACTTTCTGTTTTCACCAACCTTCATGTTGAGGAGTTCATTTCCCAATGGAGAAAGGTAAGAGATTATGCCTTCTTCAAAGTTTGATTCCCATGGCCCAAGGATTGTATAAACGATTTCCTTGTTTTCAAGGTTGTCCTGAAGTGTAACTGTAGTTCCGAATGAAACGTAAGAGTTTGTAGCTGTTGAAGGATCGAATACTGTTGCGCGAACAAGTTCTTCCTTAAGCTTGGCAAGCTGCTGGTTGAGGAGGGACTGAGCCTTTCTTGCTTCGATGTATTCAGCATTTTCCTTAAGGTCTCCCTTTTCCTTTGCTTCTGCGACTTCTGCAGCAATTCTAGGAAGCTGGTTCTTTTCGATGTCTTCTGCAAGTGCCTTCTTTTCTTCGAGTTTTGCAGCAGTAACAATGAGTGCGCTTGAAGATTCCTGCTTTGTTTCTGCTTCCTGGAACTTGAAGTCTGGTACCTTGCTGAGGATTCCGTTTCTTAACTGTGCCTTGTATGAAGGATCGAGGCTTGCAACGTCATTAACGATTGTGTACATGCGGCTCATTGTTTCTGTTGAACCTGCGAGCATGTATTCAAGCATTACGTTCTTAACTTCGTCACCAACCTTTCTTGCGAAGAGGAGTGTAGAAGCTGCCTTGATTGTCTTCTTGTTTTCTGTTGTGTTTACGTGGTTTTCGATTTCCTTGAAACATGTAGAGATGATGTTAACGAGGGTAACAAGCTGTTTTTCTTCTGGAATTGCTGCTTCCTTGAACCATTCGTCGTTAATGCATTCTTCGATGAAGTATGTAACGGCATTTCTGTTTGTGCGGTAATCGTTGAAGCAATCCTGAACAAGGCGAACAACCTTATCCTTCTTGTCTCCTGCAACAATCTGTTCAAGAAGATTCTTGTCCAATACGCTTGGGAAGAGGCGGATGTATTCGTCGTCCCACTTTGTAAGCAATTTGATTTCGTTGAGGAATGCAGACTTAAGGTGTGTATTCTTTGAATCCTTAAGTTTTGTGTACATTTCAGCTGGCTTTTCGATTTCGGCGTAAAGCTGTGCAAATGTGAATTTTGCTGGGTTTTCAAATGCAGAGATTCTCTTCTTGATTTCTTCTACAACGAGATAAGATGCAACTGCCTGTTCGTTAACAGTTGTTGCAGACTTAAGATATCCTGCAAAGTATGTGAACATTTCTGTAAACTGTTCGTCTGTAGGATCGTCATTTTCTGTAAGATAACGAACCATAATGTCGATTCTCTTGAAGAATTCCTTTTCTGCCTTGAATTCGTTGGCAAGGCGTTCCTGCTTTGTCATTTCCTTGTCGCGAACTGTATATTCATTGATGTTGTTAGGATTAACACCGAAAATTGGCTTTGCAAGTTCCTTCTGTGCCTTTGCATGCCAGCTTGTCCACTTTGATGCTTCAAGTATTGATGGAACGATTTCTGCCTTGATGCGCTTTTCATCGCAGCTGTTGTTGAAGCTCTTGATGATAGTCTTGAGTGCCCATTCTGGATCGTTCTTGATTCTTTCTGCAAGTTCAGCCTTCTTTACAGTCTTCTTGTAAACCCAGATGTGGTCCTTTTCAAGAGGCTGGAGGCATTCTACTGCCATCTTGAGTGTCATCTTGTGCGATCCTGTCTTTGCACCGAAGTTGATTACGAGTTCGTCGCCTTCCTGCTTTACAATCTTTCCTGTACCCCATGTCCTGTGGAATACCCAGTGCCCTGCAGCAAATGCAATGTGCTTTTCAAAGTCGTTGATTGCTTCAAAAACGTTGCGAACTGAAAGTGAAAGGTTTGAAGTGCGGATGTATTCGTCTACATGTGCGTTGCTTGCATATTTTTCGCGGTAGCAGGCTGTGATTTCGCGGCGTGCATCAGCATTCTTGCTGTTGATTTCAAGAATGATCTTAAGGAGCATGATTGCTGTGTCCCACTTTGCTGTATCCTTGTAGTACTGGTAGAGTTCCTGAAGGAGGTCAGCTGACTTTTCCTTGCTGATTGTCTTTGCAATCTTTCTCTGTGTGTGAAGGAAGAAGTCAATGTCTTCCGGCCTCATCTTTGCGAGTGTAGACCATACTGGCTTTGCCATTGGCAGGTTCTTTGCTGCGATATAGCGGAGGAGAGCCTTCTTGTAGTAGCTGATTGCAGCTTCCTGGTTCTGCTGCTTTGCATAGTAGTCTGCAAGGAAACGTGGGAGTTCTGGATCTTCAAAGTCGAGCTTGATGAGTTTTTCGTAGATTTCGCAAACCTTGTTGTCGTCGTTCTTGTTGAGTTCTGCCATCTTTCTGAGGGCCAGCTTGCTGTTTGGATCCTTGTCGAGAATGGTATTACATACTTCTTCAACCAGATTTTCCTTGTGGTTGTTTTCGAAAATTTCAAAAAGGGAAGTAAGTGAAGTTGTGTCTACGGATCCGAGGCGGAGGGCAATCATTCCGGAGAAGAAAAGGGCAATGATACTGTCTTTTGAATGGATGAGGTGTTCATCACAAATTTCTTTGATGGCATTTTCGCTTGCTTCGGCGTGTGCCTGTTCAAGGATGCTGAAAAGTTCAGCAAGGTTAGAATTAGTAAAGTTTGCGATACCAGCGCGTGTCCAAGTTTCAGCCTTAAGCATTTCGCGGACTGAATTCTCAAGTGTTTCAGACATAGTCTTTGCTCCTATATATTTTTGGGTCTCTCCCCATTTTTTTTCTTTATGTGTTTTCCTCAGCTCCTATTTTACATAAAGGCTGTGGATTTCAGGGGCTAGAAGTTTGAGTTTAAGCAGAACTTCGTTGATCCTTGATATGCTGTCCTTTTCCAGAACATAGTAGTCTATGAGCCAGAAATAGAGGTTTATGAGGTGAGGCTTAAGGATTTCCTTGTTGCTGGAAGCATCCTTGATTTCTCCTTCTTTCGAATAAATCTCCTGGTTCAAGTGCAGGACTTCCTTTGATTTCAGCTGTCTCTTTACGTTGAAGATTCCCAGAATAACACCGTAGACGGGAATCCACTCCAAAAGGGCCTGTCCTGTATAACCTGCATCTTCAACCTTTTCCACAAGAACCCTAATCAGTGGGGAATCCAGGAAGGTAAGGTCAATTTTGCGGGCATCCATATAAAAAGCTTCTTTGAAAAGCATTTTTGCGTTTTTTGTTTCGCCGTAAAAAGCGTAGCAGTCTGCCAGTTCTGCTATGAGCTGCGCCTGTCCGGGAACCATTGCATTGGCTTCCGAAAGGAACCTGAGTGCCATTTCGTAGGATCCCAGCTTTTTGTAGCAAAGTCCCGTCTTCCTCAGTATTTCGGATTTGAATTTCGTATCCTTTTCATCATTTGCCTTGCTGTAAATTTCAAGAGCCCTCGAAAAAATCCCTTTCCTGAAGGAGTATGTGATTTTCTCGCATTCGGGGCCTGCAAATTCAAGGATCATCTGGAATTTCTTCCACTGGTCCAGCAGCCATTCTCCCTGTTCAAAATAGGTGGTTCCTGCCATGGAAACGTCTGTTTTTGCCCAGAAATCGCAGCATCTGATGGCGAACACAAGCCTTTTGTTTCCCAACTCTGTTTTTAGAATTCCCTTGAGCAACGCAAGCGGCTGTTCGAATGAACAGGATTCTATGAGTTTGAGAGCCTCTTCAAGGGCTTTGTCCGACTGAATGCTCATAATATACCATTATATAAATATAAGAATTTATGTCAATATGCGAGAAAAAAGGGTAAAGTTTATAATGTATTTCAATTCAAGTGTCAAGTAGTTTGAGGAAAAGAATTTTTAAAATTTTTTTATTGTCATTGCCGGGTGTTTATAATATAGAAGATAATTGTACGGTGGCAATGGTTGACCTGGAAAAAAAATATGTATTTTATTTTTTTGAGGAAAAACTGGAGGAGGGTGGAAGGTTTGTTTCCTTTATGTGTTTTGCAAAAATTTATGCAAAAATTCTCTTTTCCTATACAGAATTTCACTATTTTAACTTGACCAGTTGCCCTTAAATTTGTTAAAGTCGTATGCTATAGGAAACCTACGGGGAACGCTACTCCTCGGGGTCATAATTTATTTAGAGGTAATAAAATGTACGCAATTGTTGAATTTAAAGGCAATCAGTACAAGGCAGAAAAGGACGCTGTTCTTGAAGTAGCACATCTCGATGCTAAGGCAGGAGATGCTGTTACTATTGACACTGTGCTTATGACAAGCGACGGTGCCAATGTTTCTGTTGGTACACCTTATGTTAAGGGTGCAAAAGTTGTTGTAGAAGTTGGCGAATCGTTTAAGGATGACAAGGTGCTTGTTTTCAAGTACAAGTCAAAGAAAGATTATCACCGCTTCCATGGTCACCGCGAACAGTATACTAAGGTTACTGTTAAGGATGTGGTTTTAGCATAATTGCCTGAGGCAATGGTATGACAACCGTTGAACTGGTGTGTGATGGAGAAGGCTGCATAAGGCGCTGCAATGCAAGCGGTCATGCGGCTTTCAGTCACAAAGGCGGCGATATAGTCTGTGCGGCAGAATCCATTCTGTTCAACACAGTCCTTGAGCTGCTTATGGAAACCAGCGGGGTTGTGCTCGAAACTGACAAATCTTCCCGCGGAAATCTCGCATTCAGTGTGGAAGACAAGGGTTCCGGTAACACGGAGCGCTTAAAGTGCATGGCGGATTTTTTAAGGTGTGGGCTCAGGTTCATTTCCGAACAATATCCTGAACATGTGCTCCTGCGGGAAAAAACTGAAGACTAGTCCGTTACTTGTAACGGCGGAGGATTAAAATGGGACGTACTAAAGGTGGAAGCGGTGCTAAAAATGGCCGCGATTCAAACCCTAAACACTTGGGCGTTAAAAGATTCAGTGGTGAAACTGTAACAGCTGGTTCTATCATCGTTAGACAGCGCGGTACTCGTGTTCACCCGGGCAACAATGTTATGCGCGGTGGCGATGACACATTGTTTGCTACAGTTGACGGTGTTGTAAAGTTCGGCGAAAGAATGAACCGCAAGGTCGTTTCTGTTGAACCAACAGCTGCTAACTAAGTTTCTGATAACGGAACAACTAATGCCCGGCTTGACTTATCTCTTGCCGGGTCTTTTTTTTATTGGGTATCTTGCATACCTTCGGGAAGGATTTTTTATATGATTCAGTTTGCAGACGAAGCAACCATCAGAGTTCAGTCTGGAAAAGGCGGAAATGGATGTGCATCATTCCGTCGTGAAAAGTATATTCCAAACGGCGGTCCAAATGGTGGAGACGGCGGTCGTGGTGGAGACATTATTTTCTGCGTAAAGAAAAACTTGAGGACTCTTGCTCATTTAAGGTTTCATCCTGTCCTCAAGGCACAGAATGGCAGTGACGGTCACAGCTGGGGTAAATACGGAAAGGATGGAGAGGACAAGGTTATACCTGTTCCTCCTGGAACTACTATCCGTGACAAAGAAACCGGCGAAATTATCATAGATTTTCCAACTGACAGTGAAGAACAGCAGTTTACATTTCTCAAAGGTGGAAACGGCGGCTGGGGTAACATTCACTTCAAGTCAAGTACAAACCAGGCACCTCGCCGTGCGAACAAAGGTGAACCTGGAGAAGTTCGCGAACTTCGCGTTGAACTTTCTGTAATGGCAGATGTTGGGCTTGTAGGTTTCCCTAATGCGGGAAAATCAAGCCTTCTTGATCTTTTTACAAACGCAAGGCCAAAGATTGCTCCTTATCCGTTTACAACAAAGATACCGAACCTTGGTGTCCTCCATGTTGATACTGACACGGATTTGATTATTGCCGATATTCCTGGAATCATCGAAGGTGCCTCTGAAGGTGCTGGTCTTGGCATCAGGTTCCTCAAGCACATTTCCCGTACTGCATGCCTTCTTTTCATGATTGACTGCAGCGACGACAACTACCTTGAAGCATACGACCTTCTCTTGAAGGAACTTGAAGGCTTTGGCGGTGATCTTACAAAGAAACCCCGCATAGTCCTCTGCAACAAGATTGATGTTGAAGGTGCGGAAGAAAGGGCTCAGGAAGTGGTTGCAAAACTTTCAGCGCGCGACAGTTCCGTAAAGGTAATTCCTGTTTCCGTAATGGCTCGCAAGAACATGAATGAAGCTCGCCTTGCCATCGTTTCCCTCGTGGAAAAAATGAATGCCGAAAAGGATGCTGGAAAGAAGGGGGGTGAAGGTAAGCCTGCCAAGAGTGAATTCATGGCAGGCCGTTCCGTGGATGATTCCATGGAAGTTCAGTTCCCTGGCAGTGAAGGCTGATTTTTTTCGTGGAGGATCGATATAGGGATGAAAATAGCTGTTCTTGGCGGAAGCTTTAATCCAATCCATATAGGACATCTTGCCCTTGCCGATGAAGTTCTTGGACTTGGGTATGACAAGGTTCTTTTTGTTCCTGCAGCGGCAGCACCTCATAAGGAAATGGCTTTTCCTCTTTCTGCAGAAGAAAGGGTAATGATGGTTTCCCTTGCTGTTGAAGACAATCCTGCCTTTGAAGTAGAAACATGTGAAATTGAAAGGGGGGGGACTTCCTATACCTGGGATACCATCTGTTTCCTTGAAAAAAAATATTCAGGTGTGCTTGAAGGAAAAATCGGACTTGTAATCGGAAGGGATCAGTTTGCAACTTTTCACCTCTGGAAAAACGCAGGGAAGCTTTCTGAAAAATGTACGATTATTCTTGGAGATCGTCCCGTTCAAAAGGAAGATGAAAATTTTTCTAATAAGGCAAAGGGAGATTACGCGGCCTATTCGGAAACTTCCGGCAGTTGTTTTGATCCTAAGTCGGAGCCGCTTTTTAAAGATGCTGTTTTCCTTTCCAACGAACTCCTTTCAGTAAGTTCAACGGAAATCAGGGCAAGGGCTGCAGGCAAGAAGCCTTTCAGATATCTTGTTCCGGAAAAAGTTTTCAAGTATATTGTTGATGGAAATATCTATGGAAAATAAGGATATAGATGAACTTATAGAAGAAATCCGTCAGTTTGCGGAAACTGCAGAAAAGCAGAGCCGCTATGAACACAGCGTTCGCGTTGCGGAAACTGCAGAATACATGTGCCGCCTTTATGGCCTTGATGAAAAGAGAGGTTATCTTGCTGGCATGGCTCACGACATTTGCAAAAACATTTCTGAAGAAGAAATGATGGCTCTTGCCGTTCAGGATGGGGGAGAGGTTACAGAAGTTGAAAGACTTAAACCTTCTCTTCTTCACGGAAGGGCGGCGGCTGTTCTTTTAAAAAATAAATTCGGCATTGAAGATGAGGAAATAATTCAGGCTGTTGCTTTGCATACTTTGGGTGGTGTAGGTATCTGTGATCTTGCAAAGATTATCTACAGTGCCGATAAAATTGAACCGGGAAGGGAACATTCAACTGATGAATACAGGGCAAGGCTTTTTGCCATGTCCCTCAATGAACTTACCCTTTTTGTTGTTGAAGAGAATATGGAGTACCTGAAATCAAAGGGCAAGAAGATTGCTCCTTCAAGCATTGAGTTTCAGGAAAACCTCAGGAGTCAGATAAAATGAGCATGTCGCGCGATAAAAAGAGTGCAATATTCCTCCTTGTAATCCTTGCAATCATCGTTGCTGTTTCTGTGGTCATTGCCATGTCGCTAAGGGTGGATCCAATCCAGGAAACCATGAAAAACGATCCTGTAGTTAAGATTCTTTTTGTCCATACTGATGATGAAAAGAACGTTCTTTCCACAGACATACTTGTTTATTGTCCTGGATCTGACCAGGCAGTTTCCTTCAACATCCTTGGGAATACAGGTGCCATTTACAAAAGCATTAACCGCGTAGACAGAATAGATGCCGTCTACAAGGAACTTGGAATAGAAACTTACAAAGGGGAAATTGAAAAGCTTGTTGGAAAAAGCATTCCCTTTACGGTTGAATACAGCATGAGCGACCTTGAGTTCTTTGCCGATTATCTTGGCGGACTCAATGTGTTTGTTCCAATGCCAGTTGATGAAATTGGTCCTGACGGAGAAAAATGGCTTTTGCCAAGCGGTGCAGTTTCTCTTGACGGTGACAAGATAAAAATATATGAAACCTACAGGCTTTCAAGTGAAACGCAGGATGATGTTGAAGACAGAAGACAGGCAGCCTTTACTGCTCTTCTTGCAGCATTCCGTGACAACAAGAAGTCTGTTTACAATGCAAAGATTTTCCCTGTCTTTGCAAAGCACTTTACAACCAATGTAGACTATCAGAATTTCTACCGTCTGATGATGCAGGTTTCGGATATTGATACGGAAAGAATCGTAACTCAGACAATCACTGGTTCTGCCCGTACTGTAGAGAGCGGGCAAACTCTTTTGTTCCCTCTGTACGACGGCCAGCTGATCAAGGATGTTATGGATCAGTCCATCAGTTCCCTCTTGACGGGTGACTACGGAAACCAGAACAGAGCATATGTTCTTTCCATCCAGAACGGAACATCAACACAGGGACTTGCAAGGAATACCTCGTTCCTTATGCAGAGTGCAGGCTATGAAGTTCTAGAAATTTCAAATGCTCCTGCAACGGAAAAGACGGTCATCATCAACCGCATCGGAAACAGCGAAGCAGCAAAGGCTTTGGGAAAATTCATCCGCTGTACCAATATTGTTGATGAAGATTATTCAGAGGAAGAAGAGTCAAACGGTTCAGCAAAAGCTGACTTTACAATCATTCTCGGAAAAGATTTCGACGGACGCATTGTAAGATAACCGTTGTGTAGAAGATAACTGCAGGAAAAGGAAAAAAATATGGAAAAGACAATCAAAGAGATGGCACTTGAAATTGCCGCACTTTTGGAAGATGGAAAGGGACAGGATGTAACTGTTCTTGATGTTTCAAAACTTAACAGCTGGACAGATTTTTTTGTAATTGCAACAATCTCAAGTGGACCTCACTGGCAGGGGCTTTACAAGAGTGTAAAAGATTTTGTAAAGGATACAGACCTTGAAATTCATCAGACCCACAACAAGGCGCCTCAGGGGGACGAATGGAACCTCATCGATCTTGGTCCAATTGTAGTTCACCTTATGAGCGAAGAAGCCCGTGGTTTCTATGAACTTGAAAAGCTCTGGCATGCAGGCGAAAAAATCAAGGGCTAAGGTTTTGGTTTTTTGAGGTTGCAGGTCAATTCCTGCGGATCCCTTCAAAAAAAAAGACTACCTCGTTGAAGGTAGTCCTTTGTATTTTAAAAGCCTGTGTCTAAATTAGTCATCCATGTCTGCAGGATCTGAATCTTCTTCAATCTCGTCCTTGATGCCGTAGAATTTGTCGTAGTCGAAGTCTTCCATTCTTCCGTCTTCAGTTTCGCGGTCATCATAGTCGTCTTCGTCAAGATAATCGTCTTCCGAATCTTCATCCTCAAGGAGATCATCCTCAAAGTCTTCTCCGTAATCGTCCGAATTTTCTTCGTCTTCGAAGTCATCGTAATCGTCGAAGCCATCTTCCATCTCGTCAGAAAAATCATCTTCGAAACCGCTCATTGAACAGAACTCTACATCATCATCATCGAACATTGGGAACCTCTTTAAGTTTTCAGCTGAAAAAACTACAGATAGTAGATTAAAGAACAAAGGCACTTTTGTCAATTAAGGAAATCTTCAAAATGCCTTGCCCGATAGAGCGTCCCGTTAAAAATCTTCGCGCAAAACTAGGGAATTTAGGGCAAAAACCCACACTCTGCGTTGACTAAAATACAGCTATTTATTATTATCTGATGCGTATGTGTGACAGTATAACTGTTCCAGCTCCTGCAAAAATAAATCTTGGTCTCAAGGTTTTTCCTAAAAGGGCAGACGGTTACCACGATATACAGAGTGTTTTTCAAACCGTAAGGCTTTTTGATGAGATTACGGTAAGTTTGACTGACGAGAAGAATTCCTGTACTGTGGATTGTGATACGCTTCAGCTTCCTGAAGAAAACACTTTTACCACATCATACAAAGCTTTCTGCGTGCTGACTGGCATAGACAGAGGAGTTCATGTTTTTGTAAAGAAACGGATTCCTGCCGGCGGTGGATTGGGGGGCGGATCGAGTGATGCTTCATCTTTTATTCAATCCCTTGACAATCTATTTGGCACTCAACTTGACTTTTCTGCCTTGTCGGAAATTGCAGGAAAAGTTGGAAGTGATGTTTTCTTTTTTACCCATGCATTGAATGCGGACGGTAAGAAAAGGTTTTCTGACTTTGAACCTTATGCCGCATTTGTTGAAGGCAGGGGAGAAAAAGTTCGTCAGATAGAATGCAGAAATGATTTTTCAGTTCTTCTTGTTTTGCCAGGCGTTTCGGTTTCAACAAAAATTGCCTACGGCCTTGTGGACAGGGAACACGAAAAATTAAAAGTTGAAAACTGCAGTTTGGGTCAAGGTGAAAATCCTGAAACAATCTACAGAAAAAATATTTGCGATTGGAATTTTGTAAATGATTTTACTGTTCCCGTTGCAAGAGAATTTGCACCTGTTGCAGATGCCCTGAAAAAACTGAAGAATTCTGGCGCCCTGTTTGCTGATATGTCAGGTTCCGGTTCTACAGTGTTCGGTGTGTTTGTCAATGCGGATGATGCCCTCAAGGCAAAAAAACTTCTTGAAGGCGACTATGTAACTGTACTTTCCTAAGTTCAGGATTTAAAAGAAATTTATTTCCGAATTTCCAAAAGTCCTGTATAATTGTAGAAGGGTTGCGGTTTTCCGTGACTGTTACTTCAATTCAAAGGAGATTAGCTTATGCAGATTACAGATGTACGAATCCGCAAGGTTGAAGCTGAAGGTAAGCTGAAGGCTTATGTTACTATCACTTTCGATGATTGTTTCGTTGTTCACAATGTAAAGATCATTGAAGGAACATCGGGCCTTTTCATCGCCATGCCAAGTCGCAAGACTGCAAACGGTGAATACAAGGATGTTGCCCATCCTATAAGTCCTGACTTCCGTAATGCCATCCAGTCAAAGATTCTGGACGAGTATAACGCAGGTCATGTTGAAATTGGAACAGGAAGTTCCGAAGACTAATTGTTTTTTTTTAGTTCCGGAACTTTTTGAATATTTTAGGCCGTCGTCAAGTGGTAAGACAATGGCTTTTGGTGCCATCATTTCGCTGGTTCGAATCCTGCCGGCCTAGTTTTGTATTTTATGGTAGCCTCTGAGATTCAATCATTTCAAGGCAACTTGTGAAAATATAAATAATTTTTAAGGAGTTCTAGAATGGAACGTTTTGTTATCAATGCTACAACACGCAAAGAAACAGGAAAGAAGTATGCAAAGGCTCTTCGCGCAGAAGGAAAGATTCCTGCAGTTGCATACAATGAAAAGGGTGAAGCTACAATGCTCGAAATCGTTGGAAGCGAATTCGAAAAGGCTTGGAGATCTATCACAAAGACAACTCTTGTAACACTCAAGATTGACGGTGCTGACAATGAAGCATACATCAAGGACACTGAGTACGACATCATCGCAGACAATGTTCTTCATGCTGATTTCCATGTAGTAAGCGGAAACAAGGCTATCAAGGCTAAGATGAAGATTCACCTTTCAGGAACACCAGCTGGTGTACTCAAGGGTGGATTCATGGTTAAGCATGTTTCTGAAGTTATGCTCAAGGCTCTTCCACATGATATGCCAGAATCTGTTACAGCAGATGTAAGCAAGCTTGAAATCGGTAACAAGTACACAATCGCTGACCTTAACCTTGGTGACAAGGTAACAGTTGTTACAGCACCAGCTTCTGTTGTTGTATCAATTGCACCACCAAAGAAATGATCTTGATTAAATAAGGTAAGGCTGTCCAGGACAATCAAGTCTCGGGCAGCTTTTTTTATTTTGTCCGGTTTTTAATGAACATGAAAAGTTTTGAAGAGAAAGTACTGGAAGGTTTAATTTATTCCCTGTCAGACTCAAAGGTTTCCCTTGATGATTGCAATTCCATTGGGGTTGCTGTTTCTGGAGGCGCTGATTCCATATCTCTTCTTTGTGCCTTGAATAACATTCTTCCGAAAAGCATTACCCTCAAGGCCGTAACCGTAAACCACAATATCCGTGCACCGGAAGAAACGGCAGGTGATGCTGATTATGTTGAATCCCTCTGCAAATCCCTGAATGTTCCCTGTGTCCGTTATGAAATAGAAAGGGGACTTGTTGAAAAAAAATCCGTTGAAGATAAAAACGGAATCGAAGACAGTGCAAGAAGGCTGCGTTACGAAAAATTCCGTCATTTCATGGAAAATGAAAAAGTTGACTTCCTTTGTCTTGCCCACAATAAAAACGATCAGGAGGAAACAATCCTCATGAGGATTCTTCAGGGCAGCGGAGATTTAGGCGGAATACCTGTTTCAAGGGGAAAATTCATCAGGCCATTGATTTCTATATATAGGTGGGAAATTGAAAACTATCTTTCCGAAAAAAACATTTCCTATAGAACTGATTCTACAAACCTTGAAAACGAAATGCTCAGAAACAGAATCAGAAACATTCTGGTTCCCGTTCTTGACCAGCACTTCAATGGTTGGAAAAAAGCTGTGGAACATCTTTCAGAAAAAAGCCGGAGGGACAATGAAGCCCTTGACGGTTTTTTGAAAGAAGCCCTTGTAGAAATAGATTATGAAGAAAAAGAAAGTTCTGTAACTTTCAATGGCGACGTTTATTTTTCTTTTGACAATGCCATCAAGGATAGAATTCTTATGGAGGCAGTGAAGCATGCTGGAGCTTCTGAAAGAATTCCCCAGTCCTTCCTTAGTCGATGGACCGAAAAAAAATATGCGGAATTTAAGAAAACTGAAGGTTCTTCAGGCATCCAGTTCACTCTTGAAAAGGGATTGTTTACCGTTGAAAAGAAAAAGCAGGTAGCGACAGAAGAAGGTTTTTTTGCTATAATAGAAAAACCTGGAACTTTTTCTGCAGGAAACTGTACTTTTGAGGTTTCGGGAGAAAACCACAAGGTGACCATTCGTTGCAATGAAAAAGAAATCCAGATTTCAGGTTTGGAGTTTCCGTTTGCATTCAGAAGCCGACAGCCTGGTGATGAAGTTAAAAACAGTGACGGAGCCATGAGGAGCCTTTCTAAAATCCTTGACGGATGGAAGGTTTCTGATTTGAAGGACAGGATTCCTGTCATTCAAAAAATTGGGAGTCCGTTGCAGGATATAAAATGTATTTGGGGCAGCCTCTACGGATTCAGTGACTGGATCGTTGTGGAATGAGTTGCCTTTTTACGGGAAAAAAAAATGAAGAGAATTTTAAGTGCCTTTTTACTCAGTGTTTCTTTTTTTGCATTTGCCCTTGATCCAATAAAATCAGGGGATGCATTGAAGGATAGTGCAGACCTTGCAAACAGAAGGACTGCCTTAAGGTGTCTTTCAAATGCAACAAACTATGCATCAGAAAAAAATTACGAAGCAGCCATGAGTCAGGCCCAGCTTGGAATTGCTTACGATGATTCAATATCAGATCTTTGGTATGTTGTTGCAGCATCAAGTTCTGCAGTTGGCAAGACGAAAGCAGAAATTCTTCCTGTTCTTGAAAAGTCTTTGAGAATCAATAATTGGGTTAACTACAACCGAGATAATGCCCGCCTTATGGCAGCTGACATTCTGTGTGAAACTGGAAATCTTGCTAGGGCTCTGGATCTTCTTGATTCAAAGCCAATGCTCTATTCTTCAGATGCAGAATTTGTTCGCGTGAAAATCTATTACAGAATTGGTGATGCAGAATCTGTTTCAAAGGCAAGAAACAAGATTGACGGTGCAAGACGAATATTTCCTTCAGATACAAGATTTCCTCTTGTTTTCTTTAAATTTGAAAATCCGGATGCTCTTGATGCTACTGCTAAAAGACTTGCCGACGGTTTCATCGGACAGATTTCCCAGTATCAGGAAGCAAGCCCGGACAAGAATGCTGAACTTGAAGTGTATGCGGCAAGTTTTGCAGAGGGTGAAAAAAAAGTCAGGATGCTCAAGTCTTTTGCTGCACGAGGACTTGAACATCCTCTTTATGCTCAGGAAGCCTTGAAGGCCGGTCTCATCGACCAGCAGCATGCTTTTGAATACCTCTGCAATTTTGCAGAAAAAGAAATTGATGTTCAGATGTTCAAGAACCTCCTTTCAAAAATGGAAGATGAAAGGGTTGTTGAATACATTTCAAAGTACATGGAATCCTTTGGCGGTAGCTTTTCCGAGGATACTGACGGAGACGGCAATGCAAACCTTCTTGTAAAATATACTCGTGGTCGTCCACAGGAAATTTTCTATGACAGAAATCAGGACGGTAAACTTGAATGGACTGTTGATTGTGATTTTGGCGTTCCTGTTGCAGGCAAACTGGAAGAAAAGAACATGTATTTTGAATGGGCTCAGTTTCCATTCCTTAGCAGCCTTGCCTTCAGTTCAAGCGACAAGAAAACCCTTGCCGGCGAAAAGTTTACTTTTTCCGGTGAATCTCTCAAATGGACTCCCGTTCTCATTGAAAGGGACGATTTCATTTCTATAAAAACAGGAAAGGATTTCTTCTATCCTGCATTGAATAATAATATTTCAGGAATTTCCAACTCGGAACTTCTTGATGCAGCGTCAGGTTTTGAAATTGATTCCTTAAAGATGGAAGGCGAAAAAATTTGTTTTATCCTTCTGGGAGGAAATGTAACTCAGGCAATGTACTATAGGGACAATGTCCTTTATGCTCAGGCTCAGTTTGAAGGTAACATACCTGTTCTTCGTGTTGTTGATTTTGATAATGACGGTGTTTTTGAAACAACCGAATTCTATGATCTTGATGAAAAGGGGGACATGAACGTTCATTCCCTTTCCGATGAAAGGGCAATCATGCAGAACCTTTATGGTGTTCCTTCTTCCGGTGCAGAATTCTATCTCCGTATGGTTCAGATAGATACTGACAGGGATACTGTTCCTGATTTCACTGAAGAATATCTTCCTGGTGGCGGAAAAATTACTTCATGGGATACAGACTCAAACGGCAAATGGAATGTTCGTCATGTAGTCTATGCTAAGGATTCTGAAGGAAAAAAGGAAGATTCCATGTTCTATCTTCTTCCAAAGAATTATCTTGTTACCATATCTTCCCTTAATGGAGTTCCTGTAAAAGTTTCCTGCGGCGTTGAAGATTACAGTGTTTCACTTGCACAGAGTGGAAGCCTTTACTGGCTTTCTAAGAATGATGTTGATCTTGAAAGCAGAAAAATGATTCTGCTTGAAAATAAAGTTCTTGATTCACTTGATAAGGCTGATGTTCAGGGGTTAACACAGATTGTTGAAGAATCAGGTTTAAGAGCCATTTGCATTCGCATTGCAGAAAACAACTTTGCAATACTGATAGATGAAAGTGATTTGGGTAGCGATGAAAAAAATTAAACTTTTCCTTCTTTCCGTATTTTTGTGTCTTGTTCTTGCAGGCTGTAATTCCATAGACAATCCGGAAAGTGTTTATGTTCCCGTTGATTACACGGAAGAAGATGCCGTAAGGGATCAAATTGAATATGTTGTTAAATTGTCAGAAAAAGATACCGTTCGTTCCCTATGGAGGGCAAAGGTTCTTTTGGACAATACTCCTGAAAATTCAGCTACTTTTGATATCTATGAAAAATGCTGTGAAAAGTCTGTTCTCGAAATGAATAAGAAAATTGAAGAAAAGGATTTCTTCAGTGCCTTGAAAATTGCAAAATCCCTTGAAGCAGTTTCCTGTTCAGCAAAAGGCATGAAAATGTCTGTGTCTCAGATCGAAGCAGAGGCATATAAAAGTGTTCCTGGCAAGAAAAAGGCTTCCGGTTCAAAAGAAAATGTTTCAAGCCTTATAAGCGGCACCGTTACTGTTTTCGTAGACAAGGGAATCAAAATCAAGCGTGGTGTTGGCTATGCTGACTCTGTTCTTGGAAGCGGCTTCTTCATTTCAAAGGACGGTTACATTATTACAAATCATCATGTTATTGAAGATATGGTGAATAAAAAGTATGAAGGTTATTCCCGCTTATATATTAAGCTTGCCGATGATCCTGATACGAGAATTCCTGCAAAAGTTATAGGGTATGACAGCACAGTAGACCTTGCACTTATCAAGACCGAAGTTGAAGCTCCCTATGTTTTCTCGCTTGGTTCTTCAAGTCAACTTTCCGTAGGAGACAAAATCTATGCCATAGGTTCTCCCCTTGGACTTGAAAGGACACTTACAAGTGGAATCATTTCTTCCACTGACAGAAATCTATTTTCTGCGGGTACAGTTTTTCAGATTGATGCTGCAGTAAATTCCGGCAATTCAGGTGGACCTCTTGTTGATGAATTCGGTAGGGTTCAGGCTGTTGTTTTTGCTGGTGTTGCCCATTATCAGGGACTTAACTTTGCGATTCCTGTAGAATATTTAAAAAGTGAACTCCCGTTCCTTTATGCAGGCGGTGAAAGAAAGCATCCGTGGATTGGTGCATATGGAAAGACGAAAAGACTGCCGGGTGCCTCTTCCAAAAAGGAAGGTGTAAGTGTTCTCTATTGTCTTCCTGGTGAAAGTGCAGACCTTGTCGGCATTAAAGAAAATGACACTATTGTTGAAATCAGCGGCATGAAGGTTGATTCCCTTGATGAATTCCATTCTGCAATGATGTCCCTTGAATCAAATATAATTGTTAAAGTTAAGGTTGTAGGGGAAGACGGAGAAGAAAAGGAAAAACTGGTTTATCTTGCAACTCGTCCTTCGTCTCCAGGATATGAAGTGTTTAGGCATGATGACCTTACAAATGCCCTTTATCCGATGCTTGGAATGAGGCTTACAAATACTTCGACAATGAATAAGAAACAGTATGTAATAACCAAAATCATAAAAGGTTCAATTGCAGATGAAACTGGATTCAGTGAAAATGATCCTATTGTTGTCCATGACATTTCTTTTAGTGAAGATAACGAAGGAGCCATCTTTACCATTTATGCAAAAAAAAGAAAGAATGGATTCCTTGATGTGAATCTAAGGGTTCCGGCTTCGATGGATACCAGCAACTATTTTTAATTTGCAAGACAGAAAATATTGTTGTTGCAAAATCTGGCAAGTCGGAATAAATGCAACAGCGCTACAAAATATATTTAGGAAAATAAAATGAAAGATTTGAAGTTTAAGCGAAATTTTTGTATTACTGCACATATTGACCACGGTAAGTCCACTCTTGCAGACCGCCTCATTCAGCATGCAAGGATTATTGAAGACCGCCAGATGATGAATCAGATTCTTGATAACATGGATATTGAACGTGAACGCGGAATTACAATCAAGAGTCAGGCCGTAACAATTCCTTATCACGCAAAGGACGGAAATGACTACGAACTTAATTTTGTTGATACTCCAGGACATGTTGACTTTTCCTATGAAGTCAGCCGTGCCATTGCTTCCTGCGAGGGTGCTCTTCTTTTGATTGATGCAACCCAGGGTGTTGAAAGCCAGACCATGAGCAACATGTACCTTGCCATGGAACAGGACCTCTCCATTGTTCCTGTAGTTAACAAGATTGACCTTGCCAGTGCCGATGTTGAAAGCGTTAAAAGGCAGATTGACAAGGACCTTGGGTTGGACAGTGCCGATGCACAGCTTGTAAGTGCAAAGACAGGTCAGGGGATTGATGAACTTCTTGAAGCCATCGTAACAAAACTTCCGCCTCCACAGGGAGATGTAAATGCTCCTCTGCAGGCCTTGATCTTTGACTGCCATTACGATGAATACCGCGGTGTTGTTGTTCATATTCGCGTAAAGGAAGGTACAGTAAGGACTGGTGATGTTATCCGCCTTATGAGTACAAATACAGAATACAAGGTGGACAAGTGCGGTATCTTTAAGATTAACTATGAAGAAACCGGTGTTCTTGAGGCTGGTGATGTAGGCTATATTATTGCCGGCATCAAGACCGTTAGTGACGTAAAGGTAGGTGATACCATCACTACTGCTGCAAATCCTGCAAGTGCCCCTCTTGAAGGATTCAAGGATGTAAAGCCTGTCGTATTCTCTTCTATTTATCCAATCGACTCAAATGACTATGAAGAACTTAAGGAAGCTATGGAAAAGCTTAAGCTCAACGATGCTTCCCTTGTGTACGAAAAGGACAATTCCCTTGCCTTGGGTAACGGGTTCAGATGCGGCTTTCTTGGTCTCCTTCACCTTGAAATCGTTCAGGAACGTCTTGAACGCGACTTTGACCAGGTGGTAATCTTTACGGCCCCTAGCGTTCGCTACAAGGTAACTCCTGCAGGAAAGGAAGAATTCTATGTAGATAATCCTGCCGACTTCCCGGACGGAAAAATCAATTCTTCACAGGAACCATACATCAGGGCTTCCATCATTACTCCAACGGAATTCCTTGGAAACATTATGGAACTTTGCCGCATGAAACGTGGTGCACAGACAAACATGAGCTACCTTGATGAAAAGCGCGTTGAACTTATTTATGAAATGCCTCTTTCTGAAGTTCTCTTTGATTTCTACGACAAACTAAAATCCTATAGCCGCGGTTATGCGAGCTTCGACTACGAAGTTATCGATTATCGTCCGACAGACCTTATTAAAATCGACATCCTCATCAACTCAAAGCCGGTTGATGCCCTGGCTCAGCTTTGCTACAGGCCTGCAGCAGTAGAAAGGGCAAAGGTTGTCTGCGAACGTCTTAAAGGAGAAATTTCCCGTCAGCAGTTCAAGGTTGCAATTCAGGGAGCTATAGGTGCTCAGATAATTGCCCGCGAAACTGTAAACCCTGTGCGCAAGGATGTTCTTGCCAAGTGTTATGGTGGTGATGTTACCCGTAAGAGAAAGCTTCTTGAAAAGCAGAAGGCCGGTAAGAAGCGCATGCTCATGGCTGGAAATGTTGAACTGCCACAGAGCGCATTCCTTGCTGTCCTTAAGGAAAAGGAAGACAACTGATATTGTTTTCAAATAATGAAAAAGGGGATTACTAATAAGTTCAAAAAATGTCATTTTCGGGCTCCTATGACCCGAAAATCCATTTAATTGCAATACAAGAGATTGTCGTGTCGAGCACGGCAATGACTCATACTTATTGGACAGCCCTTTTTTATCCTAAAAGTTTCAGAAAGTAGTCGATTTCCGCACGGACTCTTTTCAGAAAGGATTGGCCTCCGTTGTAACAGTAACCGTCTGGGAAGTGCAGGTAGAGGTATTCTCTTTCTGAAAGCAAATCCTTTATCTGTTCTTCAAGATTTATACCCTTATAGAATACTGAATTTTTTCCTTCTGATAAAAGGGATTTTATTTTTTCAAGGGCACTGATTTCTTCTGAAATGAAATTTTCCGTCCTTTCCTTTCTTTGCGATGTTTCTTCAGGGAAAATGATGCCAGACAAAGATGGTAAAAAAGAAATCCCGTCTGTTGTTTTTTTCCCGATTGAAAGGTCTATTCCTGTTTTAGAGGCGTCATATACATTTCTGCATCCCTTAAAAAGGCTTGCGAACTGTTTTGCGTAAGATGAAAGAAGTTTTGTCGTAACGATTTTCCTTCCGTCTTTTGAAACTGCCCATTCAGCACCATTGGCATAGGCCGCGTCGATGTTTTCAACTGGAATTAATCTGGAAGTTTCAGAAAGCCTGCTTTTGTGAGCCATGGTTGCCTTTGCATGTGTAAAGCCAACTGAATAGCTGAAATCTAGGCCTGCCGTGTATATTTCTACGGATTCATTTTTTCTAAGCCTAAGGGCAATGTAAAAGGCTGCAAGACCAACGGAACCCATTGGAGGAACGAAGCTTCTTAGAATTCCATCTTCAACGAGAGAATCAAAAAACTTACCGTCTGCATATCTTGATGCAAAGAATACAATCCTTGCATTTTCCTTTTCCATTTGATCTACAATCTCATATCTTGAAGAAAGGTCTGCAAAAAATGTAATTCCTGAACCTTTAAGTTTTTCAGATGTTCCCGTATAAGCCTTCTGAATAGCCATCTGACTTTCCATACCGACTATGGCATCTGGGATTATTCCGCGGTCCAAAAGTGGAGAAAGGGCTGCATCTACGGCAATTATGAAAAATGCTTTAGGATCCATTTTTTCCCAGTTGATTGTATCCAGGCCTTCTCCGGCACCAAGTACTAAAACAGGTTTGCCTACTGTCTTTTCTACATCTTCAAGAAGAAAAGATGAGGGCAGTTTTTTTAGGTTTGAAACAAGATTTTTGGAAAAGAGACGTCCAAATTTTGAAAGGGTAATCCTGTTCTTCCAGAAAGTCCCGATTATGTCCTGAATTGCAAGGGCAGTGTAATCATAAAGTTCCTTTGAAAACTGAACCCCGGCACTGAAATCAATCCTTATGCTTCGTTTCAGACTTCCCGTAGAAAGAAATGATTTTATTTTCTTTTCGATTATTGTTGCATTGTTCAGGTTGAATAGCTTTACTTTATCTGAAAATCCGGTTTCTGTAAGTTTCTCCCTTGCAATTTTTTCAAGTGCCGAATCTGCTTCTATTGCAATTATTTTGCAACCTTCGGGAATCTTGGAAATGAGTTTTTTTAAGCCATACCACAAAAGGGGTGAATATAATACAACAAGGGTTCCAGGCAAAATGTCCGTTTTTTCAATTACAGATTCTACGGCACGAGTTGGATTGTATTTAGAGTAGAGGAGGCGACCCTTGTATTCAACTGTGTTTAAAAATGAAAAGCCCTGACCGGTGCTGACCAGGCGGGGCTTCTCATTTTGGATTTGTGATTCCAAATTATTTCCTGACTGGATTAGTTCTGTCTTCCGCTGCTCATCATTTCAAGATAAGTTGCGAAGAAGTTGTCTACTACTTTGTCGCTGGCCATGATTGTGTTCTGCATAGTTGTCTGGTTAGCCTGATATAGTGGTTCTGCAACAGTTTCAAAATCAGTAACCGTGTCGTTCTGGATACCTGCACACTTTGCAACTACAATCTTGTTTCCAAGGATGAATGGAGCACTGATTTCGTCAATTTTGAGGGAGAACATTGTCTTGTATGCTGCTGCATTGCTTGAAATTGCAGAAACATCTTCAACATCTGTTGTCTTTGCATAGAATTCTGTGTTTGCATAGTTGATTGGGAATGCAGCGATATCCTTCTTTTCTACGTTGAACTTTGCACAAGCCTTGTCAAAAGAAGTGATTGCTGCTTCTGAAGTGAAGTCTGCAGCTACCTTTGTGAAGTATTCTTCAATGATTCCCTTTTCTGCCTGCTTCATGTAAGAGAGAACAACATTTACTGTTTCTTCGTTGTCAAAGTCTGCAGCAACCTTGTCTCCAGTTCCCTTGAAGATTGAGTATCCGCGCTTTGTTCTGATAACTTCGCTGAGTGTATCTTTTCCAAGGCCAGTAAGCTTTGCAAGGTCGTCTGTGTTATCGATTGCGTTTTCAATCTGGTATGAGTATCCGCCTGTAAATGCACCGTCTGCAGAAGAGTAGTACTTCTGTGACTTTTCGCTTACAGCATCTTCAAATGTGATTTCATTTGCGTTGATCTGCTTGAGGATAGATTTTGCTTCTGATTCGTCATCAACTGTGATTACAGAGAGGCTGTACTTTGCAAACTTTGCTGCGTTGTTCTTTCCGTATTCAACTGCTTCCGATGCAGGATAGTTTTCTGTACTGAATGCTGCAACCTCGAATGTGTGTTTTTCTTCACCCATCTTTGCGATGAACTGCTTTTCTGCTTCGCTGCACTTTGTTCCGTAAACCTTGATTTTTTCTGCGCTTGAAAACTGGCTTGTAGAGAAGAGGTCGTCGATGTAACGAGAGTATATGAGCTGACCTTCTGCATTTCTCTTGAGTTTGTCCAAATCTGCCTGACTTACCTGGTTATACATTCTCTGAGAGAAATTTCCGTTTTCATCTGTAAATGCAGGAAGAATTGCACGGTTGACTGCCTCTTTTGATACTGAGTAACCAGACTGCTTTACTGCACTTGAAAGTGCGTAGTCAAGAATTGTCTGTCTGAAAGCCTGGCTGAGAATGTGGTAGTAAACCTGATCATTTACCTGATAGCCAGCTGCCTGATAGCTCTGAGCAATGTTAGATGTTGCTGTATAGAACTTTGAACCTGGTTCATAAGTGATTTTCTGGCCGTTGTATGAACCGAATGTATTGATGTGTCTCTTATTGAAGAAAGATTCAAAAATTGCGCTTGCTCCGAATGGGAGGAAAACGAGGGCAGAAATGATGAGGATTATAACTGCTCCGATTTTTGAATTTTCCTTTTTAGATTTCTTTTCTGGGAAATTAATTACTTCGCTCATGGAATTGAATCGTCCTTTTTAATATTTTCTTTTGTTTCGCCTGAATACTGTTTTCAAGGTCTATCCATTTTATCATTGTAAAATTAGTGCGTCAATCAGAGAAAACAATTGTTTTTCAAATCTGCAATTTCCCCTGTTTTCTGCGGTCCAATGTGATAGATTTTTTCAATTGAAATGTGGTAAACTCCTTGCAATTCGCAAATACTATTTTGGAGACTATATATGAACATCAAGAATCTTGAAAAGACACTTTCTGAAAATGAATATCCTGGACGTGGAATCGTAATCGGCAAGTCTGAAGATGGAAAATACGCTGTTTCTGCATATTGGATCATGGGGCGCAGCGAAAACAGCCGCAACCGCGTTTTTGTTGAAGACGGGGAAGGACTGCGCACTCAGGCTTTTGATGAATCAAAAATGGTAGATCCTCATCTTATCATTTACTGGCCTGTTCGCGTTCTTGGAAACAAGACAATCGTAACAAACGGTGACCAGACAGATACCATCAATGACGGGCTCAAGGACGGAAAGACTTTTGAACAGTCCCTTCTTAGCCGCGAATTCGAAGATGATGCTCCAAACTACACTCCACGCATTTCAGGACTCATGAATGTAGAAGGCGGAAAATTTGACTTTTCCATGTCAATCCTCAAGAGTGACAGCGGTGACGGTTCAAGATGCAACCGCTATACTTATGATTACAGCAATCCAAAGGAAGGCGTAGGTCGCTACATCCACACATACATGGGCAACGGTTCTCCACTTCCTAGTTTTGAAGGGGAACCTGAACTTGTTGAACTCAAGGGTGATATTAACGAACTTACAGATAAAATCTGGAACAGCCTCAATGCTGACAATAAGGTTTCGCTTTTCGTTCGCTACATAGACATTGCTACAGGCAAGTACGAAAGCCGCATCGTAAATAGAAACAAGTAATTCTTTGGTTGGATAAACTATTGGATGTTTGTAAAGCAGTCAGCTTAGGCCGGCTGCTTTTTTATTTTTTTTCACCGTCAAGGAGGGCAAGCATCTTCTTGAAGGCAGAGTCTTCCTTTTTAAGTTCCTTGCTTCCTCGGGTAATGTTGCAGAGTGATATGTTGTATTTCTTTGCTATTTCACGTTGAGTTGTTCCGGCCCTGAGTTCTTTTACCAGACTCCATCTTTTTGAAAAGTCATTCAACTCTGATTTGGTGAAAAGACAGCCGAAGAATTCGTATACAAGGTCCTGATCCTGGCTTTTTACTATGAGCCTGCAAATTTCACGAATCACTTCTTCCGGTGTTGGTTTGTTTTCTGTATCTGCCATCTGGATTCCCTTTGTTATACTTGATGGAAACAGTATAGACTAAAACTTCAGGAAATGAAAGTTGAAAATAAAAAAAAGACCGGCTTTTACGCCGGCCATGCCATTACTGACAACCGGGTGTCAATGGGTGGGAGGGGATAAAATTGAACACCCGGTACATTATATATCGGCCCTGACCCCGAAAATCTTGAATGTTTTTTCAATATATTTTAGAGATTTCTGTCAGTCTTCAACTTCGTTGACCTGGGCTTCAAGATTGATCGCAATGTTGTAGCTTCTTCCGTTGGATACCGTTACTGAGCGGACAATTTCATAGTCTCCAACGATGAACTTTACGGTGTGGTCTCCCTGTGTTGTGTGGAAGGCTTCGACCGGAGCCTTGTATTCAGTGTCGTCAAAATAAATCTTTGTGTTCTCTGGAGCCACCAGGCGGATCATTGGCTTTATGTCGCGGAATGAGAGCTTTACTTCAGTTGTCTTTGCCTGTTCGACCGTGACGGTGCGAACTTCATTGCGGTAACTGTCGCTTACAATGCTTATGTTGTGGTCTCCTGTGTCTGAAAGCAAGCCTTTCCCCGTAATGGATTCAGTATCCACCTGTTTGCCGTCAACAAAAACGGAGTAGGAGTCTGGTTCCTTTCCTGCAGGTCCTGTTGCCTTTACGGAAATGAAACCCTTGTCTATGAGGATTGGTTTTGCAGATACCGATAGCCTTGCGTTCATGAGTTCATCGCTGACCCCTTTCATTACAAGCTGGAACCTGAGGAAAACAAAGCCGCTGGATTTCTGGGCGATGAAATCTGCCAGGTGGGAGTAGGCGTCCTTTTTGATTGTATTGTTCTTTTCCAGTGGAACAAGGAGGGTCAGGCTAAGGCTGTCAAAGGTTCCTGTTTCTGCTCTGTTTCCGCTGTAGTCTATTATGCTGGTTTCAGGTTTTGGCGAAATGGAAGAGTAAAGGGACCATGCAACGCTGTCCCTCCATTCAGCAACTACTTTGGGAATCTTTATGTTGATTTCTATTCCCTGAATGAAGGTTTGGTCCTTTGGAAGCATTATGGCAATACTGTCATTCACCGAGGCCTGCTCTGTTTTCCTGTCAAAGTAATCTTCAAGTTCAATTATCTTTGCCCTATGGGTCCTGAAATTTTCTGCGTGTAAGGCAGCGGCAATTGCAAATGTTCCTAAGAGAAAGAGTCGCCTTGTAAATGTCGTTACTGAATTAAGTTCAGCCATATTTAGAGTATAGTATTTATGTATCGTGAAAACTAGTTTAAAAGCCCTAAAATAAAGGAATTTGGCTGTAAATATGGAGATTTTTTTGTTTTTTTCCGGGAAAAATCACTTTTTCAGGTAGTTTTCAGGATTCAGAGAAGATCCGTTCTGTGTAACCTCAAAATGCAGGTGTGGTCCGGTAGTAAGTCCCGTCATGCCTACGGTTCCAAGTTTCTGTCCCGTAACCACTTTCTGATCCTTTGCTACGGTAATTGAATCCATGTGGGCATAGAGGCTTTCCATACCGTTGGGATGGCGGATTATTACGTAATTGCCGTAAACAGGATTTCCCTCTACTGCCTGCTTTACGAAACCTTCCCTGCAGGCAAGAATTTTGGATCCTCTGGCTGCCGCAAGGTCGATTCCCCTGTGCATTTTCCATTTGCCGCTAATAGGACTTACCCTCATGCCATAGGCAGAAGTAAGGACACTTTTTTCAAGGGGCATGCTCATTCCAGGATTAAGAAAGTAAGCCCTCAGTGAACTGCTGAATTTTTTCTGCGGGAGGAAATAGAAGGTCCTTCCGCCGTATGCAACGGTTACTGTAGTTTCATCTATGAACTCTGAGTTTTCGTTAGCAAGGAGAACCTCAAAGGAATTGTCGGGCTTTAGCGGAATGTAAAGTCCGTCTGAAGAAGGCAGGAGTATGGTTTTGCCTGCAATTGGCATTTTGCTTTCTGAAAATGAATTCAAGGTCGCAAGGGTGTCTTGCCTGATGGAGCACCTGGAGGCAATCGAAATAAGGGTTTCGTCTTGCTTTGTCTTATATTTATAGAAAAATATTTCTGGTTTCTGACCTTTGAAATAACTTCTGTTGGAGTTTTGTACATCCTGCTGGTATTGGGCAAAAAGATGATTTGAGGATTTGAGTTCTTCAATGACAGGGTAAAAAGGTTCTGCCGGTTCCTGTTCTGCGTAAATTACCTGCAGACTTGAAAAAAGGAGGGATGCTTTCAGTGTTGTTGCTAATAATGTTCTCTTAAAGTTCATAGAGTTTTCGGCAAAAAAAAACGGCTTCCGGGTATTAAAACACAGAAACCGTTTTATTCTGGACTATTGAAGAATTATTCTTCAGCAATAGCTTCACAAGGACATGCACCAGCACATGCTCCGCATGATACGCAAGAAGCAGCGTCGATTACGCGCTTGTCGTTTGCTTCGCTGATTGCTCCAGATGGACATTCGCCTTCACATGCACCGCAGTTGATGCAAGCTTCTGAATTGATTTTGTAAGCCATATAGTAACCTCAATATAAAGATATATAGAGTATAGCATAAGATGGGTTTTTTTGCAAATTGCAAAATTTTTAATAATTGTGATAAAATCACTTGCGAAACATGAGTAATGTTCATAAATTCTTTAGGAAACGTGCAGGAAATTTATTTTTACGGTTATTCATATATAGGTATCCGTAAATTGTGCGTTGTGCATTGGATTCCGTAATTTTTTTAGTGGGTAGGATATATATGGCAAAGACAGAAGAAAAAGCTCCTGTGGACATGTCTGAAAAATTGAAGGCTCTGGAAGCAGCCCGCCTTCAGATTGAAAAGCAGTTTGGTACAGGCTCCCTCATGAAGCTTGGTACAAAGGCTGACTCTACTGCAATTGATGTTGTTCCTTCGGGTTCAATTCTCCTTGATGAAGCTCTTGGTGTAGGTGGTTATCCTCGAGGGCGCATCATCGAAATGTATGGACCGGAAAGTTCAGGTAAGACAACCCTTGCCCTTCATGCAGTTGCAGAAGCACAGAAGCTTGGCGGTATTGCAGCATTCATCGATGCTGAACATGCCCTTGATCCGGTTTATGCAAAGAACCTTGGCGTTAATATTGATGAACTTTGGGTTTCCCAGCCTGATACTGGTGAACAGGCCCTCGAAATCTGTGAAAACCTTGTTCGTTCCGGGGCGGTGGACATCATCGTAATCGACTCTGTTGCGGCCCTTACTCCACAGAAGGAAATTGAAGGTGAAATGGGTGACAGCGTGATGGGTGTACAGGCTCGCCTCATGTCACAGGCTCTCCGTAAACTTACTGCAATCGTAGGCAAGTCAAAGTGTATCGTTGTCTTCATCAACCAGATCCGCATGAAGATTGGCGTTATGTTCGGAAATCCTGAAACAACCACTGGCGGTAATGCCCTCAAGTTCTATTCTTCCATCCGTCTTGAAATCCGCAGAATCGAAACAATCGACGGCAAGGGGGATGACGAAGCCCTGGGAAACCGTGTTCGCTGTAAGATCGTAAAGAACAAGGTTGCGCCCCCATTCCGCAAGGTTGAACTTGACATCTACTTTGGAAAGGGAGTTTCTGCCTCTGCCTCAATCCTGGATTCTGCCGTTAAGCACGGACTCATCGACAAGCGCGGTGCCTGGTATACCCGTGGAGAAGAAAAGGTTGGTCAGGGTAAAGAAAATGCCGTTAACTTTATCGAGTCGAACCCTCAGTATCGCATTGAGCTTGAACAGACAATCCGAGAAAAACTTTTCCCTGGACAGGTTCTCCGAACAAAGGAAGGGGAAGTTGTTACGAAGGAACAGATTGCGGCTTATGAACAGCAGATGCGTGAAAAGGGTGTAGGGCTTGGCGGTGCTCAGCCAGAAAAGCCTGCGGAAACAGCTGAAGTTACTGCTGCCCCTGCTGTTGAAGCTCCTGCAAAGACTGCAAAGACAAAGACATCGTCCCTTGCAAAGGCTGCTGCAGAAGACAAGCCTATGCCAGAGGAACTTTTCTAGAATATGTTTGTCGTCCTGGGCCTTGGTTCAAACAGATCCTTTGAATCTCTTTCATGTACGGAACTTCTTTCAATGGCAATCAAAAGAATAGGCGGTTTTGTAGAAAAACTTTGTGTTTCTTCCGTCTACAGAACTGCCGCCATGTATGTGACGGATCAGGACGATTTTTACAATATGGTTGTTGCCGGAGACTTTCGGGGCACCCCTAGGCAGCTTCTAGAAAAAATCCATGCTGTGGAAGCTGAACTTGGACGCGACAGGGCTAAAGAATTCAGAAACGGTCCTCGTTCCATCGATATTGATATTGAAATCTTTGGAAAAGAGTCTGTTAACGAAAGTGACCTTGTCATTCCCCATGAAAGATTGACAGAAAGGGCTTTTGTTATGAAACCTTTGCTTGAAATACTTCAAATCATGGAGAAAAATGCCGATAAAAGAATTACGGATATTCCCTTTTCTTCAGATTTCCTTTATGGAAAACTGTCTGAACTTGGGGAACAGCGCATTGATTTATTATCCGTGTAATTTTTTATACCTGCGGAGTCGGCATCATGGAAGAAGAAGCAATTGTAGAAACAAAAAAGAGAAAGTTTGCTGTAGGCGAAGTCTTTGACGGACCCCTTGATTTGCTCTGGAGCCTTATAAGCGAAAACAAGATCAACATCAACGATATCCCAATTTCAGAAATCACGGAACAGTTTCTTGATTACCTGGACTACGCAGTGGAACTTGACCTTCATGACCTTAGTGATTTCTATCTTTGGGCAGCAAAACTTTGCAGCATAAAGAGCCGAATGCTTCTTCCTGTCGAAGTTCGCCTTAACGATGGTGACAGCATGGAAGATCCTCGAGCCGAACTGGTTGAACAGCTTATTGAATACCAGAGGTTCAAGAAGCTTTCCATGCTTATGGAAGAAAGGGAAGAGCAGAGCGAATGGAGCTTTGAACGCAAGAAAATTGAAAGGACACTTCCTTTTGGTGACGACGAATCCCAGTGGAAGAAAATGGATACATGGGCTCTTCTTGAAGACATGCAGAAGATTTTCCGTAATATCACCAATGTGAATCCTGATGGATATGTCATTGAAAAGGATATGGAAATTGCACCAAACGAGAAGATTGCCCTCATGCAGGAACTTCTGGATAAGAATGGAGCCTGCATGTTTACCGAACTCATTACCAGAAAAGGCAATGAACTTGACGTGATTTGTGCATTTATGGCAATCTTGGAAGCCGTAAAACTGAAAATGGCAGACATTTATCAGAACAAAATGTTTGGAGATATTAAAATATGCAAGAAGGAAGCAGCGTAGACAAAACAGAAAATGCAGAGGTTAAGGTTGAAGAAACTGTTTCAACTGAAACTTCCGCAGGAAAGCCAACTGCTGAAAATGATGCTAATACCCTCGGACTCAAATTCGAGGGCAATGATGGAAAAGAAAAAAATACAGATGTAAAAACAGAAGAAGAATTTGAGGAAGAGGAAGACGAGGAACTTGCCGCCCGCCGTGCAAACCTTAACCTTGATACGGAAACAGCTCTCCTGGAAACCGTATTCTTCCTTGAAAGCGAACCTCAGACGATTGAATCCCTTTCTAAAATTACAAAGCTTGCAACTCATGTAGTTGAAGAGTGCCTTGGAAGACTAAAGGAAAAATATTCAAATGCAGACAGTGGCATTGAACTTTCCCAAATGCTTGGCGGATGGATTCTGACACCAAAGAGGGAATGCTTTGATTTCGTAAAAGAAAGATATGGCAAGAAGAACGAAGGCAAGCTTTCCAAGTCTGCCATCGAAACCCTTTCCATCATTGCTTACAGTCAACCAATTACCCGCGCAGAAATTGAAAGCATCCGTCATGTCAATGTAGACAACATGATGCGCATTCTTTTGGACAGAAAATTTATCTGCGAAAAGGGAAAGAAAGATATTCCTGGAAAACCAACCATGTACGGTACAACAAATGAATTCCTTGAATTCTTCCACCTCCAGTCAATCAACGATTTGCCAAAGCTGGACGACAGCGAAAACGAGAGGTTCCTCAAACTTGCAAAGTAACGATCAGAACATTCAGAAGGAAGAAATGCGCCTGCAGCAATACATGGCCCGCTGTGGTGTTGCGAGTCGCCGTGCCAGCGAAGAAATCATTATTAGCGGCAGGGTAACTGTAAACGGGGAACTGGTAACAACTCTTGGAACAAAGGTTTCTGCGAAGGATGAGGTTTGTGTTGACGGTAAGAAAATTGCATTGGAAGAGACAAAGCGCTACATCATTCTTAACAAGCCTGCAGGTTATGTTTGCTCTTCTTCAGATGAGAAAGGGCGACCAATAGCCCTTGATCTTCTAAAAGAAAAATACAGCGAAAGACTCTTTAATGTAGGCCGTTTGGACATGTTTTCCTGCGGTCTCATAATCTATACCAACGACGGCGATTTTGCCGCCCGCCTTTCCCATCCAAGTGCAGAACTTGAGAAGGAATACATTGTTGATACGAGTACAGCCATGCCTAGGGAATTGGCAGATGATTTTATGAAGGGAGTAAGAATCGACGGTATCTTCTATAAATGTATAGATGCCCGTGAATTGAATTCCCACAGAATGAGAATTGTTCTGGCGGAAGGAAAAAACAGGGAAATCCGCCGTGTTTTTGAAAGCCGTGAAGTTGGAATCAGAAGCCTTATGCGTATCCGTATCGGTTGCGTTGGAGTAGGTGACCTTCAGTATGGACAGTTCAGGGAACTTTCCCAGGACGAGGTAAAGGCCCTGCTTAAACTTTGTAAAAATTAGTTTGGGAGATACAAAATGGTAGTAGCTATTGACGGACCGGCAGGAACAGGAAAAAGTACTGTAGCCCACAGGGTTGCAGAAGAACTTAACCTCACATTCTTGAACAGCGGAAGTTTTTACCGTGCACTTACCCTTGCTGCAATTGATGCAGGTGTTAGTGTGGATGATGCAGATGCAGTTCTTGAACTTGCAAAGAAACAGAAACTCGATTATGTGGATGCACACCTTATCCTCAATGGAAAGGATGTTGACGATCAGCTTCATCAGGACAAGGTTGATGCAAATGTTTCAAAGGTATCGTCAATCATACCTTTGCGCCATCTTGTAAACGACAGGATGCGTGAAATCGTAAAATCCCTCAACATTATATGTGAAGGCCGTGACATGACTACAGTCGTATTCCCTCAGGCCGAATACAAGTTTTACCTTGATGCCAGCATTGATGTTCAGGCTCAGCGCCGATTTGACCAGGGTTGCTCAGGACTTACACTGGAGGAAGTTAAGGCTGCCATAATCAAGCGCGATGAAATGGACAGGAATAAGGCGGAAGGCGCATTGAAGAGAGCGGACGATGCACAGTATATCGATACATCTGACTTGACGATAGACGATGTTTGTGCCATAATCGTTGGCAAAATTAAATCATAAAGGGTTTGCTATGGAAAAGGAAGTGGAAAAGAATGTAGCTCATGGCTCAGAGAGCATTCACTCACAATTAGAAGCATCATTAAACAAAATGGAGCCAGTTGAAGACGGTGCCAATGTGAAGGCTACTGTTGTTGCTGTAACAGATGACACAGTATTCGTAGATGTTGGCTGTAAATCAGAAGGAAAGATTCCTGTATCTGAATTTGCCGGAGAATTGCCTAAGGTAGACGACGAAATCACAGTTTACCTCGTAAGCCAGTTCGGAAAGAACGGCCCAGTTGTTTCAAAGCAGAAGGCAGATGAAAAGCGTCTTTGGGAAGAATTTAAGGTAGCTGCAGAACAGAACACACCTGTAGACGGAACAATTTCTTCCGTAACAAAGGGTGGATATTATGTTAACCTTGGTGGCGGAATCAGTGCATTTCTCCCAATCAGCCAGGCTGATGCACAGAAGGTTGAAAAGGAAGACAAGCTTGTCGGCGTTAAGTCAAAGTTTTATGTTGTTCGTCTTTACAGCCAGAACGGCAAGCGCAATGTAGTTGTTAACCGCCGCAAGTATCTTGAAGAACAGATCAACGTTAACCGCGACAAGTTCTTTGAAACAATCAAAATTGGTGACACTGTAAAGGGTGTCGTTAAGTCATTCACAAGCTTCGGTGCTTTCATCGACCTCGGTGGATTTGACGGTCTCCTCCATATCAATGATATGTCATGGGGTCATGTAACTCGTCCAAAGGATTTTGTAAAGAAGGGTCAGGAAATCGAACTTAAGGTTATCCGCCTTGATCCAGAGGGAAAGAGAATCAACCTCTCCCTCAAGCACTTTGCAGAAGATCCATGGGTACACTTTGAAGAAAAGTATCACCTCAATGACATCGTTGACGGAAAGGTTACTAAACTTACAGACTTTGGTGCTTTCATCGAACTTGAAGAAGGTATCGAAGGTCTTGCTCACATTTCTGAATTCAGCTGGACAAAGAAAATTTCTAAGCCATCTGACATGGTAAAGGAAGGTGACGAACTCAAGTGCATGATTCTTGGCTATGACATTCAGGAAGGACGTGTGTCACTTGGTCTCAAGCAGGTAACAGCTAATCCATGGGATTCACTTGCTGAAAAATATCCTGTAGGAACAAAGGTTAACGGTAAGGTTGTTAAGATTACTAATTCAGGCGCATTCGTTCAGCTTGAAGAAGGAATCGATGCATTCCTCGCTGGCGAAGACCTTTCATGGACAAAGAAAATCAAGCATCCTGGCAGTGAAATCAAGGTTGATCAGGAACTGGAAGTTATCGTTATAGAATGTGATGTTGAAAGCCACAGAATCCGCGTAGGCGTTAAACAGCTTACAGACAATCCTTGGAAAGCATTCGCTGCTGAATACAAGGTTGGCGGAACTCTCGAAGGTGAAGTTACATCTATCAACGACTTCGGTATTTTCGTAAAGGCTCCTAATGGAATCGAAGGTCTTGTTAACAAAGCAAACCTTAGCGATGACCGTGAAGTTCCATTCGAGGAAGCTGTTAAGAAGTACAATGTTGGCGACAAGGTAAATGTTTATGTTGTTTCAATTGATGTAGAAAAGGAACGCGTTGCTTTCTCTGTAAAAGAATACAAGAGGGCACAGGACCGTGCTGAAATTTCACAGTACATGTCTTCCAGCAACGACGATGCTGCATACACAATTGGTGACAGCCTTAAGGACCAGCAGTAATAATTAAAATTACTTACTATCTATAGAGGTACCTATCGATGAGTGACAAAGTTATCAAGTTTGACAGACTGAAATCACTTGTCGATAGGTATTCTATTTTAAACAACAGTATCAATGACCCAGATGTTCTGTTGAATTCACTCCTTGATTCGATTAAATACCTTGTAAAATGTGATGCTGCCTATCTTTTGAAGCCGTCTAAAGATTCAAAGAATTTCGAATTTGCAATCTGCCTGGACGAATTTGGTGAAGAAACCAAAAAACTTTCTCTTGTAAAGGAGAGTGTTGCTGGTTGGGTAGCAGAGCATAACGAGACGGCAATCATAAATGACGTAAACAGCGATGCCAGATTTAACAGTAAGGTTCAGTCAAAATTCCCTTTTGAAATTTGTAATGTCATTGGATTTCCTTTGTCTGCTGAAGGCATTTGTTTCGGTGTCATTATGCTTGTCAATAAGCATGATGGACAGGACTTTACCGAAGAAGATTTGGCACTTGTAGACATTTTTGGTCATCAGGCTTCCATTGCGTATAAAAATGCCGTTAACCTAAAAAAAAGCCGAGATCAGCTTTCTCTTTTTAAGAATGCCTTTGAAACTGGAAAGGAATACCATCCCTTCATTGCAAAAAATCCGGTAATCATTTCCCTTATAGAAAACATAAAGCAGGCTTCTGCCATCAATTCTTCCGTTCTCATTACGGGCGAAAGCGGTGTAGGCAAGGAACTTTTTGCGGAACAGGTTCATCTTTTGAGTAATAGAAAGGATAAACCTCTTGTTCGTGTAAGCTGTGCTTCCCTTAATCCTACCTTGCTTGAATCTGAGCTTTTCGGACATGTTAAGGGTGCCTACACGGATGCTGTTTCTGATACGAAAGGACGATTTGAAACAGCCAACGGAGGGACCCTCTTTCTCGATGAAATTGGAGAACTTCCGCTAAATCTTCAGGCAAAACTTCTTCGTGTTCTTCAGGAAAAGAAATTTGAAAGGGTTGGTTCCAGCGAAACCATCTGCGTTGATGTAAGGATCATTGCGGCTACAAACCGTGACCTTGAACAGATGATCGCAGAGGGATCCTTCAGAAAGGACCTTTATTTTAGACTTAATGTTCTTCCTATCGCAGTGCCTCCATTGAGAAACAGAAGGGATGAAATTACCGATCTTGCCATGTTCTTCATGAACAAGTCCGAAACCCATAAGGGGTTCAAGGGCTTTTCTAATGAAGCAAAGAGAGCCATGTTGAACTATATGTGGCCGGGGAACATCCGCGAACTTGAAAATACTGTTGAAAGGGCCTGTATCTTTGGTACTCCGCCATTCATCAAGGTTGAAGACTTGCGTCTTTCTGTTGACAATCCTGTTGTTCAGAAATCCGCTGCAGAGGTTTTACCGTCAGTTGAAAATGTCCTCGGTGAAGACAGAACTTTGAAGACTGCCTTGAATCAGTTTAAGAAAGAATACATCACCAAAATACTCAATGAAACTGGATGGAACCAGACGGCTGCTGCAAAAATCCTTGACATTCAGAGAACCTATGTTTCAAAACTTATGGTTGAACTTGGAATAAAGAAATAGCATGGCTTTCTAGTCTTGAAAAACAAACCCCTTTTATATATAATATTCGAACTATTTGAAAAAATATTGGAGTCGAAAATGGCAGATATTAAGAAAGAATCAACAAACTCTAAACTTGAAAACTTCATCTTCAAAAATAGAAAGGCAATTATTACTGTTGCAGGTGTAGCAATCGTTGCTGCAGTTGCAGTATGTGTTGTGGTTGGAATTAAAGATGTACAGGCAAGGAAGGGGCTTGCTGCAGTAGACCAGATTGAATTTGAATACACAGTAAAGTCTGCAGAACTTTCTGATTCAGAAATTTCAGCAAGACAGGACAAGGCACTTTCAGCAATTGAAAGCCTCTGCACCAAGTCTGGTATTGTTGGCGTTCGTGCAAACATGCTTTGTGCTGACATTAATTTTGAAAAGAAGAATTATGCTGAAGCTCTCAATGCTTACCTTGCTGCTCTTGAAAAGGGCAAGAAGAGCTATACTGCTGCAATCTGCAAGTACAATGCCGCAGTTTGTCAGGAAGAACTTGGTAAGAATGAAGAAGCAGTAAAGACTTTCATCGACGCTGCAGAAACAAAGGATTTCTTCCTTGCTTCACATGCTTTTTTCAATGCTGCAAGAATCCAGGAAACTCTTGGCCTTGTAAATGAAGCTGCAGAAACATACAGAAAAGTTACAGAAAAGTACAATGATCCTTGGTCAAACCTCAGCCAGAGCAGACTCATCGATCTTCAGTCAAAGAATAAGATTGACTGATAAAGTCATTTGATGTTCAATAATAGGAAAGCAGATATGTGCGGTAATTTTTTCAATAGAAAATTTTCTTCCGTTTCAGTCTGCTTTTTTTTATTCTCGTTTCTTTTTTCAGCCTGCGGTCTTGAAAACCTTGTCTTCCTTAACCCTCCAGAAAATGTTGTAGAAGTAAACTTTGGAAATGATAACCGAGTACTTGATGAAATCCGGTTTGTCACAGGTGATAATTCTGGAGTTACTGATTTCAATTTTCAGGGAACAGCAATCTACTATAAAATTTTTGACGACGAACAGGCTGCCCGTGATTCCTATAACTACATTACAAGCAATAATAGTTCCAGTGATATTTCTGCAGCTGCAAGCAGTATCATAAATGCAAAGAAATATTCTCCATTGATTTCTGAGCTCTCGACTAGTTCAGTGCTTGTAGCCGGAAACAGCGTAAATGTTAGAATAAGGTTGAACAGGGTCGGAAAAGGGGAAGAGTACCCAAGCGGCATCTTCATCAATGATGTTTTTCAGTCTTATCCTAGAAGACACTATCAGGCTGGTGCAAAAAAACTGGGGTTTGAATTTTCAAGGGGTAAATATAAAGATAAAAATCCGATTCCTCAGCAAACTGATTATGATGTTTCTATGAGAAGTGCTTCCAACAATGATGGAAAATGGTATGTCGATTTGTGGGCATTTTCACAGGGCTTAGACAATAGCTATACATATTCTTATAGCCGTGCCGTTCACCTTGGCTGCATAAAAATCGAAGAGAGTGAATACGATAACTAGGATTTCAGTAATCCTTCAAGCCACCTGGAAGCGTCTTCCATTTTTTCTTTAAGTTTGTATGGTGGATTCATTATAAACATTCCGCTTCCATAAAGATGAGGTCCCGCTTCTTCTTTCATTTCATCAGGATTTCGTACAATCAGTTCTACCTTAAAACTTTCACAAGGAATTGTACCAAGCTTTCCAAAATCTTCAAGTTCCGTAAGCATCTGTGTGGTTTCATTTTTTCGTCTTGCAATGAGTGGATACCAGAGTGCGATGATTGCGGTGTTCCATTTCTTTCTTGCAGTTTTAAGTGCGTCAGTAACTTTCCTGTAGTCATCTGCATCTTCATAGCTTGGGTCTGCAATAATCAGTCCCCTTTTAATGAGCGGCGGAGTAAGGAAATCTGCTGCCTTATAGGAATCATCTTTATGGATTTTAGGCTGAACAGCTGTTTTTGCAAGCCCTTCTGCAACATGAAGGGGCAAGCTCATATTGTTTACGAGACTTTCTAAAGCCTGCGGATGTTTTTCAACCAGATGGATCTGATCTCCTTTGCGCGCATAAAGCCTCTCAAGTTCAGGTGTACCCGCATATAGCCCTTGTTCAAGGTATGCAGATTCTTTCTGTAGGTAAGTTCCAACTGCTTCAGGACAGCTTGAAAGGGAAAGGGATTTGAGGTATTGGATTCCTGATTTTGCTTCGCCTGTTTTAATGGCCCTTTCGTCATTCAGGTTGAATACTCCAGCGCCTGCGTGGAGGTCAATTACTGTGAAAGGCTTTTCTTTTTTGCAGAGGGATTCAAGAATCATACAAAGGCAGGAATGTTTTAAGATGTCTGCATGGTTTCCTGCATGGTATTCGTGCTGATAGCTTAGCATAGATCGTCACATTCCTTCAGCCAGATGGCTGCACTAGCATCGCTTGGCATTCTCCAGTCGCCGCGAGGAGAAAGATTTACTGTTCCAACCTTTGCACCGTCAGGCATGCAGCTCCTCTTGAACTGCTGTGAGAAGAACCTTCTGTAGAATGACTTGAGCCATTTGAGGATGATGGTCTTTGTATAAACAAGATCTGTACCTTCTGCCTTCTTGCCTTCAAGGGCCTGGCATGCAAGATAATAGATTTTCTTTGGACTGAAGCCCCAGCGAAGAACATAGTAAAGGAAGAAGTCGTGGAGTTCATAAGGACCTACAAGTTCTTCTGTTTTCTGACTGATATTTCCGTTTTCAGGTGGCAAAAGTTCGGGACTTACAGGAGTATTTAGAATGTCGATGAGGACTTTGGAAAGTTCACCATTGCCCCGTTCAAGTACATCGTCTGCAAACCATACAACAAGATACCTCACAAGGGTTTTGGGAATGCTGGAATTTACTCCGTACATGGACATGTGGTCCCCATTGTATGTACACCAACCAAGGGCAAGTTCACTAAGATCTCCTGTGCCGATTACTATTCCACCAGTCTTGTTTGCATAGTCCATGAGAATGTAGGTACGGCCGCGAGCCTGTCCGTTTTCGTAGGTAATGTCGTGAACATTTATGTCGTGGCCAATGTCTTCATAATGTTGGGTAACGGATTTCTTTATGTCTATTTCCTTGAGGGTAGCGCCAACTTTTTCTGCAAGAAGACAGGCGTTTTTGTAGGTTCTGTCAGTTGTTCCAAAGGCAGGCATTGTGATTGCGTGGATGTTCTTTCTGTCCAAATCGCATTTGTCAAAGGCTCTTGCTGCAACAAGGAGGGCAAGGGTACTGTCCAATCCTCCGCTCAAACCGATGACGGCACTTTTTGCATTAATGTGGCGCAATCTTTTTGCAAGTCCTTCAGACTGCATTTCAATTACTGCAAGACATCTTTCCCTTCTTTTGTTTTCGTCTGAAGGAACAAATGGGTGTGGATCGATAAAGTCCAAAAGTTTTTCCTTTGATTTTGGCCCAAGCTTGTTGTCGCTGAAATCAGTGTAGATGATTCTGTAATCGCCGGAAAGATATTTTGCTCCCTGTGTAAAGGTTGTTGACTTGAGTCTGTCCTGCATGATTTTTTCAAGGTCCAGGTCTGCAACGAAAAGTTTGCCTGTGTCTTCAAAGAGATTGCTTTCTGACTTTACAGATCCATTGAGGCAGATAAGGTCATGGCCGCTGAAAACCATGTCAGTTGTGCTTTCGTCGTGTCCTGCATTTGCGTAAATGTATGCACCAATAATTTTTGCAGAGTGGGCTGAAACAAGCATTTTTCTGTAGTCAGCTTTTCCTGCAACTTCATTTCCCGCACTTAAATTTGCGATGATGGTTGCTCCGTTGAGGGCATGGCGGGTAGAAGGTGCAAGAGGAACCCAAAGGTCTTCGCAGATTTCGCAGGCAATTTTAATCGAACTGTCGCTGGAATCCTGGATGATTATGTCAGTTCCAAAAGGAATGTTTTCAAATCCCTTGGAAAGAGTAATTTCTGTTGTTCTTCCGTTCCATGAGGCAAACCATCTGTCTTCGTAGAATTCACCGTAATTCGGAATGAATGTTTTAGGAACGATGGCAAGGATTTTGCCGTGATGAACAAAGGCTGCGCAATTATACCTGCTGCCTTCGTAGGATAGGGGAAGTCCGACTGCAAAGAGAACTGTAGTTGCCTTTGTTTTTTTTGCAATGCTTACGAGGCTTTCAACGGATTTTGTTTCAAGAGTCTTTTGCTGAAAAAGATCCTGACATGTGTAACCTGTAATTGAAAGTTCTGGAAAGACAAGAAGATTAACGCCGGAGGCATTTGCCTTTTTTACGAGGTCTACAATGGATTTTTCATTGGTTGAAGTATCTGCAACAGTAAGGGCAGGACTTGTACATCCTGCTCTGAAATAGCCGTAATTCATGCGGTTATTATACTGTTTAGATGTCACCTTGCAAAGTGAGAAACAATGTCATCCTTGCTTGCTGCAAGAAGATCATATACATCAGGGCGGAAAGCATCCTTGTCTTCGTCAATTTTTCCCATTGCCCTATGGTAATCTGCTTCTGTAATTTCTTCGCTGTTACCATCAAAGAAATTCTGACAGAACTCAATGGCAATGGCAGTCATCTGTGTGTAGATGTTGTTGATTGTTGTCTTGAGTCCATGAGGCATGCCTCGTCCGTCGTAGCGTTCGTGGTGATGCATACAGATGTCGGATGCAATCTTCACGAAGAATGCTACGTTAGGGTTTGAGTTTACTGCTACAAGGTCAGCACCGGCGATTGTATGTGTTGCAGGAATTTCATCAATGTCTGCCTGTGAAACAACCTTGAACTTTTCCTGATGAACGATGGCTCGTCCAATGTCATAGAAATAGGCTGCCTGGCTGATGATTTCGATTGCTTCCGGTGTAAGGTCACGGGGAGCCTTGATTGCAAAATAGTTTTCAAGGAGGATATGAACGATTTCACTTACATGGATGTAAAGGGCATCGTTCTTCTTTTCTGCCATAAGGTAAGTGAGGTATACGCGGCGAAGTTTTTCTGCGTATACGGCTGTTGCACGAAGGTCATTGTCTGTGATTGCTCCGTTTGTGTTTACTGCAACTGAACTTGCAGCAGGAATTTCTGGCTTCGAAGCGTAGAGGGCCTTGAGCTTAGTAAGAACCTGATCCTTGTCATAAGGTTTCTTGAAGAAGCCTGAACATCCGAAGTTTGCGGCCTTTATGATGTTGTTTTTCTGTGCTTCTGCAGATATAAGGAGGATTTTCATGCCTACGTGGCGTGATTTGTCCAAAAGACTGAGGACTTCAAAACCTCCAAGTCCAGGCATGTTTATGTCAAGGATAAGACCGTCAATTTTAAGGGTCGGATTATTTAGAATTTCAAGGGCCTGATAGCCAGAATCTGCTTCAATTACATTGTAAAAAGATGACAGAATATTTTTAAGAATGGCACGGTCGATTTCAGAGTCATCAACAATAAGTAAAGTTGTCATATTATCCCTCAGTTTTCAAATATAATGCAATAATTCCATATTTCAACTTTTTGTGATGAATTCAGATACTCCAATTATAGCAGAAATTTTAAATATGCAAAGTAAAATTCTTAAAAATATCTGAAACCAAACTTTTATGGGTAATGTTGTAGACTTTTTTTAAATTTGATATAATTCAATACTCTTTTTTTATAGGAATTTTATATGTCAGACGATTTGTCAAAAATGAGAAACATCGGAATCATGGCTCACATTGATGCCGGAAAAACAACAACAACAGAAAGAATCCTCTATTATTCAGGTAAAATTCATAAAATCGGTGAAATCGATGATGGCGCTGCAACCATGGACTTCATGAAGCAGGAACAGGAACGCGGCATTACAATCGCATCTGCAGCCATTACTACAGAATGGAAGGGCTACAAGATCAATATCATCGACACACCTGGTCATGTTGACTTCACTGCAGAAGTTGAACGCTCCCTTCGCGTTCTTGACGGTGCAGTTGCAGTAATTTGTGCCGTAGGTCATGTTCAGCCTCAGACAGAAACCGTTTGGAGGCAGGCTGATGAATTCAATGTTCCACGAATCTGTTTCGTAAACAAGATGGATAGAATCGGTGCAGACTTTTTTGCTGCCATGTCTGATGTAAAGGAAAAATTCGGCTGCGAAACTGTTGCCCTAGAAGTTCCTATTGGGGCAGGACAGAACTTTGAAGGCGTAATCGACCTTTTTGAAATGAAGGAAATCCGCTGGAATGAAGATGATGACGGCGAAACTTTTGAAGTTACAGATTTGAGCGATGCAAACAAGGCCCTTGCGGAAGAATGGCGCGAAAAAATGATCGATGCCATTGCTTCCGTAGATGACGACCTTGGCATGCTCTATCTTGAAGGCGAAGCAATTACAAACGAACAGCTCAAGACTGCCTTGAGAAATGCCGTAATCGCAAGAAAGATTGTTCCTTTCCTCTGTGGTTCAAGCCGCCACAACCAGGGTATTCAGCCTTTGATTGATGCCATTACAGAATATCTTCCATGTCCAACAGACATTCCTCCTGCAAAGGGAATCCAGATCAAGAAGCACGAGGAAACAGATGTTGAGGTTCCTTGCGATCCTGATGCAAAGACTCCAATTGGTCTTGTATTTAAAATTCAGTACGACAGGGAAGCAGGTATCCTTTGCTTTGTACGCATGTACTCGGGAAAGATTACTACAGGTTCCCAGATTTATAATGTTGCAAAAAAGAAGCGTGAACGAGTTAACAGAATCCTGCGTGTTAATGCAAACCATATGGAACAGATGGACAGCGTAAGTGCAGGTGACATTGCCGTTTTCGTAGGCCTCAAGCTTGCTCAGACAGGCGACACCATTGGCAGCGAAGGAATGCCTATTCTTCTTGAAAGCGTAAACTTCCCTGAACCTGTCATTTCCATTGCCATTGAACCTGAATCATTAAGTGACAGCGACAAACTTAAGGAAACTCTTGAAATCCTTAGTCGTGAAGATCCGACATTTACATCCCGTGATGATGCAGAAACGGGACAGCTGGTTATCAGCGGAATGGGTGAACTTCACCTTGATGTTCTTGTTACCCGTATCCGAGATGACTTTAAGGTTGGGTGTCGCGTTGGTGCTCCTCAGGTTACTTATCGCGAAGCAGTCACAAGTTCTGCTGATTACACTGAAGAATACAGCCGTGTTCTTGCAGGAAAGGAAAATGCTGCGGGCCTTACAGTTCACTGCGAGCCTCGTGAAACAGGAAGCGGAAATCTTTATACATGTACCGTTACAGACAGCAATATTCCTGATGAAATTTACGATGCAATCAAGAGCAGTATGGAAGCATGCTTCAACTCTGGTATCAAGTGGGGATATCCTTGTACTGATACAGCCATTACTGTTACAGGCATCAAGTATGATGAAACTACTGCATCTACATTTGCCTTTGAAGCAGCATCTGCTGAAGCCTTCGACAAGGTCTGCTGTTCTGCAAATCCTGAAATGCTTGAACCTGTCATGAATGTGGACATTGAAAGTCCAACTGAATTTGTCGGTGATGCCATGAGTCAGGTTACACAGCGTGGCGGAATGATCCAGAGCATGGAAGACAAGGCCGGAGGTTCCGTTGTTCATGCACAGGCACCAATGGCAAAGATGTTCGGCTTTACAACAACATTGCGTTCCGTAACCCAGGGACGTGCCAGTTTCGGCATGACATTCAGTCACTTCCAGAAAAAGACAAACTAAAAAATATCTATGAAAATCTACCAGGGAGGAAAACCATGAAAAAATCTGTTCTATGCGTTACGGCCCTGGTAGAAACTTCTCCTCAGGCTTTGCCTTTAGGGGCGGCATGCATCTGCTCTTCAATCAATCATTCAAAAGATACTAGAGATATTTTCTCTGCAAGACTTTTTGATTTTTCCCTTGAAGATAAATATGACCTTAATATAATTGCAGGGAATATTTGCAGCGAAAAAAATCTTTTTGCCATTTGTTTCAGCGTTTATGTCTGGAACAGAAAAGTCCTTGAAGAACTTAATAACCTTGTAAAGAAACTGCGTCCTGAAATCGTTACCATGGCAGGTGGTCCTGAAGTAACGGCGAATCCTTTCAGTTTCAATTCCTTTGACTGGCTTACGGCAGGTGAAGGTGAATGTTCCGTTGTTAATCTTCTTGCGTCTCTTGATTTGGGAACTGAAATTGACATTCAGGGGGTTTATAAAAATGACGGAAAAAACTTGGTTGAATCCTATGAAGGAAAGGCATTGCGTTCCATGCCATGTCCTGTTGAAAATCTTTCCTCTCCTTACCTTGACGGAACCCTTGATGTAAAAAAATATGGCGGTGCCTTGTGGGAACTTGCACGCGGATGTCCTTTCAAATGTTCATATTGCTACGAAAGCAAGGGTGAAAAGAAAATAAAGTATTTCCCCATGGAACGCATTGAAAAGGAACTGGATTATTTTCAGCGCAATAAGATACCTCAGGTTTTTGTCCTTGATCCAACCTACAATGCAAGCAAACAGCGTGCCCTTGAAATGCTTAAGCTCATCAAGAAAAAGACTCCTGATACTTTTTACTATTTTGAAGCCCGTGCGGAATTCATTGACCGTCAGCTGGCTAAAGCCTTTGCGGAAATTCCATGCAGCCTTCAGTTTGGACTTCAGAGTGCAGATGAAGAAGTCCTGAAAAAAGTAAACAGAACTTTCAATAAGAAAACTTTTCAGAAAAACATCGGTTACTTAAATGAAACGGGGGCCATTTTTGGGTTTGACCTTATTTATGGTTTGCCAGGTGATACTTTCAAGGGGTTTAAAAGCAGCATAGATTTTGCTTTGGCCCTCTATCCTAATAACCTTGAACTTTTCTGTCTTTCCGTTTTACCGGGAACAGATCTTGCAGACAAGGCAAAAGATCTTGGCCTTACATGGCAAAAGGAAGTTCCTTACCTGGTAACAGATTCAACGAGTTTTCATTCGGAAGGAATAGAAAGGGCAAGAAGCCTTTCTTCGTGCATAAACTTTTTCTACAATGATGGCCGTGCCGTTCCTTGGTTCATGAATTTAATTCGTCCGTTGAGATTGAGGCCTTCGGAATTTTTTACGGAATTTGAAAAGTTCTGCTGCCAAAATGACATTGATTGCGAGTCAAATGATTTTGAAAAGATTACTCAAGTTCAGATTGATTTTATTTCCAAGGTTTATAAGGACCGTCATCAGGAAAAGATGATTCCTGCGGCAACTGATTTGATTTCAATGAACAATGCCTTGAGCCTTGTTACTGCAGAAGGAAAGGAATCAGCTCTTGAACTTTCCTATCATCCGGATGACCTTATGAGCGAATACGGTACTGACATTCTTTTCTTTTCGCAGAATGCAGGCCGATACAGAAACCGCACAAGGGTCTTTGGAAATAAAAATGGACCTGACTGGCAGGTCCTTAAAAAGTAGTTTTAGTAGTTGTACCATCCGCTTGCTGTCTGGTCTGCCATCTGGAGCAGAAGAACGAGAGGATTTTCAAGAAAGTTTGAATAGTTCATCATTTCAGTATCAGTAACATCGCTGAATCCCATGTGGCGGCTTACAGCTTCGATTACATGGCGTTTCTTAAGGTAACTTGGCATGGTTTCAAGAAGAAGGAGAACAGATTCGTTTCCGTGTCCAAGGTTTCTGTTTCCGTCTTTTACGGTATAGTATGGAGTCTTCTTCCAGTTTCCAAAAATGTCCTTTGTATTCCTGAAACTTGTCTGGTAAAATCCAGCCTTGCAGAAATCGTGGGCAATGGTCGAAACAAAAATGTCTTCTGCCTTAAATGTGTATTTTTCAGCGTGAACTGTTTTCATGAAATCAATGAAGAAGGCTCCTGTAAATTTAAGGGCCTGGTATGCCACCTGAAGGGAATGAACGCAAAGGCCACCTTCAAAATTTCCGTGGAATCTCGTTGAAGCTGGGGAAGTGTAATACTCGTGCTGTTCCATCCACTGAAGGAAAGCTGCGCACTCTTCCTTGTTTTCAATGCATTTTTCTGCCATCTGTTTTATTGTAAGTTTGATTTTTTCAATGTCAAACCCATCGTTGGTTATTGGCGAGTTGTTGTCATATATTGAAATGAGGTCGTTTACATCGCATAAAAGTTTTTCAAATTCTTCTTTATTCATTTTTTACTCCAAATCTTATGTTTAATATAGTTTAAATGAGGTTCTTTGGCAAATGAGAGGTCTGCCATGTTCTGAGGAACTGGTGTTTTATTCCAAATATTACTCTGTTTGAATTTTTCTCCCTTATATGATAAATTGATTAATGAAATTTGGAGAATGCCATGTCTTTGTCTGATTTGTATAGGAAAGATTTCACTATATTTAAGGCACCTGAAAACGAAGGTGTTGTTTATCTCGATAATGCTGCAACTGCCCAGCGTCCTCAGTGTGTCATTGATGCAATTTCTGATTTTTATAATAAAGACAATGCCAATCCTTTGCGCGGTCTATATGGACTCAGTGTTCGTGCTACAGATGACTACGAAAATTCCAGGGCTGTTGTAGGTCAGTTCATCAATTCTTCCTGTGCTGAAGAAATCATTTTTACCCGCAATGCATCGGAAAGCCTTAACCTTGTTGCATATACTTATGGAATGCAGAATGTAAAGGAAGGGGATGAAATCGTCATCAGCTGCATGGAACATCATTCCAATATTCTTCCATGGCAGATGGTTTGCAAGGAAAAGAATGCAAAACTTGTTTGGCTTGAATGTGATGACCAGGCTGTAATTTCAAAGGAAGAATATGAAAGCAAGATTTCAGCCAGAACAAAGATTGTTTCCATTGCCCATGTAAGCAATGTTTTTGGAATTACTAATCCCGTGAAAGAAATTGCAGCCTATGCCCACACTGTTAATCCTGAATGCATCGTTGTTGTTGACGGAGCTCAGAGTACACCTCACATGAAGGTGGATGTACAGGCTCTTGGTGCAGACTTTCTTGCCTTTAGTGGACACAAGCTTTGCGGTCCTATGGGAATCGGTGCCCTTTACGGACGCAAGGAACTTTTGGAAAAGACAGAACCTTTCATGCGTGGCGGTGAAATGATAGAGTATGTTACCCGTCAGGATGCAACTTATGCAGAAGTTCCCCACAAATTTGAAGCGGGAACTGTAAATGCGAGCGGTGCAGTTGGACTTGCTGCAGCAATAAAATATCTTGAAGCCATCGGCCTTGATAAAATTGAAGAGAATGACAATAACCTTGCAAAGATCATCATGGAAGGCCTTGCAGAAAATCCTTTTGTTCATGTTATCGGAAACAAAGATTACAGAAAGCACTGCGGTATCGTGACTTTCACCATTGATGGTGTTCACCCTCACGACATTTCGTCCATTTTGGATTCTGAAAAAGTTGCAATTCGTGCGGGACATCATTGTGCACAGCCTTTGATGCAGAAACTTGGAGTTGGATCAACAGCTAGAGCAAGCTGTTATTTTTACAATACCGAAGATGAATGCAGGAAGTTTGTTGAAAAGGTTGCCCAGGTCCGAAAGTGGATGGGATATAAGTAATTAAGAATTATGAATTAAGAATTAAGAATTATGAATTATGAATTGGAGTAACTATGGATCTTAAAGCATTATATCAGGAAATTTTAAACGAACATAACCTTAACCCAAACAATCGCGGGGAAACTGCAGATGCAAATTTTGTACTCCGTGGAGTTAACCCAAGCTGTGGTGATGACATTACGCTTAACCTTAAAGTGGATGACAATGGAATCATTACGGGCGGAACTTTTGAAGGTTCTGGCTGTGCCATTAGCCAGGCAAGCGTAGACATGATGCTGGACAATGTAGTCGGTAAATCAAAGGAAGAAGCCCTTCGCCTTGCATCTCTTTTTATGGACATGATCAAGGGAAAGGCTGAAGGTGATGCCTTGGAAGATCTTGATGAAGCCGCAAGTCTTCAGAATATTAGTACTATGCCGGCCCGTGTAAAGTGTGCTGTTCTTGGTTGGCATACAATGGAAGAAATGCTTAGGAACGGAAAGACGGAAGCAAAGGGAACAGCAGAACACTGTTCTACAGAAGGAATGTAATATGAATCCAAATGTAACAAGAGTATTGCTCAAGCCAAAAGAGGATAGGGAAATCAACCAGGGCTTTCCCTGGGTTTTTGACAATGAAATTGCTTCGGTTAAATACAATGCAAAAGACGGTACGGGAGTAAAAACATCTTCCCTTGCTGAATGTGATGTTGATGACGGTACAGTTGTAGAAGTATGTACAAATGCCGGCGGCTTTCTGGGTACAGGTGTAATCAACAGAAAATCAAAGATTACCATCCGTATTTTCAGCCGCGAACACGCTGATCAGATTATGGCTGACACCTATGCTTACTGGGACAAGGTAATCCGTAATGCCGTAAATATTCGCAAGTTGAACTTTGGTGAAAACGACAGTTACCGCCTTGTTTTCGGCGAGGCTGATTTTGTTCCGGGACTCATTTGTGAACGCTATGTTGACGACGGAAATGTTTATATTGTAATTCAGTTCCTTGCCCTTTCCTGTGAAGTGTTCCGCAAGGAAATCCTCAAGGCTATTGAAAATGCCTGCAAGCCTTATGCAATTTTTGAAAGAAGTGATGCCGGTGTTCGCGAAAAGGAAGGCCTTGAAGAACGCTCTGGATGGATTGGAAGACAGGGAAAGGAAGTCATTACAATCGTTGAAAACGGAATTCATATTGAAGTTGACATTGCCCGCGGCCAGAAGACAGGCTATTTCCTGGATCAGAAATTCAACCGTGCCCGTGTTGCAGAATTCTGTCACGGTAAAAAAGTACTTGATACATTTACACATACGGGTGCCTTTGGTCTCAATGCATTCAAATCTGGCGCCAAGGATGTTACAAGCGTAGATATTTCTGAAGATGCAGTGGAACTTGTTAAGCGCAACATTAAGAATAATGGTGCAGAAAAGGTTGTAAAGGCTGTCTGTGCAGATGTTTTTGATGTTCTCAAAAAGTACGAAACGGAAGGCGAAAAGTTTGATGTAATCATCCTTGATCCTCCTGCATTTACAAAGAAAGCAAAGGCTATAGAAAAGGCTTACGGCGGATACAAGGAAATCAATCTTCGTGCCATGAGAATCCTTAACGAAGGCGGAATCCTCGTTACCTGTTCATGTTCCCATTACTTTGATGAAAATACTTTCTACGACATGATCATGCATGCCGCAAAGGACAGCCACAGAAGGGTACAGGTTCTTGAAAAGCGCGGTGCTGCTCCTGATCATCCAGTTCTTCTTGGATATCCAAAGAGCGAATACCTTAAGTGTGCAATATGCAGGGTTCTGTAAATACAGTTGTGCTTCTTGGACCTACAGCCGTTGGCAAGACTTGGCTTGGGGTCCAGCTGGCACGGCATTTTGGATGGGACATTATTTCTGCAGATTCAAGGCAGGTCTATAAAGGCCTTGATTTAGGCAGCGGAAAGGATATCAACGAATATTCAGAAGGAGGTGCTCCCGTTCCATATCACCTCATAGACATTACTACTCTTGCAAGCGAATACAATGTCTTCAATTTTCAGCAGGACTTCTATAAGATTTTTTCAGACAATCAAAAGCAAAATAAAATGTCTTTCATTGTTGGCGGTACAGGCATGTACATTGATTCCGTTGTCCGAGACTATGAACTGATTCCTGTTCGTGAAAACCCAGAGCTCCACAAGCAGCTTATGAATACTCCTCTGGAGGAACTTGCAAAGCAATTGCTTTCATTAAAACCAGACCTTCACAACAAAAGCGACCTTGTTCTTAAAGACCGTGTCGTAAAGGCGTTGGAAATCGAACTGTTTAAAAAATCTCCTGAAGGAAAGGCCGTTCTTGAAGAAAAGAATTCCCGTCCAAAGGTAAAGCCTTTTGTCATGGGAACTACAATTAACCGCAAGGAACTTCACAGCAATATAGAAAAACGACTCTTTGAAAGAATAGACCAGGGGATGATTGAAGAAGTTGAAAAACTCCACGAAGAATTTTCCTGGGAGCGCCTTGAAAAACTAGGGCTTGAATACAGGTATGTTAGTTTTTTCCTTGAAGGGAAAATTCAGTCTAAAAAAGAAATGGCAGATGAACTCTATCATGCTATCTGCCAGTTTGCCAAACGCCAGGAAACCTGGTTCCGCGGAATGGAAAGAAAAGGTGTGGAAATTCACTGGCTGCCTGATGACAATGATAAACAGGTTAAACTTAAAGCAGCCTTGGATTTACTTTCTTAATAGTAATCTCGATTGCATCGCAATAGAGGGGCGAAAGTTAGCTCCGCAGTAAGTAACTTTTTAAGCAAACGCTTTCGCCCTAGATGTTTGCAACCATTCTGTCTTCTGCAGTTTCAATCTTTGTAAGATATCCAGTTCTGATGCACGATTCAAACAAAGACTTTGAAATGAAGTCTGTCGTGATGTCGTCGTAACCGTCTTTGTCGCGAACGATTCTGACTACATAACCGTCTTCTGTTTCCTTGATGATTGTCATGTAGTCGCCTGAATTACCAATGCTTTTAAGTGTGTAGTATGCCATATTTTACCCCTCTGACAGGAAACCTGTTTTGCAACTGATTCCCAAAATATTAGCTTTTATTCGGTCACTTAATAACCTTATACTTTATTTTCGGTATTTAAGTGGGATTGTTTAGTTTTTTTTCCCTTTAAGATAAAATGATGGAATGATGTATTTTGACGCTCATTTTCATCTTGTTCCCTCTGTTGAACAATGCGGAAAAGAAGTTTTGCTCGATTTTTACAAAGGTAACAACTATGCAATTACCTGTGCCCACAATCCTGACGAATTTATAGAACAGGATTTTTTCATTAAGAAAAATGAACTTGAAGAAAACATCATTCAGGCCTTTGGAATTCATCCACAACTGCCTATGATGATTAATTCAGCGTTTCTTGAAAACTTACTGAAGAATAAAAAGATTAAATTGATTGGTGAAACGGGCTTTGATTTTTTTACTGAAGACTTTAAGGAAAAGAAAAAGGAGCAGAATGAAGCTTTTCATCTGAGCCTTGAACTTGCAGCTTCGTACAATGTTCCAATTGTAATCCACAATAGGAAAGGTCTTGATGAAATGCTTAAAAACACAAAAGAATTGAGTAAAGTACCTCTTGTTCTGTTTCATTCCTTTGCTTTTTCAAGTAGGGAAGCTCTTTCGATTTTAAATCATAATGTAAACGCTGTGTTTTCATTTTCAAAACAGATTTTGAACGGAAATAAAAAATCTCTTTCCTGTGTTCAGGAACTTCCCCTGGATAAAATTTTCTTGGAAACGGATGCTCCCTTCCAGACACTAAAAGGTGAATCTTTTACCAATCCTTCAGAAATACAAAGAATTTATTCTGCTGCTGCAGAAATAAAAAAAATGTCCCTTGAATCATTTTGCAATGAAATAGGGGACAATTTTAAAAGAATTGTAACTATTCAGCACCTAAAATCCAAGGCATAAAGCAGGGGTTCCAGCAAAGGCAAGTTTTACAGCTTCAAAGGCGTTTATCCCATGTTTTCTTGCTGAGTCCATATAAGAACGGATTTTAAGATACCAGCGTGCACCATCATCTGAACGGAAATTTCCTGCGACCTTGGATTTTGACTTCAGATTCCTGA
>SAMEA3663296__coassemble_69_pt1 | contig 64375 bp, 61 predicted proteins | sample SAMEA3663296__metabat2_low_PE_018 | metagenome-assembled genome bin SAMEA3663296 (sample SAMEA3663296) | pig gut metagenome | biome: pig gut; feature: pig-associated habitat; material: faeces | place: China | collected 2013
CCACATTGCATCCCAAAGGTTGTCCAGTTTATTTTTTACTTCGCCGGTAATCATAGGTAAGAATTCTCCATTTATATAATAGTATAATTATAACACAAAACTATTTGTTAGAATCAAACTTAGCCTGATATTCAGCTTCTTTTTTGTCCTGATCTGCAGCATATTCTTAAAGAATTCCTGCAGTCTTAAGTGTAACAGCATTTAATCCAACAGAAATAACTTCAACCAGAAGTTCTTCTGAAAGGTAAGCATTAACAGTATGTAAAAAACATCTTAGATGCACTATTCATAAATAGTCCAGATGAGAAGCAAAAAATCAAGGAGATGCTATTAGGATTGGTTGAAGCTCTTGAAAATCATGAAGCCGTTGAATCGGTATCTCTTGATCTGTATATATACATTTGTTCAAACATTTTAAATTTAAATTTAAGCAAATCGAAAACTTAAGCAAATAAAAAAAATCCCCGGTAGTTTCGACTCTCGACTTCTTATCTTGTCGAAGGGCAACCACCGCGGATTCTTTTAATTAGTTAATTTTTGCTGCAAACTGTTCTACAATCTTTCCGCTCAAACCTGTGTATGTAAGTGGCGTTGCTGCAAGAAGCCTTGCTTTTACTTCGTCACTAACATCGAGGTTTTTTGCCAAGTTGTGGAAGTCTTCGATTGTAACTTTCTTACCGCGAGTAATTTCCTTAAGTCTTTCGTAAGGCTTATCAACATTGCTCATGCGCAAGAGATTCTGATATGCCTCTGCAAGAACTTCAGGAGTTGTTTCCAAAGCTTCTGTAATTTTTGCGGCATTAACTTCAATCTTGCCGAGTCCCTTCTGGAGTGAAGCGTAACCGATCATTGAGTGAGCGAATGCACAACCCATATTGCGTTCTACAGTTGAGTCTGTAAGGTCACGCTGGAGACGGCTGATGCAAAGCTTGCGTACAAAGAATTCGAACATTGCGTTTGCCATGCCAAAGTTTCCTTCAGCATTTTCAAAGTCAATTGGATTTACTTTGTGTGGCATTGCAGAAGAACCGATTTCACCTGCAACTGCACGCTGCTTGATCCATCCGTCAGAAATGTAACGCCATGTATCCATAGCAAAGTCTGTAAGGATATTGTTGATTCTCTTTACGCCGTCAAATACGCGGAGATAAGAATCATGTGGTTCAATCTGAGCTGTAATTGGGTTAAAGCGAACCTTCAAAGGTTTTGTATGCATGTATTCATTGTCAAGGGGAGTGATTTCTGCATTGAAAGAATTGATGAGTTCGTGGCTGAATTTGATCCAGTCAAATTCCGGGAATACAAAGTTGTGTGCATTGAATCCGCCTGTGGCACCGTTGAGCTTAAGAAGGATTTCGATGTTTCCAAGCTGAACAAGTTCTTCCTTCATGCGGTTTACAAATACGAGGACTTCTTTACCGAATGTAGTTGGAGTTGCTGGCTGTCCGTGGGTACGGGCAAGCATTGAAAGGTCCTTGTGTTCAACTGCGAGGTTGTAGAGTTTTCCATAGATTGAAAGAATTTCTGGAACAACAACATTGTTTACTGCATCGCGAATCATAAGGCCGTAGCTGATGTTGTTGATGTCTTCTGAAGTCAAGGCAAAGTGAACATATTCAAGGATTTCATCCATCTTCATTTCCTTGATCTTGCGCTTGATGAAATATTCGATAGCCTTAACATCGTGGTTAGTTGCAGGAGTTCCGTCGTAACCAGTTGTTTCAAAAGCCTTGATGATTTTTGCATCTTCTTCCGTAATTTCGATGATAGAACGAAGCTTTGCTGCATCAACAGAAATCTTTACGCGTTCCTTTAGCATTGGTGTTTCAAGAAGTTTGATAAGATAATTGATTTCAGTGTAAATGCGATACCTCATGAGAGCCATTTCGCTGAAATACCCCTGAAGACACTTTGTCTTTCCTTCATAGCGACCGTCAATTGGTGAAACGCTAGTCAATGCCATAGTAACCTCGTATTCAAATAGTTTATTAGAAAATATTAAGGTGAATTATAGTGATTTTAAATGAAAATGTCACAAAAAATGTTATATTATAATTATATTAAAATACAAATAACACAACGAGGTACTACATGAAAAAGATTTTCGTAATTCTATCAGCAGTGATTTCACTCTTCCTTATTGGCTGTGCAGCAACTGGTGGTTCTTCAAAAACAGGTGCAAAGGGAACTACTCCTTCCCAAATCTGCGGCGAATGGAAAATTCAGTCTCTTACAGGTTTTGAAAATGCCGAACACTTCGGTGCAACCCTTTCAGTTTTTGCCAACGAAGATGAAGAATTTTCACTCAACGGTTACTCCGGCGTAAACAGTTACTTTGCAAATCTGGCCGATACTCCTAAAGCTTTCCCAATCGGAAACAATCTTGCATCAACAAAAATGATGGGTGCTCCGGAAGACATGGCTTTTGAAGATGAACTTCTGAAAGTGATTGCTAATGCAAAGTCCTGGAAAATTGAAGGAAGAAAACTTACAGTTACAGACGGAAAGACATCTGCAGTTTTTGTCAAATAATTGCAGACAATTTTTGCAAATCCCTGGCGATTAAAGTCAGGGATTTTTTTATAGTTTCTTTTCCTTATAAAAGGTATAATTTATTTATTATGGAAAAGAAATTAAATTTTTTGGAACAGAGAATCCTTAAGGACGGAATTGTTAAGGAAGGCAATGTCCTTCGCGTCGACAGTTTCCTTAACCATCAGCTTGATGTGCTCCTTCTTGAAGAAATGGGAAAGGAGTTTTACAAAAGATTCAAATCGGAAAAAATTACAAAGGTACTTACAGTTGAAGCATCAGGAATTGCCATTGCCTGTTTTGTTGCCGCAAATTTTAAAGTACCTGTGGTCTTTGCAAAAAAATCAAAATCCCTCAATCTTGGAGATGATGTATATTCAGCAGAAGTTGAATCATTCACTCACAAGACAAAGAACACAGTAGTAATTACAAAGAAATACATTTCGGACAAGGACAATGTTCTCGTCATCGATGATTTCCTTGCAAACGGTGCAGCCCTTCAGGGGTTGATTTCAATCATCAACCAGGCCGGAGCAAGCGTTGCCGGCATTGGAATTGCAATCGAAAAAGGATTCCAGCCGGGCGGTCAGTTCATTCGCAATCTGGGATACCATCTTGAATCCCTTGCCATCGTTGAATCAATGGAAGTTGAACCAAAGAAAATCAATTTCAGAAAATGAATGGATTGCTTCGCCATCAGTTAGCAAACAATACAAGTGATATAATAAGGAGTAGCATTATGAAAACAATGCAGGAAATCTACGAACTTGACGGAAAAATCAATCCGCTCAAGGGACTTCCATTCGGATTGCAGCACGTTCTCGCAATGTTCGTTGCAAACATCACGCCAATCATGATCATCGCAGGCGCATGCGGAGTCGGACAGGAAAATGTTGCCCGCCTGATTCAATCTGCCATGCTCATCGCCGGTATCGGTACATTCATCCAGCTTTTCCCTCTCTGGAAAATCGGTTCTCGCCTTCCAATCGTAATGGGTATCAGCTTTACTTTCGTAGGTATCGCATGCGGAATCGGTGCACAGTTTGGCTACGGCGCAATCGTCGGTGCAGTTATCGTCGGCGGTATCGTTGAAGGAATTCTTGGACTCTTTGGAAAATACTGGATCCGCTTCATCAAGCCTATCGTTGCAGCAAACGTTGTTATCGCCATCGGATTTTCATTGCTGGGTGTTGGTGCCCGTTCCTTTGGCGGCGGTTATGCTCCGGACTTTGGTTCATGGCAGAACTGGACAATCGGAACAGTAACACTTGTAAGCGGCCTTCTCTTCTCTCACTTTGCAAAAAACTACCTCAAGTCCCTTTCAGTTCTTTTTGCGCTTATCGTCGGATACATCCTCGCAATCTGTTTTGGAAAAGTAAATTTTGCTTCTGTTGCCTCAAGTCCTATCGTTGGACTTCCAGCCTTCATGATGTTCAAGCCAACTTTCAACGCAGGTGCAATCATTTCCTTCATCTTGATTTATCTTGTTTCAGCAACGGAAACTTTGGGCGACACATCGGCAATGTGTGCATCGGGACTTCATCGCGACATTACAGCAAAGGAAGCTTCAGGTTCAATTGCCTGTGACGGATTCATCAGTGCTTTGGGAGGACTTTTCGGATGTTCACCAATCACATCCTTCAGCCAGAACGTTGGTCTTGTTGCCATGACTGGAGTTGTAAACAGAATCGCAATCGCAACAGGTGCTGCCGTTCTCATCATCGCAGGTATCTTCCCTGTATTCGGAGCAGTTCTTGCAACTTTGCCTGATGCTGTTCTTGGCGGATGCACAATCATGATGTTCGGTTCCATCGTTACAAGCGGAATCCAGATGCTGGGCAAATGCGGACTTTCTGCAAAGAACACAACAATCACTGCCCTTTCATTGAGCATTGGCCTTGGCTTTACACAGATCAACGAAATGTTCAGCGCTTTCCCACAGATTGTACAGACTGTATTCAACGGAAACTGCGTAGCCGTAGTATTCGTAATCGCCCTGGTTCTTTCACTCTGCATGAAGGACGACAAGGCTGAATAAAAAAGAGCCCATGGAGTTTTCCATGGGCTTTCTACTTAAGAAATAATCTTAGTAGTCCTTCTTGTCTGTCTTGCGCTTCTTGTTAAGAAGTTTGCGTTCGAGAGAAGTGTTCTTCTGGTGAAGAATAGCTGAAGGCTTTACGAAGTATTCGCGCTTCTTGTATTCGCGGATAATGCCTTCCTTTTCAACCATGCGCTTGAAACGTTTGATTGCCTTTTCAAGGTTTTCTGAATCGTCTACGTTGATTGTTGCCATTGTAATTCACCTCCTTAAATACGAGGATTTCGTAAGTGCACTGATTATCTCATATTTTGCGTAGTTTATTCAAGAGGAAAACTTGTTTTATACTCCCCAAAAGGATTGCTTATGATTTATATATCGCGCACCGTAGTAGTAGAGTCCCGTCTCCTCGTCCTTTTCCTTTGCCGAGAACTTGTACAGCAGGTATTCAAGCCCCCTGTTGTCTGTACGCTCTATCCAGGTTTCTCCGTATGGCGTGTATTCTATGCGCTGGTATTCATCCCCCTTGTAGTCGGTAATCATGGATGCAGATCCAAGATGGTCCGAATGATAGAAGTACTGCTGCACTTCTTCTGCATCCGCCCATACATCGTTGGCCATACGCAGCTTGGTGACGATTCTTGTTTCTCCAAGGTACACGTTCTTTGCATACTGTCCGCCGTGAATGCGGTTTCCAGCATCCGTATGAAGCGTCCACATCCTGTTAAAATACAGGGTTTCGCCCGATGCTGTGTACTTGTTCGTGCGTTCTCCGCCCTCACTGTAAATATAAGATGTGGTGTAGTTTGCGTCAACACTGGATACAAGCCTGTTGCGTTCATCCCAGCCATAGACCCTCTTGTAATGAGATTCAAGTTTATTTACATCCCCGCTGTCATCGCGGAACAAGGCCCACCCGTAATCCGTTGAATACACATCATCCGATTCTCGATTGATTCTATAGTACGAGTCATCCCCTTCCCCGTCAAAACCACCGTCCTGCTCACATATTATGTTTCCGCATGAATCATACCTATACCAGCGGTCCCCTGCCCTTACACGGCGGTGCGAATGGTTTTCTTCGTCATATTCAAAATCCAGCTCATAATTGAGGTCATCGCCTAGTTTCTGCCATGGAGTTGTTTTTTTCACTGCTTGTCTTGGACATCATATTACCAAATCCATGTGGATCAAATGCAAAATCCTGGGTGTAAGTTGATTCCACCACAAGGAGATGGTCTGGTGTATACGAAGATTCTCCATGTGCCCCAACAAGCTGGTAAAGGCCGTCATAGCTGTAGTTCTGGGATGTGCGGTAGTTGCCGCTTGTCCCGTCCATACAGTCGTTTTTGTATTCAAGTACATTTCCAATCTCACCTGTCGCAGTAGAACCAGCCGCAATTACAACTTCTTTAAACATAAAAACTGGGCGTGACCAGTTTTGGCCAGTTAGCCCAGTTCTGTATTTCAATCATACACTTCACTGCGGTGACCTATTCTCACTACAGATATTATAAGTTCATTGTCTTTTATTTCACATATCAGTCGCCAGTCGCCTACGCGGTAACGCCACAATCCCGCAAGATTGCTTGAAAGTCCTTTACCTCGTGTACGGGGATCTTCAAGCGCTTCAAGTTCATGTGCATATTTTACAATCTGGTTCCGAATGCTGCCGTCAACTTTTTTTAATGTCTTTAATGCTGTATCTGAAAAAATAACTTTCATAAACCGAGCTCACGTTCCACTTCGGCAAGCGTGTATGTCTTTTCTTTTCCGCTTCTGATATTTTTTATAACTTCTTCTGCCAGAAAAATATCTTCCAGGTCATCGAGATACTCTTCAAGAAGATAGTTATAGTAAAATGAGGCAGGACGCTTTGTCATTTTCGCAAGGCGTTCAATTCTGATTTTATTCTGAGGATTTGACCTGAAATTTATTACTGCAGAATTAGTCATTATAACCTCCACTTGCAATACATTGTAATACAAATAACTTTATACCGTCAAGTTCATTCCTAAACTTCTGTATTTTCTGAAGGAAAATGCAAAAGTCGCTCCCGCAGGGCATGCTACAAAATGATTGCGTCCATTCCATGACATCGCTTCGGCACAGCTTTTTACGTCCGTGTAAAAAGCTTAAACAGAACACGCATTATTTTCAGTCCCCGTCCTGGTGGCTGTTCGCTTTCGCAAAATAATGAGTGTTTTGTTCACCTCCGCTTGCATTTGTTTTCCAACTTGCGGGAGCTTTTTAATTTTTTTCATATCCATTTAATTTGTGTTCTTCTAAAAACCGCTTTTCGTTGGAGTTTTAGCAGGTGAACAGAATGTACGTTATGTTGCAACGCGGACTGCAGCCACGATGGCTGCTGAACATAACGCACATTCTGTTTAGTGGAGCTGACACGGACGGCAGCGGAACGGCCTGCGGATGTTCGGTTTTAGAAGAATAAATTCTTATGAACAAAAGAGTTCCCGTTGGTGCTTTCTTTGACGGAAGGTTGGTTCTTCGGCGAAAGCCTTTTTTACGGGAGCCTGCGGCAGCGACTCCGCAGTTTTCGAAGAAGCTCCATATCTGTTTTAGTTTTTCTTCTTAATATTGGAAGAGCAACTAACAAGATAAAGATAAAAGCTAAAAAAAAGCAGAAAGTTTTAACGAGTTTTCGAAAAAATTAATTATTGGTCCAAAAATATAAACAATAATCTTTTGTTTAAGATTCATTTTTTATTCCTTATTGATAGAGTAAATAGTGGAGTACTTAGGATCCAGGTACTATGCAACAAAAAAAGGCCACCAGAAAAATCTGATGGCCTTATGACTTCAGTAAAAAAACTGAACCTGACAGCAGGTCAATCTTTATTTATGGTCTTCTTCCCATGCCTGGGCGATTGAAAGTACCTTTGCTTCGCTGAACATTGGACCTGCAAACTGGATGCCAACAGGCATGCCGTCCTTGTTTTTGCCAGCAGGAACAGAAATTGATGTTATGCGTGCAAGGTTTACGAATACCGTGTAAAGGTCGCTCAGGTACATTTCAAGGGGATCGTCCACTTTCTGACCAAGCTTGAATGCAGCAGTTGGACATGTAGGACAAAGGATCAGGTCGTAGCTTTCATAAAGCTTTGCAACTTCCTTCTGGATGCGTGCGCGAACGCTCATTCCCTTCTTGTATGTTGTTCCGGAGAACTGTTCAGAAAGAACGTAGTTGCCGATGATGATGCGGCGCTTTACTTCTGGGCCAAAACCATTTGAACGGGTTTCAACGTAAAGTTCATCATATCCCTTTCCGGCGTCAACTCTGTTTCCGTAGCGGATACCGTCAAAGCGGCTCAGGTTTGATGCTGCTTCTGAAAGGGCGATTACGTAGTATGAAGCAATTGAAGCATCTAGGATTGGAAGGTCAACGATTTCAATCTTTGCACCCTTCTTTTCAAACCATGCCTTTGTGTCTTCAAATACTTTTGCAACATCGGCATCAAGCCCCTTTGCCTCTGCAAACTGTTTTGGAACGGCAATCTTGAGTGAAGAAAAATCCTTGTATGCTTCAAGGTTCTTGAGGCTGTCCTTGTTTGGAAGATCAGCTGATGTGTCGTCGTAGAAGTCTTCTCCGCTCATTGCATAGAGTGGAAGGGCAATGTCCTTTGGCGTGTGTCCGAGGATGCCAACCTGATCCAAAGATGAACCGTAGGCAACGATTCCCCAGCGTGAAAGCACGCCGTAAGTTGTCTTGAGGCCGTAGATTCCGCAGTAGCTTGCTGGAAGACGAACAGAACCACCAGTTTCTGTACCGAGTCCGAATACTGCCTGATTTGCGGCAACGGCTGCGGCACTACCACCGGAAGAACCGCCTGAAACGTATTCGCGGTTTACAGGATTGCGTGTTGGTCCGTAGCTTGAATATTCAGTTGAAGAACCCATGGCAAATTCATCCTGATTACAGCGTCCAAGAGGAATTGCCCCGGACTTTTCAAGACGTTCGATTACAGTTGCATTGTATGGAGCAACATAACCGTCAAGAATTTTTGATCCGCAGGTAAGCTTGTGTCCGCGAACGCTTGTGTTGTCCTTTACTGCAAAAGGAACGCCAAGAAGAGGCTTGTCTTCAAAGAGCTTGTCCAAAGTTCCGGCAGCCTTTGCCTCTGCAATTTCCTTGTCTGCGGCTTCTGCCTTTGCTACTGCATCCTCAAACATTTCAAGGAAAGCATTGAGAGGCAAAGAAGACTTATTGTCTTCTTCGTAAACTGCCATAAGTTCTTTAACAAGAGCGGCAGAAGTTGTTTCGCCGTTCTTAAGTTTATTTACTGTTTCGTTAATTGTCATAGTTGTTTCCTATAAAATCCTAGCCCCGATTGTAGTGGCAGCGAAGCTGTTGCGCCAGCAATGAAACCACGGAAAGCGGGTTTAGCAAAAACGCACGCTCCATCCAATTATGAACTGTGCATTGCCAATTATGAATTACTCAAGCCCCTTCGCCCAATACTTTTGGAACTTCGAAATATCCGTCCTTAAAGTTTGGTTCATTGATTTTCTTTGTGTCGTGCATTTCAAGTCCGGCAACAATATCATCACCGCGGAGCTGTTCTGCAGTTGTTGTTGGATATGCATCATATGGGTTTTCGCTGTCATCGTATTTTGAAAGGATGTCAAAATACCCAACGATTTCATCAACCTGTTTCTTAAGGGTTTCCATGTCTGTGCTTTCAGGAGAAAGTCTTGAAAGATACAAAAGATTTTCCAAAGTAGTTTCGTCTACTGTTCGCTTTGTTTCACTCATAGAATTTTATTATATAGAAAATAGTTTAATTGTTCAATTTAAGGATTTTGCCGTTTATTAAAAACACTCTGCTCTCAGCAGGAACTTCTGTTCACGATGTTTGCAGGAAGCATAATTCTGATGGCATCATCACCCTGACCGCAAGTATTATTTACGATCATTTCTACGGCACGATAACCCATGTTTTTTTTCTGAACGTTCATGGTTGTAAGCGGTGGATTTGTATACTCTGCAATTTCAATGTTATCCATTCCAATTACGGCAACTTCTTCCGGAACCGAAACTTTCCTCCTGTTCAAAACAGAAAGAACCCCGACAGCAACTTCATCAGAACCACAAACAATGGCACGAGGATATTTTCCGCCTTCAGGAATTTTTTCAATGGCATCTGCACCACCAGGCATATTGAAAGCTTCAGCCATAAAGAAATACGAAGGATCATCATTAAGTCCATGGAGGGAAAGAATCTTGCGAACCCCTTCCACGCGTTCATCATTCTGCCCGATGTAAACAATATCCTTGTAGCCTTCACGGAAAAGACATTCCGTTGCCTTGCTTGCAGTTTCGCGACGGTCAAACATAACACTGCTCAAACCGTCATACTGACATTCAATGCACACGATTTTCTTCATGCGGCCCTTCATTTTTTCAATGATGGTTTTGTCTTCATCAGTTTTCATCGCCTGATCAACAGCAAGAAGTATGAGTCCGCCGATTTCCTCTTCATGAATCAGAGTGTTGAAAAGAACAGGATCCTTAAGGTCTTCAAAAAAACGGATGAAGCTGATGTGATAATTCTGTTGGTGGGCTGCAGTATGAATACCGCTCAGGATTTCTGAATAGTATGGTCGAAGGAAAACATCCGAATTGCAAAGGATTACACCTATTTTATTTGAAGCAAAGGCCACATCTCCCTGCTGGAGTGCCTGGGCTGCCTTGTTTGGCCTATATCCCAGTTTCTCAATGGCATCAAGAATACGCTGTCTTGTTTCCGGTGCTACAGAACGATCCGTGTTTCCGCAGATAACATAGCTTACCAAGCTGCGGGTAACGCCTGCTTCTCTTGCAACATCATTCTGGGTAACACTGGACTTCATTTTTTTCCTCAACAAAAATTTTAGAAAATGATTCTACGTTTTGAAGAGTTTAGCACAGACTGGCAAAAAAAACAAATCGTGTTGATAAAACGTTGATTAAATGTAAATAAAAAAACACCGCTGCAAAGAAACTTCACAACGGCATTTTTAATCAGTCTTTGAGACTATCAGTCAATTGCAGACATGTCTGCAACATCCTTTTCATAGTCGATTCCGGCAATATCAAAACCGTTGATTGCAAGGAAGTCGTGGCGGATGGCATCCATGTCAACAAGTTCGTTTACGTTTTCTTCCGTAACCTGTGGCATGATCTTGTCTACTTCTGCCTGAACTGCTGCATCCATTTCCCAGTCGTCCATGCGGATTCTTCCGTCTTCATCAACAGCAACCTTCTTGTCTGCCGTGTAAAGGCGCTCTGCAAAAAGACGTTCCATCTGTTCAATGCAGCCTTCGTGTGTTCCCTTAGCCTTCATGATCTTGAAGAGTACGCCGATGTACTGGCAGATGATTGGAATAACTGAAGAAGAACGTGTGATGAGAGCCTTGTTAACTGAAACATAAGCTGCTCCACCGTTTGCCTTGAGGGCTGCGTCGATTTTCTTTGCACGAGCTTCAAGATCCTTCTTTGCTTCCCCGATTGTACCGTCGCGGTAAATTGCGTGTGAAAGTGAAGGTCCAATGTAAGAGTAAGCAACTGTACGGCATCCTTCAGCAAGAACACCAGCTTCTGAAAGCTGCTTGATCCAGCGTTCCCAGTCTTCGCCACCCATAACCTTTACCGTGTTAGGGATGTCGTCACCTTCTGCCGGCTGTGCTTCCATGTGTCCGATTTTTCCTGTCATCATGTCGAGTGAAGGACCACCGTATACTTTGCCAACTGGCTTAATTACTGACTTGTAGAGAACCTTTGTATCAGGGTCTGTGCGAACAGGGCTAGCAAGAGAGTAAACAACCAGGTCAAATTTTGTTCCCCACTTCTTTACTTCTTCGATAACTGTTGCGCGGCATTCATCGCTGAAAGCATCTGCATTGAATGTTACAGACTTAAGTCCGTCCTTTTTTGCAGCGCGGTCAAACGCCTTGTTGTTGTACCAACCAGGAGTTCCACCCTTAGTCTGTGTTGCTTCCTTTTCAAAAGAAACACCGATTGTGTCTGCGCCATATTCAAAAGCAGCGGCAATTCTTGAAGCAAGGCCATAACCTGTAGAACAACCAAGAACGAGAACTGTCTTAGGAGCGTAAGCACCTTCCTTTGCAGTCTTTGTTCCACGTTTTGCCTTCTGAGACTTTACATAGTTAATCTGGTTTTCTGTTTCCTTTGCACATCCTGCCGGGTGAGCATTGATACAGATATTCGAACGGATCATTGGTTTGATAACAGCCATTTCATTCTCCTAATAATTAGATTCTGTTTATTATAGCAAGTTTATTCAAAATGACAAAATGTTTCAATATGTCAAATTAAAATATACTCATATTGCAAAAGTAACTGTCCATCGTTAAATTTGTTTACATTGATATGAACAGAGCAAAAACAATTTACACAACGATTTATTTAATCTGCCTTATGGCCTTTACAGGATGCACATCAAAACTTTCCGTAAAACCTTTGGGAAACGACCAGTCAAGAATAGGAATTTCCATTGAACTTGGAAACATACTTGAAGAAACTTTGGACACTGCTATGGCAGGGCTTAACGAAATTGAAGGGGAACAGGCCGAAAAAAACATATTCGACCTTCCGTCAATCAAGAAGTCAATTGAAAATGCCGGGTGCAAAAACATTTCAATTTCATCTCCTTCAAGAACAAGCCTCAACCTTTCGTTCTCAGGTAAATTTGATTTCATTGAATATACCCAGACAAAGACAACTTTGAAAATCACTCCAAAATTCATGCAGGAATTTTCAAAATCTCTTGGAGAGGAATTCAACAGCATAATGGATCTTTTTATGGCTCCAGCCCTTACAAATGAAAAGATGACAAAGGAAGAATATGCTGACCTCGTTTCAGTTGTTTACGGAGAAAAACTTACAGACGAACTGATGAAGAGTACAATGGAGATTGCAATTACATCACCCAAGGGAAAAGAAAAGGTCCACAAGATTTTACTTGCAGACCTTCTCATTCTTTCAGAGGAAAAGACTTTTACTTCTGAATGATTTTCTCGGAAGCCTTCAGTATTTCTTCCTGAACTTCGGAATAGGCTTTCCCTGACCTTCTGCACAATTCGCTTACACTATAATTGAACAACTTCTGCAAAGTCACTACTATTTCTGCATGTTCAGAAATATCATTGCCTTCATCAAAAAGGAAACCGTACTTAGCGCAGCCTGGGTTCTTGCAGTAACTTCTGCTTTTCTTGTTCCACCTTCAAAAGATTATTTGTCTTACATAGACTTCAATACCCTTTTCCTGCTTTTCTGCCTTATGGCTGTCATGGCCTCCTTCAAAAAATTAGGCACCTTTGAAAATTGTTCTAAATTCCTACTTGGAAAGTTCAAAAGCACCGCCGGCATTCTTTCGGTCCTTGTTTTCATGCCTTTCTTTTTCAGCATGGTGATTACCAACGATGTTGCCCTTATTGTTTTTGTACCCCTTGCAATAATCACCCTAAAGATGTGCGGACTTGAAAAACTCGTTCTATTCACAGTTGTACTCCAGACCCTTGCAGCAAACCTTGGCAGCATGAGTCTTCCAATGGGAAACCCACAGAACCTTTACCTTTATTCAAAATCCGGAATAAACCTGCCGGAATTTGTTTCCGTAATGATTCCCTACACAACGGCAAGTTTTATACTTCTTTTGATTTGTGTACTTCTTGTAAACCTAAAAACAAATGACGGAATAAAAACACAAACAGCAGAATTCCATCAGGCTGAAAAAACGAATAATGTCGGTTCAAAAAAAATGTGGATTGTAAGCACTGTAAGTTTTGTCCTCTGCCTTCTTTGCGTTGGAAAACTTATTCCTGCAACCATTCTTTTCCCAGTCATCCTCATTACATATTTTGTTTCAGACAGAAAAATTCTTTCTGCAGTTGACTATTCACTCCTTCTAACCTTCGTTGGATTTTTCATTTTTACTGGAAACATAAAGAATATGGAAAGCGCAAGAGCCGTAATAGCAAACGCACTTACAGGTCATGAAGTTGGATTCAGCATTGCGGCAAGTCAAGTAATTTCAAATGTTCCCGCAGCCCTTTTGCTTTCATGCTTTACCGATAATTTTAAAGCCCTTTTGATCGGAACAAATCTTGGAGGACTTGGCACTTTGATTGCTTCCATGGCAAGCCTGATTTCCTTCAAGCAAATTGCAAGGAATTACCACGACAAGCGCGGAAGATATTTTATTCAGTTTACAGTGATGAATCTTTTGTTTCTTGCTCTTCTGTTTGGATTCCATCTGATCCTTGCATAGGCTGAACCTGCACCTGCTCAACAATTTCAGCTGAAACTTTTTTTTTCTACCTGTTTTACAGGTGCCTCAACTGCTTCTTTTCCCATCGGTATGAACCAGACATTCATATCGCATGGGTTTTCAACACCATCGATTTTGCTTCCGCCACTGTACTGCCAGAATGTATATTTGTAAGGCGATGTAGGCTTTTTTGAATATTGGGCAAACCACATTTCATATTTATTCAGGATTTCCGGAGTAAAGACAAAAAACTTCCACATTAAATTTGCATAGAGCATTGTCTTAAAACCGGCTTTTTCAACTTCATCAAAAAACAGTTCCGTGTTCCTGCAGAAAACTTCTTCTGCAACTTCGTCTGTTCTTGCTTCATCATAGAAAACAAATTCAGGATCATAGACAACAGGAAGATCCAGCATGTCCGGAGTAAGATTATCGATTACGATCTTTGCTTCTTCCAAAGCTTCTTCATCATTTATTGCCTGGCTGTAAACATAAACGCCGATTTTAAAACCTGCTTTTTTTGCATCTTCATAATAGCGGTCAAAATTTTCATCCTTTACAAGATTTCCGCTCTCATATCCGTAGCGCCTGTAGGCAAGCCTTAAGATTACAAATTCATATCCGTTTTTTTTAAGGAGCTCAAAATCAACTTCTCCCTGATGACGGGAAATGTCTACGCCGTTGACAACTTTATATGGGGCGCCTTTTTTCGTGTAATAGAATTCGCCCTTCTTTTTGAGCCATTTTGTATCAAATGTATTTTTGGCAACTGCAGGATCCGGATGAACATGCTGCTTTTCTATCTGCCTGTTGTATATATGAAGGCAGTCCTTTTCCGGACAGGAAGAACATGAGAAAAACAATGCCGCAGTTACTGCAAAAATAAAAAATGCTCTTACTTTCATAAGAGCATTATAACATGGGTTTTAGATATTCTAGAAAAAATATTTTTTATTTAATGGATTCACTGATTCAGGTCCATAATTCAAGTCTTTTATATATATCCTTAGCAACACCTAATCGTGCTGCAAAGTGATGTAAAGCAGACTCATTTAATTGTAATTCCGCCAGAATCCTCTGAGTGACATGTTGAGTATGTAATGGCATTACCACTGCCATCAACACATCCGGAAACTATGGCCGTTGCATTACAGGTATAAACATCCGATGAACTAAAATCATAACCTTGCTCATTTTTATTATTCATAAACGTACAGTTCTCTACTTTTACAACAGCACCATTTCCTATATTTATTCCGCCACCGCGGTAATACCCCTGGTTGTTCTCAAATGTACAACCTTTCACTGTAGAACTTACCCTAAGACCCAATGCTCCACCATGAGTTGCATAACCCCCAGTAAATGTCGAATCAGTTATGACCACATCAGAACAAAATTCATCAACATAAATAAATCCACCGGAGCAACATAGCTCAGTACTACCGTCATGAAGGAAATTACAGTCCTCTACAGTTACAGAAGAACAGTCCTTCAGATATATTGAACCACCTTGACCACCTTCATCTTTTCTAGTTGGATAAACTTTATTATATTCGAAGTTACAATTCTTGAATCTTATGCCACTAAGTTTTGTAGCACTGATAATTCCACCTCTCCCATTCTGGCCTGCACAACCTTTCTGGAATGTTAGGTTGACCAGCTCCAAAGAATGAGTGTTGTCTCCTGTAATGACTACATGATATTTATCATCTCCATTGAATCCGTAACCTGGATCAGTGCCATACAGTCTTACATTCTTTGCGATGCTAATTCCAAGAGTTTCCGACAGGGTGCACGTAAAATCAAAAATAATGTCTCCTGATCCACCATCTGTTAGAGCTGTCTTCAGTTCTTCTAGAGTTTGGATCCTTCGCCTTTAATCTGCATAAAGATTGATTTCAACAGTACTTGCATCGCCTAGACTTTCTTCCAGCTCATTATATTTACCATAAAGGTTATAAGAATATGAAGTACTGCATGTAACTGGTTCTGTATAATCGCTGTCAAAATACCAGTCGCATGTACCAAGACCTTCTCGCGTCATGATTGTATATAAGGAAGAATAATCTCTAAGAGCATTGCTGAGACTGTCTCCATTATCAGCAATAATTTTCGTATATAGAGGATACTTTCCGCTTACATTGACTCCATTTACAAAACAATTGATCTTTACAACAGGGAAAACTGTGACTTCAATCTCTCCAAAAAAAGATCCATCCTGAAGACGACTGTAAGCTATCGTTGTAGTTCCAGATTTTTTAGGAATGATAAGACCGTCTTTTGTAACTTCAACTATTCCTCCATCTCCTGACTGCACTTCAAAATTTATAAGTTCAGAAATCGGAAGGATGTAATCACCTGAAAGCTTAAGCTGAAACGGATATAAAATGTTCATTCCTATTCCGGCCTCGCAGTTTTCAAACTGACTGTCAGCAGTAAAATACTTCACACGTTCCGCTGTGATTTCAACTACAGAAGGTTTGTCGGCTTTTACTGTTGTCTTTACGGGTTCACGGGTCTTAGCAATGATCGTCCTTACTTTTTTTCCGTTTATTTCATCAACTGCATAGGCTGTGAAAGTTACAGACCATTCACCGACTTCTACATCCGGAATGAAGATTGAATTTTCGGCAGCAGGAACTGTCTTTGGAATGCTTATGCCGGTTGAAGATGTTATGACGACTTCGTATTCATCTATGTCATCAATATTAAATTTTCCATCTTCAGACAGGTTAGCCGAAAAACCATTTCCATCATAAACACTTCTGCTAGCAGTCCTATGGGGAAGCCTAACTTCAATGGAAGAAACGTTTCCTGTAATGTTTAGAAAACTACATGACCAAAAAGCAAGGGAAACTAGAACTGCCAGCAACAATATCGGAAACTTAAACACATGCTTCATAAACAATCTCCTTTAATGTTCTAAACCTATTTATTATATCAAAAATCATTCAAGACTCCAACCCAAACACGCACCAACGGGGACAGACCCCTATTTGCATAGACGAGAACTATGTTCAACATGACGGCTGACTGAAGTCGAAGCCTGACAAAAAGAAGAAGCCCCTGGGTAACTTTTGTTATCCAGGGGCTTCTTCTTTTTCTGCGGTCAAATTCAACAATTAGATGCCGTTGAAGTGTGTATTGATTTTGTCCAATACATATTCCTTAAATTCCCCTAGAGCAAATGTTCTCTGTGGAATCTTTGAACTGAAGCGGAAGCGGCATGTTACTGTGTTTTCTGCCTTTTCCTTTTCGCCCACAACAAGGATGTATGGTGTGCGGTGTGCAACAGAAATATCCTTGATCTTGTTCTTCATGTTCTCGTCTTCAAGATATGCGTTTACCTTGATTCCGACGGTCTTAAGTTCTTCATAAACCTTCTGTGCATAGTCGTTGAAATCAGGTGCAACAGGAACAACAGCAACCTGTTCAAAACAGAGCCATGTCGGGAATACACCTGCATAGTTTTCAATGAGGATACCCATGAAGCGTTCCAACGAACCGAGAACTGCACGGTGGAGCATTACCGGATGATGCTTCTGGTTGTCGGCACCGATGTACTGTGCGTTCAATCTTTCTGCAGAAGGAAGCTGGTAGTCAAGCTGGATTGTACCGCACTGCCACTGACGGCCGAGGGCATCAATCAAAGTGAATTCAAGTTTTGGACCGTAGAAGGCACCTTCGCCAGGCTGGATTTCGTAATCCATTCCGCTTGCCTTACATGCCGCTGCAAGTTTTGCTTCCGCCTGCTGCCATGTTTCGATTGTACCAACATGGTCTTCTGGCATTGTAGAAAGTTTAACGAGAAGGTTCTTGTCAAATCCAAAGTCCTTGTAAACGTCAAGCAAAAGCTTACAGAACTTTGTTACTTCGCTTTCAATCTGTTCTTCCGTACAGATGATATGTGCATCATCCTGAACGAAACCACGCACGCGCATGATACCGTGGAGTGTTCCGCTTGGTTCGTTTCTTACACAGTGACCGAATTCAGCGATGCGCATTGGAAGGTCCTTGTATGAACGAGAACGGCTGTTGAAGATTTCCAAGTGGCCTGGACAGTTCATAGGTTTGATTGCAAACTGCTTCTTTTCAGATTCAGTTGTGAACATGTTCTTCTGGTAATGCGACCAGTGGCCTGATTTTTCCCAGAGAACCTTTGGCATAACTGCAGGAGTATTAACTTCAAGATAGCCGTCCTTAACGATCTTTTCGCGCATGTAGTCCTGCAAAGTTACATACATTGACCATCCGTTTGGATGCCAGAATACCTGGCCTGGATCTTCCGGCTCAAGATGGAAGAGGTCCAGTGCTATTCCAAGCTTTCTGTGGTCGCGCTTTTCTGCCTCCTCAAGCATTATAAGGTAGTCCTTAAGGTCGTTTGGCTTGTAGAAACAAACGGCATAAACGCGTGTGAGCATTGCCTTTGTGTTATCTCCGCGCCAGTATGCACCTGCAACAGACATGAGCTTGAAAGACTGCTGATTGATTTCCTTTGTGCTTTCAACGTGCGGACCGCGGCAAAGGTCAAGGTAGCCGTCCTGTTCATAAGTTGAAATTGTCTCACCGTCAGGAAGATCATTGATGAGTTCTACCTTGTATGGCTGATCCTTGAAAAGCTCAAGTGCTTCTGCCTTTGAAACTTCCTTGCGTACAAATTCGTGGTTGCCTGCAAGAATCTTGCGCATTTCCTTTTCTACTGCAGGAAAGTCAGCTTCGGTGAATTTAGTGTCCGTTGGAAAATCAAAGTCATAGTAGAATCCGTTATCGATGGCTGGACCGATAGCGATCTTTGTTCCAGGGAAAAGCCTGAGTACAGCTTCTGCCATTACATGTGCACAGCTGTGGCGTACTGTCTGCAATTTTTCATCAACTGCCATAAAATCACCTTCTGTTTTGAATGAATTTAAAATAGTAGAAATAGAATAATGCTTTTTGAGAATAAATTCAATTTATGGGAAGAATTGGAACAATGGGGACAGACCCCTAGCCCTCCGATGGAACTGGTTCAGATTGTAATACAGGATTTAATCACCAGTTTTTATACACATAAAATTCTTGCAAGTCTCCATTAAACATTGAGTAAAATGGTGTACTGTTAGAGATACTCGCATTATCTTCGATAATATCCAGTAATTCATATTCATCCGTATATGCACTATTATTTATGGCAAAAGTCATATTATCTTTCATATCGTAAGAACACTTAAACATTACAATGCTGTCAGAACCACTATCAGGAATTGTGTCTACCTTAACCCTCAACTTCTTTCCATCAGCAAATGATATTCCGCCAACATCAATTTTAGGATCGCTACAAGTATTATTTGCAACATAAATTCTAATATCCGTAGAAACATTTCCGCTCAAAGTCAGGTTTGTATCTTCAGATCCCTTTGCAAGGTAAATGTCGCCATAACCGACAGCATTTGTGCTTGTATTTCCAGAGAAGGTACAGCCATCAACAATAGCGGATTTATAACTCATAATATGAACTGCACCGTAAGAAGACGAAATGCCAGTAAATAAACATCCATGGAGTTGGGCGCTACCGACAAGAACAGCTCCATAACTGACATTCATAAACGAAACATTGTAGGCAACCAGTTTTCCATTTACACCCAATATATAATTTGATGTAATATCAGTTTCAGCATCGGCAAATACGATTTTCTTGTCAGAAGTTGATGTATTAATACCCAACTGACATCCAGAATTAATAGCAAAATATGCATCTGAATTCCTTTTTACAGTAAGGTTATCCACTGTAGATTTTATAGTAAGATTTTTTGTGATTGTAGGTGTCTCCGTCAAAAGGAATTCATAACCGGACCCCTCATCTTTTCCCTCAATGTAAATTGTGCCATCAGGTTTAGAATTTGTTATAGCTGCAAGCAAATCTTTAGAAGTTAAACACGGATTTTCTTCCGAAAGGCCAACAGTAGAATCATTGTTTTGCAGTTCTTTAACAACATAAAGAGTTACAATTAATTCCTTTGTAATACTTTCATACAAGGATAAAGTTACTTTAAATTGATGCGCCTCTTTTCCACCTGAAATTTGAGAATCACCAACTCTTTCTACAGAGAATCCATCCGAATCAATTACAGTTTCCGACCATCCGTTTGTAAAGACAATTTCTGCTGAAAGAAAATTCTTAAATCTGTCAGCTACATACCCCATCATTTCATCCATATCCGGAAATTCAGTTTTTCCCGAATATTTTATTGAAGTGCGGGAAAGATCAATCCTGTCTGGACGGTTATATAAGAGTTCAAGATTTACAGGAGTAACTTCACCACCCTTTACTTCTGCGGTCTTGACCCCTGCTGCGATGCATTCTTCTTTACCATTTTGAGTTACATAGCAAAATGCCTTAACTACATAAGAACCTACGGCAACATCAGGGAAAGTTACGGACGAACCTTCTGATGCTGACTTTTTATCCACCAAAGCTCCTGAAGAAGAATACAAATAGATTTTGTATGAAACATCGGATTCTTTTTTCAGTCCATCTATCCCCGTTCCATCATCAACAATCATTCTTGAAGATGATCCAGGCAAGGAAACCGAAACAGCACCGACAGGATTACTTATATTGAGTTGATTGCAAGAGAAAAACAAAAATGCAGATATGGAAAAAAGAAAAATAAAAATTTTCTTCATGGCAAAACACTTCCTTGCAGGGTTCTAACACAACATGACTATAATTTCCATAAGAAAACAAGGAAATGGGGATGACTCATACTTATTGGACGGCCCCATCCTAACACTCAATGACAATTTTAGAATGAGATGATTGCTTCCGTTACCAGAGCCTTGAACTGGGCTGAAACACGGGAAGCAACTTCCTTTACCTCTTCGTGATTCAGCGGCTGGTTTGTAATGCCGGCAGCCATATTTGTGATGCAGGAAATTCCGCAGATTTTCATTCCCATGTGTCGGGCTACAACGGCTTCTACGGCTGTACTCATGCCGACTGCATCAGCACCAAGAATTCTTGCCATCCTTACTTCAGCAGGAGTTTCATAAGCAGGTCCTGTAAACTGAAGGTATACTCCTTCCTTCAAGTCAAAATCAAGTTTTCGTGCGGCCTTCTTTATCTTGTCGCGGAGTTCTTCCGTATAAACCGATGTCATGTCCGGAAATCTTGTTCCAAGTTCTTCTATGTTTTCACCAATAAGAGGTGAAGGAACAAATGAAGCAATATGGTCGTTCAGGAGCATAAGGGTTCCGGGTTTGTAATTGAGGTTTACTCCGCCAGCAGCATTTGTAAGGAAGAGGATTTCAGCCCCCATCATTTTCATGAGGCGGGCAGGAAGAACTACATCGCTCATGGCATAGCCTTCGTAATAGTGAACGCGCCCCTGCATGATTACAACTGGAACATCACCTATATGAGTAAAAACGAAACGACCTTTGTGTCCTGCTACAGTTGAAACAGGAAATCCTTCAATGTCGTGGTAATCAATTTCACCTTCGATTTTAAAACCGTCTGCATAGTCACCGAGACCGCTGCCAAGAACAAGGGCAACTTTTGGTGCAAAGGGAATTTTGTTTTTGATGCTTTCATAGCATGCCTTAAGTTTTGTGTAAGCCGGATTCATACATGCCTCCTACTATTCAATTTTCAAGATCATTTCAAGGACACGCCTAACGCTTGTCTTTACTTCATCAATTGAAAGGCGTCCGTCATTCAATGCTTCAAGGAGCTGCTCTGGATAACCGCAGGCCATCTTTACATCGTTGCCGGCCTTTATTTCGCGCCACTGTTCTGCACGAGTCCACCAGTCAGTCATTACGATTCCCTTGTACCCCCATTCTCCACGGAGGATGTTCGTCAAAAGATCCCTGCATTCGCTTGTATGCTGTCCGTTTACAATGTTGTAGCTGGACATGATTGCCCAAGGCTCTGAATTCTTAACCATGTATTCAAATGACTTGAGGTAGATTTCGCGGGCTGCTCTTTCCGAAACGATTGAATCGCTCTGCTTGCGGTTTGTTTCCTTGTTGTTGAAGGCAAAGTGCTTTGGTGTTGCGGCGATTCCCTGACTCTGAATTCCCTTTACGGCTGCACTTGCCATGTGGCCTGCAATGAGAGGATCTTCGCTGTAGTACTCAAAGTTTCTTCCGCACAAAGGACTGCGGTGAATGTTCATTCCAGGTGCAAGATAAATACCGCAATTGTTTTCCTTTACTTCCTTTGCAACTGCCTGCCCGATTTTTTCCACGACTTCTTCGTTCCAGGTGCAGGCAAGGGTTGTAGCGCATGGCCATGCCGTAGTGTACTGTTCAAACCATGGCATGATTCTGATTCCGGCAGGACCGTCAGCAGTCATGATGTTTGGAATGTCGTAGTCAAAGTTGTTTCCGATGCCAAAGGTATTTGCAGTTCCAGTATTTGGCTGTCCGCCCAAAAGCCATACCATGTCTTCTGTTGAAAGCTGAGCCATGAATTCATCAAGGGTAACTTTACCGTCGTAAACATCTTCAAGATGCTTTGTTGGGTTGTGCAGGCGCTGAACCATGCTCTTATGAGGAAGTCCGCGAACCGATGGAATTACGCCTTCAAGAACTTCTGCCTTCTTGAAAATTTCAGGGCGTTCAATCTTTTCGTATTCTGAAGTTTCCAGGGTCTTGTAAGTTCCGTCTGCAAGGAGCCTCTTTGTAAGTTTTCTTGGCTTAAGCTGTTCTGTAAGCTGGAGGACAACCGTTGTTTCCGGTACGCTGAATGGAGTTCCGGTTTCCTTTACATTGCGGACTGAATTTCCATAGAAGAATTTATAGTCGCCCTTTTCAAGAACCCATGCTGACTTCTTTACTGCACCTTCATCGTCGTAGGATGCCATTTCATTTTTTACAATGTCCACGACAACAAAGCAGCTTTCACCAGGTTTAAGTTCAGGGGTTTTCCTGAAGCCGCCTAGAATCATATTTGGCTTTGTAAGTTTTCCGTCAGGTGCTGAATAGTAAAGCTGAACAACTTCCTTTCCTGCAACCTTGCCTGTATTTGTAACTTTAACAGTGAATGCAATTTTGTCGCCGCCATCATTCTGCCCCGCAAGGCTAATGTCAAAGTCAGTATAGGAAAGACCGTAACCGAATGGATAAACTACGCAGTCTTTTTTGCCCGGGATTGTTTCAAAGTATCTGTAGCCGACAAAGATGTCGTCCTGATATTCAACACCGCCGGCAAAATCGTGGAAGGTGCCTGTTGAAGGATAATCTTCAAGACGTCTTGCAAAAGTATCCGTAAGTTTTCCGCTTGGATTCTTTTTTCCAAGAAGAATTTCAACGGCAGCAACTGCACCTTCCATTCCGCCCTGCCCCAGGAAGAGAACGGAAGAAATGTTTTTATTTTCCGCAAACCAGCTGGTATCAACGATTCCACCAACATTCAGAAGGACAATTACATTTTTAAATTTCTTTTCTGCAGCGGCAACAAGGGCTTCTTCCTGAGCTGTAAGATAAAAGTCTCCCTTAGGGAAAACTTCCTTTGACATGGCACGGAAACCGTCTTCTCCACCCCATACATCAACTTCGATGTTTTCCATGTGAAGTTCTTTTCCAGGAATATTGCATGCTCTGTCCCAGCCTTCGCCCGAATATCTGTTGATGCTTAAAATTGCAGTGTCAGAGAATTCTGAGGCAGCCTTAAGCTGTGCATCCGAAAGTTCAGGTTCAACAGTCATTCCGGGATCGCGATGTTTTTTACGCTGATCCTTAAGATTTTCCTGATAGAAAACATGGAGGCCTTCATAAATTTCCACTCCACCTTCAGCTTTAAAGGCATCGTAAAGGCTTGTGCAGTACTTGCAGTAAACATCACCGCTGCCACCGCCACCCTTTACATATTCTTCGCTGGCTTTTCCAAGAAGAACAATCTTTTTGCTTTTCAATGGAAGAAGGTTATTTTCATTTTTGAGAAGGACAATTCCTTCTGCAGCAGTATTCTTTGAAAGCTCAATGTGTTCCACGCATCCGGAAATTTTTCTTCCGTCCTTGCCAAGTGGTTTTGCAGGTGTATTAAAATATCTTGCCCATCTCATAACAGGTTACTCCAATAAAAACAAAATAAGGACCATATCCTAAGACATGATCCTTTTTATTATAGCACTGAAAAGTCAGTTTTACCTAATGTTTTAATCCACGTTTACACGCTTAATGTGCCCCCCAAGGGACTGAAGTCGTTCTACAAGATGCTCGTAACCGCGTTCAATCTGATATACGTTGCTGATGCGGCTGGTTCCGCGGGCTGCCATGGCTGCAATTACCATTGCCATACCTGCACGAACATCTGGAGAAACAAGGTGGTCTCCATGAAGGGGACTTGGTCCTGAAACAACTGCACGATGCGGATCGCACAAGGTAACCTGAGCCCCCATGCTGATAAGCTTGTCTACAAAGAACATTCGACTTTCAAACATCTTCTCAAAAATCAAAACTGTGCCTTCAACCTGAGTGGCTACTACAGTCATGATTGAAGTCAAATCTGGCGGAAATCCTGGCCATGGAGAGTCGTCAATCTTTGGTATTTTCGTCCCGACATCAGCATTTGTCTTCATTTCCTGAATGGAAGAAACTGTAATTGTTTCTCCATCCTGCATCCAGGAAATGCCAAGCTTTGCAAATCCAACCTTAAGGGGACGCATATCAAGATTCTTTACACCCTTGATTATTACACTACCGCGAGTTGCAGCAGCAAGACCAATGTAAGAACCTATTTCCATATAGTCTGGACCGATTTCGAATTCACAGCCATGAAGCTTTCTAACGCCGTCAATATAAAGGATATTTGAACCGATTCCTGTAATCTTTGCACCCATGGCACAAAGCATGTTGCACAGATCCTGAATATGAGGTTCGCTGGCGGCATTTGTAATTGTTGTTTTTCCTTCTGCAAGAACTGCTGCCATAACAGCATTTTCCGTAGCAGTTACTGAACATTCATCAAGGAATATATCTGTTCCTATGAGCTTGTTTGCAGTGAATACAAAGTGTCCATTCACCTTAACCTGAGCCCCCAGCTGTTCAAGGGCAATGAAATGTGTATCAAGACGACGACGGCCAATGACGTCTCCACCAGGAGGAAGCATCTCTGCCTTTCCAAGACGGGCTACCATTGGACCTGCAAACAGAATCGATGCGCGAATTTTCTTTGAAAGCTCTGCAGGAATTACGCAGGACTCTACATCTTTTGCCTCAATCTTCCAGGTGTTGTCCTTAAGCTTTTCAGCCTTTGCACCAAAAGACTGAAGTATATTGAGCATTACACCAGTATCTTCGATTTCCGGAATATTCTTTAAAATAACAGGTTCATCTGTAAGTAAGGCTGCAGCAATGCAAGGCAAAGCAGCATTTTTGTTTCCGCTGGCAGTAATTTCACCTTTAATAGGAAATCCACCTTCAATTTCATATTCGTACATGCAAAATATTATAGAAGAAAAAGCTATAATTCACAATTAGGAAATCAAAATCTTCCAGACTAACATTTTTTTTCCGCGTCTGAATTCCCAGGAACATTATCGAAATCGCATTTCATCACCATAGATATACTAAAAACAAGAAAACATTTTCCACCCCCAAACAAACACAGCTTTGGTTCGGTTCCGTGCGAAAGCAGGTTTTCATATTACCCCATTGTATTTATAGGAACCCACTAATTGAAAATATGAAAAAAAACAGTATATTATAGTAGAAACAAAATCAAAAGGAGATAAAACATGAAGAAAATCGCAGCTATTGTACTTGCAGCCGCAGCAGCATTTGCACTCGCAAGCTGTTCAAAGGCAGCATCAAAGAAGAACTTCATCCTTGCAACAGGTGGAACTTCCGGAACTTACTATCCATTCGGTGGAGCAATCGCAAACATCTGGAATACAAAAATCGAAGGCATGAACGTTACAGCACAGTCTACAGGTGCTTCTGCTGAAAACCTCCGCCTCATCAGCGCAGGAGATGCAGAATACGCAACAGTTCAGAACGATGTTATGGACTATGCATACAATGGAACAGACATGTTCGAAGGAAAGGCTCTTCCAAACCTTGCAACTCTTGGAACAATGTATCCTGAAGTTATTCAGATTGCTGCTTCAAAATCAAGCGGAATCAAGTCCATCTACGACCTTAAGGGAAAGCGCGTTTCTGTAGGAGACGCAGGATCAGGTGTTGAATTCAACGCAAAGCAGATTCTCGAAGGCTACGGACTTACATTCGACGACATCAAGAAGTCTAACCTTTCTTTCAAGGAATCAGGAGAAGGCCTCCAGAACGGAACTTTGGATGCATGTTTCATTACAGCAGGTGTTCCAAACGCAGCCCTTCAGGAACTTGCATTTACAAACGGCCTTATCCTCATTCCAGTTGACGGTGCAGAAGCTGATGCAATCTGTGCAAAATACGGATTCTACACAAAGACAACAATTCCAAGTGGAACATACAAGGGAACAGACGAAGATACAGAAGCACTTTCAATCAAGTGTACAATCGCCGTAAACGCAAACCTTGATGAAGATACAGTTTACAAGATGACAAAGGTTCTCTTTGAAAACCTTGAAGACCTTGGAAACGCACACGCAAAGGGAAAGGAAGTTACTGCTGCAAAGGCTGTAACCGGATGCTCGGTTCCATTCCACCCAGGTGCAAAGAAATACTTCGAAGAAATCGGACTCATTAAATAATTAGGAATTAAGAATTAGGAATTGGAAGGAAGAGGAAACTTTACTTCTGATTCCTAATTAATTACAGCAATGAAGACAAAGGCACTTTTAATTTCAGTCATTTTCTTTTTAGTAGTGGCGTTTGTTTTCATTTTTCCTTTTTTTTCCGTTCTTTCAATTTCAAACCGAAAGAATCCTTCAGAAAAAATTCATTTTGAAAATAGCGCCCGTGGATTTATAATTTCCTATACCCATTCGGTAAACAAAGGCAGGGTCCACGACTACTACAGGACAGATGGAAAAAATCTGATTCTGTATCGTACTGATTTTGTAAGCTACGGCGCCGGAATGCCAGAAATAGAAGAAACTCCAGGTGCAGTTTTTCATCAGGCAGACGAAACCTACACCATGGAATACAAAAGGAATGTAGGAACAAGCTTTCTTCTTTCCGTCGGAGTTATTGCCGAACATTCCGTTACCGTTGGTAACAATGAATTTTTCCTGAAAGATTTTTTTGAACCTAAGACAAGTCTTGTTTTTGAAGTCAAAAGAATCTCACTTGTTGAATTGCTGAATAAAAAGAGGAGGCCAAATTGAGCAACGACGAAAACACAACTCAGAACGAAGAACAGTTCGAAAGCCAGATGGAAAATCTGGGACCTACTTCAAACGAAGCAGAACTTAAGGAGATGATGAAAAACCTTGACCGCGAGCAGGCATACAGAGAACATACATGCTGGCGCCAGTACATCACAGTACTTGTTTCCATTGCCTTTGTTGTTTTCCAGCTCTATTCAAGCCTTTCCGGAATGGTAACAGCACAGATTCTCCGTGCAACACATCTTGCCTTTGTGCAGATGCTTGCCTTCCTTCTTTTCCCTGCAACAAAGAAACTTCCACGCAACCATCTTCCATGGTACGATGTTGTCCTTGCACTTGTAGGTGCAGCCTGCTGGTTCTATATCGTTGTTAATTTCCAGGCACTTGCCCGCCGCACAGGAGCATTCACTTTCCTTGATATTTTTGTTGCCTGCGTTGGAATCCTTGTCCTTGCAGAAAGCTGTCGCCGCATCGTAGGACTTCCTATCCTTATTATTGCAACCTGCTTTGTTCTCTATGCACTCTTCGGAAGATATATGCCGGGATTCCTTAATCACCGCGGTTATTCAATCAAGCGCGTTGCAGCACACCTTTTCTACAATACGGAAGGCATCATGGGTGTTCCAATCGGAGCATGTTCGACTTTCATCTTCCTCTTCATCCTTTTTGGTGCCCTTCTTGAAAAGACAGGCATCGGGCAGTTCTTCATCGACATCTGCAATGCCATTGCCGGCGGTGCTTCCGGTGGTCCTGCAAAGGTTGCTGTTCTTACAAGCGCCCTCCTTGGCACAGTAAGCGGATCTTCTGTTTCCAACACTGTAGGAAGCGGAAGCTTTACTATTCCAATGATGAAGAAACTGGGCTACAAGAGTGAATTTGCAGGAGCAGTAGAAGCCGCAGCATCAACCGGTGGACAGCTTATGCCTCCAATCATGGGTGCCGCAGCCTTTCTTATGGCAGAAAGTTTGGGCATGCCTTACATCAAGATTGTCAAGGCAGCTATCATTCCTGCCCTCCTCTACTTTACAGGAATTTTCATTACGGTTCACCTTGAAGCACACAAACTTGGACTCAAGGGACTTCCACGCGAACAGCTTCCAAAATTCCTTCCACTGTTCCTTCGCAAGGGATACATGCTTCTTCCATTGATTGCAATCGTATTCTTCCTTTGCATCGGACGCACAGCAGTTTATGCCGCCTTCATGGGAATTGCAGTCTGCGTTGCCATAGGTGTAGTTACTTCTTTCGTTGATGTGGCCCAGGGCCGCAAGCCTACTTTCAGCGCCAACGACATTGTCGAAGTAATGTGTTCTGCAGCAAGAAACATCATCAGCGTTGCCATTGCATGTGCCATGGCTGGAATCATCATCGGTGTTGTTACCCTTACAGGCATCGGACTTAAGTTTGGTGCAGGCCTCATTTCCATTTCTCACGGAATCGCCTTCATCACTCTTTTCCTTACAATGATTTCTTCTATCATTCTTGGTATGGGTGCTCCAACAACAGCAAACTACCTCATTACATCTACAATTACAGCAGGTGCAATCATCCAGCTTGGCTACGAACCAATCGCAGCCCACATGTTTGCATTCTACTTTGGCATCATTGCCGATGTTACACCTCCTGTTGCCCTTGCAGCCCTTGCAGGTGCGGCAATAGCAAAGGGAAAGCCAATGAAGACGGCACTGAACGCAACAAAGCTTGCCATCGGAGCCTTCATCATTCCATACATTTTTGTATTCAGTCCTGCAATGCTAATGATCAATACGGATCTTATGGGAATCCTTTCAATCAGCATGTCGGCCATCATCGGTATGTTTGCCATCAGTGCTGCCCTTGAAGGCTATGTATTCAGAAAGGAATCAATCGTTGAAAGAATCCTTTTTGCAATTGCCGGATTCAGCTGCGTTATTCCAGGATACATGTCTGACGTCTTTGGCTTTATCATCATCGGTTCACTGATTGCATATCAGATCATAAGAAACAGAGCTGAAAAAGCAAAGGCATGATTTAATTCATCGTAAAATAATAATCCCCGAGACATGTAAAATGCCTTTGGGATTTCTATTTTAAAACAACTCTTATTCTTTGAATTCTGTGCAGATTCTTTCCAGTGCTGTTTTCAATGTTTCTCGTGGTGTTGCACAATTTATTCGCTGAAACTTTTCTCCTTCCGCACCAAACATTGTTCCGTTATCAAGCCATACTTTTGCCTTCTTCAAAATACGGTGGTTTATTTCTTCATCCGTCAAATCAAACTTACTGAAATCAAGCCACAGAAGATAACTGCCTTCAGGTTTTACAACTTTAATTTTAGGACTACGTTCACTTATATATTTTTCTGCAAAAAGAATGTTGTCCCAGATGTATTTTTTTGCTTCATCAAACCATTCACCACCTTCTGAATAGGCAGCCGTAGCCGCAACAATCCCCATGAGGGAAGGTTCGTCATAACCCGTCTTTTCAATTTCCTTCTGAAGCAAATTCCTTAATGTTGGATTTACAACAAATATGTTTGAGAACTGAAGTCCCGCAAGGTTAAAGCTTTTGCTTGGCGACGTACAGATTATGGAATTATCCAATGCTTCTTTTGAAAGGTTGCCGTAAACTGTATGGCGGTTATTTCCAAATACAATGTCTGAATGTATTTCATCGCTTATTACAAGAACCTTGTGCTTAAGGCAGATTTCCGAAATCTTTTTCAATTCTTCTTTTTTCCAAACCCTGCCGCCGGGATTATGAGGAGAACACAGAATGAAAATCTTAACATCTTCAGAAATTATCTTTTTTTCAAAATCTTCAAAGTTGATTTCATAGTGACCGTCAGAGTAAACCAAAGGACTGTTTACAACTTTCCTTCCAAGATTTTTGATTGTATTGAAAAATGGATAGTAAACCGGCTTCTGAACAAGAACAGCATCACCTTCTTTTGAAAAAGCCTTGATTGCTGAGGCAATGGCAAAGACTACACCAGGTGTATTTAAAATCCATTCGCTTTCAACAGTGAAATCATGTCTGTCCTTGAACCACTTTTTGATGGCTGAATAATACCTTTCGTCAGGTCTTGAATAGCCGTAAATTCCATGAAGTGCCTTTTCCGACAATGCTTTCTGAATGCAGGGTGCAGTAGGAAAATCCATATCTGCAACCCAAAGGCTTAGGGCATCTTCAGGTTTTCCACGGGCTTTCGCAAGGTCATATTTTATTGCATTTGTATTTTTTCTATCTGTAATTTTATCGAATTCAAATTTCATGTTTCCCTCCTGACCTTTCAGTTAATGGCCTGTTCCAGATCTGCTATGAGGTCGTCAACATTTTCAATTCCAACAGAAAGACGCAGGGTTGATGGAGTGATTCCGTTTTTAAGCCTAAGCTCTTCCGATACATCTGCATGGGTCTGTGTCGTCGGATAGGTGATCAAAGTTTCCACACCGCCAAGACTTTCCGCATACTGAATCAGGTGAACAGAACCAAGAATCTTTTTAGCAAGCTCTTCATCAGTAACATTGAAAGTTACCATTGCACCGAAACCACGGGACTGTTTTTTCATGATTTCATAACCTGGATGTTCCTTGAGGCCAGGATAGATTACTTTTGTGACGGCCTTCTGCTTCTGAAGCCATTCAACAATTTTTACTGCATTTTTTTGTGCTGCTTCCATTCTGACAGCAAGAGTCTTAATTCCGCGAAGAACAAGCCAGCAGTCAAACGGAGCAAGGCCAGCTCCCGTTGTCTTTATAAGGAACCTGAGTTTTTCCTGAATGTCAGTTCTGTTTGTTACGATAAATCCTGCAAGAGTATCGTTGTGGCCTGCAAGGTATTTTGTTCCGCTGTGGATCACAACATCCGCACCAAGTTTCAAAGGGTTCTGAAAATATGGCGACAGAAATGTATTGTCTACAATCAGGAGAATTCCATGGCGTCTTGTAATTTCAGCAAGAGCTTCAATGTCAGTTACATTCATCATTGGATTTGTCGGAGTCTCAATGTAAACAGCCTTTGTGTTTGGCTTTATAAGAGATTCAACATCATCCTTGCTGCAGTTGGCACGGGTAAATTCCACGCCGTTTTTTGCAGTAACATGATCAAAAAGACGGATGGAACCGCCATATAAATCTGAATCAACCACAAGATGATCACCGGGCTTAAAGATTTCAAAAAGAAGAGAAATGGCAGCCATTCCGGAACTCAAGGCAAGGGCATCTATTCCCCCTTCAAGCTGGGCTACAACCTTTTCTACCTGTGCCCTGGTTGGATTCTGCAGGCGGGAATAATCAAATCCTGTGCTCTGTCCAACTGCAGGATGGGCATAGGTTGCTGTCTGGTAAATGGGATAACTTACAGACCCGTAATGAAGGCTTTTACATTCATCTTCTGCATTTTCTATCTTTTCTTCCAGATGAAGACATTTTGTTTCGATACTAACACTCATGGCAATCCTCCTGACAAAATCTAAATTACATACTCAACCCTTTTGAGAACCCTTTCCAGGAACTGTTTTGTCCTTTCTTCTTTTGGGTGATAGAAAAGTTCATCGCTGGTTCCCTTTTCCACGACTACACCGCCGTCCATGAAAACAACCTGCGTTGCAACTTCTTCTGCAAAAGCAATTTCGTGGGTAACGACGATCATTGTGGTTCCTTCCCTGGCAAGGTTCTTTATTACATTCAGGACTTCTCCTACAAGTTCAGGATCCAAAGCCGATGTAGGTTCATCAAAAAGCACTACATCAGGTTTTGTTGCTACGGCCCTTGCAATTCCAACGCGCTGCTGCTGGCCGCCTGAAAGTTGACTTGGATAGAAATCCTTTCGCTCAAGAAGACCAACTTTACTCAAAGCTTCTTCTGCAATCCTGCGGGCTTCTTCCTTAGGAACTTTTCTTGCGGCCACCAGAGGCAACATTACATTTTCCAGGGCAGTCTTGTTGTTGAAGAGGTTGTAGTTCTGATAGACAAAACCGCTTTTTCTTCTTACATCAAGGATTGTTTTCTTGCCTGCATTTGAAAGGCTTGTCTTTATGTCGTCAAACTCAAGCTCTCCCTTGTCTGCCGTCTCAAGGAAAGCAAGGGTTCTTAAGAAAGTTGTTTTGCCGCTTCCCGAAGGACCAAGGATTACAACAACATCACCTTTATTTACAGTCAAATCTACGCCTTTAAGAATTTCATTTTTTCCAAAAGCCTTATGTACGCCAGTTACTTTCAACATTTTCAACTCCTGAACTTAAGCACGGGAAACTTTCTTGTAGTCCGCCTGCTTCTTTTCCCACTTTCTGAACAAAACCTGAACTGCACTACAGATGATTATGTAGATGACAAAAATGTCCAGGTAACTTTCTATGTAGTTGTATCCGTAAGACGCTTCGATCTTTGCAACTGCAGTTACATCCTTTACGGTCATCATGAAAGCAAGGGATGTATTTTTTATCAGACTGACTGTTGCATTACACAGATTCGGAATTGCAACGGTTAAAGCCTGGGGAATTATTATCATCCTGTAGGTCTGCCAGTAAGTAAGTCCAGCCGTATACCCTGCTTCCAGCTGCCCTTTGCTTACAGTCAGCAAAGCCGACCTGAAAACTTCTGAAAGGATTACCGCATTGTTCAATCCGAAGACGATGAAAGCATAGTAGATGGGATTAAGTTCAAAGACATTCACCTTGCTTCCAGCCGCAATAAAAATCCCGTTCAAAAAAGATGGCACGATGGAATAAACAACCATGATCTGAAGGACGATTGGTGTTCCGCGGATAAAGGAAACAAACACGGCAGAAAACTGTGAAAGAACCTTTACCTTGTGAACTCGGCTAAGGGCAATCAGAAATCCAAGAACAACACCTGACACAAGGGAAATTACCGTGATGAGCAGAGTTACCGGCACTGCCTTCCACAGCAGAAAAAAAGTTCTGAATAAAAAACTTACATCAAACATTCTTTTCCTCCCTTAAACTTAAACGCTTACGCGTCCCTTACTGAACTTCTTTTCAACAAACCTGAAAATCTGTTCGATCAGAATAGTCAGGACCCAGTAGATGATGGCCTGGGAAATATAGGTTTCTATGGCATATCCGCCAAAGTTCATTGCTATCAGAAGATTTCCTTTTCCCATCAGATCAATCAATCCGATTGTATAGGCAAGGCTTCCTTCCTTAAGCAGGGCGATGAAACTGTTTCCAAGATTCGGAAGGGAAACCAGGAAAGCCTGTGGCAGAATTATCTTTGTAAAAGCCTGAGCTTCCGTAAGTCCACTGGTTAAAGCCGCTTCCCTCTGTCCTTTTGAAACGCTAAGATAACTGCTCCTCATTATCTCTGCGGCACTTGCGCTGAACAGAAGCCCCAGTGCAAACACTACATAAATCGCCTTGGACCAGTTATTGATGTCCACCTTGAACAGGCTCCAGAACAAAACCGGAAGCCCGTAGAAAACTACAAAGAGCATTACGATGGAAGGTGTACACCTGAAAGCATTTATCACGAAACTGCTTGCAGCCTTGGCAACTTTATTGCTTCCAAGCTGTCCCTTTGCAAGAAGAAAACCAAAGGCAAAACCGACTATTACGGTTCCCAGCAGGATTTCAAATGTCACTGACAGGAAAGGCAAAAGAACTGGAATGGTCTCTATTATTTTTTCAGGATAAAAAGGTCTGTTCATATGCCCTCCTTTACTGTTTCATTTATTTAAGGAATTCTGAAACATCTTCACTAAAATATTCGACAGCAAGTTTTGAAAGGGTTCCGTTTTCCTTAAGCTGAAGGATTGCCCTGTCGTAGTCCTCGGCAAACTTTTTGTTCCTGATGTTGAAGATTGGCCATGTGGGGATTCCCTTGTAAGGGATGAAAGTAAGACTGTCCCTGTATGCAGAATATGGAGCACCATCCTTAAGAACATTGTTTTCAAAGGAAAGCTTTATATCCACATGAGCATCGTAGCGTCCTTCGTTTACCCAGACATAACCGTCGCTTGCGCCAAAGCTGTCTCCCGCAATGAGCTTTACGGCATCATTTGGATTTGCCTTGTTGTATTCATCGATTACTGTGTATTGGGCATTGGCTGCACCAATTGGAACAAGTTTTCCTGAATACTTTGCAAAAGAAGGAAGATCCCTGATTACATCTGCAGTCTCTGTCCTGATTACAATTCCGATGATGCTTGCTGCAATTGGATTTTCAGGGAACACATACTTCTTCTTGCGTTCTTCCGTGATCCAGATTCCCTTTGTACCTACATCGTATTTCCCCTGAAGAACACCAATTAAAAGATCATCGTCCGAAGTAGGTGTATATTCAAATTCATATTCAGGAAGAAGCTTGTCGATTTCCTTAAGCACTGCAACTTCGTAGCCGTCAGAAGCCCCATGGTCATTGATGAAATCATAAGGCTTGTAGTTGTTTGTATGTGCAACATGGATCTTCTTTACGCCGCCGCTTTCCTTTTTGCATGAAACAAAACCCAATCCTAAAATTACTGAAACCAAAACCAAAACTGCATTTCTAAAAAATCTATTTTTCATTTTCTTGTCTCCCGTTAAAAACTTTGGATTATTTTGCGGCTTCCCTAACCCATTCAAGGCGCTGCCAGTCGATGTCCTTTGGAACTGTACAGTCTGCACCAAGGATGATTCCTGTTTTTCCAGCATCAGCAAGAAGTTTTTTTGTTTCAGTCTGAATGTCTTCCCTAGACCCCTTGTACAAAAGTCCTTCCTTTGTATTTGCAAATCCGCCGATGACAGCCTTGTTCTTGAAGATCTTTTTTCCATCCTTAAGGGAAATGCCTTCAACAACAGAAGCAAAGTTTATTACCTTTGCCGGATAATTCTTGAAGTTTGAAAGATTGTTCTTTGCGCCTTCGTATCCGCAGACATGAAGAATGTTTGTTCCGCCTACTGATGAAGCCGCTGTCAAAACGCCAATCTCAGATGGAGAAATAACTTCAGAATAAAGGTCAGGTCCAACCGACACATCCTGAATTGACTGAACGCTAAGGTAAATTCCATCTGCATGGCCTTCCTTTATTACAGCCTTAGCAAGAACCTGTGTATTCTGGGAAATCACGCTCAATGCATAGAAAACCGCATCCTGATTTTCCTTGATAAGTTCCGCAAGTTTCTTGTCGCCGCCAACACCCCACTTTAATGCTGTTGCAGGAGCAAAAACATTGTAGGCTGTAAAAAGATCCTTGCCAAAATCATTCGTAAGTTCCTTAACAAGAGAAACCTGATCCAGAATCCACTTGTCATTTTCTGAAATTGGCTTGAGGTTAAAAAGATCATCTGCCGACTTGATTCCCTTAAGGAACTTTGCTGTTTCAGGCTCAAAGAAATAACCGTCGCTCATAAGCTTTACAAAGTCAGGCTGAAATTCCTTAACGAATTTTTTGTGACCATCAAGATTCTGCTGTCTGTATGCCGGAACTTCGTATGAGCTTCCAAGTTCATTTTCTGCGAAGTGGAACCAGAATCCAACTGGAACCCTTTCTGTTGCCTTGTTGTTAAATGCATCCAACACCAACTGTTTCTTATTTGACATAATTTACTCCTTCTATTGCACCGCGCATTTTTTTCCTGCGTAATTTTCCAATTATCTGATAACGGAAGACTCATAAATAATCTTCCAACTGAAAAATCTGTTTTGGTGCGAAAAATGATTTTTTTGTGCAATTGATTTTTATTGGCCGAAGAAAATCAGCCTAGCAGAGACAACAGCAGAGGCACATGACTCCATTGCGGAAATTTTCTCGAACAAGCTTTTCAAAATAAAAAACCATTTTATGCCTCCTTTGAAAAATATATACCTACCTAATCACTAGGTATAATATATTTGTAAACCTATTCTCCTACTATGTCAATAGGTTTTACAAAAAATTTGTGGCATCACTGGAAAAACAATATTGTAAAACTTGTATATTAATTGCACCGGTTGATATAATGGATAGCATGAAAGGAATGATTCTTGAAGGCGGTGCAATGCGCGGAATGTTTACCTGCGGCATAACCGATGTTTTTATGGAAAACGGAATTGATTTTGACGGCATCATCGGAGTAAGCGCCGGTGCAACTTTTGGCTGCAACTACAAGTCAAAGCAACCTGGAAGAGCCATAAGGTACAATACAAAATTCAGCCGTGACAGCCACTACGGAACTTTCCGCAACCTCATGAGAAACGGTGATCTTTACGATGCAAAATTCTGCTACGAGGACATTCCATTCAAGCTTGATCTTTTTGATGTAAAAACCTATGCAGAAAATCCATTGAAATTCTATGTTGTCGTTTCAGACCTTGAAACAGGCAAACCCATCGTACACGAAATTCCAAAGGGAGACAGGGATGATCTTCTTTGGATGAGGGCAAGTGCCAGCCTTCCTTTGGTTTCGACTCCAGTTGTAATTGAAGGCAAAAGATACCTTGATGGCGGAATCACAAGTTCAATTCCGTTGAAGCAGTTCATGGAAATGGGCTATGACAGAAACATCGTAATCCTTACCCGCACAAGGGAATATGTTAAAAAGCCTTCATCATTTGCCATCCTCATGAAGTTCATCCTCAGAAAATATCCAAACCTTGTAAAGGCAATGATCAACCGCCACATCATGTATGACGAAGAAAAACAATTTGTCTTTGAGCAGGAAAAACTCGGCAACTGCTATGTGATTGCTCCTGAAGTTGATGTTGGAATCAGCCGGACTGAACATGATCCAAATGAACTCCGCAGGGTTTACGAAATGGGAAGGCAGGCAGGAATAAAGCATCTTGAAGCCGTAAAGGAATACCTTAAATAATTTCTTTCTGATATACTTTTTCCATGATCAAAGAAACTTCAATTCAGATAAGTCCAGACCAGGAAAAAGATTCAGAATTTATCAAAACAAAAATTTTCAGTGAACTCAAAAAGAATTCCATTTCATTTAAGCCCTCTGAAGTTGAAACAGTATTCGTAAAAAAATCCATTGATGCCCGTCATAAGAATGTAAAGCTTTTCATGCGCTACAAAGTATACATCGGAGAAAAACCTGGCGAAGAATTTTCAAAACTCCCTGAATGGAAAAATGCAGACGGAAAGAAATCTGTCATCATCGTAGGTTCAGGTCCTGCAGGTCTTTTCGGTGCCTTCAAACTTCTTGAATATGGAATCAAACCAATCATCGTTGAACGTGGCAGCGACACGAGCACAAGAAAACGCGACATTGCGGCCATCAGTACAAAGGGTGTCGTTGACGGAAATTCCAACTACTGCTTTGGAGAAGGCGGAGCCGGAACATTCAGCGACGGAAAACTTTACACAAGAAGCAACAAGAGGGGCGACATTTCAAGCGTCCTCAAGATTTTTGCAAATTTTGGTGCAGACAAAAAAATCCTTACGGACGCACATCCGCACATCGGAACTGACAGGCTTCCTGCCATCATAAATTCCATGAGGGAATTCATAATTTCCAAGGGCGGAGAATTTCACTTTGACACAAAATGCGTTGACCTCATAAGGGAAGGAAATGCAGTCCTTGGAATCAGGACAGAAAATACAAAGACAAAAGAAGCAAAAGAATTCCGCGGCAATGCAGTTGTTCTTGCCACAGGCCACAGTGCTCCGGACATTTACAAAATGATTGCAAAACTTTCCCCTGAATCCCTTGAAGCAAAAACCTTTGCAGTTGGTGTCCGCGCTGAACATCCACGCACCCTCATAGACGCAATCCGATTCCACGGAAAACCTGACGCTTCTTTGGGAGCTGCAGAATACAGGTTCACTACACAGCAGAAAAACCGCGGCGTCTACAGCTTCTGCATGTGCCCCGGTGGTTTTGTAGTTCCAAGCCAGAGCGGACCAGATCAGATTGTAGTAAACGGCATGTCTGCAAGCGGAAGAAACAGTAAGTGGAGCAATGCTGCAGTTGTTGTTGAAACACGACCTGAAGACATTCCTGGAGAATATGTAAATCGCGCAAAGGAACTTGGATGCCCTGCCCTTGCAGGTCTTTTATGGCGAGACTACCTTGAAAAACTTGCCGCAGACAATGGCAAAGGACAGAAGGCTCCAGCCCAAAGAATCCGCGACTTTGTAGACGGAAAGGAAAGCACAGACCTTCCAGAAACCAGCTACACGCCGGGAATTGTTTCAAGCAGACTGGACCAGTGGATTCCAAAGCAGATTGCTGAACGCCTTGCCATGTGCTTTAAATACATTAACCGCGACACAATGAAGGGTTATCTTTGTGACGACGGTCTTTTGATTGCCTTGGAAACAAGAACTTCAACTCCTGTCCGCATTGCCCGCAGCAAGGACAGTTTTGAATGTGTTGGACTTGCAAACCTGTACCCTTGCGGCGAAGGTTCAGGATATTCAGGCGGAATCGTAAGCAGCGCCATGGACGGCGAAAACGGCTGCGTAAAGCTTGCGGAAAAACTCGGCTGCTAGACCATGCCAAAAAAAATAATCCTTGCGGGCGCATCAAGCGTCATGGGCCATGAAAAAATAATCGAGGCCTTCTCTTCCATAGGCATGGATGCAACATTTATAGAAGCTCCTTTCGTAAAAAAATATTTTAAGGATGCATCGGATAAATTCATCTACACGGGAAATCTTCCGCCAGAGACAACAGCAATTCCACTGTCGGAATACTGGATAAGCCAGTGCATTAAAACAAAACAGTGCGCCATAAGCGAAAGAGCCCTTAAGGCCAGCAGATCAAAAAAAATTCTTTATGAGATTCTTAAAACCGCCGGCATAAAAACTCCGGAAATTTTTACAGGTCTTGAAGATGCCCGCAATTTCATTTTAAACGACAACGGAAAAGTAATCGTCAAACCCGAAGGACTTTTCAGCGGCTATGCAGTCAAAACCGTTGGAGAGGAAAACCTAAACAACCTTGAAGAACTTGTCCTTAAGGCAAGCGATGTTCACAACAACGCCATAAAGCTTTTTGGAATTGAAAGCAAGGGTGCCCTTGTTACTGAATTGATTTCAGGAAACGAATACAGTGCGGATCTTTTTTTCTGTAGGGGCAGACTATCCCTTGTACGCCTAAGCAAAAAAGTTGTGGTGGAAATTCACGGCACGCCCTGTACGGTGATATGTCAGCTGGTGCCTTGCGGCGAAAGTTTTTTTGAGCAGATGAGCAAGTGGTGCAGGGTGCTTTTTGACGACGGCAATGTTTCTTTTGCGCAGTTTGATTTTATTGAAGGCTGCGGCGGTGAACTGGTACCTATTGATTTTGCGTGCCGTGTAGGCGGCGGCATGGCTGAACTTTTTGGCGAATGTGAGTCTAATGTGTATGCCGACGCCGTCGTGGGCAAGCAATATGAGGTGCGGGCAAGCAAAGGGTACCTTACCCAGTTAAACTATGTTCCTACAAAAAGCGGGATTATTGAAAAAGACGATTACAACCTGGCAGAAGGAAAGCAGTTCATCTACAAGCACAAGGGAGACTTTGTTCCAGAATCCCCCTCAAGCGTTGCAAGCCGAATAGCCGTAGTAATAAAAAAAGCTCCCCTTGCAACCGCAAAGGATGCAGAGAAGCTTCTCATAGGTGAAGAAAGGATAAAATTCTGGAAGAAGAAATGACACATCCTCGTCATTACGAGCTTGGCTGCTTCAGCAGACAGGCGAAGTAATCCACATGGCAGTTAAGCAAAGACATCCGTGGATTGCCGCGTCGCTATGCTCCTCGCAATGACTGATGTAATGATAATTCATTTCAAAATGTTTTCAAAACTTTCCTTTTTACAGAGTGCAGTAACATAAGGGCGGCCAAGAAGGATGTTGGTAACTCCGTAGCTCTGTGCCTTTTCAAAATCGGCTTTTGTTCTTATTCCACCGTCAACCCAGATTTCTCCGCAGTTCTTTCTGATTTTCTCTGCATGCTGTGAAAGGAATTCTGCAACGCTTCCCGTTCTGGTCGGAACACGGCCACCGTGGTTTGAAACGAAAGCAACATCCGGTTTTAATTCACGGACAAGTTCAAGGTCTTCGTCAGTAAAAATACCTTTGATAACAAAAGGAATGTTTCTAGCAGCCAGAAATTTCTGAACTTCACGAAGATTTTCTGCAGTCTTTTTTTCAAGGTGTGCTGCATTGCGCATTGTAGCAATATTAAATGCATCAATGTCTATTCCGCTGCATTCGGAAATTTCTTCCGCCCATTCCATTCTTTCAAGAACCTTTTTGTTTTCATAAGGCTTTATGAAAACTGCAGCTTTCTTTCCAACAGACTTTACGGCCTCAATTCCCCAAAGCAACTTGCAGTCTGGAGTTCCATCTCCTATGGAAATGGCGGTATTGCTTTCTGCGCAGGCCTTCATCATGTCAAAGTAATACTGCTTTTCATCAGCATAACCCATGTTCTGTTCCGCACCCGTCATTGGAGCAATTCTTAGGATTGCATTGCTGCCGGCATAATTTCCATAAGGAATTTTCTTCCATTCATCACAGTTTAGGATAAAATTCCTGCTGCTGTCTTCTCCGCCCATTCCAGGCAACTGACCGATGCAACCGCGGCCAAGGCACACAGGGCAAAAACGGCATTTATATTCTGACATAATAAACCTCTAAATATTATCAATGACGAAAATGTTACGGCATTTTAGCTTTAAGAAACAAATGCTTTCATCCATCAACTTAAAGTTCCGATTACAGTTTCATCACTAGAAGATGACGAAGACCAGTTCTTGCGCCTTGGAGAATCATCCTCGTCGTCGTAACAATCATTTTTAACTTCATTCTTTTTTGTTGCCGATGATTTTGTAGATTTCTTTTTTGGAAGAACAAGGAAGCCAAAAATGCTTCCGCAAATTCCTCCAATCATTTCAATCAGGACACCGCAAACTTTCTGCATTGCATCTTGACCTGAGGAACTCTTCGCAGCCCTGAAAATTTCAAAAGACAGGAAAAGAACAAAAACCAGAAGGCATGAAAGGGGGATTCTTTTTTTTGTAAGTTCCGTCAATGAAACAAGAACTGCCATCATAAAGATTATGCAGCCTGACCCCGTCAAGGGAACTGTTGAAATACATGCCGTAAAGACTCCGGAAATCATTGTGGAAATGAACATCATGAGTCCCAGCATTACGCTTCCATAACGTTCTTCAAGAATCTGACCAAGCAGAAGAATTATCGTCAGGTTCGCAAAAAGCATTTCCCACCCTGCATTCCCAAAAACATAGAAAAACAGACCTGCAAAGTCAGCAGGAGACTTAAAATTGAATGGAACCAATGCCTGCTTTGAGCCATGGCAAACCAAAATGGAAGAAAACATTTTCCCCTTGAAGGCATAAACATCAAGAAGGAACAACACAAGGGAAACAATGACGAAAGTTACTGTTACCGGAAAATCAAATGTCAATTTAGGTGAACTTTTTTTAGCCATACTTTAATTATCGGCAAAAATGGACTTCAAAAGAATATAATTGAACATCTTTTCCAACAGGTTTATAATTGCTGCAGAAACTTTAATAGGGCTAAAGCAATTGAACACCGATGAAGTTTATGTGAAGCTTATGTCTTCACTAGGTGCCTGCTACAACATCAATGTCTGCAAAGACGCAGATTTTCTCAAAGTGCGATGCGATTATTTTGAACATGCGGAAAATTTTGTCGTTTCCAGAAAAGCAAATCTCTGGTCCGCCGATTCGGAAGAATTCATGTACATCTTCCAGATTCCAACACTTACAAAAGAGATCTTCTTATCTTCCATCCAGTATGTTGAATCAGACTGGAAGAATCACGCCCACATCGGTCCTGGCCACATGTACACCTACATCACACCTCTTTTCATCTGTGAAAATGCAGAAAAAGATGCCGTAAAACTTTTGAAAAGATTCCGAAAATATAAGAGCTACAGGTTCAGTTTCTGGGGATGGTCGGAATTTCATACTGCACTAATTGAATGCGGAGAAAACAAAATCATTACAAACAGAAGCGGAAAATGCGTAAGAAAATCACTTGGGAGAATTATTCATAATTTATAATTCATAATTCATAATTATTAATTGTAAATTGTTTTTGGAGGTAATATATGAATACTTTATTGCTGCTTGTTATCTGCGTTGCAGTCCTTGCATGCGGATACATTTTCTACGGAAGATGGCTTTGCAAACAGTGGGGTGTAGGAGAAGGAAACAATCCAACTCCAGCACATGAACTTGAAGACGGTGTAGACTATGTACCAGCTAAGGCTCCGGTTCTTATGGGACACCATTTTTCATCTATTGCAGGTGCAGGTCCAATCACAGGTCCTATCGGTGCCGCAATTTTCGGTTGGGTTCCAGTAACTCTCTGGATTCTCATCGGCGGTATTTTCTTTGGTGGCGTTCATGACTTTGGTGCCCTCTACGCATCTATCCGCCACAAGGGACAGTCCATCGGTGAAATCATCAACGCAAACATGAGCAAGAGAGCAAAGAAACTTTTCGTAACTTTCTCTTACCTTACACTCATCCTTGTTGTTGCAGCTTTCGCATCAATCGTTGCAGGAACATTCAAGGCAACTTTCAAGGACGGTGTTCTTGATGTAGCAGCTTCAAGCGCAAATGCATCAGTAGCAATGGTTTCATTGATGTTCATCGTAGTTGCAATCATTTTCGGTTTTGCAGTTTACCGCCGCGGAGCTTCAATGCTCGTTTCAACAATCCTAGGCGTTGCAGCAATCGTTGCATGTATGGCAATCGGAATGAACTGGCATCCAATCTACCTTAGCGGTACAACATGGATGATCATCATCGGTATCTACATCACGATTGCTTCGGTTACACCAGTCTGGATTCTTCTTCAGCCTCGCGACTACCTTTCTTCATTCCTTCTTTATGCAATGCTCTTTGTTGCATTCGTTGGTGTTGTAGGTGCTCATCCAAATATTGATTCTGCAAGTTTCCCGGCATTTGCTTCGGCTCCTGGAAAACCAATCTTCCCTATTCTCTTTACAACAGTTGCCTGTGGTGCAATTTCAGGTTTCCACTCTCTTGTTTCTTCAGGAACAACTTCTAAGCAGCTTGATAAAGAAAAGGATGCAAAGCCTATCGCTTACGGAGGAATGCTTCTTGAATGCGTACTTGCAGTTCTTACACTCTGTGCAATTGCCTACGCACGCCAGACAGGCCACACAAAGGGTGCAACAGACATTTTCGCCGGTGGTATTTCTGCCATGTGTGCAAAGATTCCAGGATGTGCAGGACTTGAAAACATTCTCTACACATTGCTCGTTCTTACATACTCAGCATTCTGTCTTACTTCCCTTGATACAGCTACTCGCCTTGCACGCTTCATGTTCCAGGAATTCTGGCTTGAACCGGGACAGACAGCAAAGGACATCAACAGCGGATGGAAGAAGATTATGGTTAACCCAGTATTTGCAACAGTTCTTACTGTAGTTCTCGGCATTGCCCTTGGTCTTACAGGATGGCAGAAAATCTGGGGACTCTTCGGTGCATCTAACCAGCTCCTTGCAGGTATCGGTCTCCTTGCAGTTGCAACATGGCTCGGAAACATCGGAAAGAACAACAAGATGTTCCTTCTTCCAATGGCATTCATGGTTGTTGTAACAATCTCTTCACTTGCAATCACATTGGTCGGACAGGTTAAGATTATTGCAGCAGGTGGTGCAGACTGGGGTCCATATGCCCAGGTTATCCTTGCAGCATTCATGATCGTTCTTTCTGTAATCCTCGTAATCGAAGGCGTTACAACCCTTGCAAAGAAAAAGGCAAGTGCATAATTTAGACCTTTAGCATGATAAAGCCCTCGGAGCAATCCGGGGGCTTTTGTGTTATTCAAACCAGTTCTCAACCATCAGGGTTGACACTTCCTTTATCTCATCAAAATCTTTTGTATTGCGAGTTACAAGAACAAGGTTATTTGCAATGGCAGTTGCCGCAATCATCGAATCTGCCAAAGGAGCTTTTTTCCCCTTTGATTCCAGACGCTGCCTTATATCAGAATGAATCCAGCTAGCGTGCAAATCAAAAGGAACAATTTCAAAATTGCTTTGGATAAAATCGACACAAAACGAAAAGAGATCATCTTTCTTTTTACATGAAGGCAGTTTTTTTACCCCATACAGCATTTCATCAAATCCAACAGAAGAAATACAGGAAATGTTTCTTGCTTTATAAATTCTATTCAGAACTTTTTGCTCTGGTTTTAGTTTTGTGATTTCAGAAACAATGTTTGTATCCAACAAATAAATAGACTGCATATTCCTTCTCACCATTCAATATCTTCTGGATGCCTGACATCAGGCTCAATTGTCCTGGGTATATTGAAAACATCGTCAATCTCTTTATTTGTCAGCCAATCACTAGCTTTTGTCCTCCAGTCCATAATCTGATCTTTGAAAATCTGATTTTCAGTTTTCTGTTCCTTGGCAGCTTCGTCCTCTGAAATAATACGGGCAACAGGTTTGCCATGGCGGGTAATTTGAACGGTTTCCCCACCTTCTACAAGATGAATAAAATAAGGAAGTCTGTTTTTTACATCAAAAATAGGAACTGCTGTCATATTTCACCTCTCGAATTTAAAATAACCAAAGAGGCGATTATTGTCAAATATATTCCTATATTTCATTAAATATAGCCATATTAATCCACCAGCATAACCGGTCGCAACATTCTCTTTTCTTTCCTTGATAAATTCAGCAACTATTTATCTTTTTTATCTTCTGATTCTTTAAAAGTTATTGAGGCATTTAAGCAAAATGGATTCATCCCAGTTGCAAACAATGCTCAATCACTATTAAGAATTGTAATCAACAGCAATCAAAAAACTGCAGATGAAATCACTTCGATCTTACCTGAGATATCCATCATACTAAGTGATAATAAAAAGGATGAAATTTATTTCACCTATCAAAACTCGTGGGGAAAGACATCCAGCTTTTCATTACCACAGGCACAAAAAAAAGCATTTCCTACAATTGCTGAGGAATTGAAAAAAGAGCTGGCTGTAAAAATTGAAGAAGCATTTTAACCGCAAAAATGTTTAAATAAGCTTCTTTTTGTTCCATTCCTTCTGAAGGTTTGTGGCATCCTTTATCGTCAGGAATTTTGCAAACATTGGATGCATCATGGTGAAGATCTGCGACAGTGTGATTTTTTCATCGCTTGTAAATGACCCGAGGACATAGTCGGCAACATTTCCGTTGGCAGGTTTTCCAACTCCGATGCGGATCCTCCAGAAGTCCGGTGTTCCAAAAGTTTCCTTGGTTGAACGAAGTCCATTATGACCGCCAAGACCACCGGACCATTTGAGGCCTACAGTACCCAAAGGAAGTTCAATTTCATCATGTACAACAAGAACATCTGAAGCCGGAATCTTAAAAAAGCGTGCAGCCTCCCCGATTGCCTGACCGCTCAAATTCATGTAGGTCATTGGCTTCATGAAATAAATTTTCTTTGGTGCGCAGTCTGGAATCGGAAGAGTACCGTTATCCCTTTCCTTTATGAGCCCCGCATCCTTAAGCCATGCTGCAAACACATCATAGTCAACGCAGCAGAACTCAGCCTTGTATTTTGACTGCCATGATATTTTGTTTGCAAAAGGCAAGGCAGCTTCAAAAAGCCACCCGGCATTATGCCTTGTATCTTCGTATTCCTTTCCGTAATTTCCCAAAAAAGCAACTAACTGAATCATAAGATCATTTTAGTTGATTTCTCCAGGAATGTCACAGGGGCAAAGAGATATCTAACATTTCCCAACAGGAGCTGATTTTACTCTTTAAATCTCGTACGCAAGGTGATGCAGGCGTGCTTTTTATACTTGATATCATCAACTTTTTTTCGTCTAAGCGCCTGAGAATGAAATAAACCAAGTACGTCATAAAAAAAATGCGTAGCAGAGGTTTGTGACAAACTGCGAATTGAATGCGAAGCATTCTCTGGAGCAGGCTTGGCACAGTTCTCTGCGAGAGCATTTTTATATTACTATTTGACTCTATTTCTTTTTCAACAGCCTGATGCTGTTCAATATTGTAAGAAGGCACACACCAACATCACCGAAGACTGCAAGCCACATGTTCACAAAACCGCATGCGCACAATCCTAGGATTGCAACCTTTACCGCAATGCTGAATGCAATGTTCTGCTTAACATTTATCATCGTCTTCTTTGCAAGCTTGATTGCAAGTGCAACATTCTCGATGTTGTCATCCATGATGACTATGTCTGCCGCTTCAATGGCGGAATCACTTCCCATGGCACCCATTGCAATTCCAACATCGCTTCTTGTAAGGACCGGAGCATCGTTGATTCCGTCTCCCACAAAGACTACTGTTCCACCATTACGGTTTTCCATGAATCTTTCGATTTCTTCAACCTTGTTCTGAGGAAGAAGTTCTGCACGGACTTCATCAATTCCAATGGAATCTGCAATGGCCTGTGCATTGTCCTTTGTGTCTCCAGTAAGCATTACAGTTGTTGGAATTCCAACATTATGGATTTTTTCTATTGCAGACTTTGCATTTTCCTTTACCACATCACTGACAATGATTTTTCCGGCAAACACACCGTCAACAGCAACATAAACAACTGAACCTGCCGACTTCTTTTCGGAGTCAATGTTTTCATTAAACCCCAGAACCTTTTCAAGGAGCATAAGTTTTTTGTTTCCTGCAAGAACTTTTTTTCCGTCTACAATGCACTTTATTCCGTGTCCGCTGATTTCTTCTGCTTCTTCCACCGTAAGTTTTCCGCAGTTTTCACAAGTGTGGAAATTCTTCAGCGACTTTGAAACCGGATGATCACTGTAGTATTCTGCGTGAGTTACAAGAGCTGCAAGTTCATCCTTAGAAAGACTGCATCCTTCGGCAACTTCAACGGCAGTAACTTCATAAACTCCCTTTGTCAAAGTTCCAGTCTTATCAAAGGCAACTGTTTCTGCACGGGACAAAAGTTCAAGATAGCTTGAACCTTTCACAAGTATTCCGTCTTTTCCCCCACGTCCGATTCCAGCAAAGAAACCGAGAGGTACAGAAATTACAAGGGCGCAAGGACAAGAGACAACAAGCATTTCGCAGGCACGGTAAAGCCACGTCCTGAAATTTTCGTTCCATCCAAGAATTGTAGGCGGAACAACTGCAACAGCTACGGCAAGAATACATACGATTGGAGTGTAAACCTTTGCAAATCGTGTGATGAATTTTTCGGTACTGGCTTTTTTACCCTGGGCATTTTCAATGAGGTCCAGGATTTTAGAAACGGTGCTTTCGCCGAATTCCTTTGTTACCTTGATTTCAATTACAGCCCTTGCATTTACAAAGCCGCTGAGGATTTCTTCACCCTCGCCGATTTCCCTTGGAACGCTTTCGCCTGTAAGGGCACTTGTATCAACCATTGTTGAACCTTTGGAAACAATTCCATCAAGAGGAACAAGTTCTCCAGGCTTTACGATGATGGTCTCACCGACTTCAACATCGTCGGCATCAATCACAACTTCCTTTCCGCCGCGAATCACGCAGGCAGTGTCAGGACGAATGTCCAGAAGTTCTTCGATTGTATCCTTTGTTTTGTCAGAGGCCTTGTCCTCAAGATATTCCCCAAGCTGAAACAGAATCATTACGGCACAGGCTTCCATAGTTTCACCTATTGCAACTGCACCGATTGTAGCCAAAGCCATAAGGAAAGCTTCGCCAAAACATTTTCCCTTTGAAAGTCCTTCTACAGCCTCGCGGATTACAGGAAGCCCGCAAAGAATGTAGGAACCAAAATAAAGGGCCAGGAAAATTCCGCGAACCATCTGGGCATTTTCGCCGGCAGACGGTGCGAAAAATTTTTCAACTACAATTCCCGCCGCAAATAAAAGTGCCGAAAGAATTATTTTCTTCAATGACATTTCTTCTTCATGTTCATGACCGTGTTCACAGCAACCCATAATTTAACTCCTGTTTTTTTTACAAACCTCAACGCCAGCCCTCTCCCACGTTATTGCAACCAAAACGCCCCACGCCATTGCAAGCAAAGCGCCCCCTACGTCATTGCGAGGAGCGTTAGCGACGTGGCAATCCATAACATCAATTCAGACTTCAGTCTCCAAGATGCTCGATTCCTATATTAAGGATTATCTTTACATGTTCATCCGACGGATAGTAAACCGCAGACTTTCCTTCCTTCCTGAACTTAACAAGGCCGCTGGATTTTAAAATCCTAAGCTGCTGGCTTATGGCCGGCTGCGTCATGTTAAGAGCCTCCGAGATTTCCGTAACGTTCATTTCCTTTTCAAGAAGCGCATACAGAATTTTTATCCTTGTAGAATCCCCGAAAACCTTGAAAAGTTCCGCAAGGTTCACAAGCATTTCTTCACTCTCTTGATTTATCATATCATTATATAAGCATATACTTATATGTTTAGTCAAGTATTTTTTTCTGAAATTTATGTGTTATATTTTAGGGTATGAACAAAGGATACACGAACGGAATAATTCTTGACATCGACGGAACCATTTGGAATACAACAGGAATAGTCGCAGTAGCCTGGAACAAAGCAATAGAAAAATCAGGTCTTGATGCAAAGAAAGTAAATGCCCAGATGCTTCAGCAGGAATTCGGAAAGACAATGGATGTCATAGCCCAGGATTTGTGGCCTAACTTAAGCAAGGCCGACCAGGACAAGCTCATGTCCTATTGCTGCACCGAGGAGCAGATTGAAATCAAGAACAATACCATCGACATTACATACCCTGGGGTTGTTGAATCAATAAAAGAACTTTCCACAATGCAGAACCTTTACATCGTAAGCAACTGCCAGAGCGGATACATTGAACTCACAATGGAAAAAACCGGCATCACTCCTTACATCAAGGATTTTGAATGCTTCGGAAGAACCGGAAAAGCAAAGGCAGAAAACATTCAGATACTCTGCTCAAGAAACAACATCACTGCCCCTATCTATGTGGGCGACACCCAGGGAGACTGTGACGCCTGCAGGCAGGCAGAAATTCCTTTCATTTGGGCAAGCTACGGATTCGGAAAGGCTGAAAAATATTTTGACAAAATCGACAGGTTTGAAGACCTTAAGAAAATAGTTGCTTCATTAAACAGTAACTAAAGGCTGCTTACTTTTTCTTATCAAACGGGAGGATAAAATGCTTTACATTTTTGACATGGGGGGAGTCGTAACAACAACGGCAAACCTTAAGAACAAACTCTGCGAAGTGTTAAATACGGACGAAGAGACACTGAAAGAATATGGACTCAACACAGACCTTACGCTGGACCGTTCGACCCTTTTTTCAATGTGCTCCAACGGCGAAATAGATACAAAGGAATTCTGGGAAATCTTTTCCAAGAGAAGCGGAATACCTGTAAAGACAGACTGGTTCCATTGGCTCTTCCATCCTGTGCTGAATGAAAAGACAGTTAAAATAATCAAGGCCCTCAAGGAAGCCGGCAACCGTGTAATCTGCGGAACAAACACCATCAGTGCCCACTACCACAATCATCTTGAACGGGGCGACTATTCCTATTTTGACCAGACCTACAGTTCATGTTTTATGGGAGTTTCAAAACCGGATCCTGAATTCTGGAAGCTCATCATGACTGCAGAAAATGTTCAGCCCAAAGACTGCGTTTTCATTGACGACAAGAAAATGAACTGCGATGCTGCAGCAGCCCTTGGAATTCACGCCATTCATTTTTCAACGGCAGACGCTCTTGCACAGCTTCTTGGCATCATAGTTGGCTAAACCTATCAGCTAATTGATAAAGATTTCTATTTCTACTAAAATCAATGTATTATGAAAGCAATTATTACTGTAGTTGGTGGCGATAAAGTCGGAATCATTGCAAAGGTATCAGCTTACCTTGCAAGCCGTTCAATTAACATTGTTGATATTACACAGACAATCTTAAGCGGAAACTTCGTCATGATGATGATGGTTGACTTTGACAACGCAAAGGTTGACATTGACACAGCCAGAAAAGAATTGACAGAAGAAGCAAAATCTCTTGGAGTTGAAGTAAACCTTATGAACGAAAAGGTTTTTACTGAAATGCACAGAATCTAATTTTTTCTTTACGCCAAAAATAGAAAGCGGCCCGTTTCTGGACCGCTTTTTTTTTGAAATTATTCTTCATCCCATTTCTTTCCGTAGTATTTATTTCGGTATTCCTTCGGAGTCATGTTCACAAACTTCTTGAACGTTGCAATGAAGTGTGAGTGTGAACTGAAGTTAAGGGAAATGCTGATGTCGATGTAAGCCTTGTCCGAAAAGCGCAGGAGGCTCTTTGATTCCTCAACCTTTTCGCGCAGGATGTAATTCTTTATGGTTTCCCCCGTTTCCTTCTTGAACAAAGTTGAAAGATAGGAAGGTGTAAGCCCCGCAAAGTCTGCAATTTCATCTTCATAGAACTGGTTGTAGATGTTCTCATGGATATATTTTTTTGCAAGCTTGATCTGTGGACTTGATTCCGCATTGCGGATGTTCTTCATCCTATTGGTAAAGTCAAAAATCATTTCCTTGTGAAGCTGGGTAATGCTTTCTTCAACGGAACATTTGTCTACATTGCGGATATAAAGGTCACTCAAAGTATAGGCCGTTTCAAAAGGCATTCCCGCCTCTGCACAGTAACGGGTAACAAGGGCAACCGTAACGACAAAATGATACTTCAAATTATTCACGGGCTTGTTGGAAAGCTGTCCAAGACCTTCCTTCGCATCAAGGGGAGTCATGAGTTTTTTAACCGTTTCCATGTCACCTTTCTTTACGGCTGAATAAAAGTTAACCTCATCTTCATATCGGGCATGATAGATGTTGTTTTCAGTCTGAAAGAACAGGGCCTCGTGCAAATCCTTATCTTTATCCATAAATTCGATTATACCACACTTTGGTAAAAAAATGACAGAATTCTAAAAATTAGTATAGTTATCCAATGTTTTTCGCCTTAAGATTATAACCAAGATGATACAATTTTAATTATTAGGAAAACCGGAATTTCATCAGGAGGATTTATGAATTTTTCAAAGAAATCAATGATTTCCCTTACCTTCGCTGCAGTTGCCGCATTCAGCCTTAGCGCACAGAACATGACAGGCTATGAACTCAAGTTTGAAGACAACTTCAACGGCAAGAAGCTTGACGAAAGCAAGTGGAACTACGAACTTCACGAGCCAGGATGGGTTAACAGTGAACTTCAGGCATACATCAAATCTGACAAAAATGTTTACCTTAAGGGCGGAAACCTTATCATTCAGCCACTAAAGGAAGAAACCAAGAACGGAAACAAATTCACATCAGGAAGAATCAACACTCAGCACAAGTTTGACTTCAAGTACGGTCTTGCAGAAGCTCGCCTCAAGGTACCAAGAGGAAAGGGATTCCTCCCGGCATTCTGGATGATGCCAACTGACGAAAGCAAGTACGGCTCATGGCCAAAGTGCGGTGAAATCGACATCATGGAAGTTCTTGGCGACAAGCTCAACACATCTTACGCAACACTCCACTTTGGTGAGCCACACACAATGGCACAGAAGACAAAGCTCCTCAAGAAAGGAAACTTTGCTGATGAATTCCATGTGTTTGCATGTGAATGGGAACCTGGCCTCATCAAGTTCTACGTAGACGGTGAGGAAATCGCATCCTTTGACGACTGGTTCACAAAGAAGCTCTATGACGATGAAGAACCATATCCAGCTCCATACAACCAGCCTTTCTACCTTATCCTCAATGTTGCTGTAGGCGGAAACTGGCCGGGATACCCAGACGCAAGAACTACTTTCGATGAAAAGGCTCAGATGGTTGTCGACTATGTCCGCGTTTACCAGAAGAAGAGCTACAACGAAAACGTGACAAAGAAAGAAGAAATTGTTGACGTTCGCGCTCCTGCGGCAGACGGAAACTACATCCGCAACCCAGGCTTTGCCCCTGAAAACCTCAAGGACAAGAAGGACTGGCAGTTCATGACACAGCAGGGTGGTTCAGCTGATGCTTCAATCGCAAACAACACAGTCACGATCGCATCAAAGAAAGCCGGATCACAGGACTACTCGATCCAGCTTGTTCAGGCTGACATTCCTCTCGAGAAGGGATACGAATACGAATTCTCATTCGACGCATGGGCAGCGGCAAACAGAAAGATGAAGGCAAAACTCTGCGCTCCAGACAGAGGATGGGTGAACTACTTTGGTGATGTTTCAGTTGATCTTTCGACACAGAAGAAGCACTACAGCTACAAGTTCACAATGGATGCAAAGACTGATCCTAACGCAAGACTTGACTTCAACATGGGAGCAACAAAGTCTGTTGATACGATCAACATCGCAAACGTAAAGCTTGTAAAGCTTGGAAAGGCAAAGATCGTTGCAAGAAAAGACATGAAGAAGGACAAGAACGACCTCGTTTACAACGGAGAATTCGAGTTCAGCGCAAAGCAGTGGGAATTCTACAAGTACGACACAAACTCATGCGACCTTGCGGTTGACAGCACAAAGCAGGAAGCCCAGATCTCGATCAGAGACACAAAGGATGTTGACTGGAAGATTCAGCTTATGCAGAAAAAGATTCCTCTTTCAAAGGGAAAGACATACCGTCTCACATTCGACGCATGGTCTACAATTCCAAGAAAGATGAAGTACGCATGCCAGAGAGACGGCGCAATGTGGAAACAGAAATACGGTGTTGAAGACTGGACTGCCTACAATGAGGCTCCGACATGCGACCTTACAACAAAGAAGCAGACTTTCACACAGGAATTCACTATGAATGCTGACGACGACTCGAATGTCATCCTCACATTCTCCATGGGTACAATCGACAAGAACATTACAAAGGAACACGATGTATTCCTCGACAATGTTAAGCTTGTTGAAATCAAATAAGTTGAACTAAGAATCTCGAAAATCTAGTTAAACCTTTAGGCCGCCTTGGAAACTCCAGGGCGGCCTTTTTTTATGGAAATGCACGAAAATTGCGTTGCTTGAATTTAAGACAGGACCCTTCGACAAGCACAGGGAGCCTATAGGGGCGCCCATTGTAATAAAAAGTAGGCTGGCTACAGTGATTAGGAAACACAGGCTGGCTGAGCGAAGTCGAAGCCTGCCCATAGCGCAGCAACACTTTCCTCAATCTGACACACTGAGTGGCCTAGCGTCCTTTTAGGACATAAAACCAACTGTGGAGATGACCAAATGTTTGGGCATTCCCTTTTTTTAATATAATGCAACGGATACTAAGCGTCAAATACAAGCAGTTAAACGAACCAAAGCTAAAAACAAATCCAAATCTTCACCGTTGATGACGGGGATAAGCATTTGAAAAGGCTCACAACTGTGATTGCTTATGGGAACATTAATGGCGGCACCACAGAAAGTCAGCAGCCTTAGCATTTCAAAGTCGATGCATTTTGAATTCAATCCGTAACTGAGAACCGTCTGTCCGTCGGTCATGGCATTTACCCTTGCTCCATGTTCAATTAGAAGTCCGGTCATTTCCTTATGGTTCAGCAGTACGGAAATCACAAGCGCATTTCCGTTATCCAACGTCAAGGCATTTACATCAGCCCCATATTCAAGAAGCAATTTTGCAGCCGGAATTTTATCCAGCAACACTGCATACATAAGAGGATTGAACAAACCATCCCTGATGCCCTTGTTTGCATCTACCCCGCATTTAAGAAGGAATTCAAGATAGGAAGAATCATACTCAATGGCTGAGAATATATCGTATTGTATCCCATGAGCGACCAGCACTTTTCCGCAATCAATTGTGTTTTCATTGTAGGAAATTCCCAGCAGAGAAGAAAAAGAATACCAATCGAGGTCATGGGTAAAATCAGCTCCACTGCGAATCAGAAGTTCACAGATTTCAGGCCTCCCCAATGCAACTGCAAAATCGATTGGCCTAGTACGGAACAGAGGATCCGTAAAGTTTACATCCGCACCCTGCCTGATTAATTCAACAGCATAATCTATATTGTTATCCTGTATGCTCCGTACCAGCTGCGGAAATTTTGATTCTTTTGCAGCGCTTGTATATTTTCCATCAAGTATCCTGGAAAGGATAAAACAGCGAAGTCCTATTTTCGTCTTTTCATAACAGGTGCACTCATAGTCAATGAATTCATAGCCGGTGGGAACCATGAAAGCATGACTGCTTCCGCCGGAACAATTTATGGATGCACAAACGAAGGACTTGTCCTCATAAGTAATACCGACTGTTTCCTGCAGTTCCTCTATCCTGTTTAAATCCTCTCCACTCAGTGGAAGATTGTCTTTTGAAGTCCATATCTCCATGCTGTGAATGAAAACAGAATCCTCCAAATTGAAGGAATAGAATATGGCGCAGTTGCCTTCAGCATTTTTCTCAAAGAACCTTTCAACAGACTTCCCGGTAAAATCAATCCTGTTGCCGTCCACAAGAAAACCTTCTGCCGAAATATCCAGTTTCATCATGTTGGTCATCCATAAGGCTGTTTTTTACAGCCGACTATTTTTCATCCATATCGACAAGAGATGCCTCTTCATCGGGAACATCCGGCTTCAGGAATTCGTCCAGAAATTTGGTGTTTCTGTAGCCGATTATGGCCTCCCAGTTGCAAAGAAACATCACTATAAAAAGCATTAGTGCAATCATCAAAAAAACCATGGTACATACCATAACTTCATGCATTATCTCATTCTCCTTGTGAAACTTGAAACTTCACGCTACCTAAGAATTCCTCAGTGAGAATTCCTGAAATCATCAGCTATATGGACCGGAACCCTGCTCATGAACTTCGCCGTTTCGTTGTAATGGTTTTTATCCGGGTCATATTTTTTTTTGAAAACTTTTCTGATTTGCTGCCTGCCCTTCCAGTCAATATCCGGCTCTATAGGCATGATTTTATTTAAATCATGATCCAGTATCATCGGGAAAAGGTGATTCATGCCTGTTTCCTTATTGTAGTTTCTGACAAGAATGCATTTGTCCCGTGCGGCCAGCCAGAACCTTCGGTCTACATCAGGACTTGCAAATGAGACTTTGTACGCACTGTCACAAAGGAATCCCCACAACAGCTTGAAGAGTATAGCCCTGTCCTGACAGTTGAAATTGCCGTCACAGGTTATGTCTTTTCCGTACAGAGGATCCTTTGCCAGCAGATCAAGAGTTTGCTCAACAAGCCATTTCATGTTGTCGCTCAGGTCTGACGGTTCCATTGCTTCCGTATACTCGCTGTAGGGGTCAAATTCCATCGTGTCGAATGGCTCCAACATTAGAATAGCAGGTATGAATATCAGAGCCATAATGAACAAGGCTATCAGATAGATTTTCATGAAAGACCGGACATAGGTCTTGTGATCCATGAATGCTTCGGGTGCATGACTGAACCTTGCGTAATACTCTGAAATGTAGTTACTCAGCCTTACATTGTCATACACGGACATTGCACCGGCTACACGGTTATATTCCCTGTTGACTGCACAGTGGGCACAGGTTTCCTTCTTGCATCTGCCGTTCTGTATGAAGCACATGCACCTTGCCCTTGTCTGCGCAAGCTCCCTGACCGCAAAATCATTGAATGTTTCCTGTCTTGTAACGACTCTAACTTCATTTGGTGAATCCATAGACCATCCTCCTTGTATGCCTACAATGTAAAGGATGTTCATTCCCAATGCACGGGAATCAAAGTTTTTAACAACTTATGAACATTGAATACACCAGCTTTTATTAGTCAAAACTACCCTTATATCCATGGTTTCGAATCATTTGTTTTGCTTGTTTTGACAATGAATAACAACCATTAAAAGCAAAATTTTCTATTACTGTAATAGAATCTGGAAGTTCAATGTTTACAAGAGACTCACAATTACAAAAGGCATTCTTTTTGATTGTTTTAACAGAGTTAGGAATTGATACATCAACAAGCGAAACACATCCGTCGAACATAAACTCTGGAATCTCTTCAATTTTACATTCAATTATTACAGATTCTAATTCTCTGCAATCCAAGAACATACGGCTACCTAAATGAACGGCTGATTCAGGTATTATAATTGATCTAATTCTTGTTTCCACAAAAGCAAAAGTTCCAATAGAGTTTATTGAAGATGGCAAATAAATATTCTCTAGCGAAATACAACAACCAAAAGCATTCGTTCCAATTGATGTTAGTGAAGATGGTAAATTAATTTTCATCAAAGAGGTACACCCAAAAAATGCATAATCCCCTATTTCTACAAGACTATTAGGAAAACTCACACTATTCAACTTTTTAAAATCCTGAAACGCACCGGATGAAATCACGGATATTAAATCTGGTATTACAACATTTTCTATGTTTAAATAAGTACAACTATCTAAAACTTCACCGCGTATACATAATCCCTTATCAATTTGTATAGCTTTGTGATGCAATTCAAAAATATTACAACCTCTAAAAGCTTCATACCCAACAGCCTTTACGGATTCTGGAATTTCAATATGTTCAAGTGATTTGCAGTAACCGAACGCTCCAAATTCAATTTCCGAAACCGTATTTGCAAAAAGAATTTTCTTAAGGAATCCACATTCATAAAATGCCTCTCGACTTATTGTTCTAATTCCAGTAGGTATATAAGCTATCATCATAGAATTATCAGAACAGTACATAAGTCGATCTTCATGGATACATAAACCATTTTTTATTTCTATACAAGGATGACTCAGATTCTCAATTCCACAATTCTTAAAAACATCAGCGCCTATTATTTTTACAGAAGATGGTATAGTTATTGATCTTAGAGAAACACAATTTTCAAAAACTCCATGACTTATTTCTTCAACTGAATTAGGAATAATGACTTTTCTTAAAGAAATACAGTTTCTAAATCCTCCTATAGCTATACTCAAAACAGAATTTGGAATATATATTTCTTCCAAACTTGTACAGTTAGCAAAGGCATACTGATCAATAAACTTCACACTACTTGGAATAGAAATTTTTTTTAGATTTGTACATCCATTGAAGGCACAGAGTCCGATTACTTGAACAGAATCAGGAATAGATACATTTATTATATCAATTCTATTCCTGTATGCGAAATCCCTAATTTCAGTACTACCATATGGAATCATAAACTTTTTTGACATTTATTTTCCCTTCTGTATTAGTAGAATTTCTACTAGTTAATTTGTTCATTTTTTTAATCTGAAGTAGATGATTTATTTTCCAACCCATATAAGAAAATGTCAATTAAAATGCAATATTATTATATTTATGCAACAAGAGAATGGATGTATAATATTACTATTCATGAAAAGGAGAAAACTTATGGCAAGTACAATAAAAAGAACAAATCCAGGTGATGCAGCTAATATTTTTGTAAGATGCATGTTATCGGACCTAAGTGATATGCTTGGTGGTTGCAGTAAGGAAGATATTGATAAAACTATTAAGTATTTTGATTATAAATGCCCTTTTACAGGGGATGATATTCGAGAATTATATTATTCAGATAATTGGGTTTTAGATCATCTTATACCACATAATAGAACAGATCTTGGTTTAAACATATATGGAAACTTGATAGTAACTACAAAAGAAACAAATGCAAAAAAATCTAAAAAAGATTTCGAAACATTTATTATGAATGATACAGATGGTACTGAGGAAGAAAAATACTTAAGAATACAAAAACTTAAAAAGTTTCAACACGATTCTGGATATTTTGAGAAAGTTAAAAATTTAGATAAAATCAAAGATGTATTCCAACAAGAATATGACGCCATACAAAATAGATTAGTAGATTTACAGAAATTATATAGTCAAGAATTACATATACCATTGACAAAAATAAATACTATAGGCTCAAGAAGAAATCAAATTACTTCAATAAAATCAGACGATAAAATTCAAAACGAAATTCAAAAAGTGCATTCTAAGATACCAAGATGGTTTTTGAACCCCAAGCAGATTAACAGTCGAATACTATTATGTTTTCTTTTCTTGCAAGAAAATGATGGCGAAGTAACCTATACGGAATTGGCAAGAAAAGCAAAAACAGCTCTAAAAGTAAAAAATTTTAAAAATAATTTTACTCAAATGGCAAATATTTCTCCGAACAATCACGCTAAGGTGTTTGAGCAGAAAGGTGATAAAATATATTTATGGGCTCCCGTTAAAGAGTTCATTTTAGATTATTATACGAAGATAAAGCAACAAATAGACACACGCTAGGAGTCCCCCATGTCCATAGACTTTACAGAAAAGGCAAAACGATACCAGGCGATCGACGAAATCATCGCTTCCGGCCGTAAACTAAAATGGAATCAGATTATCGCCGAACTCTACGAAAGATATGACATCAAGACCAGTCGCACATCATTCTTCCGCGACATAGAAGAGCTTTGTGAAAAGTATGCAGCACCAATTGATACTGACATAGAGACAAGCGGATATTTTTACACGGACCCAAAATACAGGCTGCCACGTTTCTATACCGATGAGAATGCAGCAAAAGCCGCAAAACTCATAAAGACCCTGATGGACATGGTGAAAGGAAATCCATTATACAAGGAGGCTCAGGAAGTCTTTGAATCTCTTTCAATCGAAAACCATGACCTGGCTCTGGAGAACATCAGGATCAGCAAGAAACCGGAGAACGACCGCATAATTTTTGTGGGCGCTCCAAACAAGGAAGTTCCGGCAGGCATCTGGCGTTTGCTGGACAAGGCCCTGAGTGAAAACCTGGTCATCACATTTGACTATCAGTCACTCACGGACAAAAAACCGTCGTCACGCAGAGTTCAGCCCTGGCAGTTGATTTTTGACAACGGAAACTGGAACCTTCACGCCTATGACATCGTAAAGAAAGGCCGCCGCCGATATTCCCTGAGCGAAATAAAGAACCTTAGGATTACAAAGGAAATCTTCAAGCTTCCCAAGGACTATGATTTTAGGAAGATGACAAAAGGGTCATTCGGATGCATGTGCCATGACAAATATCTTGATTACAAAATTCATCTGCACGGATATGCGGCCCGTTCCTCAAAAAACAGAATCTGGGGAGAAAACCAGAGGATCATTCCCGACAGGAAAAATCCCGGACCTGAAAAAGACGGAATCATTTTGACCTTCACAAGCAATCAGCTTTTTGCAATACAGAGCTGGGTATGGAAATGGGCTGACGAAGCTTTTCCTATTGAACCCAAAGAACTTGTAGACGACTGGAAAAGCAGACGTGAGAAAGTAGTCAGAATTATTATATAAAAATTCCACTTTCTTCTATAATTATTAAGTCTCATTTGAAAAATTCTCCGTTTACTATTATCATATATTGTTATGAAAGCACACACATTTAAAGGTGGAATTCATCCGGAAGAGATGAAGGAACTTAGCAACAAGTGTCCTATCACTGCTGCTTTTCCTAAGTCCAAGACGGTGACAATTCCTGTTACCACGGGAGGCTCTCCAAACACACCTCTCGTTAAAGTCGGTGACCTTGTGGCAAAAGGACAGAAAATTGCCGCAAGCGACAAATTCATGTCGGCTCCGGTACACGCATCCATTGCCGGCAAGGTCAAGAAAATTGCAAACTGCCTGGTTACAGGCAACATGTCCGTTCCGTGCATCGTGATCGAAAGCGACGATAGCGACAGAACGGAATACATGCCACCTCTTGATCCGTTCACCTGTACACACGAAGAAGCTCTTGAACGCATTAAGGAAGCGGGCATTGTAGGTATGGGCGGAGCATCCTTCCCAACCCACGTTAAATTGAATCCTCCAGAGGACAAGGAAATCGAGTACGTTCTTGTAAACGCCGCCGAATGTGAACCTTACCTTACATGCGACGAACGCACAATGCAGGAAACACCTGAAAAGCTCATTGATGGTCTTGCCATCATTCTCAACACAGTTGGAGCTTACGGAATCATTGCCCTCGAAGACAATAAAGAATACATCAAGCCAATGCTGGACAAGGTCATCAACGAAAAAGGTTACGGCGATGACATGAAGGTAATGCTTGTTAAGACAAAATTCCCTCAGGGATCAGAAAAGTTCATCGTAAACGCCTGTCTGGGCGTTGAAATTCCTTCAGGAAAACTTCCGGCAGATGCAGGCTGCATCATCAGCAATGTTGGAACTGTATGCGCAATCAGCGATGCCTTCCGTCTTGGAATGCCTCTCATTGAAAGAGCCCTAACAATTTCCGGCGGTGCAGTTGCAAAGCCATGCAACCTTAAGGTTCCTGTAGGTACACTGGTTTCCGACCTTATGGGAGAAGACGCTCAGTTCACCCTTAAAGAAGGAGAAACTGCAAAGATCATATCAGGCGGTCCAATGATGGGATTCGCAATGCCTTCAGCAGATTTCCCTGTAGCAAAGGGTACAAGCGGAATCACCTTCCTTACTGCAAAGGAAACTTACCTTGTGGATGAAGATCCATGCATCAGCTGCGGTGCATGCATCAGCACATGTGCAATGAGACTAAGCCCGGCCCTTATGGTACGAGAACTTAAGGCAGACAATGTGGCAAAGGCAAAGCGCTACGGCCTTATGGACTGCATTGAATGCGGTTGTTGTACATACGTATGTCCTGCAAAGGTTCGCCTTGTTCAGAGAATCAGAATGGGCAAGGCAATTGTCCGCGAACAGATGGCTGCAGAACGCGCAAAGGCAGAAGCTGCAAAAGCTGCCGCAAAGGGAGGTGCAAAATGAGCGAAAACAAAATCCATCTTTCTTCAAGCCCTCACTTTACAGAAGGACTTTCAACACAGAAAGTAATGCTTATGGTCATCATCTCAATGCTTCCTGAATGCATTGCAGGCGTTATCTTCTTTGGAGCCGCTGCCCTTGTACGCATCCTTGTGTCAGTCGCTTCCTGCGTTGCCTTTGAAGGGCTCTACCAGAAAATCACAAAGCAGAAAATCCGCATCAGCAATCTTTCAGCTGTTGTTTCGGGAATTCTGCTGGCCCTTGTAATTCCGTCTACAACTCCAATATGGATGGTTGTTCTTGGTGCACTCGTTGCAATGGTTGTGGCAAAAGGACTTTTCGGCGGAATCGGATCAAACGTATTCAACCCAGCCCTTACAGGCCGTGCATTCATGTTCATCAGTTTCCCTGCTGCCATGGGTGCCTGCTGGTTCAATCCGGAAATCGATGCAGTGTCAGGTGCTACAATCCTGAGTCAGATTAAGAACGGCGCAGTTACAGCAACACCAGACCTTTACATGCAGTACTTCCTTGGAAACAGGGCAGGATGTATCGGAGAAACTTCTATTCTCCTCATCCTCATTTCTTTTCTTTTCCTTTTCTCTACACACATCATCGACTGGCGTGCTCCAGTTGCCATGGTTGCAACGACAGCCCTCTGCACTCTTCTTTCAGGCGGAGATGTTCTCCTTGCACTTTTGACAGGCGGACTTTTGTTCGGCGCTACATTCATGGTAACAGACTATGCAACTTCCCCTCTTACTGGCTACGGAAGACTTGTATTCGGATTTGGCTGTGGTCTCATCACATTCCTCATCAGAAAACTCGGCGGATATCCTGAAGGCGTAATGTTCAGCATCCTCATCATGAACTGCTTTACTCCATTCCTCAACAACCTTACAAGAAGAATGTACGGTTACGGAAAGAAGGGAAACAGAAGGCCAGCCCCTGCAAACAGGGTTCAGGAATTCGATGTAGCAAACGCAGTTGAACGCAAGGAGGAATCTAAATGAGCAATAAAAATTCTTCACTTGAAATGATCAGGCTCGGCCTTGTTCTTGCAGTTTTTGCAGCTGCCAGCTGTACTGTTCTTGCACTTGTAAACAATGTAACTTCAGTAAAGATTGCCGCAAATAAAATTGCAAAGGCAAACGAAGCCATGAAAGTTGTAATGGCAGATGCCGATGGCTTTGAACCTGTAGAAAATTTTGCTGCAAGTGAAAGCTCTTCAATTAAAATTCTGAGCGTCTATTCAGCAAAGAAAGACGGAGCAACAGTTGGTGCAGTTGCACAGATCAACGGACCAACCTATGACCGCGGAACTGTAATGGTCGGCATGAAGACAGACGGAACCATTACAGGCGTTCAGTTCCTTGAACTTTCAGATTCACCTGGATTCGGCCTCAAGGCAAACGACCCTACATTCAAGCTTCCAAACGGAAAGACTTTCTACGGACAGTTTGAAGGCGTAAATGCAAAGGGCGGACTTAAGGCTGGCGATAACTTTGATGCAATCTCTGGTGCAACAATCACTTCCATCGGGGCAGCCGCTTTGATCGAAGAAGGAACAAAATCAATGTTCAAGTTTTTTGAAGGAGGCGCAAAATGAACAAGCAGCTTTCTATTTTTACAAACGGCTTCCTTAGGGAAAATCCACTTCTTGTTTTGAACATCGGGCTTTGTTCTTCACTGGGTGTTACAACAAGCATTTTCAACGGACTTGGAATGGGCATGAGCATGACCTTCGTTCTTCTCATGAGCGAAATCGTAATCTCAATTTTCAGAAAGGTAATTCCTTCTGCAATCCGTCTTCCAATCTTCATCATCATCATCGCAGCCTTTACGACAATCGTTCAGCTTGTTCTTCAGGCCTATGTTGAATCCCTTTACGACGCCCTGGGAGTTTTCCTTCCGCTCATCGTCGTAAACTGCATCATCATGGGACGCGTGGAAGCCTTTGCTTCAAAGAACAACACCGGCAATGCAATCCTTGATGCCCTCGGAATGGGAATCGGATATACAATGGTAATGTTCCTCATCTCATTCGCCAGAGAATTTCTTGGCGGCGGAACATTGCTTGCAGGTACAGCCCTTAAGATTGAAGTAATTCCAGAAGCTTACAGAATCGGAATCCTTAACTCTGCCCCAGGCGGATTCATGGTATTCGGTTTCCTCGGTGCTCTGGTTCAGTTCTTCAAGAACACCCATCGACAGGCTCAGGGATCAAAGGAGGCAAACTAATGGAACTTCTCAAGCTTTTCATCAAGTCAGCTATCGTAGACAATGTTGTATTCATCCAGTATCTTGCCATCTGCCCTTTCATCGGTATGACTTCCGAAACAGGAAAGGCTGCAGGCATGGGGCTTGCAACAAGTTTCGTTATTCTCCTTGCAACAGCAGTTACCTGGCCACTTTACCAGTTTGTAATGGTTCCTCTTGGCCTCCAGTTTCTTCAGACACTTTTCTTCATTCTTGTAATCGCATCTTTGGTTCAGCTTGTAGAATTCTACCTTAAGAAATCGGCTCCAGGACTCTATTCAAGCATGGGCGTTTACCTTGCATTGATTACTACAAACTGTGCCGTTCTTGGCGTAACAATCAACTGCATCGGAAAGGACTTCAACTATATTGAAAGCATCGTCTACGCTTTGGGTGCCGCCGCCGGATTCCTTCTTTCAATGGTTATCATGAGCGGTGTCAGAAACAGAATGAAGATTGCAAACATTCCTGCAGCATTCCAGGGAACACCAATTCTCTATGTGGCAGCAGGTTTGCTTTCCCTCGCATTCATGGGATTCAAGGGGTTGTTATAATGAATACAGTTATCTATACAATTATTGTTGCCCTTGTCATCGGCTTCCTTTTGGGAATGCTCCTTGGGCTTTTCAAGAAAATATTTGCAGTCGAAGTAGACCCTAAGGTTGCCGCAATCCGCGAAGTGCTTTCAGGCGGAAACTGCGGTGGCTGTGGATATGCCGGATGCGATGCCTTTGCAGCGGCAGTTGCACGCGGAGAAGCTCCTGTAACTGGATGCGTTGCAGGCGGTGCATCCTGTGCTGCTGCGATTTCAAAAATCATGGGTGTTGAAGGCGGAACTGCAGTAAAGAAAGCCGCCCTCCTCCTCTGCCAGGGATCAAAGGAATGTGCAAAGGACAAGGGAATCTACAACGGAGTAAAAACCTGCAAGGCAGCAAACCTTGCCGTTAACGGTACAAAATCGTGTGCTTTTGGTTGTATCGGATACGGTGACTGTGAAGCAGCCTGTCCTTTCGGAGCAATCACAATGGGCGACGACGGTCTTCCAAAGGTGAACAAGGAAAAGTGCGTCGGCTGCGGAAAATGCGTAAAGGCATGTCCAAAGCGTCTTTTCACACTCCAGGATATTTCCGTAAAGGGCCCGGTTGCCTTGTGTTCATGCCACAACGACAACAAGCCTCAGATTACAAAGGACTGTTCGGTTGGATGCTTCAAGTGCGGAATCTGTGCAAAGAAGTGTCCTCAGGGTGCTATCGATGTTTCAAGCGGAATTCCAAAGGTTGACTACACAAAGTGCGATTCTTGCGGAACATGCGTTACATCTTGCCCAAAGAAAGTTCTTAAGATGATTCAGGATATATAGAAGAAACCTAACACATATAAGGCCCCAAGTTGTCAATACTAATTCTAAAAAAAAATACA